>Ga0209689_1000754_pt1 | contig 23254 bp, 20 predicted proteins | sample GraSoiAngelo_149_FD_187119 | JGI IMG/M metagenome (GOLD analysis project Ga0209689, IMG submission 187119) | Grasslands soil microbial communities from the Angelo Coastal Reserve, California, USA - 14_1009_09_30cm (SPAdes) (version 2) | ecosystem: Environmental > Terrestrial > Soil > Grasslands ... | reverse complement strand
CGAGTGGGCCAGCCGGGGCCTGCCGACCGTCATCGTGAATCCGTCTGCTCCCGTCGGGCCGTGGGATGCGAAGCCGACACCGACCGGCCAGCTGGTCGTCGACTTCCTGTGCGGCAGGATGTTCGCGACGCTCGACACCGGGCTCAACCTCGTCCACGTGCGCGACGTCGCCCGGGGCCACCTGCTGGCGGCGGAGCGGGGCCGCGTGGGCGAAAAGTACATTCTCGGCAACCAGGACCTCTCCCTCGTGGAGATCTTTGGGATGCTGGCCCGGCTGACTGGGCGCCCGGCGCCCCGGTTCAGGCTTCCCTACGCGCTCGCCTGGTGCGGCGCGCTCGGCATGGAGGCCGCGGCGCGGCTCAGCGGACGGCCGCCCCGGGCGTCGTTGACGGCCGTCCGGATGGCGAGAAAGCGCATGTATTTCAGCCCGGCCAAGGCCGTGCGGGAGCTCGGGCTTCCCCAGACGCCGGTCGAGACCGCCCTGCGCGAGGCGGTGGAGTGGTTCACGGTCCGCGGCTATGCCATAATTCAGGAGCGACCGGTCGCCTCCAGCGCATGACCAGCGTCCGAGGCCGGCAGTGAACAGCGCCCAGCTCGTCTCGCGGCTCACGCGGCAGAGTCGGTCGAACTTCTACTACGCCTTCCTGTTCCTGCCGCGGCCGCAGCGAGCCGCGCTCTACGCCGTGTACGCCTTCTGCCGCATCGTCGACGACGTGGCCGACCTGGGCGGAGACCCCGCGCGCCAGCGCGCCGATCTCCGCGAATGGCGGGCCGAGGTGGCGCGATGCTTCGATCCGGCCGGCCCCCGCGCGCCGGTCGCCCGGCGACTGGCGGAGGCGGTCCGCGCCTACCCGATCCCGCGCGCCGCCCTGGACGCGATCGTCGACGGCGTGGAGATGGACTTAGACCGCTCGACCTACGAGACCTTCGACGAGCTCTACCCCTACTGCTACCGCGTGGCGTCGGCGGTCGGCCTCTGCTGCATCGAGATCTTTGGCTACTCGGAGCCGCGCGCGCGGGACTACGCGGTGAACCTGGGCGTGGCCCTGCAGCTCACCAACATCATGCGGGACGTCGAGGTCGACGCTCAGGCAGGGCGGGTCTACATCCCGCAGGAGGAGCTTCGGCGATTCGGGCTGACCGTCGACGACCTCCGCGCCGGCCGCTACACTCCGGCGTTTGTCCAGCTCATGGAGCATCAGGCGCGCCGGGCCCGGCACTTCTACGACACGGCCCGCCGCACGCTCCCGGCCGGGGACGCCCGCCGGCTGGTTGCCGCCCAGATCATGGGGCGGACCTATCTCGCGCTCTTGGGCGAGCTCGAGGCACGGCGGTTCCGCGTCTTCGGCCAGCGTGTGTCGCTGCCGGCGGCGCGCAAGCTCGTGATCGCGCTCCGGACGTGGGCCGAGACGCGGATCGGGGTCGCGGCGTGAGGGCGGCCGTCTACCACGGACGCCACAGCGTGGCGGCGGGGGAGTGGCCCGCTCCCGAGATCGGCGCGGGCGAGCTCCTGCTGCGGCTCCGCGGCTGTGGCCTCTGCGGGTCGGATATCGCCAAGATCCTCGTCGACCACCCGGCGCCCGCCGTCTTCGGCCACGAGGTCGTGGGCGAGGTCGCGCAGGTCGGCGCCGGCGTCGAGCGGTTCGCCGTGGGGGACCGCGTCGTCGTGGCCCACCACGTGCCGTGCTTCACCTGTCATTATTGCCGCCGGGGGAGCCCCTCGATGTGCCGCGCCTTCAAGGGCTCGAATCTCGATCCGGGCGGGCTCGCCGAGTTGATCCGGGTCCCGGCCCCGAACGTGGCCTACGCCACCTTCACGGTGCCGGCGCACGTGAGCGACGAGGCCGCCTCGTTCGTGGAGCCGCTCGGGTGCTGTCTGCGGGCGCTCCGGCGCGCCCGTGTCGAGCCCGGGGACACGGCGGTCGTGATCGGCCTGGGCTCGATCGGGTGCCTGTTCGTGCAGCTCCTGCGCCGGGCGGGGGCCAGGGTCGTCGGTACCGACGGGCTCGCCGAGCGTGTCGACCTCGCCAAGCGGCTCGGGGGCGAGGCGTTCGGCCCGGGGGAGGCCGTCGCGCGGTGGGTCGACGAGCAGAGTGACGGGCGCGGCGCCGATCTGGTCGTGCTGACCGCGGGCGGCGCGACCGTGCTGCCGTGGGCGGCGGCGCTCGTCCGCGACGGCGGGATGATCCACTCCTTCGCCGGCGGCGCCGGTGCGGAGCTGCCGCTGCCGCTCGAGGCCCTGTACCATCGCGAGCTGACGCTCACCGCCACCTACTCGTCGTCGCCGGCGGACCTGGCCGAGGCGCACGCGCTCGTGACGGCGGGTGAGGTGGTGGTCGAGCCGCTGATCACGCACCGGCTCCCGCTCTCGGAGGTCGCCCGCGGGGTCGAGCTGATGCTTCGCCGCGAGGCCCTGAAGGTCTTCGTGGTTCCGGACGGCGCATGACAGGCCCCACATCGGCCCGCGCGCCAGCGGCGAACGGAGCCGCGCGGGGGGGCCCGCCGGCGCGGGCGTTCGGACGGGGCCGCGGGGCGGGGGTCCCCGCCGAGAGCGTATGAGAGCCGTTGTCTTCTACGGGCCGGACGACCTGCGGTGCGAGGAAATACCGACGCCGACGCCCGCGCCCGGGGGCCTCGTGCTCCGCATCGAGGCGGCGCTGACGTGCGGCACGGACGTGAAGACGCTCCGGCGCGGCCATCCCGTGATGATCCCGCACGTGCCGACCGTGTTCGGTCACGAGCTCGCGGGAGCGGTCGTCGCGGTGGGCTTGGGGACGCGGGGCTTCCGCGAGGGCGACCGGGTCGTCGCCGCCAACTCCGCCCCCTGCGGGCAGTGCCCGCTGTGTCGGGCGGGGCGACCGAACCTCTGCGAGGACCTCCTCTTCGTCAACGGGGCGTACGGCGAGTACATCGCGCTGCCTCCGCGGCTCGTCGAGCGGAATGTCGTCCGCTTGGCGGCGGGGACGCCCGCCGCGCGGGCGGCCTTCGCCGAGCCCCTGGCCTGTGCGCTGCTCGGCCTGGAGCGCGGCCGGCTCGAGGCCGGGCAGACGGTGGCGATCTTCGGTCACGGGCCCCTCGGCTGTCTGCTCGCGATGCTGGCGGTGGCGCGGAAGGCGCGCGTCGTCCTTGTGGGCAAGCGCGGGTGGCGGCTCGATCGCGTGCGTCAGCTCGACCTCGGCGACGCGATCGACACCGCGCGCGTCGCCGACCCCGCCGACGAGGTGCGGCGGCTGACTGGCGGTCGCGGCGCCGACGTCACGGTGGATGCGACGGGCCGGCCGGAGGCCTGGGAGCAGGCGATCGCGTCCGTCGGACGGGGGGGCACCGTCGTGCTCTTCGGCGGCTGCGCGCCTGGCACGACGGTGCGGCTCGACACCCGCCGCGCACACTACGAGGAGCTGACGCTGGTCGGCGCCTTCCACCACACGCCCGAGCTCATCCGGCGCGCGGTCGAGCTGCTCGAGTCCGAGATGGTCGTCCCCGACCCTCTCCTCACGCACCGCATGGGGCTCGGCGAGGTGCGCGAAGCGCTCGAGCTGATGGCGCGCGGCGAGGCGCTGAAGATCCTGATCGAGCCGTGACCCCTGCTATACTCGCGGAGGTCGACCCCTCATGACGACCAAGGTGGCGGAGATCGTGCTGGCGGGACCCCGCGGCTTCTGCGCGGGAGTGGAACGGGCCATCGACATCGTAGAGCTCGCGCTCGCCGTCTGCCCGCCGCCGGTCTACGTGCGCAAGGAGATCGTGCACAACCGGCACGTGGTCGACGAGCTTCGGCAGAAGGGGGCGATCTTCGTCGACGAGCTCGACGAAGTGCCCGACGACGCGACCGTCATCTTCAGCGCCCACGGCATCTCGCCCGAGGTGCGTGAGGAGGCCAGGCGCCGCGGACTCCGCGTGATCGATGCGACCTGCCCCTTGGTCACGAAGGTGCACCTCGAGGCGATCCGGTACGCCCGCGAGGGCTATACGATCATCCTGGTCGGTCACGAGGATCACGACGAGGTGATCGGCACCATGGGCGAGGCTCCGTCCCAGATGCTCCTGATCGAGCGCCCCGACCAGGTGGTCGACCTCCAGGTGCCGGATCCGAACAAGGTCGCCTACCTCACCCAGACGACGCTGTCCGTGGACGACACGCGGGAGTGCATCGAGGCGTTGCGCCAGCGGTTCCCGAAGATCGTCGGTCCCGCCAAGGACGACATCTGCTACGCGACCCAGAACCGGCAGGCGGCGGTCAAGACGCTGGCGGGAGACGTGGATGTCGTCCTCGTGATCGGGGCCGCCAACAGCTCGAACGCCAACCGCCTCGTCGAGGTCTCGCAAGGCAACGGCACCCGCGCTTACCTGATCAACGACGTGCGCGACATCAAGCCGGAGTGGCTCGCCGGCGTCCGGCGGATCGGGATCACCGCCGGCGCTTCGACGCCCGAAGTGCTCGTCACCGAGGCAATGGAGGCCCTCCGCAAGTCGGCCGCGGTGAGCGTGCGGGAGGTCCGGGTCGTAGAGGAGGACGTCCGCTTCGGGCTGCCGGGCGAGCTCGAGCAGATCGCCCGGGAGAACGGCAAGCTGCTCCCGCCGCGGACGGCCGTCGCCCGCCAGTCCCGCTGACGCGGGCGCCCCCGGCGGCCCCTTCCGGGCCTCCGCCTCCTCCCGACGTCCCCTCGCCGGCGCTCCCAGACCGCGCCCGACCGGCGCGATATTGCTTACGGGAAATCCCTGCCTCGTGACACATTAGATGTATGCTCGGATTCGTGCCTGCCCGGCCAGGGCCCGGGTCCCCGCGCGCCGCCGCGACGTGAGCCACGCAGACCGATGAGCGACCCCCGACTGCGACCCTCCCTGAAGCTCAAGCTGAGCCTGGTCATCACCTCCCTGCTGGCGCTCACGGTGATCCTGCTGAGCGTCTTCCTGCTCCGGCAGGCCGAGAAGAACGTGACCGCCGAGATCGTCAAGCGGGGTCTCACGCTGGCCAAGCAGCTGGGCGCGAGCGCGAAAAACCCGCTGCTCTCGAACGACGGCCTGACCCTGAACCTGCTCGTGAAGAACGCGATGCAGGAGCCGGGCGTGGCCTACGTGATCATCGCGGACCACCGCGGCAAGGTCCTCGCCCACTCCGACGTGAGCCTGAGCGGGAAGGCGCTCGTGCGGCCGGCCACCCTGACGCCCCTCGGCGACACGCTCATGGTTCAGACGTACACCGACGCCGATCTGGAGCGGCTCATCGATTTCGCGGTGCCGCTGGTCTTCAGCCGGGTCCGGGTGGGCGCCCTCTACCTCGGCTTCAGTCAGAAGTCGATCGATGAGGCGATGGCGCGGGAGCGCAACGGGACGATCGCGATCAGCGTGGCGATGGTCCTGCTCGGCATCGGTGGCGCCCTGGGCCTGGCGACGCTCCTCGCTCGCCCGATTCTCCGTCTCGTCGAAGGGACGCGCGCGATTGCGGCCGGGGACTTCAAGGTCTCGTTGCCGGTCACCTCGGGGGACGAGATCGGCGTGCTCACCGACGCCTTCAACCAGATGGCCAAGAGCCTCCGCGAGAAGGAGATGATCAAGCACGCGTTCGCCCGGTACGTGGCCCGTGAGGTCGTGGAGGAGCTCCTGCGGGATCCGGAGCGATTGGTACTGACCGGAGAGCGGCGCGAGGTGACCGTCCTCTTCTGCGACCTCCGCGGCTTCACGCGGCTGGCCGAAAACCTGAAGCCGGAGGAGGTCGTCCACCTGCTGAACGACTTCTACGAGCTCATGATCGAGGCCACCTTCCGCCACGAGGGAACGCTCGACAAGTTCCTGGGCGACGCCGTCATGGCCGTCTTCGGCGCGCCGGTCCACCAGAAGGACCACTCGATCCGCGCCATCCGGACGGCCCTGGCCATGCAGGCGGGCATCAAGGAGCTGAGCGCCCGGCGGCTCCGCGACGGCAAGCAACCGCTCGCGGCGGGGATCGGGGTCAGTACCGGCGAGGCGGTCGCGGGGACGGTCGGGACCGAGGAGCGGATGGAGTACACGGTCATCGGCGACAGCGTGAACCTCGCCGCCCGACTCGAGTCCGCGGCGAAGCCGACGCAGATCCTGATCAGCTCGCGGACGTACGAGAGCGCGAACGGGCTCGTCACCGTCCGGTCGCTCGGAACCGTGAGGGTGAAGGGCAAGGACGACGCCGTCGAGGCGTACGAGGTCCTCGGCATGAGCACCGCCTGAGGGGCCGCGTCGATGGACCGACGCACTCTCGCGCGGCTCCTCGCCGCCGGCGGCGCCCTGATCGTGCTGGGCGCGTGTTCCATGCTCCCGGCGAAGTTTCGCATCGGGTCTCGCCCCCGGAACTTCGAGTCACGCGACTTCGTCGTGGTCCTCGCCCAGCCGGGGGACACGCCGGAGAGCCTGGCCGCGACCTTCCTGGGTGACCCGGCCAAGGCGTGGATGATCGAGGACTACAACGACGCTCGGGACCTGGCCCCCGGGCAGGAAGTCGTGATCCCGAAGCGCGACTGGAACGCGAGGGGCGTCTTCCCCGCCGGCTATCAGCTGGTCCCGGTGCTCGTCTATCACGGGCTCGCGCCGCAGGCGCGGGGGCGGCTCGTGATCGCCGCCGGCGCGTTCGCCGAGCAGATGCGATACCTGAAGGCCAAGGGGTATCGCGTGGTGAGGCTGGCCGACCTGATCGCGTTCACCTCGCTCGGCCGGCAACTCCCCCGCCGGAGCGTGGTCCTGAGCTTCGACGACGGCTACAAGTCGTTTCTCCTCTACGCCTATCCGGTCCTGAAGGAGCTGGGGTTCACGGCGACGCTCTTCGTCTACACGGACTACGTGGGCACCGGACGGAATGCGCTCGGATGGGATGACCTGCGGCGCCTGGCCGGCGAGGGCTTCGAGGTCGAGGCGCACTCGAAGAGTCACGGGGACCTGCGCCGAGCGCCCGCGGAGACGGGCGAGCAGTATGCGCACCGCATGCAGGCAGAGCTGCGGGATCCGATCGCGTCCTTCCAGCGGCAGCTCGGCCTGACCCCGCGCATCTTGGCCTATCCCTACGGGGGGTACGACGCCGCGCTGGTCGAGCAGGTCAAGGAATCCGGGTACGTCGCCGCCTTCTCCGTGCACCGGGAAGCAAACCCGTCGTTCGGGGATCCGCTCATGCTCGACCGGTGCCAGATCTACTCGGACATGACCCTCGAGGAGTTCGCCCGCAACCTCACGGTCTTGCACGAGGAGGAGATCCGGTGAGGGCGAGACGCTGGCTGCTGCTGGGGCTTCCAGTGATTCTCGGCGCCTGCGCGTTCCTCGCACCCGCGCCCGCGCCCTCACCGACCCGCCTGGCGACGCTGGTCGCACAGCACCGGCATCGTGCGGCGGTGCTCGAGCAACGCGGCGACCTCCGCGGTGCCCTCGAGGAGTGGGAGGTCGCGCTCACCATCGCGCCCGACGATCCCGCGGCCAAGGCGGGCCGGACGAAGCTCGCGGCGCAGCTCGAGCAGACGGTCGCCGACCGGTTGCGGCAGGGGCGGGAGGCGCTCAAGCGGGCGGCGCCGTTCGAGGCCCGACGGCAGTTCCTGGCGGTACTCGCGCTCGACCCCGCCAACCGAGAGGCGTTCGACGCGCTCCGCACCGACGCGGGAGCCTTTCGATCGGTCACCCACACCGTCCGGACCGGAGAGACTCTCGAGACGATCGCCCAGCACTACTACGGCGATCATGCCCGCAGCGGGATGCTCGCGGAGGCCAACCGGCTGCCGGAGAATCCCAAGCTCGCGGCGGGGACGGCGCTGAGGATTCCGGAGCTCCCCGGCGTGCCGTTGCTGGCCCCGCCGGCGGGGTCGGAAGCGCCCAAGGACGCGGGGGGGCCCGGGGAGGCCGCGCCCGGCGGCGAGGCCGTGGAGGTGAACCCGCTGCTGGCCGATGCCCGCGAGGCGCTCGAGACGCAGGAGTTCGACGTCGCCCTCTCCGACGTCGACAAGCTGCTCGGCGACAGCCCGGGATCCGCCGAGGGCGTCGAGCTCAAGAAGACGATCCTCTACCGCTACGGGAAGTCCCAGCTCGACGCCGGGCGGTACGCCGGCTCCTACCGGGTCCTCTCGGATCTCGCCAAGCTCGACCCGAAGTACCTCGACTCGGCCGCCCTTCGGGAGCAGATCAGAGGTCGTCTGATCCAGGACCTCTACCAGGAAGGGATCCGTCTCTACCGGGACGAGAACCTCCAGGGTGCGATCGGAAAGTGGCGGGCCGTGCTTGAGTACGACCCGACTCACGCCGAAGCTCGGAAGAACATCGAGCAGGCCGAGCGCCTGCTCCGGGCCCTCCAGCAGCGACGGCAGGAGAAGCAGTAGCGCAGGAGCGCGCCGCCCGTAGCCCCCGTCCGCGGCCGTGTGATAGCATGGGTCGCACCTTCGGTCCAGGAGGCGGGCATGGCCATCGATTGCGCCAGGATACGCAACGTCGGCTTCGTCGGCCACGGCGGCGTCGGCAAGACCTCCCTCGTCGAAGCGTTGCTCTTCTCGGTCGGTGCGGTGACGAGGCTCGGCCGGGTCGACGACGGCACCACCACCGCCGATTTCGATCCCGACGAGATCAAGCGGAAGATCTCCCTCAACCTGAGCGTGGCCTACGGTGACTACAAGGGACACAGGATCAACCTGGTCGACACGCCCGGCTACGGCGACTTCATCTCGGAGGCGCGCGCCGGGCTGCGGGTGGTCGAGGGCGCGGTGGTCGTCGTGGACGCCGTGGCCGGGGTGCAGGTGCAGACCGAGCGAGTGTGGAAGTTCGCGACCGAGTACGAGCTGCCGCGCGCGGTCGTCGTCAACCGACTCGACCGCGAGCGCGCGGACTTCTTCCGGACGCTCGAGTCGCTCGGCAAACGGCTGAAGGGACGGCTCGTCCCGGTGCAGATCCCGATCGGCGCCGAGGGGGCGTTCACCGGTGTCGTCGACCTCGTGCGCATGAAGGACGTTCCCGCGGCGGTCGCCGACCAAGCCCGGGAGTCGCGGGAGAAGCTGATCGAGGCGGTGGCCGAGACTGACGACGAGCTGCTCAACAAGTATCTCGAGGAGGGCACCCTCGGCGAGGCGGAGCTGACCCGTGCCCTCCGTGCCGGCATCATGGCGGGCACGCTCGTGCCGGTCCTCTGTGCCTCGGCGACCAAGAGCATCGGCGCCCAGGGGCTGCTCGACCTGATCGTTGAGTCCTTCCCCTCGCCGCTCGACCGAGGCGAGGTGGAGGGGACGGACCTCCGGACGAAGCAGACCGCCCGGCGGGGGCCCGACCCGAAGGCCCCCATGACGGCGCTCGTGTTCAAGACCCTGTCCGATCCCCACGTCGGCAAGCTCTCGCTGTTCCGCGTCTGCGCGGGAACCCTGACCGCCGACTCCCAACTCTTGAACGTCACGCGGGGCGTCAGGGAGCGCCTCGGCCACGTCGCGTGGCTGCAGGGCAAGACCCAGAAGAACGTGGAGACGCTCGGCCCCGGCGAGATCGGGGTCGCGGCGAAGCTCAAGGAGACGCTCACCGGCGACACCCTCGCCGACGAGGCGCACCCATTCGCGCTCCCGAGGATCGAGTTCCCCGAGCCGTCGATGTCGTTCGCGATCCAGCCCAAGACGCGCGGCGACGAGGACAAGATCAGCAACGCGCTGCATCGGATGTCAGAGGAAGACCCGACCCTGCACTCGCGCTACGACCCTGAGACGAAGCAGCTCATCGTGGCCGGTGTGGGCCAGATGCACGTCGAGGTCGCCGTCGAGCGGATGAAGCGAAAGTACAACGTCGACGTCAACCTGCTGCCGCCGCGCGTGCCCTACAAGGAGACGGTCAAGGGACGAGCCGAGGTGCAGGGGAAGTACAAGAAGCAGACGGGCGGCCGCGGCCAGTACGGCGACGTCTGGCTTCGGGTCGAGCCGCTGTCGCGCTCGGCGGGCTTCGAATTCGTCGACGAGATCTTCGGCGGCTCCGTGCCGCGCAACTACATCCCCTCCGTCGAGAAGGGCGTCCGCGACTGCATGAAGAAGGGGATCCTGGCGGGGTACCCCGTCGTCGACCTCAAGGTCGCCCTCTACGACGGCTCGTATCACGAGGTGGATTCCTCCGACATGGCCTTCCAGATCGCCGGCTCGATGGCGCTCCAAAAGGGCTTCATGGAGGCGCATCCGATCCTGCTCGAGCCGATCATGAACGTGGAGGTGACCGGTCCCGCCGAGCAGGCCGGGGACGTGATCGGCGACATCAACGGCCGCCGCGGCCGCATCGTCGGTATGGAGCCGGCCGGGGAGACCGCGGCCGTCCGCGCCCAGGTGCCGATGGCGGAGATGCTGAACTACGAGCCGGCTCTCCGCTCGATGACGGGCGGGCGCGGGGCGTACGCGATGGAGTTCTCGCACTACGAGGAGCTGCCCGCGTTCCTCGCCGAGAAGATCATCAAGGACGCGCGGGCCGAAAAGGAAAAGGCCGAGAAGCACTGATGCCCGCCGGCGCGCGGTCGGGCGGGGACGGCCGGCGCCGACCGGCACGGCGCGCCCGCCGGCGCGTCGAGACCGAGGCCGCGACGGGGCTCGGGTCGGCGGCGACGCTTGCGGGCGTCGCTTCGTCCCCGCCTGATCGCTCGGGGAAGGGCCGCGCGGCACGCGGTCCTCGGGATCGTCGAGCGCTGGCCTATCGCCGCCGCGGGTTCCCTCCCGCCGGGAGGAGGACCAGGTTCCCGCGGGCTGGTCCCCGGCGCGTGACGGATGTCGATGCTCGACGGCCCGCGTCACGGGCCCCCCCGCGGTGCAGTTGGTAACCGCGCCTGATCGATAGCCCCGCCCTTCGGTAACCTCAGTTCTGAGTCGATGCGTCGAATTGACACGCAACTCGGCCGGAGAGTAGAGTGATTTGATTTCGCTCGCCTCCTGTCTCACCAGATGGGGGGCGATATTTTTGCCCTGCGTCGGGACGACCCGTGAAGGAGGCCTGGATGGCGGCGCCCGAGCTCCAAGCCCTGTACGCCTCGATGCCGGATCGGCTCGCCCAGGCGCGGCGGAAGCTCGGGCGCGAGCTCACCCTCGCCGAGAAGATCCTCGTCGTCCATAGCCTCAACTTCGATACCCAGGCGTGGGAGCGGGGGCGAGCCCAGCTCCGGCTCCGCGTGGACCGCGTGGCCATGCAGGACGCGACCGGGCAGATGGCGCTGCTGCAGTTCATGCAATCGGGCAGGAAGAAGGTCACGGTGCCGTCGACGGTGCACTGCGACCATCTGATCCGCGCCGAGAGCGGTGCCTCCGAGGACATGAAGCGCGCCATTACCGAGAACAATGAGGTCTATAACTTCCTCCGCTCCGCCTCGCGCAAGTACGGTATCGGCTTCTGGCGGCCGGGCTCGGGGATCATCCACCAGGTCGTGCTCGAGACCTACGCGTTCCCCGGCGGCCTCATGATTGGCACCGACTCGCACACGCCGAATGCGGGCGGCCTCGGCATGCTCGCGATCGGCGTCGGCGGCGCGGACGCGGGCGAGGTGATGGCGGGGCTCCCGTGGGAGGTTCTGCACCCGAAGCTGATCGGGGTCCGCCTGACCGGCACGTTGCACGGCTGGACGTCGCCCAAGGACGTCATCACGTACCTCTGCGGCGTCTTGACCGTGAAGGGCGGGACCAACAAGATCGTCGAGTACTTCGGCCCCGGCGCCGAATCGATCAGCGCCACCGGCAAGGGCACGATCTGCAACATGGGAGCGGAGCTGGGCGCGACCACCTCCGTCTTCCCGTACGACGGGCCCATGGCCACCTACCTGCGCGCCACCGACCGCGCCGACGTGGCGGCGCTGGCCGATAGACATGCCGAGCACCTCGTCGCGGATCCCGCGGTCCTCGAGGATCCCAAGCGCTTCTACGACGAGATCGTCGAGATCGACCTCGACCAACTCGAGCCGCACGTGGTCGGCCCGCACTCTCCGGATCGCGACCGGCCGATCTCGCGGCTCGCGGGGGAGGCGCGGCAAAACGGCTGGCCGCTCCAGATCAAGAACGCGCTCATCGGCTCCTGCACGAACTCCTCGTACGAGGACATGCGCCGAGCGGCGCACATCGCCCAGCAGGGAATGACGGCGGGGCTCCGCGCGAAGATCCCGTTCCTGATCACGCCGGGCTCCGAGCGCATCTACCAGACGATCAAGCGCGACGGCATCATCGACACGTTCCAGAAGATGGGCGGGACGGTGCTGGCCAACGCCTGCGGGCCGTGTATCGGACAGTGGAAGCGCTCGGATGTGGGACGCGAGGAGACGAACACGATCGTCTCGTCCTTCAACCGGAACTTCCCGGGCCGCAACGACGGGAGCGCGGCGACGCTGTCGTTCCTGACGAGCCCGGAGATCGTGACGGCGCTGGCGTTCGCGGGCACCCTCGACTTCGACCCCGTCCACGGTACCCTTCCGGGCCCGGACGGGCGGCCGGTGCGCTTCGCGCCGCCCGAGGCGGAGGCGCTCCCGCGGGACGGCTTCGTGCGGGGCGCGGAAGGGTACGAGCCGCCGGCGGAGGACGGCGAGCGCGTGCAGGTCGAGATCCCGGCCGGGAGCGAGCGCCTGCAGATCCTCCAGCCGTTTCCCGCCTGGGACGGCAAGGACTTTCTCGGCCTGCCGATCCTGGTCAAGACCAAGGGCAAGACGACGACCGACCACATCTCGCCCGCGGGCCGGTGGCTCCTCTACCGCGGCCACCTCGACCGCATCAGCGACAACATGTTCCTCGGCGCCGTCAACGCGTTCACCGGTGAGACGGGCAAGGGGCTCAACCTGCTGACGGGCGAGCGGGGCGTGCCGTTCGCCAAGATCGCCCGTGACTACAAGGCCCGGGGCGTCGGCTGGGTGGTGATCGGCGACGAGAACTATGGCGAGGGCTCGAGCCGCGAGCACGCGGCGATGTCGCCGCGGTATCTCGGCTGTCGGGCGGTGATCGCGCGGAGCTTCGCGCGCATCCACGAGACGAATCTGAAGAAGCAGGGGATCCTGCCGCTGACGTTCGCCGATCCCGCCGACTACGACCGCTTCGGCGAGACCGATCGGGTGAGCGTCACCGGCCTCGGGCGCCTGGCGCCGGGGGCCCCCGTCACGGTCGTCATCACGCGGTCCGACGGGGCTACGGAGGCGATCCGGACTGCCCACAGCTTCACCGAGGAGCAGCTCGGATGGTTCAAGGCCGGTTCGGCGCTCAACGCGGTCAAGTAGGCGCCGCGACCACCCATGATTCGGCCAGAGGAAGGGCTCAGATGCCAGGGAAGGTGACGGTCCCGGCCGGCGACAAGGTCACGCTCACGCACGGCAAGCTCGTCGTGCCGGACCATCCCGTCGTCGCGTTCATCGAGGGCGATGGCACCGGCCCCGACATCTGGCGCGCGGCCGTCCGCGTGCTGGACGCCGCGGTCGCCCAGACCTATCACGGCAAGCGCAAGATCGCGTGGGTGGAGACCTACGCGGGTGAAAAGGCCCGGCGGGTCTACGGCGCCGAGTGTCCGCCGAACCTACTGCCGCCGGAGACGCTCGACGTGATCCGCGAGTACCTCGTGGCGATCAAGGGACCGCTGACGACCCCGGTCGGCGAGGGGTTCCGCTCGCTCAACGTGACCCTCCGCCAGGAGCTGGACCTGTACGTCTGCCTCCGGCCCGTTCGGTACTTCGTCGGCGTGCCGTCGCCGGTCAAGCACCCCGAGAAGGTCGACATGGTGATCTTCCGCGAGAACACGGAGGACATCTACGCCGGGATCGAGTGGGAGCAGGGTACGCCCGAGGCGACGAAGGTCGTCCGCTTCCTCCGGCAGGAGATGGGCGTCCGGAATATCCGGTTCCCCGAGACGTCCTCGATTGGGATCAAGCCGGTCTCGAAGGAGGGATCCGAGCGGCTGATCCGCGCCGCGTACCGCTACGCCGTCGAGGCCAACCGACGCAACGTGACGCTCGTCCACAAGGGCAACATCCAGAAGTACACGGAAGGCATGTTCATGAAGTGGGGCTACGCGCTGGCCAAGCGCGAGTTCTCCGACCGGCTGGTCGCGTGGGAGGAGTGCGGCGGCAAGCCGCCGGCCGGGAAGATCCTGGTGAAGGACGCGATCACGGACGCCTTTCTCCAGCAGATCCTCACGCGCCCTGACGAGTTCGACGTCGTGCCGTGCTGCAACTTGACCGGCGATCTCCTCTCCGACGCCCTCGCCGCCCAGGTGGGGGGGATCGGGATCGCGCCCGGCGCCAACATCAACTACGAGAGCGGGCACGCCCTCTTCGAGGCCACCCACGGCACCGCGCCGAAGTACGCCGGCCAGGACAAGGTGAACCCTGGTTCGGTGATCCTGTCCGGCGAGATGATGCTGCGCTACATGGGCTGGACCGAGGCCGCCGACCGGATCGTCGCGGGCCTCGAGCGGACGATCGGCCAGAGGGTCGTGACCTACGACCTCGCCCGGCTGATGGAGGGCGCGCGCGAGGTCAAGACCTCGGAGTTCGGCACCGCGATCGTCGCGAACATGGGGACGCTCTGATGGCCGCCCGGCCGAAGATCACGGTGGTCGGCGCCGGCAGCGTGGGCGCCACGGTCGCGCAGTACGCGGTCGAGCGCGAGCTTGGCGACGTTGTCCTCGTCGACGTCATCGAGGGTGTGCCGCAGGGCAAGGCCCTCGACCTCGCCCAGGCGGGCCCGCTCCGCGGCTACGACGCGCGCCTCACCGGCGCCAACGCCTACGACGGCACCGCCGACTCTGACGTGGTCGTGATCACGGCGGGGTTCGCGCGGAAGCCGGGGATGACCCGCGACGACCTCCTGTTCAAGAATGCCGAGATCGTCGGCAGCGTGGTCGAGCAGACCGTCCAGCGCTCGCCGCACGCCATCCTCATCCTGGTCACGAACCCGCTGGACGCGATGGTCCAACTCGCCTGGAAGAAGTCCGGGTTCCTCCCCGAGCGCGTGATCGGCATGGCCGGCCTCCTCGACTCGGCGCGCTTTCGGGCGTTCATCGCCCAAGAGCTCGGGGTGTCAGTCGAGAACGTCACCGCGTTCGTGCTCGGCGGGCATGGGGACACGATGGTGCCGCTGCCGCGCTACTCGACCGTGGCGGGCATCCCCGTCACCGAACTCTTGCCCCGAGAAAAAATCGACGCGCTGGTCAGGCGGACGGCCGGCGGCGGCGCCGAGATCGTCAACCTCCTCAAGTCGGGGAGCGCGTACTACGCACCGGGCGCCGCCACCGTCGAGATGGTCGAGGCGATCCTCAAAGACAAAAAGAAGATCGTCCCGTGCGCCGCCTACCTGACCGGCCAGTACGGTGTCCGGGGGCTCTACGTCGGCGTGCCGGTGAAACTCGGCCGGGCGGGCGTGGAGCAGGTCGTCGAGATCACGCTCACGGCCGAGGAGAACGCGGCGTTCCAGCGCTCGGCGGCGGCGGTGCGCGAGCTGGTCGAGAAGCTGAAACTGTAAGGGAGACTGACCTATGAGGAAGGCGGCCCGAGCTCCTGGGCGCGCGGCGTCGAACACGTCGCGCCCGGTGAAGGGGGCGGGGGCGGTCCCCCGCGGCTGCCACACCGTGACGCCGTCGCTGGTCGCACGTGACGCCGCGGCCGCGATCGACTTCGACGCGCGGGCGCTCGGCGCCGAGCCGCTGCCGGCGGGGGGCGGGCTTGCGCGAGGTTGACGCGAGCGCGATCGTCGACGCGATCAAGAAGCTCTGCATGGAGGCAAACTACGACCTCGAGCCCGACATGCTCCGCGCCTTCGACCGGGCGCTCACCACGGAGCGCTCGGCCGCCGGCCGCCAGGTGCTGCAGACCCTGAAGGACAACGCCCGGATGGCGCAGACGAAGCGGATGCCCTACTGCCAGGACACGGGCGTCGTGGTGTGCTTCGTCGAGCTTGGCCAGGAGGTTCATCTGACCGGAGGCGGCCTCGACGAGGCGATCAACGAGGGCGTGCGGCAAGGGTACACCGAGGGCTACCTCCGGGCCTCGATCGTCCGGTCGCCGTTTGACCGCGTGAACACCGGCGACAACACCCCGGCCGTGATCCACGTGGACGTCGTGCCGGGCGCCACCCTGAGGTTCTCGCTCATGGCCAAGGGCGGGGGGTGCGAGAACCGCTCGAAGTACAAGATGCTGACCCCGGCCGACGGGCTCGAGGGTGTGAAGGGCTGGATCCTCGAGTGCGTCAGGACGGCCGGTCCGGACGCGTGCCCGCCGCTCATCGTCGGCGTCGGGGTCGGGGGCACGTTCGAGAAGGCGGCGATCCTGTCCAAGAAGGCGCTGTTCCGTGAGCTCGGCTCCCCGAACCCGGATCCGGCGATCGGGGCGATCGAGCGAGAGGTCCTCGAGCGCGCGAACCGGCTCGGCATCGGGCCGCAGGGCTACGGCGGCGACACGACCGCGTTCGGCGTCCACATCCTCGCCGCCCCCTGCCACATCACCTCCCTCCCCGTCGCCGTCACGATCGAATGTCACGCCCACCGCCACAAGGAAGTGACGCTGTGACCGGTCCGGGTCGACCGGTGGCGGAGGGGGGCGCGTGATCAAGGCCGCCGCGGACGGAATCAAGGAGGTGACGCCGCCGCTCAGCGACGCGGACGTCGCGTCGCTCAAGGCGGGGGACCGGGTCCGCATCAGCGGGGTCCTCTACACCGCGCGGGACGCCGCCCACGCCCGGCTCTTCCCGCTCATCGAGCAGGGCAAACCGCTGCCGATCGAGGTGCGCGGCCAGATCATCTACTACACGGGGCCCTCGCCCGCGCGGCCGGGCGCGGTCGTGGGGTCGATCGGCCCGACCACTGGGGGGCGCATGGACAAGTTCACACCGGCCCTGCTCGAGCTCGGGTTGAAGGCCACGATCGGTAAGGGGGCGCGCTCCCAGGCGGTGAAGGACGCGCTCCGGCGGCACACGGCCGTCTACTTCGGCGCGATCGGGGGCGCCGGCGCCGTCCTCTCCCAGTTCGTGAAGGCGCTTGAGGTCGTCGCCTACGAGGACCTTGGGACCGAGGCAATCCGACGCCTCGAGGTCGAGGGCTTTCCCGCGATCGTGGTCAACGACTGCCATGGCGGTGACCTCTACGAGGACGGTGTGCGGGCGTTCGCACGGGAGGACGCATGATCGGCGCGAGCCTGGGGGACCGGAGCGGACGCGGGGCCGGCGAGGCGCGGGCGCCGATCGCCGCGCCGCACCTGCGGCAGGACCCGTGGTGGGTCCTGCCCCTGACGGTCTTCGTCGTCTTCACCGCGTTCATCGTGTACGCGACGTGGGCGGCGTTCCAGAACGCCCACTACTACGTCGATCCGTATCTGTCACCGTTCTACTCGCCCTGCGTCTACGCCCGGTGCCTCCACCCGACCCTTGGCCCCGGGCGCGGGCTGCCGGAGCTGGCGGTGCCGCTGATCGGGATCGTATCGCCCGCCATCCTGATCCTGTGGGGACCCGGGATATTCCGGCTGACCTGCTATTACTACCGGAAGGCGTACTACCGCTCGTTCTGGCTCGCGCCGCCCGCCTGCGGCGTGCGCGACGCCGCGTCGGGCTACACGGGCGAGACCCGGTTCCCTCTGATCCTGCAGGCCTTCCATCGATACACGTGGTACCTCGCGCTCATCTTCCTGGGCTTCCTCGCCTGGGACGCCCTCCTCGCGTTCCGATTCCCGGATGGCTTCGGGATCGGCGTCGGCACCCTGGTCATGTGGGTCAACGTCCTCCTGCTCGGGCTCTACACGTTCTCCTGCCACTCCTGCCGCCACATCTGCGGCGGCCACGTCGACGTCTTCTCCCGGGCGCCCTCTCGCTACGGCCTCTGGTATCTCGTCAGCCGGCTCAACGAGCGCCACCCCGCCTTCGCCTGGCTCTCGCTCTTCTCGGTGGCGCTCACGGATCTCTACATCCGACTCGTGTCGGCGGGCATGATCCACGATGTGAGGATCCTCTGATGGCGCGCGATTGGGAGACGCAGGAGCACGACGTGATCGTCGTCGGCGCGGGCGGCGCGGGCCTGCGCGCCGCGATCGAGGCGGCCGCCCAGGGCGTGTCGGTGGGCCTGATCTGCAAGTCGCTCCTCGGCAAGGCCCATACGGTGATGGCCGAGGGGGGAATTGCGGCCGCCCTCGGCAACGTTTGGCCCGAGGACAACTGGCGGGTCCACTTCCGGGATACGATGCGCGGCGGCAAGATGCTGAATAACTGGCGGATGGCCCAGCTCCACGCCCAGGAGGCGCCGGACCGGGTCCTCGAGCTGGAGCGCTGGGGAGCCCTCTTCGACCGAACGAAGGACGGCCGGATCCTCCAGCGCGATTTCGGCGGCCACCGCTACGCCCGTCTCGCGCACGTCGGCGACCGCACCGGCCTCGAGATGATCCGCACCCTGCAGGATCACGCGATCCACCAGGGCATCGATGTCCACATGGAAACGACGGTGCTGCGGCTCCTGAAGGACGGCGACCGCGTGTGCGGCGCGTTCGCCTATCGGCGTGACCGGGGCGACTTCGTCGTGTTCCGGGCCAAGGCCGTGGTCCTGGCGACGGGCGGGATCGGCAAGGCGTGGGCGATCACCTCGAACTCCTGGGAGTACACCGGTGACGGCCACTCCCTCGCGCTGTGGGCGGGGGCCGATCTGATCGACATGGAGTTCGTTCAGTTCCACCCGACCGGCATGGTCTGGCCGCCCTCGGTGCGCGGCATCCTCGTCACCGAGGGGGTGCGGGGGGATGGGGGCACGCTCAAGAACAACCTGGGCGAGCGCTTCATGTTTCGGTACATCCCGGAGTACTTCAGGGCCGAGACGGCCGACACCGAGGCCGAAGCCGACCGCTGGTACACGGACAAGACGAACAACCGCCGCACGCCGGACCTCCTGCCGCGCGACGAGGTGGCTCGTGCGATCAACGCGGAGGTCAAGGCGGGGCGGGGGAGCCCGCACGGCGGGGTGTTTCTGGACATCTGCGCGCGCCGACCCGCCGACTACATCAAGAAGCGGTTGCCGTCGATGTACCACCAGTTCAAGGAGCTCGCCGACGTCGATATCACGAAAGATCCGATGGAGGTGGGCCCGACCTGTCACTATGTGATGGGCGGCGTGCGCGTCGACGCCGACAGCGGCGCGTCGACGGTGCCGGGCCTCTTCGCCGCCGGCGAGGTCGCGGGCGGCCTGCACGGCTCGAACCGGCTTGGTGGCAACTCGCTCTCGGATCTGCTGGTGTTCGGGCGGCGGGCGGGGTTCCACGCCGCCCTCTACGCCAAAGATCGGGGCGGCCAGCTGAGGGTAGAGCCGCGCGAGGTCGAGTCGTTGGCGCGCGAGGCGCTCGAGCCCTTCTCCCGGGCGGGCGGCGAGAACCCCTACGCGATCCAGCACGAGCTCCAGGAGACGATGCAGCGGCTCGTCGGAATCATCCGGACCGAATCCGAGCTCCGGGAGGCGATCGGGGCGATCGAGCGATTGAAGGAGCGAGCCGGAAGGGTCCGCGTCGAGGGGGAGGGGGCCTACAATCCCGGCTGGCACACCGCGCTCGACCTCCGCTCGCTGCTCACGGTGGCGGAGTGCTCGACGCTCGCGGCCCTCGAGCGGCGGGAGAGCCGGGGCGGCCACACGCGCGAGGACTACCCGAAGGCGGATCCGGAGTGGGGGAAGGTCAACGTCGTCCTCCGCCGGAAGGACGGCGGGATCGCGCTCGCCCGCGAGCCGCTGCCGGACCTGCCCGCCGAGTTCCAGAAGCTCCTGGGGGAGCCGTCCTGATGCCCGCGGTCACGCTGCGGGTCTTCCGCGGCGACGCGGCCGCGGGGGGCTTCAGGGACTATCGGGTCGAGACCGAGCCGGGCATGGTCGTGCTGGACGTGGTCCACCGGCTGCAAGCGACGCAGGTCACCGACCTCGCCGTGCGCTGGAACTGCAAGGCAGGGAAGTGCGGCTCGTGCAGCGCGGAGATCAACGGCGTGCCGCGGCTCTTGTGCATGACCCGCATGAACCTCTTCGCCGATGGCGAGACGATCACGCTGGCGCCGCTGCGCGCGTTCCCGCTCATCCGTGACCTCGTCACCGACGTCTCCTACAACTACGAGAAGGCGAAGCAGATCGCGCCGCTCCGGCTCAAGCCGCCAGAGGCCGACGGCAGCTACCGCATGATGCAGGAGGACATCGATCGCATCCAGGAGTTCCACAAGTGCATCGAGTGCTTCCTGTGCCAGGACGTCTGCCACGTGATCCGCGACCACGACACGAAGCCGGTGTTCGCGGGGCCGCGCTTCTTTATCAAGCTCGCGAGCCTCGAGATGCACCCCCTCGACACCCGCGACCGGATCGACGCGATCCGCCGCGAGGCGGGGCTCGGGCTCTGCAACATCACCAAGTGCTGCACCGAGGTCTGCCCGGAGCACATCCACATCACCGACAACGGCATCATTCCGCTCAAGGAGCGGATGGTCGACGAGTTCTTCGATCCGGTCGTGTGGCTCGTGCGCAAGCTCCGGGGCACGCCCAAAGCCCCGGCCTCGTGAAGATTCACGAATACCAGGCCAAGGCCCTGCTCCGCGAGTTCGGCGTGGCGGTGCCCAGGGGCGACGTCGCCGACAGCCCGGAGCGGGCGCACGAGATCGCACGGGCGCTCGGCGGCCGGGTCGTGGTGAAGGCGCAGGTACACGCGGGGGGGCGCGGCAAGGCCGGCGGCATCCAGCTCGCGGAGAGCCCGGCGGCCGCCGAGGCGGCCGCGAAGCAACTCCTGGGCATGCGGCTCCGGACCCCGCAGACGCCGCCGGAGGGCATCGAGGTCCGCCGCGTCCTCGTCGAGGAAGCGTCGCCCGTCCGAGCGGAGCTCTATCTGGCGGTCACGCTCGACCGGGCGCGATCGACCGAGGTCGTCATGGCGAGCCAGGCCGGGGGGATGGAGATCGAGGAGGTCGCGGCGCGGTCGCCGGAGAAGATCCTGCGCGAGTGGGCGCACCCCGCCCTCGGCCTCCAGCCCTTCCAGGCCCGGCGCCTGGCGTTCGGGCTCGGCCTCGCGGGGGAGCAGCAGAAGGCGGGCGGCACCCTCGCCCAGAACCTCTTCGCCTGCTACCGCGCCAAGGACTGCTCGCTCGCCGAGCTCAACCCGCTGGTCGTCACGACCGACGGGCGCGTGCTGGCTCTCGACGCGAAGCTCACCTTCGACGACAATGCGCTCTTCCGCCACCCGGACGTGACGGCGCTCCGGGATGTCCACGAGGAGCTGCCGCTCGACGTGGAGGCCAGCCGCTACGGCCTTAACTACATCAAGCTCGACGGCAGCGTCGGCTGCATGGTCAATGGCGCCGGGCTCGCGATGGCGACGATGGACATCGTCCAGCTCGCCGGCGGCGAGCCCGCGAACTTCCTCGACGTCGGCGGGGGCGCCTCACCGGAGCAGATCGAGAACGCGTTCCGAATCCTGTCCTCGGATCCGAGCGTCAAGGCCGTCTTCATCAACGTCTTCGGCGGAATCCTGCGTTGTGATCGCCTGGCCGCCGGCGTGATCGCCGCCGTCCGGAAGCTCGGCCTGAAGCTGCCGGTCGTCGTCCGCATGGAAGGCACCAACGTGGAGCTCGGGCGGAAGATGCTGGCCGAGTCTGGGCTCGCCCTGACGACCGCGACCGATATGGGCGACGGCGCCCAGAAGGTGGTCGAGCTGGCGAGGGCGACGCGGTGATCCTCGTCGACAAGCGGACCCGGGTGGTCGTGCCGGGCATTACGGGACGGGAGGGCGCGTTCCACGCGGCCCGCTGCAAGGACTACGGCACGACCGTCGTGGGAGGGGTCACCCCCGGCAAGGGCGGGACCACCCACGAGGGCTTCCCCGTCTGGAACACCGTGGCGGAAGCGGTCGCGACCGAGGGCGCCACCTGCGCGCTGATCTTCGTCCCGCCGGCGGCCGCCGCCGACGCGATCATGGAGGCGGCCGCGGCCGGTGTGCCGCTCGTCGTCTGCATCACCGAGGGCATTCCGGTGGCCGACATGGTCCGGGCCAAGGAGTTCCTCTCCCGGACGACAAGCCGGCTCGTCGGCCCGAACTGCCCGGGCCTGATCACGCCCGGGCAGGCCAAGGTGGGCATCATGCCCGGCCACATCCACCGCGAGGGGCACGTCGGCGTCGTGTCGCGAAGCGGTACCCTGACCTACGAGGTAGTGCACCAGCTGACGACGCGGGGCATCGGGCAGTCGACCTGCGTCGGCATCGGCGGCGACCCCGTCACCGGGACGAGCTTCGTCGACGTGCTCCGGCTCTTCAACGACGACCCCGAGACGCATGCGATCATGCTGATCGGGGAGATCGGCGGCTCGGCCGAGGAAGAGGCGGCGGCCTTCATCAGGGCGCACGTCCGGAAGCCGGTGGTCGCCTTCATCGCCGGCCAGACGGCGCCGCCCGGCCGCCGCATGGGCCATGCGGGCGCGATCATCGCGGGCGGCCGGGGGACGGCGGCGGAGAAGATGCGGGCGCTCGAAGCCGCCGGCGCGCGCCTCGTGCCGAGCCCGGCCGACATGGGGAAGCAGGTCGCGGCGACGCTGGGGACGGCATGAGTCAACGCACGCTCACCATCGTGAAGCCCGATGCGATCGCCAAGGGCGTGGCCGGCCAGATCATCGCCCGCTTCGAGCAGGCCGGCTTCCGGATCCTGGCCGCCAAGCTGATCCACATGACCCACGAGCAGGCCGCAGACTTCTACGCCGTCCACAAGAGCCGGCCGTTCTTCCGGAGCCTCTGCGCCTTCATGACACAGGGACCGTGTCTGGCGATGGTGCTCGAAGCCGACGACGCGATCGCGCGGCTGCGCGAACTGATGGGCGCGACCGATCCCGCCAAGGCGGCACCGGGGACGATCCGCAAGGACTTCGCGTCGTCGATCGAGGCGAACGCGGTGCACGGCTCCGACTCGGCGGAGTCCGCGGCCTTCGAGATCCCGTACTTCTTCAACGGGCTGGAGATCCTGCCGCGCTGAGCGCGTCCGCCATGAGGCCCCACCAAGGCTTCCGGCTCCGCGCGGAGAGCGTCGCATCAACAAGGTTCTGATCGCCAACCGGGGAGAGGTCGCCGTCCGGGTGATCCGCGCCTGCCGCGAGGCTGGGCTCGCCACGGTGGCGGTGTTCTCCGACGCCGACCGCGAAGCCCTCCACGTGCGCATGGCCGACGAGGCGCACCCGATCGGTCCGGCGGAGCCCGCGGCGAGCTACCTCTCGATCGACCGTCTCGTGCACGTCGCGAAGGCCACCGGCGCCGACGCCATCCATCCCGGGTACGGGTTCCTCAGCGAGAACCCGCAGTTCGCCGAGGCGTGCCTGGCGGCCG
>Ga0209689_1000751_pt1 | contig 23279 bp, 19 predicted proteins | sample GraSoiAngelo_149_FD_187119 | JGI IMG/M metagenome (GOLD analysis project Ga0209689, IMG submission 187119) | Grasslands soil microbial communities from the Angelo Coastal Reserve, California, USA - 14_1009_09_30cm (SPAdes) (version 2) | ecosystem: Environmental > Terrestrial > Soil > Grasslands ... | reverse complement strand
GTACGAGCGCCTGGCTCCTCTGGCCTCGTCGGACCACACGGTGGTGGCCACGGGCGGCGCGCTCGCGCGCTCCCCCACCTGGGCCCGCATCGTCGCCGACGTCCTGGGCCAGCCGCTCGAGATCTCCGCCCTGGCCGAGGCCTCTGGCCGTGGCGCCGCGCTCCTGGCCCTGGAGGCCCTCGGGGCGCCCGAGCCTCCGGCGCTGCCCCCCGGCCGCATCGTTACGCCCGATGGTCGCCGCCACGCCATGTACGCCAACGCCATGGGGCGCCAGCGGCACCTGTATGACATCATTGTCGGGCCACGCCTCTCCTGAGAGAATAAGGAGCCCATGCGAATCGCCATCGGGTGTGACGACACCGGTCTTCCCCTCAAGGCGCACGTGACCTCGGCCCTCGAAGCGGCCGGTCACGACCTCCTCGATCTCGGCACCTTTTCGAAAGATCCAGTGGACTACCCCGACTATGCCCGCGCGGTCGGGCAGGCCGTGCTACGGGGCTTCGTGGACGCGGGCATCCTGATGTGCGGCAGCGGCACCAGCGCCTCCATCGCGGCCAACAAGCTGCGCGGTATCCGCGCCGCCCTCTGCCACGACGCGCAGGCCGCCCGCCTCTCCCGCGAGGAAGACGACGCCAATGTTCTTTGCCTGGGCGCGCGGGAAGTGGATGCGGCGCGCGCCGTCGAGATCGCCACCGCCTGGCTCGCCTCCGCCTTCAAAGGGGATGAGCGGTTCGTGCGGAAGGTCTCCAAGGTGGCGTTGCTCGAGGCGAGTTCCGGGGTGGCCGACAAGCCCACCCCCCCGCTGCGTCAAGACGCGATGAGCGCCCCGGCCGCCGCGCGTGAGGCCCTGGCCGAGCCTCCGGATGCCATCGCCCAGGCCTACGAGGAAAGCGCGCTAGAGCCTTCGCTGGAGGTGGCGGACGCGCCGAGCGGGACGGAGATCGCGGCGTCCCCGCCGCCCTTGAGCCCCGCCCGGCCCATGGACGAGGTCTTCAAGCTCCCCGCGGTGCAGGAGACGATGGATCTCCTCGAACGCCAGGACTTCCTCGACCGCCTCTGGGTCAAAGACGCCACGCTGTGGAAAGGCGAGACGACCGCCATCCGCAATCGACTCGGCTGGCTCACCTCGCCCACGATCATGCGTGGCCACGCCGAGGACATCAAGACCTTCGCCGACGAGATCCGGCGGCTGCAGTTCACCCACGTCGTCCTCGTCGGCATGGGCGGCTCCTCGCTGGGCGCCGAGGTCTTCAACCTGACCTTCGGCTCCAAGATGGGCTTCCCCGACCTCCTCATCCTCGACTCCACGGACCCGGAGGCGGTCAAGCGGACGCTCGACCGTCTCAACCTGACCCGCACGCTCTTCATCGTGGCCAGCAAGTCCGGGGCGACGGCCGAGACCATGGCCTTCTATCAGTTCTTCCGCGGCCAGGTCGAGTCCTCCTCGGTGCCGCGCGCGGGCATCCACTTCGTCGCCATCACGGATCCGGGGCGTCCGCTTGACAAGCTCGCCACGGAGTCCGGCTTTCGACGCACCTTTCTCAATCCCGCCTCCATCGGGGGCCGGTACTCGGCCCTGTCGTTCTTCGGCCTCGTGCCCGCCGCCCTGATCGGCATCGACATCACGATGCTGATCGACCGGGCGCACAGCATGGTCGAGACGTGCGGCAATGCCCTGGGGCCGCGCGACAGCGCCGCCGTCCGCCTCGGGGCCGCCCTCGCCGGGCTCGCCAAGAGCGGACGCGACAAGGTCACCCTCGTGCTCTCGCGCAAGCTACGGAGCCTGGGCCCCTGGATCGAGCAGCTCCTCGCGGAGTCCCTCGGCAAGGACGGCAAGGGGCTGGTGCCCATAGACGACGAGCCCCTGGGATCGCCCGCCGTGTACGGCACGGACCGCATCTTCGTTGCCATCACGCTCGAGGGTGACGGGACGTACGACGTGTACCTCGACGCTCTCGAGGATGCGGGACACCCGGTCATCCGCATCCCCATGAAGGACACCCTCGAGATCGGCGCGGAGTTCTTTCGCTGGGAGCTGGCCACGGCGGCCGCCGGGGTCGTCCTCGGCGTCAATCCGTTCGACGAGCCCGACGTCACCCGCGCCAAGGAGAACACCGCCGCCCTCCTCGCTGCCTGGAAGAAGAGCAAGAAGCTTCCCGAGTGGCCTGCGGACGCGGAGGAGAACGGCCTCCAGCTCATGGCCAACCTGGGGAAGAAGGTGGCGGGCTTCGGCCCAGGGCTGAGCGCCCACTTCGCGCAGGCCCAGCCCGGAGACTACCTCGCCATTCAGGCCTACCTGGCGCCGACCGCCGACATGTGGAGCCGGCTCCAGGAGCTCCGGACGCTCTTGCGCGATCGGCTCAAGATCGCCACCACCGTGTCCTTCGGACCGCGCTACCTGCACTCGACCGGGCAGCTCCACAAGGGCGGGCAGCCCAACGGGCTCTTCGTCCAGATCACCGGTGAGGACAGGGAGGACATGGCCATTCCCGGGATGGGCTATGGCTTCTCGACGTTCAAGGCCGCGCAGGCCCTCGGAGATCTTCAGGCTTTGCGGGAGGCTGGACGGCGCGTGGTGCGCGTCCACCTCACGGGAAAGCAGACGCAGGGCGTCGAGCAGCTCGTCCAGGTCGTTCAGAAGATCCTGAAGAAGAAATGACCGTTGCCGCGCCTCACTGCTGCGCGGGATGAAGGGGCCTGGCTACGGCTGCGGGCGCCCGGACGAGCTACTGCCGGGTCGGGGTCGCCGTCGGCGGAGTGCTGGCCGTCCCCGCCGGGGTGATCAACCGTGTCGCGGCCATCTCGACCCACGTGTAGTACCAGCTCTCGTAGACAGTCACCTGCAGGGAGCTCCCGGGCTTGTCGTAGATCTGGGTGATCCCCTTGTCCGAGGCCGTCGTCGAGGAGAGATGGCGCCAGCCATTCGCCTCGAGCGTGGTGCGGAGCGCCACGGCGAGGCTGTCCACCTCGAGGCGGCCCTTGTAGAAGATGCGGGCGGCCTTGACGGCCGGGGACTCGATCACCGTGGACCGGCTGATGTCCACCGTCAGCCCCTTCGGAACCGGGATGTCTTCGAACTCGCTGCGCTGCACGCGCGGCGGCGTGGACGCGCAGGCGGTCGCGGCCAGAAGACAGAGCGAGATGGCGAGAACACGGCGCATGGCTAGTACCTCCTGCGCGTCATCGTACAGCCGCCGGGGGCGGCCCACCAAATTTTTGGCCGGGGTCCTCGTCATTTCTCTGCTCGCGGGCTGCGCCTCGACCAACGTCCCGCCCATGGGCTATCAGGGCCAGCCGTACCGGCCTGCGGCCGACGAGCGACAGCTCTGGAGCGACGCCGAGCGGGAGGAGGAGAAGCTCGCCAAGCTGGGCAAGAGCTGGGACGACCCGCTGCTCGAGGAGTATCTCTCGAGCGTGGCCGCCAAGCTGGTGCCGGAGGAGGCGAGGCAGGCGGGCGCTCCCGCCGTGCGGATCGTCGTGCTGAAGGACCCCACCCTCAACGCCTTCGCCATGCCCAACGGCAAGGTGTACGTGCACACGGGGCTGCTCAGCCGGCTTCAGAACGAGTCCCAGCTGGCGATGATCCTCGGCCACGAGGTGACGCACGTGACGAACCGCCACGCTCTCAAGTTCAACCGAGATCCGCGAAACAAGCAGATCTTCTTCACCATGGCGGGGATCGCGGCGGCCCTGGGCGTGGCCGTGGCCCCAGGTCAGCCGCCGCGCCAGGGCTACTACGTCTCGGCCGAAGTCCTGAGGACCACTTCCAACATCTTCCTGGGGCTGGGGCTCCAGCTGGCCTTCATCGCCGCCGTCAACGGGTTCGGGCGTGACCTGGAGCGCGAGGCCGATCGCGAGGGCCTGGAGCGCATGGTGGCGGCGGGCTACGACCCGCGCGAGGCCCCCCGGGTCTTCGAGCTCCTGAGGGACGACCACGGCGACGGGAGCCGACTCGAGGACTTCTTCTTCGGCAATCACCCGCGGCTCGACGAGCGGATCGCCAACACGCGTGAGCTCCTCGAGACTCACCCCCCTCCCCCGGACGCGAGCGTCCTCGCCGCCAATGTCGAGGACTTCGCCCTCCGCACCCGCACCGTGGTGCGCGAGAACGCGGCCCTCGACATCCGGGCGGGGCGCTTCGGGCTCGCCAAGGCGCAGCTCGACCGGGTACTGCGGTTGGCTCCCGAGGACCCGACCGCGCACCTTTACGTCGGCGATCTCTACCGCCTGCAGGCCCAGCGCGCCAAGAATCCCGCGGACAAGCCGCTCCTGCTCGGACAGGCGCGCGAGGCCTACGAGCGTGCCGCCCAGCTTGACGCGACCTTCCCCGATCCTTTCCGCCAGCTGGGCCTGCTCTATTACCAGAGCAAGGACCCCGAGAAGGCCATGGCCGCCTTCCGCGCGTACCTCGGGCTCAAGCCCGACGCGCCCGATGCCCGCCGCATAAAGGAGTACCTGGTCGAGCTGGAGCGATGACGCCGCGCGCGCGACGCGCGCTCCGCTGGGGCGCCATCCTGGCCGTCCTCGTTGTCGTCATCGCCTTCGGCCACGCTCCCGCTCTCCGCCGGCTCGGTACGGCCCTCGTCGTGGAGGACGCCGTCAAACCGGCCGACGCCATCGTCGTCCTCGCCGGAGGCATTCCCGCTCGCGAGGCCGCGGCGGCCGCGCTCTACCGGCAAGGGCTGGCGCCTCGCGTGGTGGTCTCCAACCAGTTGACGCCCCCGCGCGTGCACGAGCTCATCCGCATGGGGATCCGCGAGCACGATTTCCAGGGCGAGTCGCGACTCGTGCTCGAGCGCTACGGCGTGCCGCCCGCCGCCCTCGTCCTCGTGCGGGAGCCCGTCGAGATCACCGAGGCGGAGCTTCGGCGCGTGGGCCTGGTCGCGCAGGAGCGGGGCTGGCGGCGTGTCATCCTCGTCACCTCGCCCCATCATTCCCGGCGGGTCAAGCTCGTCTGGGGACGTCAGGCTCCCCCGGGAATCGAAGGGCTCGTGGCCCTGGCCCCCGAGGACGGTATCGAGGTCGACGGCTGGTGGCGCAGGCGCCGGGAGGCCGAGGCGGTCCTTCACGAATATCTGGGCCTGGCGGCCCTCTACCTACGAGTCTCCCGCTATTTCAGGTAGGGCGGCTGAAAAGCAGCCCTTCCGATCTTCGGAGTCCTGCTAGGAGCGGCGGCGAGAGGGCGCGGACGCTCGACCGTAGTCGTCATCGCGCCGGATGATATCGTCCTCGCCGAGATATGGTCCGTGCTGCACTTCGATAATGACGACGGGGCGCCGCCCGGGGTTCTCGAGCCGATGCCAGGCCCCGCGCGGCACCAGCACCGTCTCGCGCAGCTCGACGCGGCGCTTCCGCGATCCGATCAGGACGCGCGGCGTCCCCGCCACGACCACCCACTGCTCCGCGCGGAAGCGATGGCGCTGAAGGCTGATCCGATGGCCGGGCATGACCACGAGGCGCTTGACCTTGTAACCCGGACCTTCCACGACGTTCTCGAATCCTCCCCAGGGCCGCCGCACGAAGTTGCTCGCCTTCCGCGAGGCCCGGCGTTTCTTCACGGTCGAGGCCGCCATCATGCGCCCAGGCGGACGAGGCGGGCGAAGTCGGCCTCCACGGCCTTGGAGATCTCTTCGATGACCTCGATCGAGACGTCCTCGTCGAGGAGGAGCACGACGATGGCCCGTCCGCGCTTGGTGCGGCGACCCACGTGCATGGAGGCGATGTTCACGTTGTGGCGCCCGAGGATGGAGCCGATCTTGCCGACCATGCCCGGGCGGTCCTCGTACGAGAGGACGAGGATGTGCCCCTCGGGGATGAACTCGATGTGGAGGTCCCGGAGGCGCACGATGCGCGGCGCTCCGTCGAAGACCGTGCCCGCGATGGTCTTCCGTCCCGTCCCCGCCTGGGTGGTCACGGTGACGAGATTGGTATAGCCGGACGGCGCCGCCTCGTCGGTGCTGATCGCCACCTCGAGCCCCCGCTCCCGGGCCACGAGCCGCGCGTTAACGAGATTGACTGCCTCCGCGGTAACGCCGTCGAGGAGGCCCTTGAGCACGGCACGCCCGATCAGCTCGGGATCGCGCCGCGCGACCTGCCCCGCCACCTCCACCTCCACGCGCTCGACATTGTCCTTCTCGAGCTGCAGGCAGCAGCGCCCGAGGATCTCCGCGAGGGTCACGAAGGGCTTCTGCTCGGCCATGGCCTCCCGGTCGCCCACGGGCACGTTGACGGCGTGCTCCACGAGCTCGCCGTCCCGGAAGGCAACGAGCTGCCGGGCGACATCGACGGCGACGTTGACCTGCGCTTCCTGGGTATTGGCGCCGAGATGCGGCGTCACCACCACGTGAGGATGCTGCACGAGGCGCTGGACGAGAGGCGAGACGGGCGGCTCCTCGGTCCACACGTCCACGGCCGCGCCCGCCATGTGGCCCGAGTCGAGGGCGGCGAGCAGGTCGCCCTCGTTGATGATGCCGCCGCGGGCGCAGTTGACGACGCGCACGCCGGGCTTCATGAGGGCGATCTCGCGGGCGCCGAGCATGTTCTCGGTGTCCTCCGAGAGGGGGACGTGGACGGTGACGATGTCGGCCTGGGTGAGGAGCGTCTGAAGGTCGGTGAGGCGAACGCCCAGGTCGCGGGCGCGGCTCTCGGGGATGTACGGGTCGTAGACGAGCACGTCCATGTCGAAGGCGCGCAGCCTCGCGGCCACGCGCGAGCCGACCTTGCCGAGGCCGATCACGCCCGCCGTCTTGCGGAAGAGCTCGGAGCCGGAGATGGCACGATCCCATTCGAGGCGCTTGAGAGCCTCGTGGGCGGCGGGGATCTTTCGCACGAGGCTGAGGAGCATGCCGATGGTGTGCTCGGCCGCCGAGACCACGTTGCCGTAGGGCGCATTGGCGACCACGACGCCCTGGCGCGAGCACGCCTCGACGTCGATGTTGTCCACGCCCACGCCGGCGCGGCCGAGAAAGCGGAGACGGCGGGCGTGGCCGAGGAACTCCGCGTTCACCGTGGTGGACGAGCGCGTGACGATGGCCTCGTACTCCGCGATGGTCGCGAAGAGCTCCGTCCTGGGCATCTTCGACGATACCTGCTTCACCTGGAAGCCGCGCTCCTCGAGGTACACGATCCCCTCGGGAGCGATGGCGTCGATGACGAGTACGCGCATGTTCTTATGCTAACACGCGAGTCGTTCGGGGCCCGCGCGCGAGCACGGGCGGGTGGCGGGCAGGCATCCCCTCGTGCGCTCAACCTCCTCGCCTCGCGCGCCACCTCGCTCGGGCGCCTCCGCCTGGCCCCCCATCCCCCGAGACGGGGGTCGCTCGCCGCCCTGCTGCGCAGGCCGGCTCGCGCGGCGGAGGCGCCCTGCGCTTCGGGGCGCGCTACGGCTCGTCGGATTCGCTCCCGAGGGGATGCCTGCCCGCCACCCGCCCTCCCGAGAGGTGAAGACAACTCGCGTTGTCTCGCCGTGCTGCCGAGGCAGACCGCGCCGCGCGACTAAGAGGCGGGAACGGTGGCGCGGTGCTGGCGGAGGAAGCGGAGGAAGTCGCGCCCCTCGTGGAGACGGCGGCGCATCAGCTCGCGGTCGCGCAGCATCTCCGCGCCGAGGGAGATCATCTTCCGCGGGCGGAAGTAGAAGCGCCGGTACACCAGGTCCACCGACTGGAAAATCTCCGTCCGCGAGAGGTGCGGATAACCGATGGCGCTCGTCTGCACCCCCGCCTCGTCCACGAGCGCCTCCGCCTCGATCCAACCGTTGCGGTGCGCCTCGGCGTAGAGGGCAGTGCCCGGATACGGCGCGGCCAGCGAGACCTGGATGGTCGCAGGATCGATCTCGCAGGCGAAGCGAATGGTCTCCTGGATGGTCTCGCGCGTCTCCCCGGGCAGGCCGAGGACGAACGTGCCGTGGATGGCGATACCCAGGGCTTTGCAGTCGCGCGTGAAGCGCCGCGCCACATCGAGGCGGACGCCCTTCTTGATGTTGTTCAGGATCTGCTGGTTGCCGGTTTCGTACCCGACGAGGAGGAGACGCAGGCCGTTGTCCTTGAGCACCTTCAGCGTCGCGTAGGGCACGTTGGCCTTGGCGTTCACCGACCAGGTGATCCCGAGCTTGCCCAGCTCGCGCGCGATCGCCTCCGCCCGCGGCAGGTCGTCCGTGAAGGTGTCGTCGTCGAAAAAGAACTCTTTCACCTGGGGGAAGAGCCGCTGGGCCAGCGCCATCTCCTCGGCCACGTGCCCCACGCTCCGGGTCCGGTAGCGCTGGCCGCCCACCGTCTGGGGCCACAGACAGAACGTGCACTTGGACCGGCAGCCGCGCCCCGTGTACAGCGAGACGTACGGATAGCGGAGATAGCCGATGGCGTAGTGCTCCACCGTCAGGTCTCGCTTGTAGATCGGCGTGACGAAGGGCAGGAGATCCATGTTTTCCAGAATCGGCCGCTCCGGAGTGTGCTCGACCCGCCCGTTGACCCGATGGGAGAGTCCGCTGACGTCCTCGAGGGGCCGTCCCTGCGCCACTTCCTGGATGGTGAAGTCGAACTCGCTCCCCGCCACGAAGTCCAGGGCCGGGCTGGCGCGCAACGACGCCTCGCGCGCCACGGCCACTGCCGCGCCGACCATGCCGATGAGCAGGCGCGGGTTCTCGGCCTTGAGGGCTTCGGCGACCGCCACGTCTCCCGGGAACGACGGGGTGCTCGTGTGCAGCACGCAGAGATCGTACTGTCGCGCGAAGGGCCGGACATCGTCCAGGGCCAACCCGTCGGGCGGCGCGTCGATCAGCCGGGAGCCTGGCACGAGCGCGGCGGGCTGGGCGAGCCAGGTCGGGTACCAGAAGGAGCGGATCTCTCGCTTGGCCTGGTAGCGGGAGCCGGCGCCACCGTCGAAGCCGTCCGGAGAGGGCGGGTGGAGGAAGAGCGTGCGGAGATAGTCGACGGTCATGTCCCCGTCACCTTAGCAAAAGCGGCGCGGCCTCACCACCCATTCCATCGCGCCGGACGCTTCTTCACGAACGCGTGACGGATGCCCGTGCTACCATTCTGCCGCTGTGGGTACGGCCGCTCCGCGAGTCCTCATCCTCTCGGCCAGCTACGGCTCCGGACACAATGCGGCGGCCCACGCTCTCGCCGCCGCCCTCCAGGCCCTCGGCGCCGAGACGCGCATCGTCGATCACTTCCGCGATCTCGTGCACCCTGCCTTCGATCGATTGAGCCGCCGGCTCTACGGCGCCATCCTGCGCCGGGCACCCGCGCTCTGGGGCTTTGGCTACTGGGTCGGTGACCGGCTCACCCCATCCTCGGGGCTCGTCTTCGGCATGGGCTCACTGGGAACGCCGCGGCTGCGGGCCCTCCTCGAGCGAGAGCGCCCCGATCTCGTGGTCTCCACGCACCCGACGCCCGCGGGCGCCTTGTCGGTCCTGCGCCGCCGCGGCGTCACGCGGCTTCCCCACGCCCTCGTGTACAGCGATTTTACCGTCCACAGCCAGTGGATCCCCCCCCTGGTCGATCTCCACTGCGTGCCCGCGGAGAGCATCCGCGCCGACCTCATGGCTCGCGGCATCGCCGCCGATCGCGTGCTCGCCACCGGCCTGCCCGTGCGTGCCGAGTTCGACCAGCCCGTGGACCCCGGCTCCGCGCGCCGGGCCCTCGGTCTGGATCTCGAGCGCCCGGTCGTCCTCGCCATGGCGGGCGCGTTCGGCTGGACGGGCGAGCTGCCCGCGGCGACGCGCGTGCTTCGTGACCTTCCGGTGCCGCTCCAGGCGGTGATCGTGGCCGGTCATGACGACGCGCTCCGAGCGCGGCTGCGGGAATCCGTCCGCGGTTCCGGTCGCCGCGTGCGCGTGCTCGGTTACACGGAAGAGATGCGCAAACTCATGGCCGCCGCCGATCTCCTCGTCACCAAGGCGGGAGGCGTGTCCCTGGCCGAAGCCATTGCATGCGATCTTCCCGTCGTCTGCTTCGGGTCTCTCCCGGGCCACGAGCGGCGCAACGAGCGCTTCATCGTCGCCGCCTCCGCCGCGCTCAGCGCCCGATCGGCCGAGGAGCTGGGCGTCGTGGTCACGCGGAGCTTGACCGAGCCGGGTCTTCTCGACGATCTCGCCAAGCGCATGCGGGAGATCCGGCGCCCCGGCGCCGCGCGCGCCGTGGCTGAGGCGTTGCTCGAGCGGCTGGCCGGCGCCCCCGCCGCTCGCTCGTGAGCCTCGGGGCATGACCGCGCTCATCCAGGTCTACCTGAGGGCGCTCGGCCTGGTGGGGCAGTCCGTGGCGATAGGTGGGGCGGTCCTCGGGCTCCTCGTGCTGCGACGCTGGCTCGTCCGCGAGCCCGACGTCGAGCGCGACATCCGACGTGCCCTCCGGCTCGTCGCCGCTGGCGCGGGGCTCGCGGCGGCCTGCCAGGTCTTCTCCTTTCTCGTGATCGTGGCCTCCACGGCCGGCCCCGAGGGCTGGCCGATCGGCCGGGCCCTCGAGACGCCCCTCTTCTTCGCCGCGCTGGCCCGCACGCTTCTCCTGGTCTGCGTGATCGCGCTCTGCGCCGTCGTGCGCAGGAGGCCGCGCTCGCTCGGTCCCTGGATCGCGCTGGTCGCGCTCACCGCGGCAGGGACGGTGAGCGCGGCGTGGATCAGCCATGCCGCCGGACGGCTCGCCCGTGGCCCACTCATCCTCACCCTCGATGCCGTCCATCAGCTTGCCGCGGGCCTGTGGGTGGGCGGTCTCGCCCATCTCCTCGTGCTCGCATGGGCTCGTGCCTCTCGACCCTGGCCAGCGGAAACGCTCCAGCGATTCTCGCGGCTGGCCCAGGGCGCGGTGGCGACGCTGGCCGCCGCGGCCATCGGGCTGTGGCTCCTGTACATCGGCTGGCCCGGCGCCGCTTTCGGGACGGCGTATGGCGCCATGACCTTGACCAAGGGCGTGCTCTTTCTCGGTCTCCTCGGCCTAGGCGCGCTCAATTTCTTCGCCGTGCGTCGCCTTCGTCGCGACGCGGAGGTGCCGCCGCTCACCCTCCGCCGGCTCGTCGAGGTGGAGGTGGGCGGGGCGGTGACCGTGCTCTTCCTGGCGGCGGCGCTGGGCTCCACGCCTCCCGCCGTGGACCAGATCGCCGACCGCGCGACTCTCGCGGAGGTGGCGTTTCGCTTCACGCCGAGGTGGCCGACGCTCTCGACGCCGACCTTCACCGAGCTCGCCCAGGCATCGGATCTCACGAACAGAGAGGCGCCCCGCACCACCCAGGACAGCCTCTGGTCCGAGTACAACCACAACGTCTCCGGGCTCTTCGTGCTGGCCATGGGCCTCCTCGCCATGATGGAGCGCACGGGCCACGCCCCGTGGGCGCGCAACTGGCCGCTCCTCTTCGTGGGGCTGGGAGCCTTTCTCCTCTTTCGCAGCGATCCCGAGAGCTGGCCCTTGGGCCCGCAGGGCTTCTGGCAGAGCTTGTGGGATCCGGAGGTGCTGCAGCACCGCCTCCTCGGCTTGCTGCCCGCGATCTTCGGCGTCTTCGAGTGGCTCGTGCGCACGCGACGGCTGCGAGACGAGCGGCTTGCTCTCGTCTTTCCATTCGTCTGCGCGGCGGCGGGAGCGCTGCTCCTGGCCCACGCCCATACGCTGCAGAACGCCAAGGAGGCCTACTTGATGGAGGTGACTCACCTGCCCCTGGCCGTGGTGGGCATCGTCGTCGGTTGGTCTCGATGGCTCGAGCTCAGGCTCCCGGGCCGGGACGGCGCCATGGCCGGGAGGATCTGGGCGCCCTGCCTCGCCCTCATCGGGCTTCTCCTTCTCTTCTACAGGGAAATCTGAAGTCGCGAGATTGCCCATTCCTCCGAGGCAGAATGTTCCGCTTCGAGCCCCCTGGTTACGCCCGCGGCGGAACGTTGCTCCAGAGCCAGCGTCCCTGGCGGGACGCCAGAAGATGCACGCGCCCCCGCGGCATTCTCGCGACGAGGCTCCTGTCGGGTTCGCGGGTCGTCACGAGCAGGATGGGGCGGCTCGAGAGCCACTCGCGCCTGAGCCGGTCGGCCGCCCAGAAAGTCTCGGTGGCCTCTGGAAAGGTCGACCCGATTCCGAGCACGCTGCGCCGTCCCTCCACGAGCACCGGCCGCACGCCCGAATAGAGCTCGAGCGCGCCGGAGTTCTCGAGCGGCCCCTCGTGGACGAGCACGAGGTCAGGCTGCCAGCCGAGCCGTATCTCCGCCGCCATGCCGGAAACCGCCCGGGCCGTGGAGACGAGGGCCAGGGCCTGGCCTACGCTCGGCACGACGGCGAGCATCGTGGCGGCGACGGCGACGGCCGCAAGCCGGCCGGCCCGCCACGCGGCCGTCACGGCCAGCGCCGCCGCTCCCAGGGCGAACACGAGGGCGGTGCGCCCCACGAGCGGACGCAGGGCCGGCCACGCGGGGAGCGGCGCGACCTGAGTCGCGACCGCCTCCTTGCGCGAGTAGACGTCGGTGGCCGAGAAGATCGTCTCCATGAAGGCGCGCCCGTCGGTGAGGGCGGCGGCTCCCAGGACCGCGGCAAGCAGCGCGAACATGGCCAGATGCCAGAGGGCGGGACGTCGGTCTCGCTCGTCTCGCCGCGACCACCATCGCGCAGCGAGGAGCGCGATGGCTGGATAGGCGGGCAGGCCGTAGTGCGGCAGCTTGAAGGCCGAGAGCGTGAAGACGAGAGCGAGAGCGACCGCCCAGACGGCGAGCGCCACCCACGGGATGTCTTCGGCGATTCTCCAGGCGCGGCGCCGGGCGAGCTGCCCGACCTCGAGCACGGCGGTGACCGTCCACGGAAGGGCTCCGAGTCCAGCCACGAGGAGGAACTCGAGCGACGAGAGCGATACGTCCTCGTCGGGGAAGCGGCGCAACTGGACCGCGTTGAGGAGATGATTGTCGACGACGGTGTACCAGAGAAAGCCCGGATTGCGCATGGAAGCGAGCGCATACCAGCCCAGCCCCACAACGAGGAGCGCGGCCAGGCCAGGCGCAGGCAGCCAGCGGCCGATCGGGCGCAGCCGCCCGGCCAGCGCGAGCGCCAGCGCGATGGCGGCGAGCGGTCCCGCGAGCCCGATGACATCCTTGGCGAGCGCGGCCACGCCGAGCGCCGCGCATCCGACCACAGCCCAGAACCGGGCGCCCCGCCCTGAGGTTTCGGTGGGGGGGCCTGGGGGAGGAGCGGCGCCGCTCCCCCCCAGACCCAATAAGGGCCCTGGGGCTGAGGTGTGAGGCGCAGCCGAAGGCGAGCCGAGCCAACCCCCAAGACGAGTGGCGCCGCTCCCCCCCAGACCCAACAAAAGCCCGGTGAAGCCCCACTGAATGGCGGCGACGAAGAGCGTCTCGGGCCGGACGTAGCGGCCGAAGGCGGCAAAGAGCGCGCACGAGAGCAGGGCTACTCCGGCCAGGATGCCGGGCCCGGGGCCGAGAAGGCGGGCGCCGAGGAGCGTCGTCCCGGCAACGGCCGCCGCCGCCCCCAGCACGGCGGGAAGGCGGGCGACCAACTCCGAGACGCCGAAGCCCTTGAACCCCGCCGCGATCAGCCAGTAGAGCAGGGGCGGCTTGTCGAAGTAGCGGACACCGGCGAGGCGGAGGGTGAGCCAGTCGCCCGAGACCGCGACCTCGCGGGCGATCTCCGCGTGCTGCCCCTCGCCCGGATCATCGAATGGCGCCGCGCCCAGCCACGGCAGCAGGAGGGCGAGGGTGAGCACCGCCATCAGGCCCGCAATACCCACGGGCGAGCGGAGAATGCTCACGCGGCTCGAGGAGCGCTACGGGCTGGTCTTACCGTCATGAGGCGACGAGCCGCCCCTGATCGAGACGCAGCACGCGATCGGCCCGGGCGCTCGCCTCTGTCCGGTGGGTGACGAGCATCACGGCCGTGCCGCGGTCGGCGGCGAGGGCGTGGAGCTCGTCCAGGATGACGCGGGCATGATCGTCGTCGAGATTGCCCGTCGGCTCGTCCGCGAGGACGAGGGAAGGGCGGTTCAGCACGGCCCGGCAATAAGCGACGCGCTGCTGCTCGCCGCCCGAGAGCTGCGCGGGAAGATGCTCTGCCCGGTGAGCGACGCCCAAGCGCTCCATGAGCCCGAGGGCATCCCGGCGGGCGTCGTCGCGATCGCGGCCGATGTAGCGCGCGGCAAGCAGCACGTTGTCGAGCGCCGTCAGGCCCGCGAGGAGCAGGAAGGACTGGAACACGTAGCCGATGGAGGCGCCGCGCACGCGACATTGGGCGCGCCGCCCCAGATGGCTCACGCGCTCGTCGCCGATCCAGATCTCTCCCGCGTCGGGCGGCTCCAGCAGCCCGATCAGGTTGAGGAGTGTGGACTTGCCGGAGCCCGACGTGCCCGAGACGGCGACGAGCTCGCCGCCCTTGACCTCGAGATCCACCCCGTGGAGCACGGGGACGGGCGTGCCCCCCGGGCCCGTGAAGGTCTTGCGGAGTCCCCTCGCCTTCAGCACCACGACAGAGTTCAGGTACCCCGCCGGATGGCTTCGGCGGGTGAGAGCCGCGCGATGCGAAGGGTGGCGTACGCGGCGGCGAGCCCGCCCAGCACGACCGAGAAGACGACGGCAAATGCCAGCAGACGAGGCGAAAAGAGGAAGAGCTGCTGTCCCTCGCGGATGACCCGCGTATCGACGGCGGTGCCGATGCCGAGGGCCAGGAGCACGCCCACCACGCCGCCCGACAGGCTGACGCCGAGCGCCTCTCCGAGGACTTCGCGAAGGAGGTGAAGGTCGGTGGCGCCCAGCGCGCGCTTGACGCCGAAGTCGCGAATGCGCTCGAAGACGGCCGCCGTCACGGTATTGGACAGCGACAGTCCGCCGATGAGAAGTCCCAGCACCCCGATGCCCAGGAGAAGGGCGGAGAAGAACGCCGTCGACTGACGCAGGAGCCGGCTGACCTCGCCGGGAATGGTGACATTGACCTTGCCTACTGTCGCCTGGATGCGTCGCGCCACGGCGTCGGGATCCTCACCGTCCTTCCACCCCACCGCCGCTCCTGTGTTGAGGTCGTTACGCCGCAGGCTGCCCGCGCCGAAGGCCTGAACGAGGAGAGGATCGCGGCGCAGCCAGAGATCGCGCGCATCGTCGATCCCCACAAGGGCGAAGCGATCCGGGGCGGTGAACGTCTTGTCGAGGATGCCGACCACGGCGAAGTCCTGGCCCCCCAGGGAGACGGAGCTGCCCACCCCGAGCTTGCGCGAGGCCGCGAAATCGGCTCCGAGCACGGTCACGCGCCGGTCTGCGGCGCGAAGGGGGCGACCGGTCCGCACGGGCAGCTCGCGATAGTGGCGATTGGGAATGGGCACGCCCAGGTCCATGCCGAAGACCAGCTCCTGGGTGAGCGTGAGGAACTGTGACGTGCTCGTGACGAGCGGCATCATGACCTGGGCCTGGACGCCCGAGACACCGGGCACGGCGGCGATCTCGGCGATCTTGGCGGCCGAGAGCAGGCCACCCGCCGTGAAGCCCGTACCCATGCCCATGCCCTCCCCGGCCACCGAGATCTGACCGAGGACGAAACGGTCGCCCCCATCGATGAAGCGGGTGATGCGCTCGGCCATGGCGCCGAGGGCCACCAGCCCCGCCACCCCGACCGCGATGCCCACGACCGTGAAGGTGTACCCGCGGGGAAGAAGCTCGCGAAGCCTCACGCGCGCACGCGACGTCGCCCTCTCGCCCTCACCACTCGAGCGGGGACTCGATGGGCAGGTGGCGGCGCCGGCGTCCCCATCGATTGAAGCGGGCGATCATGCCCTCGTCTCGCCCTGCCCAGACCGGCGCGCCCCCGGTTCCCGCGTCGTCGCCACGCGGGCCAGACGCTCCTGCGAATAGGCGGAGCGCACGAGGGGAGCGACGAGATCCACGCCGAACCGGCGGAGAGCGAGGGCGGACTGGACGGCGGCGGCCAGGCCCAGGACGGGAAGCATGGCCGACGCGAGGGCGGCCCGGCGCATCACGCGCGCACGCGGATCGCTCCACCAGCGTCGCCACGTCTCGGCGATCCGGTTGAGCGTGAAGACGCCGAGCGCCGAGGCGAAGGCGCCTGGATTGTGGCGGTACGGCGCGGTGAACCTCGCGAGCTCCGCGTGGCGCGGTCTCCGCCGCGCCGCCGTGAAGGGGCGCACGAGAGCGCGGGCGACCAGGCCGGCGTCGCGGGCCCATCGGCGCAAGCCCTGGACGACGAGATAGCCCGTGAGGGCCACTCCGTCGCGAAACGGGCGGAAGCGACTCGGCCGGCTCGCGGGGGGGAGCGAGCTGAGGGAAACTTCCCGGATCGCATAGCCCGCCGCCGCCGCACGCACGAGCACCTCTGTCTCGAACACGAAGCCGCCTCCACGGGGCGACACGCGCTCGAGAAGCTCGCGCGGGTAGACGCGGAAGCCCGACTGCGTGTCCGCGACGTGCTGGCCGGTCAGCCAGTCGATGAAGAAGCCCGCCACTCGAAGGGCGTGCAGTCGCGCCGGCTCCATGAGGCTGCCGCCGCCGCTCAAGCGGCCTCCGATCACGAGGGCGTCGGGCTTGGGCTCGGACGCCGCGAGCAGTCGCGGGATATCGTCGGGATCGTGCTGGCCATCGCCGTCGAGCGTGACCACGCGCTCCGCCGTGCGGGCAAGGGCGCCGGCGAAGCCCAGGCGGAGGGCCGCGCCCTTGCCCAATCGTCCGCCCGTCCTGAGGATGACGGCGCCGGCGGCGGCGGCCGTCTCGTCGCTTCCGTCCCACGACCCGTCGTCCACCACGATGACGGGCCCGTGGAGGGCCGCCCGCTCGACGAGTCCTCCGATGGTGGCCGCCTCGTTGAAGACGGGAATGATGGTGACGTGATCGCTCATGCCGCGCGGCCGATCAGGAGCGCGGTGCGGCAGCCACCCCGCGCGAGGCCATGAACCATGACGAGCGTCGTCGGGGAAAGAGCCACCTTGTTCAGGCGGTCAAGGGCGGCGGCCACTCGGAGAGCGCCGAGCCCGCCGTGCTGGCCGAAGCGAGAGGCAAGCGACCGGGGTTCGGGAAGGCGATCGGCGGCGAGAAGGCCGAGCTCCCAGTCGTCGAGGGCAGGATCCCCGTTGCCCGAACCGTAGCACGTCCCGACGGCCGACGGCGCAACGCCCGCCGAGACCAGGGCCCGGAGCGCCGGCGAATGGAGATCACGACGACGGCGGGGCGCGGTGTGTGGTGCCACGGGTACATTCCCCCACGCGGCCGACCGGATCTCGGCGTGGACGACCGCTCCGCGCGCGCGCGCCGATTCCAGGTCCTCCAGGACGAGAAAGGTCGCCCCTTCGCCGAGCACCACGCCGTTGTGGTCCGGCTCGTAGGGCCGGCAGCCTTCCGTGCCGCGGCCGGCCGCGGGCGACAGCATGCCCATCTCGCTCAATCGCCGGTAGACGTGCGCGAACATCTCGTCGACGCCGCCCGCCACCACGGCGAGCGCGCGGCCGTCTCTCACGAGGGCAGCCGCGCGCGCCACCGCCAGATCTCCCGCCACAGTGGCCTGGTTGACGGTGATGGACGGGCCGCGGGCGCCGATCTCGATGGCCGCCACCGCGGCCATGCTGTTCATCACGGTATTGGGGAAGATCATCGGAGAGAGCCCCGAGGGGCCGCGCTTGAGATAGCCGGTCACGAACTCCTCGCTCGACCGGAAGTCGCCATGCTCCGTGCCCACGACGAGGCCGAGCGCAGGCCCCCGCGGCACGCCGGAGTCCTCGACGGCGAGACGAGACGCGACCACGGTCAGACGGCAGATCCGCGAGAGCCGGCGCGCCGCGCCGGGATCGAGGAGACCTTCGAGCGCGGCATCGTCGACCTCGGCCCCGAGCCGGCTCGGCCAGCCCGCGGTCTCGAAAGCGCGGACCGGACGGATGGGGCTCGTCGCGCCCGCGAGAATTTGGGCCACCACCGCGGTGCCGCCGATTCCGCCCGCGCTGACCGAGCCCACACCGGTGACGACCACGCGGCGGGAGGCGCTCATCGGCCGAAGACCAGGCTCACGTTCTGGCCGCCGAAGCCGAAGGAGTTGGACAGGACCGCGTCGAGCTCGACCGCCCGAGCCGTCTCGGGTACGCAGTCGAACGGCACCTCCGGATCCGTGACGCGCAGATTGGCGGTGGGGGGAACGAGTCCATGCTGAAGCGTGAGCACGCTCGCCACCGCTTCCAGGCTGCCCGCGGCCGCCATGGTGTGGCCGACAAGTGACTTGGTCGAGCTGAGCAGCACGCGGCCCGGGCCGAAGACCCGCGCCAGGGCCAGCGCCTCCACGCGGTCGTTCTGCGGCGTGCCCGTGCCGTGGGCGTTGACATAGCCGACGTCGCCGGGGGCGCGCCCGGCCGCGGTCAGCGCCTCCTCGATGGCGCGGACCATTCCGTCGGCGCTCGGCTCGGGCGACGTGACATGGTGGGCATCGGTAGTCATACCCGCGCCCCGGAGCTCCGCGTAGGCTCGTCCGCCGCGCGCGCGACAGTGGCCGGCCTCTTCGAGGACCACAAAGGCTGCGCCCTCGCCGATCGACATGCCTTTCCGGTCGCGATCGAAGGGACGGCACGGCTCGAGGTCGAGAAGGCGCAGGGCATTGAAGCCCATGAAGCAGACGCGCGTGAGCGCATCCACGCCGCCGCACAAGGCGAGGGGGGCTGCGCCGGAGCGGATGAGATCGAGCCCCAGCGCGAGCGAGGCCGCGCCGGAGGCGCAGGCCATGACCACGGTCTCCTTGGGCCCGCACAGGCCGAGGCGAGAGCTCAACGTCTCCGCGTGCGTCGAGGGCAGGATGGCGCGGAGGGCCCCGATCCTCGGCGAGGGGCGGCCCGTGCGCGTCTCCTCCCAGTACCACGCCTCCGCCTCGAGCATGCCGCCGCCCACGGCGCCCACGAAGAGCCCCGCGCAGGCGCGATCGGTCGGCGAGAGGTCGGCGTCGGCGAGCGCCTCGCGCGCGGCCGCCATCGCCAAGCGATCGGCGCGGGCGCGCCTCCGCGAGGGGCCCAGCGAGGCAAGTACGTCGGCGGGCACCTCCGCGCCGATCCGGGAGCGAAAGCCTTCGGTGTCGATCGCGGTCAGCGGGCGGATCGCGCACGTCCCGCTCGCGAGCCCGGTCCAGAAGGTCTTGGCGCCGGTCCCGTAGGGGCTGACGACGCCCAGCCCGCTGACCACCACGCGGGTCATGCGGTCTTGGAGAGGATCCAGCGCGAAAGGCTGTCGAAGGAGCGGAACTCGTCGGCCAGATCCTGGCCCTCGTCGATGACGATGCCGAAGCGCTCCTCCATGGCCACGGAGAGCTCGATGAAATCCAGCGAGTCGAGCCCGAGAGAGCCCTCGATGCCCTTGGGCAGGGTGGTGTCAAGCGTCATCTCGGCCGCCCGCCGCGGGTCGAACTTCAACCGCTCGACGATGATGGCCTTGAGCTCGTCCAGGATTTCCTTCTGCGTCATCCCCTCTGCCTCCGATCAGGCCGCGCGTCGGCGCGCCCGGTATGGTGCATGACTCCACCGCAAGCTCGCGGTCTCCCCGCGCCAGGCCGCGTGAATCTCTACCGGTCCCTGTCGCCCCGACGCCCGGTGGAGGGCGAGGGCGGCGAGCGGCTCGCAAGCGAGCATTTCTCCCAATCGCCGCCGGGCGCCGCCGGCGCCACCGCGCCGGCTCCGACCCCTGCTGAGCGTCAGCGCGCCCTCCCCCGGCTCGAGCCAGAGGCCGCAGGCGGCCTCGACGAGGGGCCCGTCAAGTCCGCCCGCCCGATCATAGAGGTCCGCGCATTCCTCGAAGATCTCGACGCCGAGCACGAGCACCCGTCGGCATGTCCCCGCCTCGAGCATCTCGGCGGCGTGAGCGATGGCGTCCGCGCCCGCCGTGGGCCCGCCGATCAGGATGCCGTAGGGTCCCCGGATCCCGTACTCGATGGCGACTTCCCCGGATATCGCGGCCGGCGCGGTGTACGGGAAATACACGTTCGAGCCGCGAGGCTCGATGTGCTGCCGGTTCGAGGCGGCATAGGCCGCGGCCGTCACGAACACGAACCCGGTGTCCTCACCCGCAATGGCCTCGGGCCCCTCTTCCGCATCTTCGAGCATCGCGGCGACGGCCGCAACTCCAAGCACGCATTCCCGGGGCGAGCGGCGGAAGCGCTCGGGATCGAGGGCGGGCCGCTCCAGGCTGAGCACGCGACGTCCCCCCGCGGCGGCCACAGCATCCGGAGGCACGGCGTCCGCCCCCACGCCCCAGCCTGTGATGAGCCCGATGGCGCGGATCGCCGGCCCTCGCATCACGCTGCCCCCTGCAGCACCAGCGCCGCATTGCATCCGCCGAAGCCGAGTGACGTGCTGAGCGAGAGGCGAGGCCGGAGCGCCCGCGGCGCGCCCTGGATGAGATCGAGGTCACAGGCGGGGTCGAGCTCCTCCAGGCCGAGGGTGGCGGGGACCTGCCCATGGCGGCCCGCGAGCAGGCAGAGGATGGCTTCGAGGGTGGCGGCGGCCCCCATGGTGTGGCCGATGGCGCCCTTGATCGAATTGACGGGGACGCGGCGCGCGCCCAGCACGCGTCGCAGCGCCTTGGCCTCGCTGGCGTCGTTGAGCGTGGTCGCCGTACCATGCGCGCTCACGAAATCCACGTCACCCGCGTCCACGCCGGCTTGAGCGAGCGCGCCCCGCATGGCTCGCTCGATCCCGCGGCCCTCCGGATCGGGCGCCGCGATGTGCGCGGCATCGCTCGCGCTGCCATAGCCCAGCAGCGTGCCCAGACGCCTGGCGCCCGCGTCACGCTCGCGGCACAGCAAGACCAGCCCCGCCGCCTCGCCCAGGAGCAGTCCGCTCCGTCTCCCGTCGAATGGACGAACCCTGTCCCGGGTGAGCGATCGGAGGCCGTTGAAGCCCCGCAGGACGAAGCGGCAGAGGCCGTCATAGCCACCCGCCACCACCATGTCGGCCTCCCCTCGGCGCAGAAGCTCTGCTCCGAGGCCCATGGCCGTGGCCCCCGAGGCGCAGGCGGTGGCGACGGTGATGGCGGGGCCGCGGGCGCCCAGCCAGCGCTTGAGCGCATGCGCCGGCGCATCGTAGAGGGCGCGGGGCAGGCGGCCAACCTCGCCCGCGAGCGCTCGCTCGCCCTCCTCGACACCCCCCAGCGCCGTGCCCACCACCACGGCGAGACGCTCCGGGGCCACGGGAAGAGGTCGCGCGCCCGCCTGACTCAGGAGGTCGTCCGCGGCGGAGACGAGCAGTCGGCTGGCCCGGCAATCGGGCACGCGAGACCACTCGATCGCACGGGTGAGCTTCTTGATCTCACCGCCGTTGCCCACGCGGAGATCGTCCACCGGGAAGCGCTCGATGCGCGAGATGCCGTCGGCACCGGTGAGCAGGGCAGACCAGAAGGCGTCGACATCCTGACCGATCGGCGTGCACACGCCGCCGGCGAGAATCGCGATGCGCTCCAGTCTTGGCGTCGGCCGCCCTTCCGACGAGCTCCCGGCCAGGTCCTGGACCGCGCCCATTTAAAGGAGAGGGGTGTGGTACATCCGGAACGCCCGTATATCGCCCGGATTGGTGTCGAAGACTTCCGACGCGAAGAAGCGGCGCGCCACGCGGTCAAAGGCAATGGAGCCGGGCTTGGAGGGATCGTTGGGGTCGTAGACGCGCAGCTCGAGAAAGCGCCCCTCGTAGACCCGATAGTCATAGACGATCACGGTGTGGTTGAGCTCGACGATGGGGAAGTTCGTGACGAGAAGCTGCACGGGCCGCCCCGCCTGGATCTCGGCCATGGTCTCCAGGACGACGCGCTCCTGTCCCGCTGCCGTCACGGGAAAGGTGACGCGCCAGTTCGTCCAGTGCACCCATCCCCAGAAGCGGCCAGGCAGCCCCGCCTTGACCGCCTGCTCCTCCGTCTTGGAGAGCTCGTAGAGCGAGGCGAAGCCCGGAATGACCACGCGCTCCTCGAGGGGCAGCGGATCATGCCACGGCGGCCGGGACGTCGCCCGGCGCACCAGCTCGGTGTACTCGGCCGAGGTAACCCGGGGCGCCTCCGGCGCGAAGCGCGCGAAGTGGTGGAACTGCGTGATGGCGCGGGCCATCACGAAGCAGTAGTTGGCGTAGAGATCGGGCTTACCGGCATTCTTGGTTCGGCTCTCGTTGGGAAAGGCGAAGGTGTCGACGCCGAAGCGGAGGACAGGGAGGGGCGCGGGGCGACCCATCGAGGCCTCGAGATGCCCCGCCGAGGCGCACCCGGTGAGGGCGACGGCGAGAAATAGCAGAAAGGGATGCCGAGCGCGTCGACGCATCGCTTTCGTCGATTCTAGCGTCACTCAGCCCTGGATGGAATAGCCTCCGTCCACGGGAATGGCCGACCCGGTCACGAAGTCAGAGGCCGGGCTCGCCAGGAACACGGCCACGCCCGCCATGTCCGCACCCGTGCCCCAACGCTTGGCGGGGGTGCGGCGCAGGACATTGTCGTGGAGCCCTTCCACCTCCCGACGGGCCCGCTGGGTCAGCTCGGTATCGATCCAGCCGGGGAGCACGGCGTTGACCTGGATGTTGTCGAGCGCCCACGCCGCCGCGCAGGCTTTGGTGAACTGCACGATGCCGCCCTTGGAGGCGGCATAGGCGGGGGCGAAGGAGGCGCCGAAGAGGGACATCATCGAGCCGATGTTGATGATCTTGCCGCCGCCCTGCCGCTTCATGACCGGATGCACGGCGTGGCTGGCCATGAAGGCGCTGGTGAGATTGGTGTCGAGCACCTGGCGCCATTCGTCGAGGGAAAGCTCGTGCGGGGGCTTCCGGATGTTCGTGCCGGCATTGTTGACGAGGATGTCGAGTCGACCGAAGCGCGTCATCGTCTCCTTGACCATCGCCTCCACCGAGGCCTCCTCTGTCACGTCCACGGTCACCGACTCGGCGTCGGCGCCGAGCGCCTTGAGCTCGGCCACGGCGCGCGCGCTCTTCTCGCGATTGCGCGCGGCGACCACGAGCGCCGCCCCCGCCTCGGCGAGCCCGCGCGCCATGCCCAGGCCGATGCCGCCGTTGCCCCCCGTCACCACCGCCACCCTGCCCTTCAGGTCAAATGCGCCCACGCCGCGTGACCTCCTCTTGACTTGCCTTCTCGTGCTGCAGGTGGGGGGAGTGTAGCATCCCGTGAAACTTGCTTCAGACCGGCGCCTCGCCTAGCATGGCGACCATGTGGCAAGGATCCGTGGTCTCGATCCACATCACGCGGGCGGCCGGGCAGCCCATGGAGACGGTGGCCCAGGCGCGCGCGGTCGCCGGGCGCGGCCTCGAAGGCGACCGGTACTTCCTCGGCACGGGCTACTACTCGGACAAGCCGGGCGCGGGCGGCCGCGAAG
>Ga0209689_1000747_pt1 | contig 23306 bp, 25 predicted proteins | sample GraSoiAngelo_149_FD_187119 | JGI IMG/M metagenome (GOLD analysis project Ga0209689, IMG submission 187119) | Grasslands soil microbial communities from the Angelo Coastal Reserve, California, USA - 14_1009_09_30cm (SPAdes) (version 2) | ecosystem: Environmental > Terrestrial > Soil > Grasslands ... | reverse complement strand
AAGTCGTCGGCCTGGAGGGATACGGCCTCGAAATGATCGAGCAAGTGCCGATCCGCACTGAGGCCAACCCGCATAACGAGAAATATCTCGAGACCAAAAAGACCAAGCTGGGACACTTGCTGTGATTGCGGATTGCGGCGCGATCAAATTGTAATTCTGAACGCGAATGTCGAGCACTGCGCCGTCTCGTCCGAAAATTGCGAAAGCCAAACGCACGTTCCACATCGTCGCGAGCCGGTTTAATGCGCAATACGTGGATGGGCTCGTCGATCACGCGATGAATGAGCTGCGGACACTTGCGCCGGATGCGAACATTTCTCTCCACCGTGTGCCTGGCGCATTCGAAATTCCTGTGGTCGTGCGGGAGCTTGCCGCGCGGAATAAAACCGATGCGGTCATTGCCTGCGGAGTGATTTTGCAAGGGGAAACGAATCATGCCCAAAATCTGAGCCGCTCCGTCACGGACGCGCTTCAACGCATTGCAGTGGAACACGCAGTGCCAGTGATCAACGTGGTGCTCAGTTTCGATAATGAAGGTCAAGCGCGTGCGCGCTGCCTTGAAAACCAAATCAATCGCGGCACCGAAGCTGCGCGGGCTGCAGTGGAAATCGCAAACGTCCTGGCGGACCTTCGCCGAAGTTGATCGTTATGGGCAAAAGACGACGTGGGCGCGAAGCGGCAATTCAATATCATTTCTGGCGCGACCTCCAGCGTGGCGAAGCGCCGGAGAAGATCGATGATTTCTGGGAATTTTGCCCAGCCACGCCACGGGTGCGCGAATTTGCGCAGCCGCTCATCGAAGGAATGGTGGGGCATCTACCGGAGATCGATGAACGCATTCGCCGCTACTGCGAAAATTACGAATTTCGCCGGATCTCAGCAGTTGATCGCAATGTTCTCCGGCTGGCGATCTATGAGATGCTTTATCGGGACGACATACCTCCAGTGGTCTCGATCAATGAAGCGATTGAGCTGGCAAAGACTTTCGGTGGCGCCGAGTCGGGCCGGTTTGTAAACGGCATCCTCGATCGGGTGCGCAAAGATCTGGATCGGCCCGCGCGGGAAGCAGTAAAGAAGGAATTATGAGCGTTGAAGCGTTACGTCCTTCGCTGAGGCGACGGCGGGCCAGGGAAGCGTCAAATCACAGCGTTGAGCAGCATTGTCATTCTGAGCGAAGCGAAGAATCTCTAATTATTTTTTGAGCGGCGCTGAAATGACAATCAGAGATGTTTCGCTTCGCTCAACATGGCAGGATGAGCGCAATCCGCTTCAACGCTTTCAACGGTTTAACGCTTCAACGAGAAAAGTGAAATTCCTCCAAACCCTTGCCCAACAGTTTGCCGGCAAACCGATCGACTGGGAGCAGCTGGAAGAAGCGCTCATCCGAGCCGATCTCGGTGTCCCGATGACAACGCGCATCATTAAGACGCTGCAGGAGCGCGAGGCCTGGTCTTTGCTTGGAATTGGCGACGTGATCAAAGCCGTGCGCGAAGAGATCGCGCGGATTTTGCCGGCTGATTTGACGCCAATCCGTCGAGTGAATGGCAAACCAACCGTGATTTTAATCGTCGGCGTGAATGGAACCGGCAAAACAACATCGACAGCAAAACTTGCGCATTATTTGAAACAAGACGGACAGAGCCTGCTGCTAGCAGCAGCCGACACGTTTCGCGCTGCGGCGATAGAGCAGCTTGATATTTGGGCCAAACGACTCGGAGTTGAAATGATTCGCGGCCAGTACGGTGCCGATCCAGCCGCGCTTTGTTACGAAGCATATCAAGCCGCGACCAAGTGCGAGATCGATTTTTTGCTCTGCGACACCGCTGGTCGGCAACACACCAAAACGAACCTGATGGCCGAGTTGCAAAAGGTGAAACGCACGCTCGCCAAGCTCGACCCGAACGCGCCGCACGAGACACTGCTCGTGGTCGATGCAACCACTGGTAGTAACGCCCTCAGCCAGGCCCGCGAGTTTCACAGTGCGCTGGGGCTCACTGGCCTCGTCGTCACGAAACTTGATGGGAGCGGCAAGGGCGGAGTTGTTGTTGCGATCCAGGACGAGCTTGGAATTCCCACGCGTTTTGTGGGCACCGGCGAACAACGTGACGATTTCGCGCCGTTCGACGCCAGCGAATTTATGGCGAACATGTTGTAGTTTGAGCTAAGCGCCGTGGGCCAAGCAATCAAAGAAACAATCGCACCAGAAGAGACTGTGCCTGCGGTCATAGCGACAGGCCTGCGCGGTTTTCTCGCGAAATTCACCATCCTCAAGGGAGCGCAACGCGAGCTGTGGCTCACGTTCCTGATTAAGCTGCTAATCATCCTGGCCTATTCAGTCACGAATGGGACGCTGATCTTGTGGCTTAGGTCAGATCTCGGGTTTAACGACCAGCACGCGTTCGTTTTAGTAGCGTGGATCTGGGCGCCGGCCATGACCGTGTTTACGCTGTTAGCTGGCTCTCTTACCGACGCGTTTGGCCTTCGTCGAACTTTCTTTCTTGGTGTCTTTGTCTGCCTGGTAGCCCGCGCTGTCATGGCGTTTACGACGATACGATGGCTGGCATTAGCTGGCGGCTTGCTCCCTTTAGCGATCGGGGAGGCATTAGGCACGCCGGTGCTGATCGCAGCCGCGCGACGATATTCCACGACGCGACAACGCTCGATCTCCTTCTCGCTCATATACGCGATCATGAACATTGGCTTCATGATCGCTGCCGGCATTTTCGACTACGTCCGGCAGACGTTAGGCGAATATGGTCATCTAAATCTCTTTGGATTAGAGATCACGACTTACCGAACGCTATTCCTCGTAAGCCTCGGTTTTGAGCTCCTGCTTCTTCCGGCGATTTATTTTCTGCGCCGAGGAGCCGAAGCGACGGACGAAGGCGTTACGTTCACCGCCGAGCCGGTGAGGTACGCTACCGGGGCGGTCTGGGAGCGTGCCTTTCTCACCGTCCGTGACAGTGCTCTCGATACCGTCCGGCTGTTCAGACGGCTACTCAGTCAGTCCGGTTTTTACCGGCTCCTCGCTTTTCTTCTTTTGATCGGGTTTCTGAAGGTCATCATCATGCTGATGTATTACGTGTTTCCTACATTCGGTATTCGCGAGCTCGGGGATGGCGCGCCGATAGGTCACCTGTTAGGCATCAATTTTCTTCTCATCATCTTTCTTGCGCCGACGATTGGTGCGCTGACGCAACAGTTCTCCGCCTATCGAATGGTCATAGTCGGAGGCTCCATCTGTACTGCTTCGGTCTTTGTCATGGCTTTGCCTACAGGGTGGTTCCAAGCTTCCGCCAATGGCGTGATCGGACAGTGGCTCGGTCACAATTACCTCGGATTGAAAGGCGGTATTCATCCGTACTACATCATGACTGCGCTCTGTATGATTATCTACTCGGTCGGCGAAGCATTCTACGCACCGCGAGTCTATGAGTATGCCGCCGCGATTGCTCCAAGAGGTCAGGAAGCGTCCTACGGCGCGTTATCTTATATTCCGTTTCTTATCGGAAAGCTACTGGTTGGATTCGGGGGATATTTGCTGGCTGCGTTTTGTCCAGCACATGGTCCCCGGCATTCCGGGACGATGTGGCTTATCTTTGCTCTGGCGGCATCGGTCGCGCCGATTGGATTGCTTGCTCTGCGCCGGTACATTCGCGTGCCCGAAGCTGGGCGGCAGGATTGAGACTAGCGGGATTCCACCGGTCGAATCATTCAAACTAGGAAGCCGTTCTGGGGTAGGCTCGCCGCCGACCATTGTTCGCCTTGCATACGAATATAATAAAAGAGATCAACTTCGCGCCGACTTCGCGCCCGTTACATTTGTAAAGAAGGCGCTGGCGCGTAAAATTAAATAAATTAAGCAAGCCGATAAGGGATGAAGGGATGAAAAGGTTATGAACACTACACGTTTAATACACACGCATCGTTCGCATAAGACTTTGTGGTTTGGGCTGCTTGGCACAATCGTCGTAATTGTCGGCTCGATTCTGTTTAGTTATGCTCAAACGCAGAAAAAAGAGGCCGAGAAAATGAATCCAACCAAAGAAGTTCCCGGTGACGCCGAGTTGCGGAGCCAGTTGACGAAAGATCAATATCACGTCACCCGCGAATGCGGTACCGAGACACCGTTTCACAATGCTTACTGGGACAATCACAAGCCGGGCATTTACGTCGATATTATCACGGGTGCACCGCTCTTCAGCTCGCTGGATAAATTCGACAGCGGCACGGGCTGGCCCAGTTTTACCAAACCAATATTGGCCGACAAGGTGACGGAAGAAAAGGATTCCTCCTACGGAATGGAACGCACTGAGGTCCGTTCAAAAACAAGCGAATCGCACCTCGGCCACGTTTTCGACGATGGTCCGGCCCCGACGGGGCAACGCTTCTGCGTTAACTCAGCCGCGCTGCGTTTTATCCCCGTGGGCAAATTAAAAGAAGAAGGGTACGGCCAATATTTGTCGCTTTTTCAGCAGCAAGGGGGAGAAGCGAAACCGCAAAGCGAATAGCAAGCAACGAAACAATCGACGCGATCATAGGTCGGCCTGCCTGCCCCGCGACCGGTAACCTGATTCGCTTTTGAACTCCCAGTGTGGGAGCGCTAGCTTACTGCGATGGCCATGACCAGGGACGATTTCGATTACGCAATTGAAAACACGCATGTGATCGTCGCTCCTGAGCGACAAATCGCGACTTTTGGCAGCACGAGTTTCGATTTTTATCTAATCTCCGAGTTAATGGATCGGGTCGATCAAGTTCGCATTCGCAATGGGAAAATCCACGCCGAACGCCCGCAGATTCTCACGCCCGAGCATTATTGCCGGCTGTTACTCGAGGGTTTCGGAGAAAAGGCGGAGCGATACATTGAGCAACTACGTGAACACGCCCGGAACATCGCGGTGCTTCGTTATGGTTTTCAATTCCGGAAAACCGATCTAAGCGAACAGACGCTCCGCGATTCAATTGACACAGTGATCAATCGCACCAGGCGCAAAGTCGAAAGCAAAAACGAACCGCTCAGCGCGGTCATTCACGGCGTAGATGACGCCTGGGAAGTTTGCCTGCTCAAGTTCACCATCGACCTGGTCGAACGTTCCTCGGGCGGCAATCTTGGCGACTTCCGCAAACGTGGATTGATCTGACCCAGCTGCGCGTTCATGGGCCGTTTCCCACAACACGGCCAGCATTGTCATGCTGAGCGAAGTCGAAACATCTCTGTGTTTCAGACATAGGCGGCACGGAGGACATGAACAGAGATTCTTCGACTCCGCTTCGCTGCGCTCAGAATGACAAGATTGATTTGGTCGAGGGCGCTTCTGGCGGCAACCTCGGTGATTTCCGAAAGCGTGGACTGATTTGAAAGCCTGGCGCGCATTAAAGATGCGCCCGAATAAACGCGCCAGCGTTCGCGAGCGCGCGACGGCCAGGCTCAAGATGAGCGTTCCATAGATGCCACGCATGGATCATGTGCGGCCAGATTTCCAAAGTCACTGGAACATCCATCGCACCCGCCGCGCTCGCGAAACGAGTGGCGTCAGCGAGCAACGTCTCGGCGGAACCCACCTGAATCAGTAATGGAGGAAAGCTCGTCAGATCGGCGTAGAGGGGAGAAACGCGCGGATCCTTTCCATCTATTCCAGTGGGAAGATAAGCGTTAGCCAGTTCGTTCAGATACTCTTTATGAATGATCGGGTCTACGCCATCCTTGGTGGCAAATGTCGAACCAGACATAGTCAGATCCGTCCAAGGCGATACGAGCCACGCGCACCCCGGAAGCTCCTCGTGTGCATCGCGCAACTGGCCGATCAAAGCAACTGCGAGCCCGGCGCCTGCGCTGTCGCCACCGACAGCAATTCGCGCAGGCGGAATGCCTTCGTTTCGCAAAAAACGCCAAGCCGTAAGCGCATCGTCGTAGGCTGCGGGGAACGGATGCTCGGGGGCGAGTCGATAGGCAACGGCGAGCGTCCGCATTCCACCGGCGCGGCCCGCCTCCGTGACCATGCGGCGATGGCTCACGATTGAACCGGAGCAATAGCCACCACCATGAAAAAACATCAGCACGCGCGAGGGCTCACTGCCCGGAACGATCGACCATTCTCCCTGTAGGCCACTGACATCTACAGCCTCAAGCTTCACATCATCTGCGACAGGCCAAACAGAACCGACATCGTCGAGACGCTTTCGACGCTCAAGCCATCCTACAGGCCGCGGCTTGGAACTCAGCAACGCGCGGACGGCCTCGATTTCGCTTTGAGCCATTGCCTTCTGAATAATTTAGCCTAAGCCCAATCAGAGTACGAACTTTCGGCTTTCGTCACTGCCTAGACCTTGTCATTCTGCGCCTTCGAACGGCAAGTGAAAAACTATCTCCAGCTTAATCTCAGTCTGTTCTACTGGATTGTAATTGCGCCTAACCCGAGTTGCCTTGCAACGCTCGAGGTCATTGGTGTGTCCTGAGCATGCCGAATGTTTACGACGCCATTGTTATCGGCGCGGGACATAATGGCCTGACGTGCGCCTGTTATCTGGCCAGGGCTGGCCTAAAGGTTCTCGTTCTTGAGCAATATCGCACCGTTGGCGGCATGACCGTCACCGAAGAGGAAACGCTGCCCGGCTTTTGGTCGGATATTCACGCGAGTGGTTATCAACTCGCAAATCTCTCACCGGTCCCGCACGAATTGAGTTTGCTTGATCGCTACGAACTAATCGAACCCGAGATTCCTTTCTCACATGCCTTTCCCCAAGGGGACATAATCAGCGTCCATCGCGACATTGAAAAGACTGTCGGGGAGATAGCCCGCTATTCGCTCAAGGACGCCGAGAGATGGCGTGACTTGATGAACCATTTCCTCGCGCAAAAGGACGCCATCACTGCGGCCATGTTTTCACCTCCTCCTTCATTCCCGACCGTAGCAGCGGACTTCGCCGCATCCTCTGCAGGCATGGAAGCGTATCGGTTTAGCATGCAGAGCGTCCGATCGTGGGCGAACCAGACGCTCGAAGCAGAAGCGACGAAAACCTTGTTCGACTCGTTCGCCACTTTTCTCGGCGCCTCGCCCGACGATGCGGGTGGCGCCGAGCTCGGTTGGCTCTTCGCTTCGGTCTTGCAAAACGCCGGCAACAAGCTCGTCAAAGGAGGGATGCACCGCGTTACGCTCGCTCTCGCCGAACATCTGCAAGCGCATGGCGGAGAAATCCGCACGAACGCGCTGGTCGAGAAAATTCTGGGCGATGCAAAACGTGCCACTGCTGTGCGCTTGGCAACTGGCGAGGAAATTTCCGTAGGTGAGATGGTCGTCTCGAATGTGGACCCACGCCATCTCGTGGTCGATTTGCTTGGCGCCGGGATGGTGGAACGAGAAATCGTCGATAAAATGGGGCACTACGAGTGGGGCGATTCAGTTTTTGTCATGTTCGTCGCGCTCGAGAGCCCTATCAACTACAAGGCCGGACCTGCTGCCCGCCAATCCGCGCATGTTCATCTTAGCGAACCGTCGCTGGACTTCTTCGCGCAGGTCTATCTGCAGTGTCGCGGCGGCGCACTGCCTTCGGCGCCGATGATCGTGAGTTGGAATGACTCCGCTATAGACTCCAGCCGCGCACCAGCCGGCAAGGCGCTGATGAAATTCGTGGTCCTGAGTGTCCCCTATGTTATTACTGATGACGCAACGGGCACAGTTTCCGGACGCACTTGGGACGAGGCGCGCGAACCGTACGCTGATTACCTTATTGACCTTATTACTGCCAACTACATTCCCGACTTGAAGGCAAAAATTCTTAAACGCGTAGCACATTCCCCGGTCGATATCTCGCGGAGGATCGTTAGCGCCGTTCGAGGCACGCTGGGACAGGGCGCGTTTCTCCCGTATCAGACCGGTTCGCTGCGTCCGATCCCCGAGCTCGGACAATACAAAACCCCGGTTCCTAATGTATACCTGTGTAGTTCTGGCAGTCATCCGGGCCCTGGCGTGTCAATGGCCCCTGGGCGAAATGCAGCGCAGGTGATCTGTGGTGACTTGGGACTGGATTTCAAGAGTGTCACTCGAACTTCGCGTGAAAAACTACCTCCAGCTTAATCTGAGTCTGCTCTACTGGATTCTGATTGCGCCTTTTACTGGGCAATTTTTCAAGATCGCGCCGATCTTCCGGCAAATGGTGTTCATTGGAGTTCGCGCTGCGCCGATGGTAGCACTGACGGCATTCAGCGTGGGCGTGACGCTAGCCATGCAGGCCGCCCATTCTCTCCAAAGTCTCGGCGCCGAAATGTACATTCCCGACTTGGTGATGCTGACACTCTTGCGCGAGATGGGGCCGGTATTAATTGCGGTGATCGTGATTGGCCGGAGCGGCTCCGCCGTTGCCGCGGAGCTGGGAACAATGAAAGTGTCTGAGGAAATTGAAGCGCTGGAAGTCATGGCGATCAACCCGGTTCAATATCTGGTCGTGCCGCGCTTTCTCGCCATGCTGGTAATGCTCCCGGCGCTCACCATCTTCGGAAATTACATCGGTATCATGGGCGGCTGGGCAGTCTGCCGTTTCGCGCTCGATTTTAATACCGCCGGTTACGTTCTGCGCGCGCTCGAAAGCGCTGACACATGGGATTTGTATTCGGGAATGATCAAGAGCGTCGTGTTCGCGTGGATCGTGATTACAATCGCGTGCAACGCTGGGCTCAATGTGGAAGGCGGTGCCGAGGGCGTCGGTCAGGCCACAACGGCTTCGGTGGTGCAAGCTTTGCTGGCGATGTTAGTGACTAACGCGGTATTAACGGGCATCTTCTTTTTCAGTGGATGATATGAATGACGAAGCACGAATGGCGAATGACGAAGGAATGACGAAATCCGAAGGCACGCGCGAGGATATCGAGGAAGCGTTCTGGAATGGAGGAACTACGGCGGTCGTTCACGAAGAGCCGGAAAGGAAGCGCATTTACGATTTGGAAGAACGGACGGCACGATTCGCCGAGGCTGTCATTGATTTCGCAAAAGCAATTCCACAACATGCGGTGACATATCGAATCATTAACCAGCTCGTCGGCGCGGCGACAAGTGTTAGCGCAAACTACGTCGAAGCCGACGACGCGGTCTCTAAAAAGGAAAAGGAAGCGCGCGAAACCAAGCACTTTCTCCGGATGATCTTTCGAGCAGTACCGGAATTGAAACCGCAAGCTTGCACGCTCTGGCTTGAAGCCAAAGACTGCATCTGATCTTCTCCAAGATCTGGCGAAATAAGTGAAAGCAAAGACGAACTCCGAACGCCCAAACATCCTAGCAGCCGATGCCTTCGTCATTCGGGCTTTGTCATTCTTTCGTCATTCGTCATTCGTCATTCGTCATTTTGATCATGCCTACTGATTCTCCCATCATCGAAGTAAACAATCTGGTCCGGAGATTCGGTGATCGCGCAGTGCTCGACGATATCTCATTCAACGTCCATCGTGGCGAGACGCTCGTCATTATGGGCGGCAGCGGTTGTGGCAAGAGCACTCTGCTCCGGCACACGATCGGTTCCATGAAACCGACTTCAGGATCGGTGAAACTCTTTGGAGAAGAAATTACAGGAATGAAGGAACGCGAGATTGAACGTGTGAGGCTGCGATTCGGGATGTTATTCCAGTCCGGCGCGCTACTCGCGTCGCTCACAGTGGGCGAGAACGTTGCCCTGCCACTGGCGCAACACACCGACAAGTCGCCCGACGAAATCGAACAAATCGTGAAACAAAAGCTTGAGATAGTTGGGCTGACCGGTTTTGAAGATCTTAAGCCAGATGAAATTAGTGGCGGGATGAAAAAGCGCGTGGGACTTGCGCGTGCGCTTGCTCTCGATCCCGAGTTGCTATTCAGCGATGAGCCCACCTCCGGCCTCGATCCAATCATGACCGCTGTGGTAGATGAACTAACCTTGAAACTGACGCATGGGAGCCACATGACCGCAGTGGTCGTCTCCCACGACATGACCAGCGCCTTTCGCATCGCGACACGCATGATTATGCTCGGCCACGGCTCGATTGTGGCGCAAGGCACGCCGGATGAAATTCGGAACAGCCCAAACCCCGAAGTGCAGCAATTCATCCACGGTCGCCCGGACGGCCCGATTCCGTTGAATCTTTCACAGGAAGAGCATAAAGATCTTCAACAAGTCCGGCCCCGGCCCTTCCTGAGCGCGCGGTTCCGTTTTCATCACAAGCATTCATGAAACGCAATCTATCCGATTACCTCGTCGCTTTGTTTGTGATCGCGTGCAGCATCGTCCTGCTCGCCGCGCTCACTTTCGCGCTCTCGGGATATCGTCTCAAAAAACCGACACGCATCCTGCAAATCAATTATGAAGATGTGACCGGCATAAAGGTAAATTCGGAAGTGCGCTATGCCGGCGCGCCGGCCGGACGCGTGATTGCGATGCGTCATCTCACTGCAAAAGAGCGTCAGGCCAGTGCAAATACGAAGGATGCCGTCCGAGTAACAGCGAGTTTGGATGAGGGGATTCCGCCGCTGCCCACGGATGTCACGGCCTCGCTTAGCTCCGATACACTTCTCTCGCCAAAATTTGTGGCGCTTTCTGCGGGCACGCCCGGTGGTCAGACGCTCGCAAACAACGCCGCGATCGAAGGCCATCCCGCTTACGGCATCGAGCAAATCACGGCGGCAGCCGGTCCATTGTTCGAGAATGCAAACAAGCTGCTCGACAATTTGAATGTGACCGTCACCGGGTTAAAAACCGATCTTGGCGAATTCACGCCGAAGCTCGGGCCGCTGGCCGATTCGTTGAAAATCGACGCGGACAATTTACAGAACGTGGTCAAGAACCTCGACAGTGTAACCAAGAATGCAGACACGGTATTGGGTACGACTGACAGATTCATCGGTACGACGGACAAGCAGCTTCAGGAACAATTAAAACAGCTGCACGTGACCCTCTTAAACCTGAAAGTTGTTACTACATACGCCAAGGCGCTTGTCGAAACGCTCGCTCAAAAACCGAACCGCATCATTTTTAGCGGCAAACCGGCCACACTCACACCCGAGTCGGAAATCCTCAAAAGCTCTAAGCCATTACCGGCACGAAAACCCTAGCCGCATTGGTGTAGTGGCAGCCGTGCCCGGCTGCTCTTTTGCGGGCGACACGCCCGCCGCTACAGTTTTCGATACCGCCACATCAACTTAAAAAAGCGAATCGCATCGCGCAGTGGACGGATCTTGCTCACTTGATCGGAATAAACAGTTGTGATCGGGACTGATTCGATCTCGTAGCCTTTGCGGCTGGCAATGATGAGCACTTCGGTTTCATAATCGAAACGGTCTCCCCCGCCTAGCAGCTCAGGAATCAATTGCCGATTCAACATGCGGAAACCGCACTGCGTGTCGGGAATTTTTTGTCCGCAAAGGCGGCTAATGCGCTTGCTCATATAACGGTTCACGACGCGCCGGATGAATGGCATGCCGGTAAGGTTGCTCATGCGATTGCCGATGAAAAAGGTCGGCTGCGTCGCAGAGACTGCCGCCGCCATAAACCGATCAATCTCTTCCGGAAGATGTTGGCCGTCGGAATCTAGAAGGCTCACCCACGTGACTTCTCGATCCAGTCCGCCACCGGACGGACCCGCTGCGGCGAGCCAGCGCCCTAGTCCTGTCTTAATCGCTTCGCCTTTGCCGCGGTTTTGATCGTGAACAATGACTTCGGCGCCGGCTTCGCGCGCGCGTTGTGCGGTGTGATCGCTCGAGCCATCATCAACCACAAGAACGTGGTCGAGTCGCTCGCGGGTTCGACGAACGATCTCCCCGATATGTTTTTCGTCCTGATACGCAGGAATGACTGCGGCGGTTCGCGAACGAATCTGAGCGAGCGGACTGCGCTCGGGCTTTGTCATCGTCGCACCACCGGATGAAAATCGGCCGCGTGGTAAGAGCTGCGAACCAGCGGACCTGAAGCGACGTAGAGAAAACCTTTTTTGTGCGCGATGTCGCCGTAGTAATTGAATTGCTCCGGCCTGATGTATTCAACGACTGGCAAATGCTTCGGACTCGGGCGCAAATACTGGCCCATGGTCAGGACTTCGCAGCCGACCTCACGCAGATCGTCCATCGTCTGAAAAAGTTCCGTTTCTTTTTCGCCTAGGCCGAGCATCACGCCGCTCTTAGTCACCACCACTGGCGATAATTCCTTTGCGCGTCGCAAAACTCGTAGTGAGGTGTGGTATTTGGCGCGCGAGCGCACAAGCGGCGTCAGGCGTTCGACCGTTTCCATGTTGTGATTGTAAATGTCTGGGCCGGCGTCGAGCACGATCTGGATGCACCAATCCTGTGCGTGAAAATCGGGAACGAGCACTTCGACAATGATTGCAGGATCCATTTGGCGAATCGCTGTAATGGTGCGCGCGAAATGATCGGCGCCGCCGTCCTTGAGATCGTCGCGTGCGACCGCAGTGATGACGACATGTTTTAATTTCATCCGCCGCACCGCCTCGGCTACGCGCTGCGGTTCGCCTTCTTCCAGCGTGAAGGGCTTTGCAGTTGTCACCGCGCAAAATCCGCACGCCCGCGTACAACGATCACCGGCGATCATGAAGGTGGCCGTGCCCTGGCTCCAGCATTCCCAGCGGTTTGGGCATTGCGCGCTCTCGCAAACAGTGTGTAACCGCAAATCGGAAATCAGCGCCTTAGTCGAAAAGAAAATCGGATTCGACGGCAGCCGCACTTTGATCCAAGGCGGCTTCTGCGCCTGGTGCAATGCCGGATCAATTTTTGCACAGGACATCCAACAAAGTTACAACCGTTAAAAAAGTTACAAAAGTTAAATCGCTTTGTGTTGAAGCGTTACAACGCCGTGCCTGTCGTGTTGAGCGAAGCGAAACATCTCTGATTTGTCATTTTCAGGCACTGCCGAAGAAACAATTAGAGATTCTTCGCTTGGCTCAGAATGACAACGATGCTTAACGCTTCAACCCTTCAACGCTTCAACGATGAAATTTTTGTCCTACCCGAGAGCGCGGCACAGAGCGTGAGTTCATCGGCCGATTCAAGTCCCCCACCGGCTGGAATGCCGCGGGCAATGCGCGTCAGGCTGACTGGTTTGTCCTTCAAAAGATCGACAATGTAATTTGTGGTGGACTCGCCTTCGACATCGGCAGGCAGCGCGAAAATTATTTCAGTAATCTTTTCGCGCCCCAATCGGTCGAGCAATTCCTTAATGCGCAAATCTTCTGGGCCGACGTGATCGAGCGGCGAAATTTTGCCTCCGACAGAATGGTATCGGCCGCGGAAGGCACCGGTCTTTTCCAGAGGGAGAATGTCGGTTGGTTGTTCTACGACGCAGAGCAACTCGGTTGAGCGCGAGGAGTCGCCGCATATTTCACAGATCTCGCCGGCAGCAAAAAATCCGCACAGCTTGCAAGAGCGAATTGATTGCCGAGTGTCAATGACAGCGCGCGCAATTCGCTCCGGCTGATCCTCGCGCGCCCGCACCATCCAAAGCGCAATCCGCTCAGCGGATCGAGGACCCACTCCCGGCATTTGTCTCAGTTGGGCAATCAAATACCGGATTGCCGCCGGATATTCCGTTCTTCTCAAAACGCGCTCAGGTTCACGACGGCGAATCCGTCCTTTGGCAGATTTATTCCGCGGGCGACTCTGTCAACTGAAGAAGAAGCGGCTCCAGCCTGCGCAAGTAAAATTGCAATGGAGGATCATCATCCTCCTCGGAGCCCCGCGCCTTCTGAAATTCACTATAAGCTTCCGCCCAACGCTTTTCTCGATAAAGAACCACGCCGCTCCAGAAAGAGTCCCGGCGCGCGATGTGTTCCGGCTTGGCCTCCGCAGTGAGCCAAAGCGGTTCATAGATTTCAAGCCGATCATGCGAATTCAGACCGTTCACAAAATCAATCGGACGCGCGACCACTGTGTCACTCACTCGATCAAAAGTGGGTGTGTCAATCAGCGCGTTTGATCCGTAGAAATGATTCAGGGCGCAGAATCTGCGGGCCAGGTCGATCGGTTCGCCGCTCGCCAGAAGCACAGGGCGCTGGCTGTCCTTCAGGGCACCGGCAATAATCGCGCCGGAGCTAACCCCGGCGCGAATATCCCAGTCGCCAGAAACGTCTCGGCTATCTTCGCGGCGCCTCCGAAAATTCTTCATCATGTCGAGGACAACGCGGACTGCTGTCTGAGCATGCTCAGTGTCGGGAACGGGAAATCCAAAAAAGGCCACGACGCCCTCTCCGTCGGCGGCGTGCAGGTAAGCACCTTGTTCAATGAGATGCGCAGTGGTCTCGCGAATAAATTTTGCGGTCGCTTCCGCAAAAGCGGCGGGCTCAGAATCTTTCGCGAACGCAAGTTTGTTAGCGATATCGCAGACCACCACACTTACTGCGTATGGTTTTGGCTGGGGATCGAACGGGGCTGTGCCGTCGCTAACGCGGCGAAATTCCTTTCTCGAGAGGCGATCGGCAAAAAATGTTCGCACCAGATGCGAGCGGTCCCTCCGTAAGAAAGCCGACCAGCTTTCCGCGGCCGCGAATGCAAGCACCAGCGCAAGAACCGAGGGAATTGGCTGGAAGAATACTCGGTAAAGAGAACAGACCCATGAAAGAGCAAATAATTCCACCAACAACAGACCAACCAACAGGCGGCTACGCCATCGCGGAACGATGCTGAGACTGAGCCAGGCGACAATAAGAGCAACCAGTAAGATGAAAACGTATTGCCACTTTTCGCCGACGATTCTCGTCGCACTGGCATAATCGGAGACAAACCGTGCACCGGCATTCTCAATACCCGCCAGAGATTTGCTGGCATGCAGTGCCCCGACTGCGAAAGCAACGGCGACTCCAATTACGAGCGTTGTGATCGACAATCGCTTCATCAACGATCAAGCTTTTTGCGCGACTGAAGCAGGGTAGTAGGACTGCACCACCAGTTCGCTTAGGAATTTGTCCGGCGCGTCGATTGCCGAGGCGCTAAGAACAAACTTGGTTCGGCCCGTATTCTTTTTGATCAGGTTCAATCCAAACTGATAATCTTTGAATAAATGAGCGCACAGATCGCTCATGGTCATCCGCTCAGTTTGTGCGCGCTCGACCAGGCGCCGTATTGCAGTCTCATCGAAAACAATTTCCAATCCGTGCTCATTGCCGAATTTCTCGGCAAACTGACGCGCGCCGGCTTCGAGCATTTGCGCCTCCAGCTTGTGTCCTTCAACGCGTAAGCGATCGAGCACGCGCTGCGGTTCGCGCACGAGGTCTGCTGTCACGCGCAACTGGGTCAGGCCCGAGCCGGCCAGATAATATTTGTAATCGCGAAACAGCTTTTCAAAGACGGTCAGCAATCCGCGCGCGCCGGTCTTTTCCTTTGCCGCAGCATCTGATAGCAGACGCAGCGCCTCATCCTCAAAACTGATCTCGATGCCGTAGGCACGAAACGCGCGCTCGTATTGCCGGAGCAAACTGCCCTCGGAATATCTCATGATGTTGAAAAGATCATCAGCGTCGAGCTCCTCACAAACGACTCGCACCGGTAACCGGCCGATGAATTCCGGTTCGAAACCGTACTCGATGAAATCCTTTGTGGTCACATGCTGGAACAATTCGTTGTCCATCACCTGAACCGGTTCGGCCCGAAATCCTATCTGTCCCTGGCGCACACGCCGCGCCACCTGTTCTTTCAGCTTCTCAAACGCGCCGCTTACTACGAAGAGAATGTGCCGGGTGTTAATCGTTTCGCGTTTTGCCTTGCCGCGTCTTTGAAATTCGAATGCGGCCTGTAGCTGCGCCTGTAGATCGTTCATACTGCGGACTGGCACTTCTGTTTCCTCCATTAACTTCAACAGCGTCGTCTGCACGCCGCGTCCGCTCACATCCCGGCCGATCAAATTTCCAGCCGCAGCGATCTTGTCGATCTCGTCGATGTAAATGATTCCGAATTGCGCCAGGTTCAGATCTCCATCGGCTTTGTGCACGAGCTCGCGCACCAAATCTTCCACGTCACCGCCGACATAACCGGTCTCGCTGAACTTCGTCGCGTCCGCCTTCACAAAGGGCACTTTGATCAGATCGGCGATGTGTTTGATCAGATATGTTTTACCGACCCCAGTGGGCCCGACCAGGATCACATTCTGCTTGATGTATTCGATCTCCTCTGCTCGCCTGGCATCTTCTTTCTCGAGGCGGCGCAGATAATTGGCATGGTTGTAATGATCACAAACGGCGATCGCGAGAACCTTCTTAGCCTCGTCCTGCTTTATGACGAACCGATCGAGATGCGCTTTAATATCGCGAGGCAGGAGATTGAATTCGAACTCCTTGTGGTCGGCGTTTTCTGGTTTTTCATCCTCCTCTGCCGTGGCTTGCTCAGGCTCAGCAATCGTCGCAACCGAGACCCGATCGCCGAAGTTCTGTTTCATAAACTCCGTGATCTTGCTCTTCAGCTCCTCCGGTGAAGGAAATGGTGGCGGTGGTGGCGGGTTTTGTTGTGCCATGTGCAGAAAAACATCGTGCCAAAGAGGCTCCGTGGCAACGATTCGTCTAAAATCTGACTCTCAGGGGCGAGATTCGTTCATCCCCGGTCTGCTTCTTCTTCCTACACCTACTCTTGCTCATGCTCTTGTTCTAATCTAGTTCCGAAACCTTGAAAGATTCGACGCCTATCGAGTTTGTCGTGTCGGAAAACGACGCCAAGCTGCGCCTTGATCAGTTTCTGGCGAAGCGGCTTCCGGAATATTCGCGTTCGCGCCTTCAGCAGTTGATCCGCACCGGGTTCGTTCGCCTCAACGAGCAGGTCCCCCGGCCGCGGCAAATTGTTCGAAGCGGCGATAAAATTGATCTTCTGGAGCCGCCACTGGAGAAGATCGAGACACTCCCGGAGCCGATCCCACTCGACGTCCTCTTCGAAGATGACGATCTCATCGTCATCAACAAGCCGGCCGGGCTCACCGTTCATCCAGGTGCCGGCCAGCGCGAACACACTTTGGTCAACGCGTTGCTCAGCTACTGCACGACCTTATCAGGCATCGGTGGAAAAGAACGGCCCGGGATCGTTCATCGGCTTGATAAGGAAACGAGCGGCTGTGTGGTGGTAGCTAAAAACGACATTGCGCATCGGGAACTATCCAAACAGTTCGCCGCGCGCACAGTGGAAAAGATTTATCTCGCGCTGGTCGCCGGAAAACTGCGCAAACCGGCTGGACTAATCGAAGAGAAAATCGGACGACATCCGGTCCATCGTCGACGCATGCGGGTGACTTCCCTCCGTGGCCGAACAGCAACAACCGAGTATCGCGTCATCCGCTTCAGCAATCAGGCAAGCCTAGTTGAATGCCGGCTGCACAGCGGACGTACTCATCAGCTTCGGGTGCATCTTCATCATCTCGGCCATCCCGTGCTCGGCGATAAAATTTATGCACCACGCTTTGCAAAAAATTTTCCGCGCCAAATATTGCATGCGTGGAAGCTTGGATTTCATCATCCACGCACTGGAGATTGGAAAATTTTTGAAGCGCCGTTGCCTGCCGATTTCGCGACCGCGATAAAACTGAAAATCGAATCTCAACAGTTATGATGGCGTTGTCATTTCGACCGAAGCGTAGTGAAGTCGAGAATGGAGCGGCTGGGAAGCCGCGACATGGACGGGGAGACCGGAGGTTGAGCGAACGGGAAGTGAGCGAATCAAATCTCCGGACCAGAAATAATGAGAGATGTCTCGACTCCGCTCGACATGACAAGAGAGCGCCACATCTTCAAGTGAACGTGTCTTTCTTCTCATGAAACAGCGAAAACTCAGACGCGGTGGGCCGATTTCGATATGACACTTGCGGGCGATGATCTCGCGCGCATCGACGAGGTTGCGCCGCATGAAGCCGTCGCCGGCGCGCGTTATCCCGATTGGGCGATGGCGATGGTGAATCGGTAGGAGAGAGTCATTTTTCGGGTGCTCTGCTACTTATTACTACAGCGTCACTTATGGATTGCCCAATCCTGAGCGATGACGCATGAATGTGGTTTCGCCTTCGCTACAATGAAAGAGCATTACTTCGATGATTTGAAAGCGGGCGATCGTTTCAAATCTGAACCGCTAAATGTGACGGAGAAGCAGCTTATCGAGTTCGCCCACAAATTTGATCCGCAGATGTTTCATCTTAGTCGTAAAAGCGCCGAGCGAACAATTTTCAAAGGCTTGATCGCCAGCGGCTGGCACACCGCAGCAATGACCATGCGGCTGTTTGTGCAAAATATGAATTTCGCTGAAGGCGCGATCGGTCTTGGGGTTGATGAATTGCGCTGGCCTAATGTCGTGCGACCGGGCGACGTCCTGACCGTCGAAACCGAGATTGTCGATCTGCGACCGTCGCGTTCCCGGCCTGGCTACGGGATTATTCGCTTGCGCAACGTGACGACCAATCAGCGGGGGGAAATCGTTCAGACGATGCTGGCAAGCGCAATGGTGCCAAGGCGGAAACAGTCAGCGTGAATATTTCATGTTGTAACAAAACGCGGTTACGCTAGCGCCCCATCGCAAACATTCCTCATTATCTATGAAGCACGCTCTACGCGGCAGCTCGTTTCCGCGCGGTCGCGTCCAGAATGCGCTTGCGTAAGCGAAGCGACTTTGGCGTCGCTTCCACGTACTCATCTAGCTCGATGTATTCGATCGCGCGCTCAAGCGTCATGCGCAGCGGCGCTTCAAGTTGAATCCCTTTCCCTTCGCCCTGGCTGCGCATGTTGGTGAGGTGCTTTTCCTTGCACGGGTTGACTGGCAAATCTTCCGGGCGCGCGTTTTCGCCCACGATCATTCCTTCGTAAACCTCTTCCTGCGGACCAATGAAAAGGCGGCCGCGCTCCTGAATATTGTTGAGTGCGTAAGCAGTGCTGACGCCGGATTCCATCGACACCATCACGCCGCGGCCGCGCCCGCCAATCTCGCCTTTGAATGGCGCGTATTCGCGAAAAAGATGGCTCATCAATCCCTCACCGCGAGTCAGGTTCACCAGGTCAGTCTCCAATCCGATCAAGCCACGCGTGGGGATGATCGCTTCGATTGATACGCGCGAAGCGTGATGATCCATTCCGAGAATTTCGCCTTTGCGATTGGCGACGGATTGCAGGATCTGGCCGAGATTTTCATTTGGTAGATCGACATACAGATTTTCAAGCGGCTCCAGCAGGGTGCCGTCCTCTGCTCGGCCAAAAATCACTTCGGGTCGCGACACCATCAGTTCATGCCCTTCGCGCCGCATCTGCTCCACCAGGATAGCGATTTGCATTTCGCCGCGCGCATTGATCTCAAATGCGCCTGCAGTTTCGGTGTCGTTGACTTGAAGGGAAACGTTGCCACGCGTTTCACGAACCAGTCGCTCGCGAAGGTGCCGCGCAGTCACGAATTTTCCGTCGCGTCCCGCAAACGGCGAATCGTTAACTAGGATATGCATGCGAATTGTTGGTGGATCGATATCGACGAACTGAAGCGACGCGCGCTCCTCGCGATCGGTCAGCGTTTCGCCGATGTAAACGTCCTCAAAGCCGGCTAGCCCAACGATGTCGCCGGCGGTCGCCTGCTTTATTTCGACTTGCTCTAATCCCGCATACGTGAAAAGGGCAGTGACAGTAGCTTGTTCGGGGTGGCCCTCGCGGTGAATGCACACGATCGAATCGCCGACGGCAACGCGCCCGCTCACGATACGTCCGAGCGCGATCCGGCCAAGATAATCGCTATAATCCAGGTTTGACACGAGCATTTGAAAAAACGGCTCGGTTGAGACTTTTGGCGGCGGCACATGTTGCACGATCGCCTGAAAGAGGGGCGTCATGTCCGCGCTGTTTTCGTGCAGCTCGCGCGCGGCAAAACCGTTTTTCGCGCTCGCATAAATGATTGGGAAATCGAGCTGCTCGTCTGTTGCTTTCAGCTCAACAAAAAGATCGAAAACCATATCGACGACTCGGTGAGGCCGTGCGTTTTCTCTGTCGATCTTGTTTATGACAACGACCGGCTTGAGTTTGTTTTCCAGTGCCTTGCGCAAGACAAAACGCGTCTGCGCCTGCGGTCCGTCGTGGGCGTCGACGACTAGCAGCACGCCGTCCACCATTTTCATGATCCGCTCGACTTCGCCGCCGAAATCGGCGTGGCCGGGTGTATCGACGATGTTGATGCGATAGCCGTCCCACTGAAAAGCCGCATTCTTCGCGCGAATCGTGATTCCTTTTTCACGCTCGAGATCCATCGAATCCATTACGCGCTCTTCGATCTGTTGGTTTGAACGAAACGTCCCCGATTGGCGCAGCAATTGATCCACGAGCGTCGTCTTGCCGTGATCGACGTGCGCAATAATAGCGATATTACGGATCTTATTCATTGAAGGGAGACTTTCCCGAGCAGGCGAGCCGCGAACACTACGAGAGACAACACCCAAGTCAAACGGCAGCGCACTCCCGCCGGCCAACCGGCTAGGAGAAATTTCGCAGCCGTTCACGTGACGCTGTGATTCGCGTTTACGACGATGCTGGCAATGTGATCAAAACGCATGAGCACTCTGGCGATTTCAAAAAGTGGTAAAGTTTTTTTATCGCACCGGGCGTCTGTTCTTGGTAACATCGCGGATTAAACCAAACCTCAGTAAGGAGACACATCATGCCAACCGGCAAGCGCAACGCATCTTCCCGGTAAGTCAACCTTCTAACCAAGCGGGGCAGCTATGCACATCGAACGAAACCATAACTTGGGTAAAGGAGAAGCAATTCACAAGATCGATACCTTTCTTGACGACTTAATGAGCCGCCAGTTTCCCGGCGGCATTACTATTCAAGAATCCTCCAAGAGCTGGTTCGACAACGCTATGCGTTTCTCCTTCAAGGCCAAGAAGGGTTTCATTGGCACGACGATTTCCGGGGTGATCCGCGTAAATGACGACTCTGTAGTCATGGACTCCGACCTGCCAGGACTAGTCACAATGTTTGTTTCCGAAGACAAAATCCGCAACGTGATCAACGAACAGTTGGACAGTTTATTCCCGGCTTAAGCTGTTTCATGCCTATATGTTTTGCGGCACGGCCCAGAGCCTCTTTCGTCGCCCATGACAATGAGGCCTAACCAAGCGCTGCAGCTAACGACTCCACTGCGCCATGCGCTCGATGTATCTTAGCTAGTGTGCGGGAGCTTCGCTTGCGTCCGGCGAAGTCCTGGCTGAGCTTTGTCCTTACGCCGATGGGGAGTCGCTTCAAAAGCCATTCGTATATGTGATGGTTCGCTCTTCTAGCTGCGTGCCAAACGCTAACAGCTTCAAATCAGGCAACCGCTTCTAGCAAGGGCACTGCTGCAATCAGGCAGTCGGCCTCTCGGTCATCGCCATACGAAGTCGATACTTTGGCCCTCTGCCAGATCCAGGTAGTAGACGGGAATCGCTAGCAGCCCAAGAAACAGACAAATGATCAAATGTCTGCGCCAGGTGGACTTCATAACCGATTCGGTTTCCCCAAATCCCCGGTCAACACGTGCAATGCAGGATGGCGTACGCCTGGCCCTTCTTCACTTCCTCTAGCAGCTGACAAACTTCCGACGTGGGCGCCGCAATGACTTCGACACCGCGCCGTTTCGCCTCCGCTAGGACTTCGTCCATCACCGGAAGCGCGCCATGAGCGCCGGTCCCGACAATGAGCTGCTTGCCTCCCCACGGAATGTCTTCCCCGGCCGAAAGCGGTGTGTGGCCGAACTTATCGCGAAATTGCTTGGAGGGTCCTTTCTTCCGTTTCCGCACTTTGCCCCCGTCGATCACCACATCATGCCTGTAGCGCTTTCCCTCCACCTCGATCTCGCCAAATTTGACCAGCCACGCTTTCATATTTTAATGTTCCGCTGGCTCGAACTCCAAGGCAAGGGACAGGGATTCTAAGATTTCGCGGAGCGCGAATACCATCTGGCATTGGTCGGAGTTTGATAGCGGTGGGCATTTCGCCGCGCTCCAAGCGCGCGAATCGTGATGCGTTTACGATGATGCTGGCAACGTGATTGAGACGCACGAGCACAAGGGCGATTTCAAAGAAACGTAAAGCTTACGTTTCTAGCTCGGCATCCGGGGACGACGCGCTGAATCTGACTAGGTTTGTGAAAATGATTTCACCTCATGTTGGCACCTAACGGCTGAGCTCACCTGCGAGCAGCCCACTGGCACCGCGAGTCAGCTGCTCCCGCTGGCTCGGCAGCCAACATCGCAAGTACCGAGATCATGGCTTATCTCGAACTATCTCTTTTTGGGATCCGAATGTTCTTTGTATAAGGTTGCCTTGTCCGGGATGTAGTACTCTCCGGGCGTCTTAACTTCGATAACCTTCCAATCCAAACTGCGGCCGTGAAGCGTCAAACGCACCTTCAACAGCGCATCTGAATAACCGCTGTGAACGTCAACGATGGCGTTGTCGCCTTTGATTATGCCTGTAATTGAAGGCGAGCCTTCGCCATCAGGCACGGTATCGGTTCTACTGCCGTCCTTCGTGACAGCCGAATGATAGCCTGTCAACTGATCGCCATTTTGATGCAAGTGAATTGCAAAATCCAAGCCGCGATGCGAGGCCCATTCCCCCTCGAATGTTTTATCGGGTGGATTTGCATACAGACCCGCGACTGTACTTGCTAAACACGCAAACATTAGACCAACAATTTTTCTCATAACAACCTCCTAAGGCAACAATCCGTTTATTTCTTGAATTTCACGCTCGACATCATCGTGTTAAAAGTTTTGTCCAATATTTTATCCATCGCCTTATGATCAGTGGGACCGTAAGATATGCGAAATATGAAGCGTTTATATTTACCGATAACTAAGCGCTGATCTTCGGGATACTTAATAAAGTACGCCGGCAGTCCATCGAGTTGGGCTACTTCTTTTGAGATAACTGTTGGATCTTGCGTTTCGCTATCGACATATTTCTTTAAGTCAAAGTCCCGATTTGCGTTGACAGAATCTAGCCAGATTTGAAAAAGACCGCATCGTTCCTTCCGTTCATAACACCCTTGAGGACCATCGAAATTTACATTGTCGCTTTCTTGAATAGATAATTCGGTCCCAGAATCGGGCGCTTGCATGACATAGGCTTCCCAAGAGGCCGGGTAACTGAGCCTCCATCCGTGGCTGTTATTGAGCTGCACCCATTTATCGGACGCGTGAAGCTCGCCAACCGCGAACAATAAAAAAATCAAAAATCCCGCGAGCCGACGGTTCATAAGCCCAAGCTCCAACCGGCTTTGCTGAGATTGTCAGCGATGATTTCGCAATATTTCACTCATCAGATCGCGGCCAGCGCAGCGTCTACGTCTGGGAAAATCTGAAAT
>Ga0209689_1000746_pt1 | contig 23306 bp, 18 predicted proteins | sample GraSoiAngelo_149_FD_187119 | JGI IMG/M metagenome (GOLD analysis project Ga0209689, IMG submission 187119) | Grasslands soil microbial communities from the Angelo Coastal Reserve, California, USA - 14_1009_09_30cm (SPAdes) (version 2) | ecosystem: Environmental > Terrestrial > Soil > Grasslands ... | reverse complement strand
GCGTTTCCATACGAGCGAGATACCATCGGGCAAATGTTCGCCGTGGCTGTTCCGGCCTGCGCACCCATTTCTCCAGTTCGCTGCGCGACGGTTTGTGCTCCGCGCGATACAACGAATCCAATTTTTCGAAGAGAAGGGGGAGATCTGGATCCGCAGGGTGACGGTCGATAAATTGTTCGATGACGTCATCTCCAGCTTCCGGCGTCTTTAGTTGCAAATGTGCGTCGGCTATCCCGAAGAGCGCCGCGATTAACGTGGCATGAGGTGCTCCCTCCGGCCTTTTCAGAAGCGCTTGAAACATGCCGATCGCTCTCTCGGGCCGCTGCAAGATTAACTCCAGCCGCCCGCGTAACACCCGCCGTTCCTTCCGCTCCGCCACCAATGTCGGCCGCATTTCTGCCAGGAGGCGCCGCGCATTAGGAGGATCGGCCATTTCAATGTACAGTTCGGCTGCTCGTAACTGCGCTCGGGTAGCCCATTCTTTGTCACGCAACAGGAGGTTAAGCTTTCTCAGAGCTTCTTGCCGCTTTCCTAACGCGCGCAGCATCTCCGCCGTGCCAAATACCGCTGCTCCATAAAAGGGCGAGGCTCGGTCCGTCGTCAGTTCCTCATACAGCGGCAGGGCGTCAGCCCATCGGTTTAGGCCGGCCAAGGCTTGGGCGCGCCAGAATTTGGCCCACGGCAGTTCGCGTAATCGAGGGTCTGCCAACAAAACGAGAGTGTCCTCTGGCTGTCTTGCAGCCACTTGGGCCTCGGCAAGTTTCTCGGCGACGACGTGCCATTCGGTTTCAGGCGGATTTTTATTTAACAGCGCCTGCAACCGCGCGATCGCTACTTCCGGAACGCCCTCTGTTAGCGGCGCGCTCGCTTCAGCAATCTCAGCGGAAATGTCCGCACGGGCGAATTGCGCGAGTATGCCGAGCAGACAGCTGAGTCCTATTTTTTTTAGGCTCATCTCTTCTCCAGCATTGGCTGCAAATATTGCCTTGTGTGACTGCTGGGAAGTGCTTCGATCTCCTCCGGCGGACCAGCTCCGACGAGATAGCCGCCAGCTTCGCCACCTTCAGGTCCCAAATCGATGATCCAATCGGCGCACTTGATCATCTCCAGATTGTGTTCAATCACGATCACCGTATTACCCGCGTTGCGCAGCTTCATCAGCACTTGCAGCAATTTCTCAATGTCGGCGAAATGCAATCCGGTCGTCGGCTCATCGAGAATGTAAAGGGTGCGCCCAGTCGCCTTTTTCGCAAGCTCTGTAGCGAGTTTTACGCGCTGGGCTTCCCCGCCGGAGAGAGTGGTTCCGCCTTGGCCAAGTCGCAAATAACCGAGACCTACATCGAGCAATGAGTTTAACTTTTCCGAGATGCTGGGCACGTTGCGGAAAAAGCGCGCTGCCTGATCCACCGTCAGATCGAGAACATCGGCGATATTTTTGCCTTTGTAAGTGATCTCAAGCGTCTCACGGTTGTACCGCTTGCCATGGCATACTTCGCATTCGACGTACACGTCCGGCAGAAAGTGCATCTCGATCTTAATTAATCCACCGCCTTCGCAGTTTTCGCAGCGGCCCCCTTTAACATTGAAACTGAAACGCCCCGCGTCGTAACCGCGCACCCGCGCCGCAGGCAGCTGGCTTAATAGCTCGCGGATCGGTGTAAACGCACCCGTGTAGGTGACCGGGTTTGATCGCGGCGTTCGCCCAATCGCACTCTGGTCAATCACAATCGCCTTGTCGATCTGTTCCACCCCACGAATCGCGCGATGCGCGCCCGGCTTTTGTTTCGCATTGTAAAAACGCCGAAACAGCGCGCGCCGCAGAATGTCGTCAACGAGAGTGGACTTGCCGCTGCCAGAGACACCGGTGACGCAAGTCAAACAGCCGAGCGGAAAAGAAACCGTAATGTCTTTCAAGTTGTTCTCAGTCGCGCCGACAAGCGTTAGCCAGCCTTCGGATTGGTTGCCAAGTCGCGGTTTAGTGCGCTGGCTAGGGACGGGAATTCGTGCGCGGCCGGAAAGATAATCGCCGGTCAAAGAATTCTTCGCGGACAGAATGTCGTTGAGTTTTCCTTGCGCCACGATTTCACCTCCGCGCGGGCCTGCACCCGGGCCGAGATCGATAATGTGATCAGCGGCCCGGATTGTTTCTTCATCGTGCTCAACTACGATGACGGAATTGCCGAGATCACGAAGACGGCGCAGCGTGCCCAGCAAGCGCCCATTGTCGCGTTGATGCAATCCAATGCTCGGTTCATCCAAAATATAAAGTACCCCCGCAAGGCCGGAGCCGATCTGTGTCGCCAATCGAATCCGCTGTGCTTCGCCGCCTGAGAGCGTTCCACTCTGGCGATTGAGAGTGAGATAACCGAGCCCGACCTCAACAAGGAATTGCAACCGCGATTGAATTTCGCGCACCACATCGTTCACAATCACCTGTTGGTGTGCGCTCAGTTCGAGATCTGAAATAAATCCGGCGGCCGCTTCGATCGTTAGCTCACTGAACTGGTGAATGTTCAGTTCGCATGCGTTTCGATCCTTTATTGTAACGCCAAGAATTTCAGGTTTGAGCCTTGCTCCATTACAGACCTTGCACGGCTCGCGCGTCATGAATGAGCGAATGCGGTTACGAGTGAATTCGCTTTGCGTTTGCTCGTAAAGTCGCTGCATCTGCGGCACCAATCCCTCGAAAGGCTTCGCGACTTTCTGTTCTCCGTTTTCGCTGAAGCTCATTTCAATCGGCGTCCCATTCGTGCCGAAGTAAAGCGCCTGCTTAAATTGCACTGGCAAATCGCTGAAAGGAACGTCTTCATCGACCTGAAAATGTTTCACCAGCGCCTTTTGCAGATGGCGGTAGTATGCCTGCATTCGCTTTGTCCCGCGTCGCCAAGGCGTGATTGCACCTTCGGCCAGCGTTCTGCCAGGGTCGGAGATCATTAGATCTGGATCGCAGACCAATTGCGTGCCGAGCCCATGACAAGCCGGGCATGCTCCGAGATGGCTGTTAAAAGAAAAATGTCTGGGAGTTAGATCGCCTAATGTGAATCCCGTCTCCGCGTTTCCATAATCCGTGGAATAGCGCAGTTCTTCCCACTGCTCTGATTCGGTGTTGGACGTTGGATGTTGGCTATTCGGTGGTTTCTGCGTCGATCGCAAAACCGATACATTGTTGCCGCCCAATTTAAGCGCAGTCTCAATGGAATCCGTCAGGCGCACGCGGATTCCGTGGCGAATGATCAACCGATCAACCACCGCCTCAATCCTATGCCGCCTGTTCTTGTTGAGCCGGATCGGCTCGGGGCGATCCAGCTCAATAAGCTGACCATCAATCCGCGCGCGAACGAATCCTTCGCGCCTGAGTTTTTCGATTACATCCCGGAACTCGCCCGGCTGATTCTCGATCAGCGGCGCCAGCACAATGATTTTGGAGCCCACTTCGTACGCCAGGATCTGATCAACAATCTGCTGAGGCGTTTGCCGGCTCAGTGGCCGCCCGGTGAGCGGATCGTGCGGCTGACCCACAGCGGAAAAGAGAACCCGCAGATAATCATAAATTTCAGTGGTGGTCGCGATTGTCGATCTTGGATTGGCGCCGGCGCTGCGCTGCTCGATGGCAATCGCAGGAGACAGGCCTTGGATAAAATCGACATTTGGCTTTTCCATTTGATCGAGGAATTGCCGCGCATAAGCCGAAAGGCTTTCGACATATCGGCGTTGCCCTTCGGCATAAAGAGTGTCGAAGGCCAGCGAGGATTTCCCCGAGCCACTCAGTCCGGTGATGACGACCAACTTCTCCCGTGGAATCTCGACGTGGAGGTTCTTGAGATTGTGCTGGCGAGCACCGCTAATCTTGATAACTTGCGCAGGCATTCTGACGAGGAATGTCGAACCTTTTAGTCAAGCATAGCTTCCCCGCTCCTCCAGCGAAATCGTGTTGTCGCGACAACAGCAGGTGCGCCGCGACATCTACGAACATTTTAGTGAATGAGGTAACTATTACACCCCACGAGACTGGCTGCGACGGGTTCGGAGAACTGGACGGCAGTTTTTTCGTGCCCGCCTCGGCTGTGGCAGAAGAATACCTCGCTATGAATTAACGGCCTGCTTAAAAATTCAAGACGCTGCGCGATATCTACTAGAATGGATTAAATTCCACCAAATCGTGGGGTTCGGGCCGGAGGCCCCGTCTTTCCCAAAAAGTGACGAGCATTGTGTTGCGCATCATCGCAATGAAGCATGCTGGGTTGCATTTCTTGACGACGACGAATTTCTGTTTCGCAGCAAGGGCATAGATGTGCGCAAGATACTGAGAAGATAATCGCGTGGGGATCGGTGGACAAATCCAGCGAAAAATCTCGGAGGCGCAACGACGATTTCTAACTCGTGCTACTAAATCGCGTGGCGCTGCCGTGTCGCGCTATCGAACGTCGATATTTATGGAAAAGCTCAGGAATCCTCTCTCGCCACAGGTGGAGGTTCAGATTATTTCTCGCGCACATCACTGATTTTGATAACCTGCGCAGGCATTCTGACGAGAAATGTCGAAGCGATTAGTTAAGCACAGCCCCGCTTCTTTTCCAGCGACATTGGGGTCCGAGCGTGAAACCAGCCCGTTGATCGGCAAAGACTGCTCGCTTTGCCATCCAACCCCGCCCTAAGAGCAATTTGGGTAAATTCGCGCAATCAATCATGACGTCCGAACGCCAAAGCCAAGCCTCAACGCGCCACTTGTCAGGCCGCTTGGCAGTCGCCGCCGCATGCGTTTTCATTTTTCTGGCGAGCTATCGAATTGAGCTTCCAGGCCTTTATTACGACGAAATGGATTTTGTCAATGCGGCCCAAGGCGCCCCCGACAACACGTTCATTTACGAGAGACTGGGACCGGTGCCGGTCCTTATCAATCCTTATCTTGGGGCCCTAAAAGCATGGCTGTATGCTCCTATTTTCCGCCTGTTCGGAGTGTCGCCCGTAACTGTCCGCTTGCCGGCTATTCTGCTAGCAGCGGTAACACTGCTCATCCTTTACGGCGCCATGCGAGACACCCTTGGATCGGCCTGGGCTGCCATCGTCGTTTGGATAATGGCGGTTGAACCCAGCAAATCTATTTCCCAGCCGGCTGGATTGGGGCCCGACTGTGTTAATGCACTTCTTCCAAGCTCTTATTCTTGCTCTTTGGTTTAGTTATCGCAAGAAGCCGCAACTGTGGAAGGTGTTTATGATTGTTTGGTGCTTCGGGGTCGGTTTTTTCGATAAGTTCAATTTTGTTTGGTTCCTGTTAGCTTTCATCGTTGGGATCGTCCTATGCTATCCAGAGAGCCTTGTGAGTTTATGGAGTTCCTTGCCGAGGTTCACCCGTTGGCTGGCAATAATTGTTATTCTGGTTGGAGTTGGTGCGATTGTGCACACAATTTTGCCTCTTCTACACTTCAAACCAGCCAAGCCTCATACCGCAGGCCTCGAAGTGAAATGGAGTCAGCTCCTGAGCACGTTATCAGGCCGAGCAGTGGCTGCATTTATCTTTGGAAACGGGAGTGGGATAATTCCCCATGTTCCCCTTTGGCTAATTGTTACCGACAGTTGTCTCGGACTCGTATGTTTGTTTTCTCCCACGTCGGACTCTGGAGCGCGTGAGAATCGAAAAAACGGTTTGTTTTGCCTCTTGGTTGGTTTTCTGATCTTCACACAGATTGCGATCACGCCTCAGGCGGGAGGTCCGCACCATTATTCAATGATTTTTCCATTTCCTCTCTTGGCCTTCGCCTTCCTAGCGAAGTCGCTGTATAGCCACGCTACCACTAAAACCCTACAGCGGGTCGCCGCCGCCGTTTTAGGCTCTGCCGCGATGTGTATTTTCCTCGTGAACGGGCATAACACTGCGGCATATCTTTCTCATTTTCGAACGAATGTGCGTTACAACCCGCGGTGGTCTCCAGAAATCTATTCTCTGTCAGAGTACGTTAACAAGCATGGCTTCGAGGCGAACCGTATAATCAGCGCTGACTGGGGGCTGCACAACCAGCTTCACGCTTGCGCCCAGCAAACTTCGGCCGCGGATGCGGGATTTGTGGCCCCTATTCAAGCAGCTTGGTCAAAAGACTCAACAGGAGCAAAGCACAACGCTGCGGCGCATTTTTCCAGAGGGTAAAAATTTTGTGCTCGCATTCTCCGCTTCGAAGGAAACATTCCCGGAAACACGGCAAAATTTTCTCGCTTCGTTAGCAGCCCACCCAGAGTTGAAATTTCGTTTGGCAAAAGAATTTTGGCTTGGTGGCGAGAAGATTTACGAGCTTTACGAGGTCATTCGAAGTTCCCGTTGACTGAAAAAAGATAAAAGTCTCAATCGTAAGCCCTGCTACAATGAGAAAATAGGATCGGAGAAATTGTCGAGGCGGTACGCGGCGTATCCGTCGAGAGCAAGGAGACTACGGGACGCCAATGCAGAGAGCAGGCGCAAAACGCGGCGGCTTCCAACCCCAGGGACCAGAACACATCTTCTTCATCGAATCCAACATTTTAAAAGTCTGTGGACTGATTTCCGGCCATTATATGGCGAGCGTTTTGGTTCGGAGATTCGGATGTCCTTAGTCAGGGTCGCTCTGATCAAGGGACAGGGATAAGCTTCGCATGAAATTCATTAAACGAAATGATGTAATTCATGTTTGCGATCTGCTGCTGACTGAGTTGATGTTGACCCTCCGCGTAAATTCGCAGCGAATGGTCATTCCAGACCAGCGCAGCGACGAACACGGGATACCATCCACCTTGATAGAAGCTGTTCTCCGGCCTCAGCAAAATCATGCTACCAGGCGATGGATGGAGATCCAACGAGCGGAACGATTGGATGACGTGCAGTGTCTTCTGCCCTGCACTGAGCAAAGCGTGAACACGGCCAAGGCGTTGATTTTCCCACTGGGTGAACATCGCCAGCGCAGATGCGACCAGAATCGTTGCGAAGACTCGGAATATCGGCGGGGACATCTTACTCGCGGCTGCGCCTACGGCCGCTCCGATCGCTGCACCCCGGACACGATTGGTAGCCGCGCCCGCGATAATGGCGCCGGTTGTCGCGCCAACTCCGACACCCTGGCCCAGCCATATGGAGGATTTTGACGTTAGCATGATTAAGTCGGATGCAAACTTGGCAAAGATCATTGCCCACCCAAACAGCAAAATGTAAAGGCACGCGCCGCCGCGCAGTTGAATGAAGTCGAGAGGAAGAGGTGTTATTACGATCCAAAATGCCATCAATTGGAGCATGCGGTCTCGCCGCAAAAAAGCGTACAAAAACACTAAGGCCCATGTTGCGAGAACCATCCCAGCGTCGATTGGAACTAGATGATAAAAAAGCTCGCTAAGAAAGTGAGCATTCGATTCTGTAAACCTGTGCCAGGAATAATGAGGTATATATGCTTTAATGTCTGAAACAATCCATGAGCTTGGGCCGTAGATTTTGTTGTAACAGTAAATTGCCGTAATCACTCCGGCGGTTAGAGCAGGCGAAGCGTCATGCAAAATCCAACGACGGAACTTTTGCCGTTCTGATTGGTGATAATATTTCAAGAGCTCATAAACCAAAATGATCACCGGAAGTGTGACCGCCATCTCCTTGGAGTTCAGGGCACAGACATATAGCGCCAGACATCCCAATAGTTGCATCGGACGCAGGGCGATTTCTCTCTCGCGAATATGAATATAGTAGGTTAACGCCGCAAAATAGAAGAAGCCGCATAAAACGTCGTAAATGAACGAGCCGACGAACACCAGGTTCGCCAGTTGCGCGTGGTAACAGAGAGCAAGAACTGCAAGAAATGCGACCGAGCGGCAAGAGGCAAGAAGCCGGGCCAAATAGTAAACCATAGGGATTGACGCAGCGAGGATGCTGACCTGGACGACCCGGTAGGGTTGAGGATTTAGGGAGAAAAAGTGGTAAAGCGGCAGATAGTAGAGCGCGCCAGCCGGACGACCAATGCCCTTCCAGAAACATATATTGGCCCAGAGCGATTTTAAGGCTCCCAGACGCCAATAACCATATATATTCATCATTTCGTCGTCATTGAAACCTCCGGCCAAGGATGGTACAGCAAAGTGAAGGAAATATGCGATAAGTACAAGCACGCACAGCACGTCAATCGCGTTGGATCGATAGAGTCCTTTTCGCTGGCGCTGCAGACTGTCTGAACTACTCATGAAGAAGTGTGGAGGCGATGATACCAGAAATGCAATGTGAGAAAAGGACCAGCCGCTTATGCTGTTGAAGGCATGGATCCTTTGACGCAATAAAGCTTTGCCTGGATTGAACGATGAAAGTCTCGATCGTGATCCCTTGTTACAATGAGAAAAATACGATCGAGAAGATCGTTGAGGCAGTTCGCAACGCGCCGCTAGAGAGCAAAGAGATCATTGTGGTGGACGATTGCTCGCAAGACGGGACGCAGCCTCTACTGCGGGAGAAGGTTTCACAGATGGTTGATCGGGTTATTTATCATCCAGTGAATCGCGGCAAAGGTGCTGCCTTACGCAGCGGGTTCGCAGCCGCGACTGGCGATGTCATTCTGGTGCAGGATGCCGATCTCGAATACAGCCCCGAAGATTATCCGGTGCTTCTTGAGCCGCTTATGTCAGGGAAAGCGGACGCGGTTATTGGATCCCGGTTCATGGGCGGACGACCACATCGTGTCTTTTTCTTCTGGCACATGGTCGGTAACAAATTTTTGACGCTGCTCTCAAACATGTTCACCAATATTAATCTAACCGACGTGGAGACAGGCTACAAAGCCTTCAAGACCCCACTTATCAAATCGATTCAAATAGAAGAAGATCGGTTTGGCGTTGAGCCGGAAATCATCGCCAAACTCGCCCGCACGGGCTGTAGAATTTACGAAGTGGGGATCTCATACAGCGGACGCACTTACGCCGAGGGGAAGAAGATCAATTGGAAGGACGGGCTTCGGGCGATTTACGCGATCTTCAAATACAACCTGGAGCGACGCCCTACTCCGGACCAGCTGCGTGGCGCGAATTTGCTCGGAGAAGCCCGACCAAAATGAAGGGCACCTCCGGCTGCGATTGATGCGGCAGCCACCGGGCGGGGTTGTAACCAAACCGCGAGGAAAACCGAGGGAGGTCGCATCAGACAAGGCAAACATCCGCTAGGCGGCGGCAATCCTTCGCCTGTCACGAAACACGATCCGGATGCGAGTTTTCTCTTTAAATCTTCTGTTACAGAATCCGGCAGCTCGGAGACTAATCTCGGCGGTACCGGGAGTTATCCATATTGCAGTTATTGTTGTCCAGCATCTGTAAACTGACCTTGGTCACGCTCTCAGCAGGAATATCACGAGCGGCTTTTGGGCGCATCAAGTACTGTCCGCCTCTTGGTCGCAGAATCTTTTGTTGAATGCCCAGATGGTCGAGTAGCATAAAATTTCCCACAAGGCCTTCGTATCTTCGTTTTCTAGATAAGCCGCGCGAGTCCCCTCCGGCACAATAAGCCGCAGAGCCGCGTCAAACTCGACCTTCCATTCAACGGTAAACCAGCGTTGAAACGGCAATGGCTATGTCAAGAACGGGCTGGCAACACGTCCCTGCGGGACTCTTCGGTGCCTGTTGAAAAACTCGTGTGGGCCCTCTTACTTCTACTGCTGCTCTTCGGAACCGGTGTGGTAGCATATGCACGTATTGCAGCAAGAGTTGCGATAGCACGGTTCTCGCAACAATGAGAACGATAGATTGTCTCCAGCCCATTTTGCATTAATTTCCGACTTGCCAAACGTGAAAACTATTGCCGAAAAGGGTCGGGATGCGCACCAATTTTTAGATTCAGGAGGCGCTCCCGTAACACATTCTAGCGCTTCCAAAAAGAGCGAATCAATGCTGCGGCGTTATTTCTACGATACTCTGGCTTCATATCTTTCGCTCTATATTCGTCCCGAGGATCAAGTCGTTGAGATCGAACCGCGCAGCAAAGGCTTGGGCGAGCGATTCGCAAATTATCAGGCGGTTTCCAGCGTCGCAGCGCTCAAGATAGAGCGCAGGCCAGCAGATTACATTTTGCTGAACGGGACAATCCACTATGAACGCGACATTGAGGAGATGCTAAATCAATTGCGAGCCTGCTTGGAAGGATCGGAGCGGATACTGTTCGTTTATTACAGCATGTTATGGAAGCCGCTTGCGCGCTTCGCCTCCAAGGTTGGCATACGCAGTCGCACCCCGGAACAGAACTGGATCGCTCATGAGGACCTTGAGAATTTCTGTTATCTGACGGGACTGGAGATCATCCGCCGGGACGTAAAGTTGCTCTGTCCAATACCAGTTCCGTTCCTTGCGAACCTTCTAAATCGCTATCTCGCGCCGCTGCCTTTTTTCCGGCTTTTCACTATGCTCAACATCGTGATCGCACGCCCTCTGAAATCGGTCGGCGAGGCACGTCCCTCCGTGTCTGTTATTGTTCCCGCGCGCAACGAATCGGAAAACATCAACAATATTCTTGTTCGTTGCCCGATGATGGGACCGCAGGACGAGGTCATCTTCGTCGAAGGCAATTCCACTGATGATACATGGGAAAGAATCCAACAGGCCACCAGCGCCTACAAAGGCTCTCACCGGCTCGTTTTTGCGCAACAGAAAGGTCACGGAAAGGGTGATGCGGTGCGGCTAGGATTCGAGCTGGCAACAAAAGACATTCTAATGATTCTCGATGCTGACCTGACAACGCCCCCTGAAGAACTGCCGAAGTTCTACAACGCAATTGCGGGGAACAAAGCGGAGTTTGTTAACGGCAGTCGATTGGTATATCCCATGGAGAAGGAAGCGATGCGTTTTTTTAATATTGTAGGAAACAAATTTTTCGCTGCCGCCTTCTCCTTCGTGCTTGGGCAACGCTTTAAAGACACGTTGTGTGGCACCAAAGTGCTCTGGCGGACGGATTATCAACGCCTGGCGGCCGCGCGCGAATTCTTTGGAGATTTTGATCCTTTTGGAGATTTTGACCTTCTTTTTGGCGCGGCTCGGATGGGGCTAAAGATTGTTGAGGTTCCGGTGCATTATCACGAGAGAAAATATGGAACAACCAACATTCAGCGCTGGCGCCATGGGTTGATCCTTCTTCGCATGCTCCTTTTCGCTGCGCGGCGCTTGAAGTTTCTCGGTCACGAAACTCTTCATACGCGATAATGGGCTGCCGCGTTTCTTACTCATTCTCTAACCCGGTTTCGAGCGTAAGAGGAAGAACTGAGGGGGAGCTAGCCGATGCAAGACCGCGTTACTAAGGAGATTCGACATGGGCGTTTCCTGGCCAAATATGGGGCCGGGGAGATTTGGAATTGGGAAAGTCCAGCCGGCAAATTGCGCTGGGCGCGCCGGGTGAAGATGCTCAGTAAACATCTCGGGGCAGGGATGAGGGTGCTTGAGCTGGGATGTGGTACTGGCTATTTCACTCGGGAATTGGCTCGCTCCAGAGCGGACATTGTCGCGATTGACGTCTCACCTGAGCTTCTGGAAATTGCGAGGGCGAATTGTTCTGGGCGCAATGTTCGCTATGAAATCCAGAACGCCTCTGCGCTGAGCTATCCTGACGGCGTGTTTGATTCCGTTGTGGGCAGCTCAGTTTTACACCACCTCGAGATCGAAGAGGCACTACGCGAAATTCACCGAGTGTTAAAGGCGGGCGGCACGATTTATTTTACAGAGCCAAACATGCTGAATCCTCAGATCGCGGTACAAAAAAATGTGCCGTGGGTTAAGCGGAAACTCGGCGATTCGCCGGATGAGACCGCATTCTTCCGGTGGCCGCTCCGGCGCCTGCTCGAACAAACAGGCTATCGCGACGTGCGAATCGATCCATTTGATTTCTTGCACCCCAAAACACCAGTTCCTCTGGTCGGTCGATTAGACGTCGTGGGCCGGTTTCTCGAAAACGTGCCGGTGATCTCAGAGTTTGCGGGCTCGCTGTATATCCGTGCAATCAAATGAGGAACGCAACAACGGTTTTGGAGAGCGAACAGGCAAAAGATCGTGCCGCAACATTGCGTAACTGCGCGCGTCTCGGCGCGAATAAAAATATTCTTTTCTGGTATCGCGAACTTTACCGTGATCAGTTCAAAGACTTTCCGTAACCGGCGGCACTCTCGATACTCGAGATAGGGAGCGGCACGCTGCCCCTGAAACAATTTCTCTCAAACGTCGTCACGAGTGATGTGCTTGATCTGAACTATCTTGATCTCGTGTTTGATTGCCACGAAATCGACAAGTTGGACGCAATTAAAGAGAACAGTCTTGATGTTATAACGCTCACTAATACGTTGGATCATCTGAAGAGACCAATTGTTTTTCTAAACCGCGCGGCCAACAAATTGAAGTTAGGTGGCAAAGTGATCGCGACCGAGCCTTTTTTCAGTGCTATCAACTGTCATCTTCAAGTATCTGATCAGGAAGCGCTCGATTTCCGGATCTCCGAGCCAGAGCTGGGCGAGATGCAGGGGCCGTTGGCATCGGCCAACATCGCGTTACCGTGGCTAATTTTCTTCCGGCGGCGCGAACGGCCGCAGCCCTTTAATGACAATTTCGATCTTGCGAGTCTTTCCGCTTGGCCATTTAGCGCCTTATATGGCCCCTGGTGGAATGTCGCGCAGGCTGCGGGTTCCGCGTTTTCTTTATCGCATGTTATTCGCCGTGGACCTCGCCATCAGTCGCCGCTCTGCCCGCTTCTGCGCAGTTTTTTTCAGCCTAACTCTCACGCGACGTTGATGTCGACAGGTTCGTCTGCGCCGCACTGCCCATGATTTTCCCAATAATTCCCATGTCGCGCCCTTACCATATTACTCTCTTTTCCTGAGCAACAGGAAACGGCCGCGATGATCAAGGAGTGTGTAGTCTTCGATACGAATTCCAGGTTTTGCATTTATCGTCGTTGGGCTGATCCTAAAGGGGCGGTAGCTGTCGGCGCTATCGCCGAGAATCCAAATCGGCGCCGGCCGGTAATACAGTCGATCCAGCCAGAACAGGTTTCGGTCATGCGCGTAGCGGAACAGCCAAGTTGAGGCAATAACAGGTTCCTCTGGCTTGCCTTCACGGCGGTAGCGCGCGAACACCGCGTCGGCTTGTTGTCGCTCCTGCGGCGAGTAAAGGCTGTAGGGACGAAGGAGGTACGCCGACCGCGCTTGTGGCACAAGCGCGAGTTGCGCGGACGCCGAAAGTGCTGCGGTTGCAATTACGGTCGTAAGCACTGCTGTCCGCGTCCATTTGCTGCAGTACTGTGCAGCGCGCGCAATCGAAGCAAAAGCTACCAACGTGATACACCAAAGCAGTGCCTCAGTGGGAAAAAATCGTGGCGCCCACAGCAGGTCGTTCCGGCCCATGAGCCATGCGACCACGGTTGTGAGGACACCAACAACCAAATAGTACGGACGCAACAAGATTGTGCCAAAGCTGCCTGCAATCATGATCCACAGCGATTGACGGACAACACCGCTACCAAGCCAATGAGCAATATTGGAGGCGACAAAAACGAAAACCGCTCCGGGACCGGATAAGCTTCCCGGCGCCACGATACCAAGGCGATCAACCGAATGACGAGCGTACATTGTCGGCGACTGCGACCAAGAAATCGCGAGTAAGAGGGGGATCGCGCAAACAGACAAGAGAAGTGTGATCGCCGCAGGCCAGTTAAAGCGGGAGCGCGCGGGGTTGCCTACTGACGAAATCCATGTCTCAACGCCTGCTACGATTGTCACCACAGCCGCGGCAATTGGCGCATCCTCCTTCACGCTGATGACAGCTAGTGCTGTCACGATTGACGGGATCATCCGCCGCTGAAGTAGGAAATAGAACATGACTAAACATAACGCCGGGGCAAGAATCTCGACATGGAATCCGAAGCCTGGCTCTTGATAGAACGCAACCGAAAGCGGTGAGGTGAGAACTACCCCGGCTGCGATTACTGCAACGAGCCCATCAGCGCCGAGAACACGCAAGATACGCGTTGCCCAGAAGTAAGCCGCCCCCACCGACGCGGCTAGCACGAATAGCAAGCCAGGAGCGCCGAACGGCTTTGCTATAAACCCGAGCGGGACAAGCAGAAAATAGGTGTGAGTCGCCAGCACGTTGCCAAAACAGTTGTCTTGGAGCAAGCCCCGTCCCTCGAGCCAACTCCGCGCAGCCTGGACACTCACGAAGAGATCCGATGTATAGCCCAGATCGTAGAATGTCTTAAGTTTAAGCGCGAAGACCCAAACGGCGATGAACATAGCGAGAGCAAGAGCAACAAAATCCCATCGATCCCAGCGCACCGCCGCGTCCACCTTCGATGTGAACAGCTCTCTCCAGCGAAGCCGCATCGGACGAACCTATGGTGTCTCAGTATCTTTTCCAATGTTATATTGACGTCCAGCTTATCCCATCCCTGATGAAGCCCCGAATTGAGTTTCTTGATTCTGCGACGGCAAGGTTGAAATCCAGCGGCAAAGTGATAGCGACTAACCCAGTCGCCACGAAGTCCTTTTCCGTGCTAGCGAGTTTGATTTTCCTGTACGCGCACCTACGAGGCGCTTATTGCGGTGTTCCTGAGCGGAGGCCCAAACAAGCGGATGTGCTGAGTTCTTGCTTCTTGCGCCTGTGCCCATCGTTTTTACGGTAATACTGACGCGATGCTGATGAGGGTATTTTCGCTTCTTCGCAGAGTTGGAAACAGGATTTACGAGCACGCCTTTCCAATCTACCGGCCGCTTTACGCAGCTTACAAAGCCTGTATTGATCGCGCGGAGCGGCGACTGCTGAGAGAGACTCTGGTCGCAGGTGCTGTCGTAGTGGATGCGGGTGCGAATATCGGTATTTATTCCCAGTTTCTCTCTCGCTGTGTTGGTCCGACTGGCGTTGTTCATTCATTCGAACCTTCGTCCGAAAATTTTAGGCGCCTGCAATCTGCTATGCGTAAGCTCGCAAACGTGCGCTTGTCCCAGGCTGCCGTGGGAGAATGCAGCGGGAGGTCAAAACTGTATGTTTCGGATAAACTAAACGTCGATCACCGGACATATGCGACCGAAGGGGATTCGCGCCGTGCCGTGCCAATCGATATCGTAGCGCTGGACGATTACTTCAAACCGGGCCAGCGCGTTGACCTGATCAAAATGGATATTCAAGGATATGAGCTTCATGCTTTGCGAGGCGCCAAGCGTGTCCTGGCGGACAACCCCAACGCAAGAGTACTCCTTGAATTTTGGCCATACGGCCTGAAACAGGCGGGAGCGAACTGGATGGACCTAATCGTGACTCTGGAGAGCAAAAACATGACCTTGTGTCGGGTAGCGAAGCGTGGGCTAGCACCGTTCCGATCCGAGTCAGTTAACGAGAGCCCGGACTGGTATCTAAATTTGTTCGCCTCACGGAAGTAACATCTCGACGATTGGCGGCGCGCCATCATGCTCCTACCTTGCTAATTCTAGCCGTGTGGTTCACTATTGCTTGGTAACATCAATACCAGCCCGCCGGCTTCCAAAACGCGATGCCAGCCCGGGTTTATCGATTTGAGCGTCCCCAATACTCTCTGGCTTTTAGATTCGGGGACGGCGATGGCATTTGCGCGAGCGGTTTCTATCACCTGTCGAAATTTCGCTTCTAACAATTGAAGCCGTTTGGGATTTTCGGGGTCGTCTCGCTCGACAAAAGCCTGCGCTTGGCGGCGGAGAATGCCCTCCTCCGGATTGCGAGCATTAGCGAAATAATGGATGACGTACCGGGGCGCTACAACTTTCATTTGCGGGAAGAGAAGCGGCAACTCACAACTGGCTGTCCAAGCCGGCGCGAGCAACTTGGCATGCGCGATGTACCTGCCGGCAGCGTTAGCAAAATCAACGTTAGCGGGAAGCAGCTGGTATTCCCTTGGCGACTTCCAGCCGATGCCGAGCTTCACATCTCTCGGCATGATTGACAGTCCACGGTAACTGTAGAAGAAACTCACAATGACCGCTGAAAGCGCTAGTATAGTTACTAATCCGCCTTTCAAAAAGTTGCCTGGCTGTGCTAGCCGAGGCCCTACAGCCCCAAGCAACGCGCAGAGCAGCGGAAACTGCAAAAGATAAACAAGCCGAAAATAAGTCGGCGCAAGAATATTTTCCATCCACACGCGTGCCAGCAATGGGTTCAAACAAAACAGCCACACAGCACAGAGATAAACGAAGATAAAGAGGCCATTCCTCCCTCTGACAATTAGCAACGGCACAGCAACCATGAGTACGATGTTGCGCAAGTACTCAGCTGGGCCTCCGATAGCATAATCCACGGCTTCACGCCACGGCATGTATCTTGGCCCAAGCTGGTGGATGTCAATTGGCTTTGGAATTATATCCGTTTTCAGTGAGGCCAATATGGCGATTGGGTAGACGAGCGGAATTGCGAGCAAAAGGCCACGACGAATGCGCTTCCATAAATCCTCGCTCGCCTTGTGTTCGAATAACTGAAGCGTGAAAAACGCTATCCAAGAGCACCAAATCACCGCCGGTATCGCGTAAAGCGCAATGTTGCTTAGGCCCACGCCGCCGATGCCTAAGAAGGTGAGCCACATCAGATCAGTTGCGTTACCTCGGCTGAGGAATCGGTAACTGAGCGCGATACCGATCGGCAAAAACAAAATCAAAACGATTGGTTTACCCTGCCACATGTAGCCAGAAACGGTCGCGAAGCCGACCCATCCAGTAGGGTCGGCTGACTGTAGTGACTTAACAGCTCCAAGCAACGCGCCGAACGACGACTTATCGGCGAGAAGCAGAAATCCCAGTCCTAGCGGGGCCCCGAACGCTGCAGACCAGCGATTCAATCCAAATCTTCGGGTGCACCAATAGAAAACAAACGGAAGCAAAAATGCGGCAAACGCGTGACCAACTACCTGGTAAAAGTACAGAGGATCGATTCGAAGATAGTGACCCAAAAAGGCCATGAGCATCTCATAGCTGGTTGCTAAGTGAACTGGTGAGAATGCTGCGGCGTCCATATCGACACTTGTTTGGCGCAGGCAGATGGGCTGGTTGAGGGCTAAAAGTTGAGTGAGAGCTCTATGAAAGTAGACGACATCATCTTGATTCGGTCGGCGCACGAAGAGAGCCGTAATCGCGTAGGCGAAACCCACAACGAGCAGAAGGATGTGAGAGAGATGGAACCGATACTCTTTGCCAGGGGTTGCATTTGTTTTCTTCCACAAGCGTCCCAAGAGGAAGAAACCGGCAAGCGCTATAGCTAAGAAGCACCATGTGATCGTTTTCGCTGGCCATCTGAGGATGAGCACAAGCTGATACGCGAGCGTCCAAAATGCGACTGCGGCTATGGGCAGTAGCAGAACGTCGCCGGCTCGGGATTCGGTGGATCTTTTAGGGATCGGCATAGACTTCATTCTGGAATTCGTAGGGATTCTGGCTCTTTTTGCAGCGCCTTCCGCGAGCGCGGACTTTTAAATCAGCTCGTGATCAATGTCACGTTGGCGCTCTAGCACGAAAAAGCAAAATCGTTGGAAAAGGATAGGTCATATCTGGAGGAAAGTGCACAAGGCTGAACTCATGTCCCAAGATCTTTACGGGAACGCTGTAGCTCCTTTCATACTTAAATTTTCCTTGCGCCTCAACTTCCTCAATAGTTGCGTTCATTTCCGCGGGCCCAATCTGCCTTAAGAATCCTACCAAAAAGAAGTCAGCGTTTTGCCCGGCGCCCTGTAATTGAACCGCCACTTTTTCGCTATTCAACGGCCTAGCAGCAGGCATTACCGTGTAAAAATAAGGTCCGAAGCGCAAGATACCAATCGTCGCTGGTGCCTCTCCAATGAAGCTCTGGAGGTCTTCCCGAAGAATCTGGCGAGCATCCTTCTGCTGCATAGCCCGACCGTATGCTGTATCGAAAACTATCGATGGTGCGAGGATGAGCAGGAGTGCGCCGGTTAAAACAACGGCAAGTGCCCGGTTGTTTCTCAGTCTCAACTGTAGATCGGCACAGACGATGCCCACGAGTATACAAAATCCGGGGAACAAAAGCATGGTTATCCGAGCGAAATAAGGTCCAAGGTAACCTTTGCCCATCAAATAAAGATACAGAAAGGAGAAAATCAGTATTGGGACGGAGAATCTGTAAAGGCTGCGTCTGAAAAGAAGATATAAAATTGCGCAGTAAGGAACCAACCACAGCAAGGGATACATCGCGAACGGAATCACGTATGTAACATACCTCCAGAGAACGGACAGGTTTACCAATTGACTCCTGCCGAACTCGTATAACGCCGCGTATCTTAGCGTTTCTCCGGTGATTGCTTTTTTAACGCTCAATGGATCTAGAACCAGCATGGGATGACCTAGCAACAGCCCAATTCCAAATCCCAAACCAATCAACCAAACTTGGCTTGCAACGAAGTTTTTCGCCCGCTCCGAAAGTCGGACCTTCGAGATTGGCAAGTTGCTCCCGCCATCAAATAGCAAATAAAGGCACGGAATCGCCACGATGATTCCAACAGGATAACGAGTTGCCGCTCCCAGACCAGAAATTAGGCCCACGGAAAGAAGCAACTGCCACCGTTGGGATTGGCGAAGCTTTAGAGACAGCCAAATGACCAGGGCGCACAATAAATTGCTCAAAATGTGAGTCCTCATAAAATGTGCGTAAATCACCTGCATTGGCAGAACGGCGTAACAAAGTGCGCCGAGGAGGGACGGATAGAAATTGTGAGTCGCTTCCCTAATCGCGAGAAATACAATGACAATTGCACTGAGATCGAATACAACCGACATCCATCTGCAGATATACAAGAGACGGGAAAGATCTTTCGTACTTATTGAGTTGCTGGGATGTACATCTTTCATACCGGAGATCTTGAGCACTGCTTGTGGCACGGCCCACAGATAATAATTGAAGGTTCCCTCGAAGTATGCCCCAGGCGCCTTGATACGGCCGGCTGGTAAATCCAGCTGAAGGACGCCTCTAAGACTTACAAATTCGTCTGGCTGAAAGTTCCGGTCATGGCCATACCCACTGTTGAGGCCCCAGGTCAATCCCACTACTCGAAGGTAGGCTGCCAGCAAAAGCAGGCCTGTGAATAAGACAGGTCGAAGAGCTTGGCGCACGAGTTAACGCCCGAAGGCGACACTTTGGAAAGGAGCTGTGAAGCACATTAGTCCGATGGCAGTGGCGCCTCGTCTGATCCAACGGGACCAAGCTTTAGAATTGTCGCTGTCCCGGGCGAATTGTTTAGAATATGCCACTGGTATCCAGGAACGGCCGGCAGACGCGATTGTTCGCTAACCATCTCGTTCCGCGAAATGAAGAGGGCGTAAACCGGAATGGACTGCTCCAAGGCGTGTTCGACCAGGGCCAGAGCCTGTGGCCGATCATAACGCCACGTGTAGCTCCACTTGTAATGATGCTTTCCATCGATCGGGGCTGCGACGAACGAGCGCGGGAAAAGAGCGTTCAAGTAAACAGGATCAATATCGGAGAGAACGATTCCGGGTTGCCGTTCCAACAGTCTAGCGAAATGCCTTTGCGCGGCAAACTGTAGGGAAGGACGAGGCGGGTCAGCAAAATGAAGCGCATCCCACGCTTGCGATCGGCTAATGCCACGTGTGTTATAGCCGGAACGCGAGGGATAACCCAGACAGGCCGCAGCAAATAAGACAAAGACGACCAGGGTTGCAATGATCCGTCTTCCGGCAAAAAGATTTCTTGCAGCCCAGTTGACGGGCAGGACAGCGACCGCAACTAGGAGGATCAAGAGCGGCAGATAGAAACGCCCGCCTCTGCCAAATAGATAACTTAACGCGGCTGCACAATAGCTTAATCCCGCTGAGAAAGCGCAACCAACAAACCAGTTGAGTCGAATAAAGAACAACCCCGCGCAAGTTAGAAGGAGAAAGGTAGGAACAAAGGAGGTACCGGTGCCAAATATATGGGCAGTATCATATCCGTACGGTTGCAAAGTGGCTTCCCTCCACAGGGTGAGTGCGTTTATTCTCGGAACATAGCGAAGGGTAAAAAGAAGGTGTTTCTCGCCAAAATACGGGGCCCAGAAATCGTAGCCTGTTTTAAACGGCGAATGGAACTGGATCGTATTGAACACCAGCACAGGGTTAGCGGCCAGCAGGAAAACAACGGGAATTGCCGCGCAATGAAGTAACCAGCGCAAGCGCATCCCTCTCGCTGGGAACAGAGCAATTGTCAGCAGCAGCGGTGCAAAAAAGAGTGACTGGATTCGAATGTTTACTGAAAGGCCAAGGCAGAACGCCGATAAATAAATTTTCCACCGGCGTTCTTCTTTAAGTCCGAGGTAGGCAAACATAAACGCCATTACAGTCAGCGCTGACGCGCTAATTTCGCTCAGTGACGAACGACAGAAAGTGAAGAAGACGGGTAGTGTCGCAAGCAAGAGGGCCGCAAACCCACCCATCAACGGCATTGCGAGGTACGCGTAAAAAGCAAACACTGCCAAAAGCAGCAGCAGGCCTATCGTTTGGTTTGTCCGAAACGGTGCCAGCACGGCATCTGCTCCTGGCAGAATTTTCAGCCACGGAAGCATGAGCACAGGATAGCCGAAGGGAAACCTCGACGGCAGCTTATCATATCCGATCTGTATGGAGGGCCATCCTTCCCGACGCAGCGCTTTTGCTTGGGCGAAATATTCTGTAGCGTCCGGGTATGGACCAAGATCGAGCAGCATTGTCTTGCTATAATCGATTCTAAGAACAGCAAAGTAATAAAACGTCAACGCGCAGAGCAGAAGCAATGCGCCAACCAGAAACTGTGCGTTGGCAAATTTTGTCAGCCACATCGTTTGAGTAGGGATCGTACGGTTCATTTTTTTTATGACGCTGCCCCCTTACCATAGATCAGAACCCGCAAACAATGCCCCTTTTTGCCCGGGATTTCACAGCGCGATCAATCTTACTTGCAGAGGAATTTCCTCTTTGCAAGCTTCGGCCCCCGGGCTGCAAACTCAGCGTTAAACGCGGAATTGTAAACTTGTGTGAGCCGAGGCATGATCGCAGATCGATTCGTGGCTAAGGTCGTCCCGCTGGTCGGCCATGAGCCGACCTTCACCAGCGTGATTTCAGTATTGAATCTAGCATCACTCAAACCTTCCACGGCCGGCGTGGCGCTAGTGGGTGTGGATCGGTGAATTGAAGACGGGACACTTTCTAACTTTCCGCCAACGATCGCCAGCAGATCGTGAAAGCACAAAGCACTAAGAAGTGAGACGTCAGAAGGTACGCAACTAGGCGTGCTTTTGCTTTTCGCTTCTCGCGGCTCACTAATTTACCGCTCGGCGAGCAGATAGATTGCTACCAGCGCAAGCAGAAAGTACGGAACAAGCACCGCCGCTCCGGCGTAATCTTTGGCCATGCGCTGCCCAAGAAATAGGGCAATGATCGCAACGGCGGAAATGACCGCGCCGTAGAATGCGAGAGTCGAATCGTGCAAGAGAATTACTGCGGCGCACCCAATCCCGCTGAATGCTCCGGCCGCGGTCTCAAGGATTGTGATGATAGTCAGCAGCGCGGGAACGATTCCCGCTAATGGGCTCTTCGCGAAATGTCCTTTTAGCCATTCGAGGTTTCCGCGGCGATCGACAACTTTATCAATTCCCGATTGAAGGAAAAGAATCGCGAGAAACGCGGCCGTGAAAATCTGCATCAGATAAGTTGCGTGGGCGAACGTGTGCGAAGCTGGCATGACTAAGGCATCTTAGCTGGCTCGGTTCGGCTTTGTCGATACTCCGGTGACAAAAACATCGGGCCGCCACGCTCGGGGCTCGCCCAGCGCGCATTGTTATCAGCTGCACGTGTACGAAAACAGGGACGCGGTTTCATCCGCGTCCCTGCTTTATAGGACTACTTCGCGATTCGATTGTTACGGGCCGACTATGGCATAGTACGCGAAATGCAGGTCGTTAGTGTCGGGACCGTCGAGGTTGATCCAACCCTGGACCACGTCGCCGTGAGCCGCATTGACAGTCACAGTCATTGTGGTCGAACCGTTGGCCGGCACGGTCACGCTGTCTGGGACAGTGATTCGATCGTCGCCTGCGCTCAGGATTCCAGCGTCAAAGACGCTCGGGACAGTGCCCCCGAAGGTATCCGGAGTGAACTTCGTCTTTGAGACGCTGAACGTTTGGTCAGTGCCAGTCGGGTTGGACAGTGTTATCGTAACCGAAGTTGGATGGCCGACAGTAACCTTGCCGAAACTTGCTGCGACAGGATCTAACCACGTCGTCGCGTCTGCCGCTACAGAGAGGTTCTCACGTCCGGCTCCCTGTGCAGTCGGACCGACATCGTGCAGGCCAGTCGCCGCATCCTTGATCACCAAGTCGGCGTGGTTAACGAGTGCCGACTTAACCTCTGCGGGTGACCAGGACGGATTGAGATTCAAGAGCACGGCTGCCGACCCGGCAATGTGCGGTGTTGACATCGAGGTGCCGCTGAAGAAAGCCCACCCAGTGCCATCGCCCGGGCAGGTATCCGGTTTGCCCACGCATGTGATCGAGCTGAGAACGTTGACGCCGACGGAGGTCAAGTCAGGCTTGACGGCGAAATCGACCGCTGTTGGACCCTGACTGCTGAATCCGGCCAGGATGTCCTTGTTTGGAGTGATGAACTCCTGGAACGTGGCATCCGCTGATGCGGTGGTAGCTCCGGACGCTCGTAGCGCTGCCCCCTCATTCAGGCCGATCATGACTGCCGGCAGGTTGTCGCCGCCCCCTCCGTCCTTGGCCATGGCGATTGGGTCACCGGCGACATTATTGATCACGAGCACACCGACAGCACCGGCAGCAATTGCGTTGCGCACCTTCGTGCTGAAGGTGCAACCCCCGCGGTTTACGACCGCCAGCTTGCCGGAAGCACCGGGGTCGATGCTAGTGCAGCTCGTAGAGTGGGTGTCGAAAAGGTCGAATGACGCACCTGGCAACGGTGGGAAGTCGCCCACAGCCGCTCCGATGGTTGTTCCACCGCCCGCCGGATACGTGAACGGCTGGCCGACGAAATGCTGGTTCGTGCTTGCGCCGACTGTGATAACCTTGCGGGCGCGACCGGGCGACTCAATAGTGCCTGGCCCAGGGCCGCTGTTACCGGCTGCCACGGCCACTACCAAGCCCGCATCCACTGCGTTATCGAGCCCGATCGCAAGCAGGTCGTTGTTACCATGGAAACTGCCGCCAAGCGAAAGATTGAGAACGTCCATCCCGTCAGCGATCGCGGCATCGACCGCATTGAGGATGTCTTCGCTGCGGGCGTTCAACACCTGACCCGGAAAAACATTGTAGTTCCCAAGCCAGGCGCCCGGTGCGATCC
>Ga0209689_1000736_pt1 | contig 23387 bp, 17 predicted proteins | sample GraSoiAngelo_149_FD_187119 | JGI IMG/M metagenome (GOLD analysis project Ga0209689, IMG submission 187119) | Grasslands soil microbial communities from the Angelo Coastal Reserve, California, USA - 14_1009_09_30cm (SPAdes) (version 2) | ecosystem: Environmental > Terrestrial > Soil > Grasslands ... | reverse complement strand
GCGCAAAAGAAACACGCCGAGGAAATTGCGGCTTTGCACTTGCGCACCATCGAAGCGCTCTCCCTGGCGATCGAAGCGAAGGACCACACCACGCACGATCATCTGCGACGGGTGCAGGTTTACGCGGTAGAGATTGCCAAGGATCTCGGGCTAGATGAGGCCATGTTGAATGCCATTCGTGCGGCCTCCATGCTGCACGACATTGGTAAGCTCGCCGTCCCGGAGAACATTCTCTCCAAGCCGGGACGCCTCACTCCGGAAGAGTTCGAGAAGATGAAAATCCATCCGATTGTTGGATCGGAGATTCTGGATCGCGTTGAATTCCCGTACCCCGTTGTCCCCATCGTGCGCTCCCATCACGAGAAATGGGACGGCACGGGATATCCCGACGGCTTGAAACGCGAAGCGATACCCATCGGGGCCAGAATTCTTTCGGCCGTGGATTGTTTCGATGCCCTGGCTTCCGAGAGGCCCTATCGGCAGGCATTAAGTCCTGAAGAGGCCATGACGACGCTTAGCGCCGAAAAAGGACGCAGTTTCGATCCGCGCGTTGTAGAGGTGATGGAGCGCCGCTATGCGGAATTGGAAGTGACGGTCAACACCATGGAATCCGAACGTAGGCGCTTGGACATCGCTCCAAAGATGGACCGTCCGGTCGCCCCCTCCTCGGGTTTCGCGGAAGTGCCGAACGAGGCTGAAGTTCGCGCCACCTCCTTCCTGACTTCGATCATTTCGGCGCGCCAGGAGGCTCAGCTGCTTTTTGAGCTGGCACAGACACTCGGAAACTCCTTGAGCTTAAAGGAGACGCTTTCAGTTGTTGCCGTCCGTTTGAAGGAAATGATTCCGCACGACTCGATCGTTTTCTTCGTTTGCCAGGGTGAAACGCTGATTCCTGAATATGTTCATGGTGTGGACTATGATCTATTTACGTCCATCCGTATTCCTTTGGGTCAAGGTCTTTCCGGTTGGGTGGCGCGCAACGAAAAACCCATAACCAATGGCAATCCCGCCGCTGAAACTTTCCATCTCGGCAGTTCCTCGCGAGTCACATCCTTGCAGTCGGCCCTGTGCGTCCCCCTTCGTGGCCGCGATGGCGTCGCTGGCGTGCTTACGCTTTACCATCACGAGAGAAATTGCTTCACCAAGGATCATCTGCGCTTGCTGTTGGCAGCGAGCTCCAAACTCGGGCTTTCCGTGGAAAATGCCCTCCAGTACGAACAAGCTCAAAGCACCGCCAGCACCGATTACCTCACCGGATTGCCCAACGCCAGATCGATTTGCCTGCATCTTGAAAAAGAACTCACCCGCATCCAGCGTTCCAGAAGACCGCTTGCTGTCCTGCTGTGCGACCTCAACGGGTTCAAAAAGGTAAACGACAAGTTCGGGCATTTGACGGGGAACAAGTTACTTCAGGAAGTGGCTACGAAGTTCAAGGGATCCTGCCGAGAATACGACCAGGTCGGCCGGCTGGGCGGGGATGAATTTGTCTTTGTGCTCCCGGAGGTGACCAAGGACCTCTTAGCGGAGATGGAACGACGATTGGCGCGCGCTGTGCGGGAAGCGGGCCGCACCGTGTGCGGTGAGACGATCGTGTCTGTCAGTGTAGGTAGTGCCATCTTTCCTGCGGACGGGGTATCCGGAGAAGCGCTTCTATCGGAAGCGGACCGCAGCATGTACGAGCTCAAAGAAAAGCACTATTCGAGCATCCAGCCAGTCCCCTAGTCGGATGGCTCACTTGGCAAGCTTTTTTTGCGTGGACGGAAAGTGATCGAGACAAGAAAATCTACGAACTTTTTTCGGCTCGGGCTGAGGCGACTGCTGTTTCTTGTCTGTCTCGGCCTCGGCGGCGTCCTCGCCAGTGCCACCCTCGTGCGTTTTGCGCCTGGATACGGCGCTGAAGAACGTGAACTCGATCCAAGATGGCGCGCCGACAGTGTTGAAGCCTTACGCCAGAAGCAAGGGCTCCATCGAGGGCTGCCTTCATTCTACTTCCATTATCTCTCGGCACTCGCCCACGGCGACCTGGGCGAATCCGATTCGCTGAAGCGGCCAGTTGGCGAGCTACTTCGGCGAAGATTGCCGGTAACCGGCAACTCCGTCATTCGAGGACTCGGCGTTGCGTGGCTGGCAGCCGCAGGGCTGGCGTCGCTGGGACTTGTTACACGTGGCTGGTGGTTCGAAGCTTCGACTACGGCGTTCAATAGTTTGCTGCTGTCTCTACCCTCGGCCGTAGTTGCCATGCTTGCCGTTCATTTGCGAACCCCGGTCTTCTGCGCGATCGCGGTAGTCGTGTTTCCGCGGCTTTATGGTTACATCCGAAATTTGCTGGTGCGATCCTACGACCAGCCCCACGTGCTCGCGGCTCGGGCGCGAGGACTAGGGAGCAGCGCCATCTTGTTGCGGCATGTCCTGCCGTTGGCAGCTCCGCCGCTCCTGGCTCTTTTCGGTGTATCGTTCGCCATTTCCTTCGGTGCTGCAATTCCTATCGAAGCGCTCTGTGATTCACCGGGGTTGGGCCAGCTCGCCTGGCAGGCGGCGCTCAGTCGTGACTTGCCCCTTATCGTCAATGTGACTCTGGTTGTCTCCCTGGTGATGCTCGCGGCGAACTCGCTCGCCGATCTGGCCGGCCGCGCTTTCGCGGGGAGCACGCAATGAACCCTCTACAGAAACTGGCAGCCTCCGCCCTCTGCGCGATCTTCGTATTGATGGTGCTCGCAACCTTTCTGCTGCCGACTCCCTATGCCCGGCAGTTCAGAGACATTCCCAACGCCGATCCTTCGACCGCACATCCTCTTGGCACCGATGCACTGGGCCGCGATTCACTGTCTCGATTGCTCTACGGCACACGCGTTTCCCTGCTCCTCGCGCCGGCTGCCGCTCTTCTTTCGACCATGATTGCGGCTTTGTTGGGAAGCATTGCGGGTCTGCTGGGAGGCTGGTTCGAACGCATTGTCCTCGCTGCGACTGATCTCTCTCTCGCTTTGCCGTGGCTCTTTCTTCTTCTTGTCGTGCGAGCCACGTTGCCCCTGGATGTTCCGCCGTTCGTGTCCGTCGTCATCGCCTTCTTGATGATGGGTCTGCTGGGCTGGCAGGCTCCGATCCGCGTCATCTGCGCTGCCGCGCGCGGCGTTCGAGATTCCGATTACCTGCTGCTGGCGCGCTCTTCCGGCTGCAGACCTGCGCGCCTCTTGCTGGGTCACGTAGCGCCAAACCTGCGCCCTCTTTTCTACGTGCAATTCTTTATCTCCATCCCGCTTTTCATTTTGACCGAGGCAAATTTGAGCATCCTGGGTCTCGGTGTGATGGAGCCGATGCCGTCCTGGGGAAACCTGGTGCGTGGCTTCGAAGATTTCTCCACGCTCGCGGCAAGTCCTTGGAGGCTGGTGCCGCTCATCCTCCTCGTGATTGTGGTCATGTGCTTTCAATTGGTTCTTCCGTCGCAGGAGGTCACCCAGTGATACGCCGCGTTTGGTTTGTTCTTGCTCTTAACCTTGCCTTTTGCTGGCCAGCCCTCGTTAGCGCCCAGGCTCCCGGCCAGTCTGGCGGCGAGCTTCACTTCTGTCTCCGCGCGGAACCGAAAACTTTCAATCCTCTGCTGGTGGAGGAGGATGCTTCCGAGACCATTCGCTACCTCACCGGCGGCGTTTTGATCCGCTTGAATCGGCAGACCCAGGCCCTCGAACCCGGCCTGGCAGTTTCCTGGAAGGTCAGTGAGGAAGGCCGCAAAATCTCATTCCGTCTCCGAAGCGGTCTGCATTTCTCCGATGGCACGCCATTCACCTCCGAAGATGTCGCTTACACCATGAAAGCATTGATGGATCCGCAGCTGCACTCGCCCACTGGCGACTCTTTCCGCTCCGGCGATGGCCAAGTCGTCGTCCAAACACCTTCTTCGGACTCGGTGGTCGTCACCTTTCCCGCTCCTGTGGCAGGACTCGAACGCCTCTTTGATCAAGTCGCCGTTCTCTCCGCCCATTCTCCCAAGAAGGAGACAGCCGTCCTCGGCCCCTTCTATGTCGCGGACTACTCTCCCGGCTCCTACATCCTGCTGCGACGGAACGCGAACTACTGGAAGAAAGATAAGGAAGGAAAGTCTCTGCCCTATCTCGATTCTGTTCGCCTCGATTTTCAGCGCAACCGCGACATTGAGCTGCTGCGCTTCCGCCGCGGTGAAATTCATTTGATCAATACTCTGGACGCCGATTATTTTGACCGTTTGCAGAAAGAAACGCCCGCCGCCGTCCATGACGCCGGCCCCGGCCTCGATTCCGAGTTTTTGTGGTTCAACCAAGTCTCCTCCGCGCCGCTTCCCGAAAACAAGAAGACCTGGTTCCGCACCACCGAATTTCGCAAAGCTATCTCCATGGCCATCAATCGCGCCGACTTGTCCCGCATCGTTTTTGGCGGACACGCCCATCCCGCTTTCGGACCCGTTTCGCCGGCAAACCATTTCTGGTTCAATTCCTCGCTTCCCATCCCGCAGTACGATTCGGCCGGAGCGCTTCGCCTGCTTGCTCAAGCAGGTTTCCGGCTCCAAGGCGGAACGTTGCGCGACTCTTCCGGAAATCGCGTGGAATTCACCGTCATCACCAATTCCGGAAACAAATCCCGCGAACAAATGGTCGCCATGATTCAACAGGATCTTTCGCAGATAGGAATCAAGACGAACCTGGTCACTCTTGATTTTCCTTCCTTGATCGAGCGCATCACCCGCACATACGACTATGAAGCTTGCCTGCTCGGCCTAGTGAACACGGACCTCGATCCCAACAGCCAGATGAACGTCTGGCTCAGCTCGGCGGAGAATCATCAGTGGAATCCAAAGCAATCGAAGCCTGCCACCGCGTGGGAAGCTGAGTTGGACCGCCTGATGCAGGCGCAATCCTCGGCCACTACCGAAAAAAAGCGTAAGTCGGACTTTGACAAAGTCCAGCAAATCGTCGCCGATCAGCAGCCTTTCATCTACCTCGTCAACAAAGATGCCATGTCTGCCATTTCTCCCGTCATCAGGGGATCCTCTCCCTCCGTTTTGGATCCTCACGCGTTCTGGAACGCCGACGTTCTCCGTCTCGGCCCCGATCCTGCCCTCGGAGCACAAAAGTGACCGACGCAACTCCACTTCTGTCGCTCCGACTCTCGGTCGACTACCGCAACAAGGCCGGAGTCTTGCGCGATGTCTCGCTCGAAATCCAGCCCGGCGAAATTCTCGGCCTCGTGGGGCAGAGCGGCTCGGGAAAAAGCACCTTGTCGCTCGCCATTCTGCGTCTGCTGCACTTGAAAGGCGGCGTGGCGCGCGGCGACCTGCTCTTCAAGGGACAAGACTTATTCGCCAAGACCGAAGCGCAGATGAGATCACTTCGTGGCCGCGAAATCAGCATCGTTCTACAAAGTCCGTTGTCCTCTCTCAATCCAGCTCTTCGCATCGGCTCCCAGCTCAGCGAAGCCTGGCGCGCTCACGCCACTGGCACGCGAGAAGAGTGTGCCGCGGCCACCAGGGCCGCACTCACCAGCGTGAGTCTCTCCCACGACAGCGACTTTCTCCGCCGCCGCCCAGGGCAGCTTAGTGTCGGCCAGGCCCAGCGCGTCATCATTGCCATGGCTGTGCTCCACCGCCCTTCCCTGCTCATCGCCGATGAAGCCACCAGCGCACTGGACACCATCACCCAGTCCGAAATCCTCGGCTTGTTTGCGCAACTCAATCGCGAACTCGGCATGGGCATCCTCTATATCTCCCACGACCTCCTGTCCGTCGCCGCCCTTTGCCATCGCATCGCTATTCTCGACGCTGGCGAAATCGTCGAATGCGGCCCCCCGTCGCAAATTTTCGGTGCACCTCAGCACGCCTACACGCAAAAACTCGTCGCCGCGCTCCCGCGGCTCCCAGTCTTCACCTCCCCAGCTTCCCCGACCTTCGCCCGCCACGCCGAACCGGTTCTAAGCCGGACCTAAACTCCTTTGGAATGCATAGTTTATCTTGGCTCTTCTGGGGGTCGGGTTTTTTCTGAAGCCCATCCGGACCCTCAGCTTTCAGCATGGCACTCCACAACGTCGCGAGTGAGGAGTCACAATTCACGCGCTCATCGAGTATTCATCGAGTACCATTGCCAAATTCCCACCTCCTTTGTATACTCGCGGCATGTCGATTTTCCCCCAGAAGAACGCGCAGCTGTGCATCTGTTGTATGTGCTGTATGCGGGTGTCTTCTGGCGCGGGGAGGCTGACCTTCTAGAGTTCTAAATCAGCCTGAAAAGTTTTCGTACCCACCGCCAGGAATAAACTGGCAGGTGGGTTTTTTGTTTGTGATCAAACGAATTTCAAAACCGAACGCACAAGGAGAAGCAATGTCCGACTACAAACACTCCGAAGTTCTAGTCTCAACCGATTGGGCCGCTCACAATCTCAATTCCCCTAATCTGCGCTTCGTGGAAGTTGACGTGGACACTACCGCCTACGACCAGGGTCACATTCCCGGCGCCGTCGGATGGAACTGGCAAACGCAGCTCCAAGACAACATCCGCCGCGATCTGATTGACGAGTCAACCCTCGAAAAACTTCTCAGCGCTTCCGGCATTTCCAATGACAGCACCATCCTTCTCTACGGCGACAACAACAACTGGTTCGCCGCCTACGCCTTCTGGCAATTGAAATACTACGGCCACAAGGATGTTCGCCTCATCAATGGCGGCCGCAAAAAATGGCTCGAGGAGAAGCGACCGCTCACAGCCGATGCCGCAGGCATCGCTCCCGCGTCCTATCACGTTTCAGGCGTGGACGAGTCCCTGCGCGCTCGCAAGGAAGAAGTCTTCGCCATCCTCAACGGCCGCAAACAAGGCCAGCTCGTCGACGTTCGCTCCGTCGATGAGTTCACGGGAAAAATTCTTGCACCTCCCGGTCTCTCCGAAACGGCGCAGCGCGCCGGCCACATCCCCCAGGCCGCGAATATCCCTTGGGCCCAGGCCTCTAACGAAGACGGCACTTTCAAGTCCTTTGAAGACTTAAAGAAACTCTACGAGTCCAAGGGCATTACCGGTGGCGACGAAGTCATCGCCTACTGCCGCATCGGCGAGCGCAGTTCGCACACATGGTTCGTCCTCAAGTATCTGCTGGGCTTCAACCGGGTCCGCAACTACGACGGCTCGTGGACCGAATGGGGTAACCTCATTGGCGCCCCCATTGTCAACGAAATACGCGCTGCCCGACCTGAGCTGGCAGCCGCAGCCCACGAATAGCGCTCGTTTGCGCAATTTTGCAGGGGCGGGGCCTGCACCGCCCGTAAGGAGAGATCATTCACAAGAGCAGTAGGTGCAACACAAGGTAGAGAACTGGACGGGGAAAAGCTGCACTCTCTCCGGGCTTCACCCGTCCAGATCTCATTCAGTTCGGTGGACTCTTGATTGTTTTTCCTTAAACTGACCACTGATTATTGAAAACTGGCAACTTCTTAGTCCGGTGGCCGCGGTCGTCGAGTGGTAAGGCAATGGTCTGCAAAACCTGCTGAATCGGGAGCCTCCGTGCGGTATCAATAGTTTACGGAGACTTGAATAGGGGTAAATAGGCGTTGCGGGGGCGGTTTGGGTACAGCTTTGGGCATAGATTTGGGTATAAGGTGGCGATGCCGAAGTGGTCGAGGCGTCGGTCTGCAAAACCGACCTTAGTGGGTTCGAGTCCCACCGCTACCTCCAATTTATTCATCGTGCTGCTTTCGGTCGCGTAAACAAGAAGGCTCCTGCCGCATTCACTTGCGTTCGAGAAGCTGAACAAGTTCAGCGTTAAGCTGTGAGAAGTACACTTCGTTCAAAGGCAGACGAAGCACTTGACCGGACCAATCATCAGCGGCGTTTTGTAACGACGCAAACAATATTCGTCTGAACCATTCCGGCTTTATGACTGAGCCCAATGCCGGTCGATTTTGGTTACACCAAGTCATCGCGTTAAGCATTAGGCGGTCCATTCGAATTGCCTGCGGGGGATATGCCAACCGGAACAGAGTATGTTGGTCAAAGACAACCGCAGGAAAGATAGCAAATACGGTCGCGACAGAGATCACGAACGAACATAAGAGTATCTCGTCCAATTCGCTCTCTGTGAAATTCAACGTGAGCAACGCGCGGCTGTGGTCACGCCGGAAGCCCGTAATTAGATGGCTTAAGACCATGTATGTTGCCAACCCGTCCGCATCAACTTCTTGTGCTTGTAGTTTAATTGAGCCGGTTTGGTGTGAAAGTTCGAGGTGCAATTCGAGTGGTGATGGGAGGTGCCCTCGCTTGTGGTGCGCAAATTCGTGCGCAATCACAAACGACAATTGAGTCGCAAACAAGAAAGCCTGAATTGCCCAAGGTTCGGGTATCCCCGGCTCGACCTTCAGAATCTCTCGAACAGCTTGCTCGTAACTAAGCTGTTCGCTGATGTGCCATAGCTTCCGAATCAGAGGCATTGTTATCGCAACGAAAATATAGCCTTCGTCGGCGAAAGCAAGGGCGTTAGTTAGCCTCGGATGACTCGATGTAATCGAAGTAGAAGTTCGGATTTTGCTGTTGCAGGTCTTTATTGAAAACGTCTTGGATATTTGCAAGCAAGCTACTCAGCCCTGGCTCCATTTTTGGGTCTTCTAAGTCTTGTTTGCCTCGGAAACGGCGACGAAGGTCCAGCCTAAGTTTTTGGAAGTACCTGTGGAAGACAATTTCCTCTGGGGGCCTCGATGAATTAGATGCCATCTTTGCTCCGCGGTCGTAAATCGTCATGTCAGAATGCAACTAGATGTTCCAGTTTGAGATGGTCGGGAAATTCGTATCCCTGTGCTTTCGGATGAGTTTGGAAAAACATCCGAATATTTGAAATTGACCGATACACTTCCGCAATAAGCTCCTGCTTCTTGTCCTGATACTTAATCGAGAATTCGTCGTCAACGAATTTGTGCGCCGGGCTCTGGCGCAGCTTTCGCACTTCTTTGAGAGGCGCGATGACCACGGCAGGGCCGTTCTCACCCTTGATGTGTTGATGTATTTCGTCAACCACACCCCTAACAGACGCAACGTCCCCTTTTGCATCTTCGATGGCGCGATCCACGAAAAATCCCTTCGCCATGTTCGGTTTGTTCGGGTCCAAGTCGATGAGTTTCCGCGCAGCCAGAATCGTTGCGGCAAATAAAATGGCGACTTTCTTTCCGCGGTCACGCGGGGACTCCTGCATTCTGCGGGCCTAGATGCGATTCGACACAGCCCTGCACAGCCCTGCCGCTGTCTTGACACCGCCCATCCACGGGTGTAGCGTCTGCCTCAATACCCTTCCCGGAATCTCTCAGCCAAAGGAGGCAGTCATGTTGAGGAGAGCCGTTTGGGCCCTTGTAGTTGTCGTGTGCCTGGCCGCACCCGTGGCGGTCCATGCCCAGGGAGACTATCTCGATGTTTACATCGTTAAAGTAAAGCCGGAGAAGCTGGCAGACTTCCAAGCTCTTACGAAAAAATGGATCGACGCGAATCGCCGGTTCAACGGCGATCATTGGATCGCCATGGAAACCGTTTATGGTGACGGCAACGTGTTCCAGTTTACGAGCGTCCGTCAGGACTACGCGGACGTCGACAAAGTCAACGAAGCCGTGATGAATGCAGCCAACAAGACCTTTGGTAAGGAAATCGCCGACAAGATGGGGCGTGACTTTCAGAATTGTCTGGTGTGGTCGCGTTCCGAGTTGCGCCGCCGACGTTGGGACCTCAGCCGTAAAGCACCTACCGATCCTGCAACGTACGCCAAATTCATCGGCGAGTCCCGAGTGCTGCGCACCAACGCCGTGCATGTGCGCCCCGGCCACGTGCCGGAGTTCGAAGCGCTCATGAAGGAAGCCAAGGAGGCGGGCGAGAAAGCCGCCAATGCTCAACCGCTCTTCATCTCCCAGGTGGTCGAAGGGAGCAAAGGCCCGACGTTCTACGTTACTTCGCTGCGCACATCGCTGGGCGGGTTCGACAAGAACCCCACTATCCGTGAGATTCTGGGCGAAGAAGGTTTCAAAAAGTTCCAGCAAGTGAACGCCGAGTCAGTAGATCATACCGAGTCGACGCTATTTCGTTTTTCACCCGAACTGAGTAATCCGCCCGAAGAAGTCGCCACAGTAGCGGCAGACTTCTGGCGCCCAAAGGCGGCTATGGCGGCCTCTGCCTCGAAACCGAAAGCCCCGACCGCCAAGAGCGCCGAACTCAAGCCAACCGCCGATAAACCAAAACAGTAACGTCTAGCACGTCCATCGAAGCGTACGGTCGGGGGATCATCCCTCAGGGTCCCCCGCCATATCAACCGTGTGTAGAGTTCCGAGTGGCGCTTTTTGGCAATCCACTTCGACCGCAGCAAACTGCGCGGCGTAATAGGAAAGAAAATGACGTGGCTGCATTCCCTGTGGAAAGAAGGAACTTTCCCAGCCCGTCGCCGTGAAGGCCGAAGTGCCGATAAGAATTCCCTGTTCTCTCTTCCCGATATCGCGGGTTCTCGGCGTCCGGGGTTTCCGGACTCCAGCCTTACCCGCTGGCCAATTCCTTCAGCAGCGCCTTGCCCTTGCGGAACCACGGCCGCTCCCGTCTCTGCATATACCGGGGCAGCGTACGCTTCTTCGCCAGGAGCTTTTGCGCCCATTCCCGAGACTCATCCCGGCGGTTCGCCGTCTTCAGAAAACTCGCGTAGTTGTAAAGCGTCTCCGGAGTCGTCGAAATCTGCGTGACTTCGGCGAAAACCGGATCCGCGCGTTCCAGCTGACCCGTTTGCGCATACGCATTCGCCAGCAGTCCCGCGGCCCGGTAATAATCGAACTTCCGGTCGCCGGCGACTACTCGCTCCAGGTCCGGAATCGCCGCAGCCAGATCATTCATCCCCAGCGACGATTGGGCCCGCGAATAGAACGTGTAGATCGAGTCACTTCGCCCCGTGATCGCACGATTGAATGCTTCGCGCGCCTTCTCATACTGCCCCTGATCTCTGTAAAGCTCCCCCAGCTCTTCGTAGTTTGCCGGAGAGGGATTGTCGAGAATGTCCGTTTCCACCTTTTGTATGCGTGACCGTCGCCCAAATCCCTGAAACACGCCGCGAAGAAGTCCGAGATCCGGAATCACTTCAGCGACAATGTACACAGCTGCCCCCAGCCATCCTAAGAAGAAAATGACATAAAACCAATAGTTCTCCGGGCGCCGTCTCACAAAATGCACAATGGCGAAGATTTGAACCAGAAATCCCCAAGGATAAAAGAGATGGCTAAGCCCAAACATGGATGACCGTCCTGTCAACAGAATCGCTTTCCTTTATCAGCCGGTCAAACAGAACCTCAATCCTGCGGATGCAGGAGTAACTGGCTGTCCGGACCATGCTGGCCTGCTATGATGACCCTGCATGGACTCAATGGAAACCCTCGGTCTTGCGCTTGGTACGGGATTTTCCTCGGGATTGAATCTCTATGCCACGGTTGCCACGCTGGGGCTTCTGCAGCGCTCCGGAGTGCTCCATCTTCCGCCTGGATTGCAGGTTCTTTCTCATCCCTGGGTACTCGGAATTGCGCTCGCACTCTACCTGATCGAATTCCTTGCTGACAAAATCCCTTATTTCGACACGATCTGGGACGCCATCCACACTTTCATTCGTCCACCCGCCGCCGCGCTTCTTGCTTATGCCGCCGCAGGAGGAGCTGCACCGGAATGGCGCTGGGGCGCCACGTTAATCGCCGGCGGAATTGCCCTCACCGCCCACGGCACAAAAGCCAGCGCGCGCGCCGCGGTCAATGCCAGCCCCGAGCCGTTCAGCAATTGGGCGTTAAGTTTGGGCGAAGACGTTCTCGCCGTTTGGCTGACCTGGATGGCCACCGCTCATCCGCTCGCGACAACGGTCATCATTGCCGCACTCATCGCGCTCTCAGCCTTCTTGCTCTATCACCTCTTCCGCTTCGCGCGCCGCGCCGTGCGAGAGATTTTCTCTGTCGGCTAAAGCAGCGGCAGTACTTCCCCGCTCGTTCTTACTCCGGCGCCAATCGCGCTCTCATTCGCAGGGCTGGACTCCACATCCTGTGCGCCAAACGATATTCGGCCGATCTGCTGTCTTGCGTAGAAGCGTGCCGACGGCACGCGAATCGCTTGCCCATCCTTGTTGATTGGAGCGCTGAACGGCCCTAACGTCCCGGTCGAAATCAAAGTTCCTCCCTGCGAGGACGCGGTTCAGGTCAGCGCGTAGCGAGTCCTCATAACTCGAGAACGGCGTTGTCAGCAATTTGATCCGCTCATTCGGCTGATCTGCCACCGATGCCGTGTTGCCTCCGTAAAAGGTCAGCACGGTCGGCCGGTTGGGATTCGATCGGTTGGAGGTCACCCAGTCCGCAATTACAAAATCCGCCCAATACTGGCTTCCCCAGTAGTATGCGTCGTAGCCCAGGTCCACGACCGGCGCCGCGCTGCGAATCGTCACATTGGCTACGAGCGCGGGGCTGAGCGTGACTTGATCGAAAGCATCCGCCTGCGATGCACTTAGCAGTTGCGCGCACGCGGTCCGCGCCGTGTGCGATTGTCCGGCGAAAATCACTGCTTTCGCCGTCGCGCGGTAGAATTGTCCGTTGCTAAAATAAACGACGCTCGCATTTGTATTCGTTGTATCTCCGCGAACTACCATCGCTCTCTGTCTGATCCGCACGTTATTGTTCGGGCCATCCATTGCCGCCAGGTTGAAAGGGTTGGCCAGCAGTTCGGCGTCACTCGTTCCGTTGACCGCTCCGGGAATCAGCCACTTGACGATGTGCCTCAGCATTCCCGAGTTCCCGCCCTGGTATGCAAACTCGGGGAAATATTCCGCTCCCAGAAAACTGATGGACGTGTAGGCGCTGGCCTGGCTGGTTGTTCCGTCGAGAGCGTCCACAGCGTAACGCGTATAAAAATCCGAGACCGCCGGATGAAATCCCTTGGTCTCGGTGAGATAAGAATCAACAGTCATCGGCGATAGATAATCGTATTTCGGATCGCTGTTATCAGCTGGATCAGTTGGCGCCCCCGGCTTGTGATACCAGTTCATCAGGTCCGCGCGCGCCGCCTTCAAGTCATTGACGATGTTTACTGGATAAGGCACGCCATCCAGTCCCTTCCCGTAGGTGTCAAGGTTCCAGCTGTGCGTCCCCGCATTCACGTACGGCGTCATATCGTCAAAGTAATAGCTATAGAAGGGTGAAGGCACGACATAGTTCTGGCAGAGAATCCCTGTCGTGTTGTAGATGTCATCCAGAAACGGAGCGTAGGGCTGTACCGCGTACGCCGTCGCTGTGGAAGCAATATCGGGAATCGGCGCGGCGTCATCCCGGTTCGCATTGCCTCCCGGTGTTTGCTGCCCGTCGAGAATCAGGATCTTCGTCCCCGGCCGCTGCCGGGTGATGTAATAGGCCGCCGAACATCCGCTCATTCCCGCACCGACAATGATCACTTCGTAGTTTCCATTGTCGGCCAGGATCGGTTGGCTCCCTTGGTAGCTGTCGCAATGAGAAGAAGAGATCAGCGCGCTGTTGGTCTTGAACGTGAGCCGGTTGTCTCTCAACCAGTGCGCAATGTTGAAAACCGAAGGCAAATTGCCGCCACGCAGGGCTCGCGGATCGCTGCCGATCGGCCCGTCACAAGGAAAAGTCGTTCCCCCATCGTACGCTGGCATGGGCAAGGAGCCGCCAACGGCAGCCGCGCCGGCGGCAATTAGCATCCCGTTGATGAAATCGCGGCGATAAACCTTGTCGTTTCCTTTTTTTGGTGTCATGGGTGATCGGCCTCCTTGGCGGCATGCACTGTGGAATCATTACTGAGGACTTGCGCGGAATCTAAACTCTTGGAAAGAAGAATGCAAGATTATTTCTTTCTAGCAAAGATAGGAGGCAGGTCCCCGTATCTTGGAGCCGTTTGTTTTCGGTGCCTGCCTTAACGCCCAGATGATTGGAGTGAAGAACGGCTGGTCGCCCCCCATGGCACCTTGGCTTTCAGAATTAGAACGACGGCTATTGGAGGTAGGTTCCCAGCCAATCCAAAAACGTCTTGTACCAGAACTGGCTGTTTTGCGGCTTCAGCACCCAGTGCCCTTCGTCGGGGAAAACCACCAGCTTCGACGGTACTCCTTGCCGCTGCAGGGCGCTGAAAAATTCCAGCGATTGCGTGTATGGCACGCGGTAATCCCGCTCTCCTGCGATCACCAGCGTCGGCGTTTTGAATTTTCCCAGCTCGCCGGCATACGTCGACGGCGACCACTTCTTGTAGCTCTCCGGATTCGTCCACGGCGCGCCCTGCATGTCGTGTTCTTCAAACCAGAGCTCTTCGGTCGCCCACATGGCCGTCTTGTCGTACACGCTCGCGTGGCTCACGATCCCCTTGAACCGTCCCGTGTGTGTCGCAATCCAGTCCGCCATGTACCCGCCATAAGATCCGCCCGCCGCCGCCATGCGCGTCCCATCGATGAAAGGATATTCTTTCAGCGTGTAGTCCACGCCATTCATCACATCGGTGTACGCTTTTCCGCCCCAGTCGTTCGTAATCTCATCCGTGAATTTTTGTCCGTACCCGGTCGATCCGCGCCGGTTGATCATCAGCGTCACGTACCCCGCTGCGGAAAAAACTTGCGCATTCCACCGATAACCCCATGCATTCGACCACATCGTCTGCGGCCCGCCGTGCAGCAGCACGAGGAGCGGATATTTTTTTGTTGCATCAATTTTCGGCGGCCGAATCAGCATCGCCTGCACTTTGGTTCCTTCGGCGCCGGCGAACCAGAAAGATTCCGGTGCGTTCATCTCCAGCCCCGCGAGAATCGGTTCATTCTGATGGGTCAGTTGTCGCACGTTCGAGCCATCGCTCGCCGCCAAGAAAACTTCTGCCGGCTTCGTGAGACTCGTGCGCTCAAAGACGAGTGTCTTTCCATCGCTGCTAAACGAAATCGCAGAATTGAATCCTTCCGAGATTACTTTTATCGGCAAGCCACAGCTACATGCCGGAATCGAATAAACTGGCTGCAACGTTTCGTCCTCTGCTGTGAAGTAAATCGTCTTACTGTCGGGCGACCAAGCCAACCCATCCGCGCTCCGGTCAAATGTCTCAGACAGGTTTTCGATCTTCCCTGTATGCCGGTCGTACAGCATCACTCGCCAGCGATCCGCCTCGTATTCCGGCGTTAGCTGCGCGTGATAGGCGATGTATTTTCCATCCGGTGAGTACACCGGATTCCCGTCAAATCCCGGCTGCGTAGTGATACGCTTAGCCTCGCCACCTTCAACCGGAACGATGAACAAATCACCGTTCGTGCTGACCGCCTCCATCTTGTCGGTGACGGCAGTGAAGCAAATCTCTTTCCCGTCGGGCGAAAAATTTGTATCTCCCGGCCCGCCCCGCTCATCCGGCGGAACGTCGTAGTTTGCTCCCGGAGTGAGGTCTCGTGGTGCCGAGCTTCCATCCGCCGGAACGACGAACAAATGGCTGCGCTTCCCCTCATTCCAATGCGTCCAATGGCGGTAGAGAAGATGCTCCGCCACATGTACTTTCACCTTGCTCTTTTCTTTTTCCGCGTCGCGCTTGCTGTTGCAATCGTCGTCTTTGCAATCCGGATAAACTAAAGAAGTAAACGCGATCATCTTTCCGTCCGGCGACCACTTCACGATGTCCGCACCGGTAGAGACTTTCGTCAGCGCATGCGCTTCGCCTCCATCCATCGAGAGCACATACACTTGCGAATCACCGCCGCGCGAAGAGAGAAAAGCGAGCGTCTTCCCGTCGGGCGACCACACGGGCGACGAATCGTGCCCGCTCTGACTCAGTTGAATCGCGGAACCCCCCGTCGTTGGCACCATCCAGATGTTGCTCGCATTGCGGTTTGCTTCCATATCCGGCGTCGCCACCGTGTAGGCCACCCACTTTCCATCCGGCGACACCTGTGGCTCCGCAATACGGTGCAACTTAATCAAGTCGTCAAAAGCGATGGCATGTTTCGCCGCTTGTTGCCCCGCAATGCCAAGCCCGCCGCCGAGCAACAACGCGCCCACAAGACCGCACCGCAGAAAAATGCATTTCATCTCGATTCTTCTCCTTCGGAACACTGTGAGGTGCAACACTCCGTGCAGAATCACGGATATTGTCACGTTTCGGTCCCGAATCCAATAGTCCTGCCCGCGGCTCGCCGCTCAAGGAATCGCCACGCCTACTGCCCAGATGTATCCGTCGGGATCTTCCAGCATTATGTCCCTCCACCCATGCGGAAAATCCATCGCGGCCTGAATAATTTTCGTTCCGGCTGCCTTTGCTCTTTTCTCGGTCGCGTCAGGATCAATTCCCATCACGCGCAACTCCGCTCCGGTTCCGCGCGCTCCGACCACTTTCAGCCGCTCAAACAACGGATGATGGTCATAGGTATGGTCGGCGTGCAGCATGAAGTCCACTCCCTGCAGACTCAGCGCCGCGAAATCCGCGTCCGCATATTGCACCTTCGCCGCAAGGACATCTTTATAGAAAGGAATTGATTTCTGCACGTCGCGCACCAGCAGATTCAAGGTAAATCGCGGCATCGCGCGCCCATAATCGGCTGCCGGCATCCACGCGTCGCCCGATCTCTTCTTCGTCATCGTTTGTTCTCCCGCGCATTACTCATTCGCAGCAAGGAAATCCCACGACCGAGCAGTGCATGCAACCGCCAAAATGGCCGCGGTTCCCTCGCTATCTCGCGGACGGATTAGCGCGCAACTTGTGAGAGCGTCACCTGCTTCCGTGCCCACAGCCAGTTGACAAACGCGAGGGCCGCCGTGATGGAAATCACGATAAGCTCTCCCTGGCGCATGCGTGTCACTAGCACTCCCGTGAAAAGCAGCGCGAGTCCGGCAATCAGGACGCCGTGCGGCAAACGGAACGCTTCGGCTTGTGGGTGTGTTTTTCTCAGCGCCGGCAGTGCCGCGGCGACCGAACCGTAAACAAAAAGCCGGGCGACGCTGGACAGCAAGGCATTCCAGCGGAAATTGCCCGCGATTGAAAATAACAGAAGCACCGCGGCAAAAATCACGATCGAAAGATGCGGCGTTCGAAAGCGCGGATGGATCCTCCCGAAAAATGCAGGGAAATCTCCGTGTTGCCCCATGGCAAACGTGATTCGAGGTGTGTGCAGCATATTCGCGCTTAGATATCCGTAGGCGGAGACAAGCGTGCCCGCAGCGACGATTCGAACGCCGAGGGGCGGGAGAAACCGTCGCGCGGAGTCCGTCGCTGGTGCGCTCGACGTCGCTACGTTTGGAATCGTGTGAATCACCAGGTACTGCACGGCGATAAACAAGAGCGTGGTGGCCCCGATGGCGATGAACAGCGCGAAGGGGATGTCTTTGCGCGCGTCGCGCGTCTCCCCGGTCGCGATGAGTGCCGCCTCGAATCCTCCGTACGAGTAGATCATCAGCAGCAGCGCCTCAAACCAGTCCGCGGCCGTGGTTTGCGTCGCCGCCGGCGTCACCCGTATCGCTGGATGCAGCGCTAGCGCCGCAAGTCCCGTTACGATAAAAAACGTCAGCGAGGCCACTTTCGTTACCGTGAAGAAATTGCTGAGCAGTTTTCCACCTGTGGCGCCGCGATAGTTCACGACTGCAAGAAATCCGATGAGCATCGTCAAGACTCCCGCCCTGGCAAAGGGGGCTCCTACAAGCGGGAAAAGCTCGGCCAGATAAATGATGAAGAGATTTGCAACCGCGGAAACCGCCGCAATCCGGCTCAGCCACGTCAACCAGCCATTCTGAATGGCACAAAATCGTCCGAACGCCACTCTGGCGTACAGGTACGGCCCGCCAGCCTCTCGGAATTGCGACGCGACTTCCGCCATACACGCCCCGATAATCGCGATCCCAACGAACGCCGCCAGAAATCCGATGGGACTCCACCTCCCCAGTCGCGCGGCAATCAACGCGGGCAAACCAAAAATACTGGCTCCGATCATCGTGTTGATGATCAACGCCACCAGACTCCAGCGCCCAATAGTCCTCACCAGTCGTTGCGATTTCTCGGCCAGACTTCCCCCTGCTTCATCCCAAAAAATCCGCGCCAGCGTAACACATCTCGGTCTGTAAGGTCGGCTGGCCAGCGTCTTGCTGGCTCCGCTTCTAACTCCGTTTCCTCTTTCCCAGCCCCCGCGTGCTCTGCGTCTCCACGTTATTTTTTCCCGTGCTCTCCGATTTCGAGTACAGTCCGCGGCTGCTTCTCTACTCTGCTACAATTCTTTCCCGGACATCTCATGCCGACGAGCAGCGGACTTTTCCCCCGAAATTTCAAGAAGACCTTTCCTATTGCCGTTCGCGGAAAAGGTTGCTGGATCATCACCGCCGATGGCCGCCGCTTTCTCGACACTTCCGGCCAGGCCGCCGTAGTTTGCATCGGTCACGGTATCCCGGAAATCGGCCGCGCCATGGCCGAGCAGTCGTCACAGATCGCTTTCGCGCACACTTCACAATTTCACACGGCGCCGGCAGAAAAACTTGCCGAGCGATTGCTCGCCATGGCTCCCCCGAATTTTCGCAGAGGCAGCCGCGTCTATTTCACGTCCGGCGGGTCGGAAGCAACCGAAACCGCGATAAAACTCGCGCGCCAGTTTCACCTCGAAGGCGGCCAGAAGAATCGTTACCGCGTTCTCTCCCGCCGCCAGAGCTATCACGGCAGTACTCTCGGTGCGATGTCCGTCAGCGGAAATGTCGCGCGTCGCGCAGCCTATGAACCGCTGATCCCGGAATGGGGACACATTGCTTCGTGTTTCTGCTACCACTGTCCTTTCGAAAAGACTTTTCCGCAATGCCAGCTCGTTTGCGCCGACGATCTCGAAGTCTTTCTCCGCGAACACGGAGCCGGTGAAGCCGCAGCTTTCATCTTCGAACCAGTCGTCGGTGCCACTCTCGGCGCCGCCGTGCCGCCCGACGGTTACGCCCAGCGCATCGCGGAAATCTGCCTCAGGAACGGTATCCTTCTGATTGCCGACGAAGTTATGACCGGAATGGGCCGCACCGGAAAGCCGTTCGCTGTCCAGCATTGGGGCGTCGAACCGGACATTATTCTGGTGGGTAAGGGAGTTGCCAGCGGTTACGCGCCGCTCGGCGCGGTTCTCGTTTCCGCGCGCGTCGTCGCGGCATTCGAACGGGGCTCGGGCGCCTTCATGCACGGCTTCACTTATCAAGCGCATGCAGTATCCACCGCCGCGGGCAACGCTGTTCTCGATTATCTCGAATCGCACAAACTTTTTGATCGCGTAAATACCGCCGGGCAAAAGCTGTGCGCGGCCCTTTCACCGCTTCAATCGCATCCGAATGTCGGGGATATTCGCGGCTCTGGCCTTCTGCTCGGCGTCGAGTTTGTGAAGGACAAAGCCACTCACGAACCTTTCCAAAAAGAGCAAGACATCGCAGAGAAAATTCGCGAGGCCTGTCTTGAGGAAAATGTGCTCGTCTATCCGACGCAAGGCTGTGTTGACGGCGTGCGCGGCGATCACATACTTCTCGCTCCGCCGTTCACGATCCTGCCGGAGGAGTGTGCGCTGATCGCTCGCGCGCTGCAGTCGGCTGTGGCAAGAGTGTTTGCATCTTGATGCGCTGTCCGTCCGTTCTCTTTCGTCTTCGGCCCGGCCGTTTTTTTTGGAGAACAAAATAACCATGCCCCTTCGTTCTCGAAATCTCTACCCCTTCTTCTTTTCCTTCCTCGTTCTTGCTTTCGTGCTTTCCGCTGAGCAGCAACAGTCCCCACCACCGAGCTCACCGATTCTCGGCTTTTCCCCACAGCACGCCGCCGCCGAGCACCAAATCGAATCCATGTTTCAGTCGATCCCGTCTCCCGCCAAAGCCCGTGAATGGCACCGCACCTTCACTGCGGAACCTCACCCTGCGGCATCCGGTCGCAACAACCAGCTCGCGGACCTCGTCGCGGACGAATGGCGCAAGCAGGGATGGGAAGAGGTCACTCTTCGCCGCTACGATGTGCTGCACTCGCGCCCGCGCAACATCTCTCTCGAAATGACCGAGCCTGTCCACTTCATCGCCTCTCTGCGAGAGGATGCCTACGATGCCGATCCAGACACGAAGAACCCCGCTGTCTCGGGCTCCTACTTTGGCTATTCCGCTTCCGGCGACGTGACAGCCGAAGTCATCTACGCGCACAGCGGCAAGCCTGAAGATTACGATCTGCTTCGCAAAAACGGTATCAGCGTAAAGGGCAAGATCGTGCTGGTCCGCTATTCGAATCCCTACAGTTATCGTGGCTTCAAGGCGCTCACCGCTGAGCGCGAAGGAGTCGCGGCATTGCTTATCTATTCCGATCCGGCCGAAGACGGATACACGAAAGGGAAGATTTTCCCCGACGGCCCCTGGGGCCCGGAAAGTCACATTCAGCGTGGTGCGATCACTTACGATTACATCGTCCCTGGAGATCCCACCACGCCCGGCTGGGCTTCCGTCCCGGGCGCACAGCGCATCGCTCCCGAAGAAGCGCGCTCGCTCCCGAAGATTCCTGCTCTTCCCCTCTCCTGGCGCGACGCCAAGCCGCTTCTGGAAAACATGAACGGTCCTGAAGCACCGCAGGATTGGCAGGGTGCTTTGCCCATCCGCTATCGATTCACCGGCGCGGTAAAGTTCACGTGAAAGTGGACATGGACACTAGCATGCAGGCCTACACGGTTGTCGAAGCGCGCATTCGCGGCAGTGAAGTTCCCGACGAATGGGTGTTGCTCGGCAATCATCGTGACGCGTGGGTTTTCGGCGGGGTGGATCCTTCCAGTGGCACCGCGTCGATGATGGAGCTCACGCGTTCTCTTGGCGAACTCAAACAGCGTGACGTCCGTCCGCGCCGCACCATCGTGGTCTGCAGCTGGGATGGTGAAGAATACGCTCTCACCGGCTCGACCGAATGGGGCGAGCAATTCGCCGATGATCTGAAGAAAAAACTCGTCGCTTATCTCAACGTCGATGAATCTGTCGCCGGGGCCGCCACCACCGCGGGCCCCGACGGCCTGAGCTTCTCGCCCTCTGCCGTCGCTTCTCTCGCGCCGATGCTCGTGGAGGCTTCCAAAGACGTCCGCGCGCCATCGGAAAAAGCTCTGTACGAAGCCTGGCGCGCCACCACGATGCGCGATTCGAAAGCGAGCACTCCGCCATTCGACAGCGCGCTCGTCGAAACGCGCATCGGCAGCGGCTCCGATCATACGGTGTTTCTGAATCATCTCGGTCGGCCGGTTATCAATCTCGGATTTACCGGCGACTACGGCGTGTATCACTCGATGTACGACGATTATTACTGGATGTCGCACATCGGTGATCCGGCGTTCGAATACCACATCGCCCTTACTCGCATTTGGGGTCTCGTCGCTCTTCGTCTCGCCAATGCGGACATTCTCCCCTTTGACTTCGGCTTCAACGCATCGGCCCTTGAACGGTTCCTGCGCGAGCTCGAACAAAAGAACAAATTTGAGCCGCGGCTTCTTCCATTGAAACGGCTTCACGCTCGAATCGCCGAATTCGAGAAAGCGGGCAACCTTCTGCGCGAAGCCGTCGCTTACGATCTTTTGTCAGGCTCAGCCTCACCGGGGAAGATTCAGCGCCTCAACGAAGAGCTGCTGCAGGTCGAATCCAACTGGCTCGATCCCGCGGGCATTCCCGGCCGCCCGTGGTTTCAGCATCTTCTCTATTCTTCGCGTTACACTTACGCGCACTTGGAATTCCCAGGGCTCGCCGAAGCAGTGGAAAGACACGACTGGAAACAGGGGAGGCAGCAAGCTGTGCTGCTGGAAAGGGCCGTGGAGAAAAACGCCAGATTGCTGGGCTCCGCGCAATCTTCCTGGGAGAAAAACAAGCCATGATTCGTGCAAACAATTTTCGCGCTCTCGTCATTCTTCTTGGCTCGCTTTCCCTAATTTCTCTGGCCGCCGCTCAGGCGACTCCGCCTGCCAAGCCCCGCGCGCGCGATCTGGGCGTACCCTTCGACGGCTCGCCCGGTCCATTCAATGCCATCACCGATGTTTTCGGCGTGACAGTTGGACATACCACGCTCATTTCAGGCGCGGGAAAACTTCAAGTAGGCAAGGGGCCGATTCGGACGGGAGTTACCGCAGTCCTTCCGCGTGGAAAAGACTCGATGAACGATCCCGTTTTCGCCGGCTGGTGGTCGCTCAACGGCAATGGCGAAATGACCGGCACCACGTGGGTAGAAGAATCCGGGTTTCTTGAAGGTCCGGTGATGATCACCAACACGCACAGCGTAGGCGTCGTTCGCGACGCCGTCATTCAATGGCGCGTCGCGCACGGCCAGCCCGATCCCACAGGTTATTGGTGGTCACTGCCGGTTGTGGCAGAGACTTGGGACGGCTGGCTCAACGACATCAACGGATTCCACGTGAAACCGGAACACGCCTTCCACGCCATCGATGCCGCACACGGCGGCGAGGTCGAAGAAGGTGCTGTCGGGGGCGGCACCGGAATGGTCTGCAACGAATTCAAGGGCGGCATTGGTACGTCTTCACGAAAGATCGAATCGAAAATTGGCGCCTACACGGTGGGCGTACTGGTGCAATGCAACTATGGGTCGCGCAAAAATCTCCGCATCGCTGGAGCACCCGTCGGCAGGGAAATTCCTGAAGACCCCGCTTACGCTTCCACATCATTCAACGAACTGGACCGCGGTTCCATCATCGTTGTGGTGGCCACCGATGCGCCGCTTGTCGCGCACCAGCTTAAACGCCTCGCTCGCCGCGTTTCGCTTGGCCTCGGGCGCAACGGCAGTATCTCCGGCAACGGCTCCGGCGACATTTTCATCGCCTTCTCGACGGCCAATTCTGGCGCCGCGGCGTCCGACCATCTCGTCGATCTGAAGATGCTGCCCAATGATCAGATCGAACCGGTGTTTGCCGCCACCGTCCAGGCCACCGAGGAAGCGATCATCAACGCCATGGTCGCCGCCGAGACCATGACCGGCATCGAGAATCACAAGATCATTCGGCTGCCTCACGACCGCCTCCGGGAGGTCCTCAAGAAATACAACCGCCTGGCGCAATGAGTTGGGAAAGAGCTGTTTTGTGGGTGAGCCACGACGAATCGGATCTCTTTGATTCGTGTTTGGTATTTGAGAGGTGATATCAACAGTTGTGTGGGATTGAATCGCACTCGGTCTAACGCTATCGGTTCGTATTTCCAGGCTGTCTTTGCTGCCTGCAACAATGGTTCGTTCCGCGCGATGCGCTCACTTTCTCCTACAGAGCCATCGGTTTCTATAATGCGTCGCAAGGACACTTTCCCTCGATTCCGGACTCCTTGTCTTCCTTAGGAAACTGCGGTCGGATTTGCGTTACGAGTTTGTGACCGAGCATGGGACAAATGATTCTTGCTTGGGATTGCTGCCTCTCCGCCATATCAAGAGGAGAAGAAA
>Ga0209689_1000735_pt1 | contig 23393 bp, 26 predicted proteins | sample GraSoiAngelo_149_FD_187119 | JGI IMG/M metagenome (GOLD analysis project Ga0209689, IMG submission 187119) | Grasslands soil microbial communities from the Angelo Coastal Reserve, California, USA - 14_1009_09_30cm (SPAdes) (version 2) | ecosystem: Environmental > Terrestrial > Soil > Grasslands ... | reverse complement strand
GATCACGCCGTACGTGTTGAGGTAGCCCTCGTTCGCGCGGACGATGTGCGCGAACGTCTTCTGGATCGAGCCGTACGTTCCCGGTGCGGTGAGCTGGAGCTGCTCCGTCGTGAGCGAGCGGCACCGCTCGAGCAGCTTCCCGGTCGCCCACACGTCGTGTCGCATCTGACGAAGCATCGGTGGCGTGCTCATCGGTCCTCCTTGGCCTCGCGGCTCGCGCCGAGCTCCATCGCGTACGGCCACACCTGCAAGTCGAGCGTCTCGAGACCGTGGGTACTGAGGATCGTGTCGATCTGCGAGCGGTGATCGATCCCGTGATACACGAACTGCGCCGCAGGTGCCCACGCAGCCATCTCGAATCGCGGCGCGCCTGCCCGGCGGAGCGGTGTGTCAGCGATGACGCGATCCGGATCGAGACTCCCCTTTGCGAAAAGCCGCTCCACGGCGCTCGTGACGTGCGCGATGTGTGCCGCGATCCCATCCAGCGTCGCCAGGTCCTGCTCGCGAACCGGCGGCTCGTGGAGGAGCGATCCCAAGAGGCGCACGAGATATCCCTCCTCGGATGCCACGATGTGTGCGAGCGTCTTGCGAATCGTCCCGTACGTGCCGGGCACCGTGAGCTCCAGCTGTTCGTCGGTGAGGGCTCGGCAACGATCGAGGAGCTTCTCGTTCGCCCAGACACCGTGCCGCATCTGGCGCAGGAGGAAGTCGGTCAAGCCTCAATCCCCATCGTTTCGTGAGATGCCGTTCGCGATGCCATACGTCCACGCGCCGATCTTGGGCGTCATCCGGCCGTGCGAACCGAGGATTGTCGTCGCGTGTGCGCGATGCTCGTTGCCGTGGTGCACGAGCTGCGCGAGCACGATGCCGACGGTGGTTTGGTCCTCGCCCGGGCTTATCACGCGCGCCGCATCGTCGTTCGCGGCGACGTCGATGGCACGGGCCCCGGTCAGCGCTGCGATCGCGATGAGATCGTCGAGCGTGCGTCGCTCCGTCTTGCGCACGGGGGTCCCGAGCACCTCGCCGGTCAGCAGCCGGATGTAGAACTGCTCGCCACCAACGATGTGCTGAAGGGTCCCGTACAACGTTCCGTACGTGCCGGCCGCGCTCAGATCAAGCGCCCCTGGCTCGAGAGCGGCACAGAACTCGAGCAGGGTCTTGTTCGCCCATGCGTTGTGTCGTAGGACGTGGTCGAGCGGCGAGACACCCACCGATCAGGTCTGAAGCAAGGGACTTCCGCGCTTGATGAACTTGCCGCGGCCCTTCTTGCCGAGAAATTCGTCCTTTTCGACGATGACCTCTCCGCGCGAGAGCACCACGGAGGCCTTTCCCTTGACCTTCCGCCCTTCGTAGGGGTTGTAGTCGACGCGCATGTGGTGGGTCTTGGCAGAGATCGTGGACGTCGTGCGCGGATCCCAGAGCACTATGTCGGCATCGCTCCCGACCGCGATGGTCCCCTTCCTCGGAAACATCCCCATGATCTTCGCCGGCGTCGTTGAGGTGACCTCGACCCAGCGGTTGAGGGTGATTCGCTTGTGCACGACCCCGCCGTCGTAGAGCAGCACCATGCGCGTCTCGACCCCCGGTGCGCCGTTCGGAATCTTCGAGAAGTCGCCAACGCCGAGCTGCTTTTGTTTCGGGAGCCCCTTGTAGCCCTCGGTCATGCAGAACGGGCAGTGGTCAGTCGAAACGACCTGCAGGTCGTTTCGCGCGAGCCCCTTCCAAAGCTCGTCCTGATGCCAACGCTCGCGGAGCGGCGGGCTCATGACGTACTTCGCTCCGTCGAAACCTGGCTCGTCGTAGTTGTCGATCGAGAGAAAGAGGTACTGCGGGCACGTCTCGGCATACGCCGGCAGGCCGCGGTCGCGGAAGAGCCGGACCTGCTCGAGCGCCTGCGACGAGGACAGGTGGACGATGTAGAGCGGGATGCCGCCGGCCATCTCCGCCAGACGGAAGGCGCGGTTCGTCGCTTCGCCTTCGGCCTCTGGCGGCCGAGTGAGCGCGTGCCATTTCGGCTCGGTGTGCTTCGCGGCGAGGGCGCGCTTCACCAGAACGTCGATGACGCCGCCGTTCTCCGCGTGCATGCAGATAAGCCCGCCGTTCTCGGCGGTTCGCGAGAGCGCCTTGAAGATCGACGCGTCGTCGACCTGAAAGACGCCCGGGTAGGCCATGAACAGCTTGAAGGACGAGACGCCCTCTTTGACCATGACGTCCATTTCTTTCAGGACTTTGTCCGTCACGTCGCGGACGATCATGTGCAGCCCGTAGTCGATCGACGCCTTGCCGCGCGCTTTCTTCAGCCAGGCGTCGCGTGCCGTCTCGAGCGGCTCACCCATACCCTGCACCGCAAAGTCGACGATCGTCGTCGTGCCGCCGAACGCGGCGGCACGGGTGCCGGTCTCAAAATCGTCGGAGGCGAAGGTCCCGCCGAACGGCAGCTCCATATGGGTGTGGACGTCGATCCCGCCAGGGATCACGTATTTGCCGGTGGCGTCGATCCGCTTCGCGCCCGCCGCCTTCAGACCCTTGCCGATCATCGCGATCTTTTCGTCCTCGACGAGAACATCGGCTTTGTACGTGTCGGCGGCCGTGACGATGGTTCCGTTGGTGATGAGCGTCTTCCCCACGTCGTACTCCCCTCGATGGCGCGCGGATGCTAGCCGAACGTATCAGGCGCGATAGTCGCGCGCGATACGGAGGCTAGGCTTCGACGCTACGACGCGCGTAAGACCCTCGCGGGAGCCGAAGCCCCCGCGAGAGCCTGAGTTCCAGAGACCTAGCTTTTCTCCTCGCCCTTCCGGCGAGACGCGAGCCTTGCCATGATCTCGGCGAGATCGACCCCAAGGAGCGACTTCGCGATGGCGCTTCCCTCGGCCGCGGTCCGCACGACCGTTTCGGTCAGCCTCGACGCACCCGCCGGGTCGATCACCGTGAGGTTGTCGATATTGCCGAGCGGTGCCGCGGCTTCGCGGACGATCGGCGGCACGAGCGGCAGCGTCTGCAGCAGGATCGCCGCTTCGTCGAACTTGCGATACGCCTCGGCGAGAAGCTCCTTCGATCTCGCCTCGGCTTGACCCCGCGCGAGGATGGCGGCGCCTTCGGCCGTGCCGCTCATCTCGGTCACCTGTGCCGCCGCGCGACCCCGCGCGACGTTCGCCGCGCCCTCGGCTTCGCCGGTCAGCTGGAGCTGCTGTGCATGCGCCTCGGCCGCGAGGATCGCGGCCTGACGGGTCCCTTCGGCCTTGACGATCGCGGCACGGCGCTCCGCTTCGGCCGGCTTGACGGTCGTCGCGAGAAGCTCCTTCTCTCGGCGGACCGCTTCGAGCTCCGCGAGCTCGGTCTGCTCCTTGATCACATCCTTGGTCGCGGTCGCTTGTGCGAGCGGGCCGGATTGGTCCGCCTCGGCTTGCGCCTTTGCGGTGACCTTGTGCGCTTCGGCCCGCGCGATCTCCCGGTCGCGCTCAGCCTGAATGATGATCCGCTGGGCTTCGTTCTCCTTCACCGCAGCTTCCTGCGACGCGCTCGCCTTCGCGATGCGCGCGTCGCGCTGCACGCTCGCGAGGTTCTTCTCGCCGAGCTGCTCGATGTAGCCCTTCGTGTCGCGAATGCTCGTGATCGTCAGCGCGTCGATGTGGATGCCGCTTGCCTCGAGGTCCCCACGCGCGGCCTCCGAGACCGCCTGCTGGAACCGGTCGCGGTCGGTGATGAGCTCCTCGATCGTGAGGGTGCCGGCAATCGAACGGAGTGAACCCTCGAGCACCTTCTTGACCATGGTCTCGATCTGGCTGTCGGGCTCGCCGATGAACCGTTCGGCGGCGGCCCGGAGACGCTCCGGCTCGCGGGCGATCTTGAACATCGCCTGTCCGGTGATGAGGACGCCGACGCCCTGCTTCGTGACCGCCGCGTTCTCGTGCGCTAGGCCGATCTCGACTTGACGCGCCGTGAGCTGGAGCCGGCCAACCTTGTTGATGAGCGGCCAGGTGAACGTCCCGGCTCCGACGACGACCTTCACACCCTGGTCGTGGATGGTGACGAGATCGCCCTTTTCGTCGCGGACTTTGCTTCCCCGGGCACCCGAAATGACCAGCGCCTCGTTCGCGCCCGCGACCCGATAGCGCTGGGCCGTGAAGAGCGCGAGAAGGACGAGTACGGCGAGCGTCGCCAGAACGAGCTCCGTGACGGTGAGTGTCATTTCAAATCCCTTCTTTCTCTGCGAGACCGCGTGGCGGTCTATGGCGGAGGAAGAGAGCGAACGGTCACCGCCATCCCGTGGACGCCGAGGATTTCCACCTCGCGTCCGCGGGCGATCGGCGCCGTCGCGGTCGCTGCGAGTGTCTGCACCGCACCGTCGTACGTGAGGGCGATCGTGCCATGTCCGCGCTCGCCGATGCTCACCGTAACCGTTGCCTTTCGGCCGACGAGATCACGAAGAGCCGTCGGCTCACGGCCTTCCGCTCGCCGCAGCGCGGCGAAAATGCCGAACCCTACGCTGGCGCCGAAGGCCCCAAACGCGAGAGCAACGGCAGTCCTGCCGGCGGGACCGAGCCCGAACGCCGCGGCTCCGAACAGTCCGCCGATCCCGAACATCGCCAGGAATCCGAGAAGGACCGGCATCGCGGTGGCATCGTCCGTCCGTGTCGTGCGCAGGAATCGCAGACGCAGGTGCGGCAGGCGGACGGGCAGGTGAAGCCGAACGTGCAGGCCGCCGCCGATGCTCGAGAGAAGCAGGAGCGCCGTGCCGAGCACGGCAGAGCCGGTGAAGACCAGCTCCAGTGCGTCGGCGCTCATCGTGATCGCCAGCTTTCCGGAAGAGCTTCTTCCATAGCGATCCTACCGCGCGTCAAGTGTCTGATACGAGGAAATGGAAACGCGTTTCCGCGCTACGGTCGTAACTTGCTAGTTTACATCCGCCGTACGTTCCACCCGAGTAAGCCGCAGAACACGTAACCGAGCGCGTTGAAGCTCCCATGCCAGCGCACCATGTCCTCGAGCCCGATGGCTGAGATTTCGAGCGGGTTTCCGACCGCATACAGCGTCGCAAGCGTCATAGCCACAATGGCGGCGGCGGACGACACCGCGAGCAGACCTCTCGCGACCATGCCGCGGACGCGCGTCAGCACTGTCGCGACGGCGATGAGCGCGACGACAGCCGTCCCGGAGGCGAGGATCGCGGCGGCCGGCGCCTCGATCTCCCGGACGCCCGCAATGCCCAGCGCGACCAGCGCGGGCCCGACGATGACGAGCGAGGCCGCACCCACGTAGAGCGGCCAGAAGCGGCTACCTGCGGCGCGGACCTCGCGTCCGACGAAGCCGACGAGGATCGGCGACGCGAACCCGGCGTAGTGGAAATGGATCGCGGTGAGCAGCGGAACGTGCTCGCCGAAGTCCATGACCGGTAGACCCGACCGCCAGAGGACGAGCCATCCGCCCCCAACCGCGAGATACATGAACCCGACGGCGATGCAGAGCTCTTCGATACGCCCGCTCGAACCGAAGACGCGCGTCAGACCGTGGAGCGCGGCGAGCACCGTGAAGGCCAGCCAAATCAAGGCGATCGCCGCCGCGGGGATCCCGGAGGGCAGGACGATTGCGAGAATCGCCGCGGCAGCCGCGATCGGATAGGTCGCGATCAAAAGACGGCCGGTGCTGTCTCCCGGTCCCACGGCGCGGAGCGCGAGAGGGACGCACACCAGGATCGCGAACGCCGGGACGAGCGGTAGGGCCGCCAACGGGGTTATCCAACCATGGCGCTCGCCGAAGGCAAGTCGCAGAGGGCGCCCCGGCCGCGCCGATCCAGCCGCGGCCGCCGACCGCGGCGCCGCAGTCCGGACAAGGTTGCGCTGACACCTGGTGGCGCTAGCGGAGCGATCCCGCGACGCGCAGAAGATCCGGGAGGCTGCCGTGGTCAGAGCTCAGCGTGTACGCGGTGCCGCCCTCCGTCCACATCACCTGCCAGCCTTGGGCCGCACTCGGCTGCGAGCCAGCACCGCTCCCTTTGACGTCGTCACGCACGCTGATCCTGCCGGTATTCACAGCGAGGCCCTTGGTCCCACGCACGACGACCGTCACGTACGAAAGGTTCGCCGGCGGCTCGTTCGCGAGTCGATCCGGGAACGCAAAAAGGACCGCGCTGCCATCTCGGGAGAGGACGAGTGTGTGCGGTGGATCGACCGGAGCCGTCGCCGGGGGACCATCGCGCCCGACGGCCGTGGCTCCGACCGACAAAAACATCGCAAAAGCGAGCGCGACCGCGCGTCGGCGGTCTTGTCCTGGAGGGGTCGGGTCCTCGCCGTCCACGTCGATAACGACGCGGCTAATACCCGACATACACGACCCGCTGCTCGCTGAAAAAGTCGAACGCGGCGGTCCCGCATTCGCGGTCGCCGAAGCCAGAGTCCTTCACGCCCCCGAAGGGGACCTGCGCTTCACCGCCCAACGTCGGTATGTTCACGTGGAGCATGCCGGCCTGCGATTCCTCCGCGTATCGAAACGCGGTGCGGAGATCGTTCGTGTAGATCGAGGACGAAAGACCGTAGCCCACCGCGTTCGCGGCCGCGAGTGCCGACCCGAGATCGTCGGCGGGAATCACGCTCACCACGGGGCCGAAGATCTCCTCCTGCGCCAGCGGCGCACGCGGATCGACATCCGAGAAGATCGTCGGCTCGACGAAATAGCCGGCGCGAAGGTCGCGCCGCGAAGGGATGCCGCCGTCACGCAGGACCTTCGCTCCGGAGCGCTTGCCCTCGTCGATCTTCGCGCGGACTTTTCGCAGCTGCGTCTCGTCGACGATCGGGCCCATGCGCACGCCTGTCTCGAGACCGTTGCCGGCGCGCCAGGTCTCGGCCTTGTCGGCAAGGAGGCCGGTGAATTCTTCAAGCACGGAGCGGACGACCACCGCGCGGCTGGTCGCCGTGCACCGCTGACCGGTCGCGCCGAACGCTCCCGTCGCGACGGACTCCGCGGCCTTCTCGAGGTCGGCGTCATCCATGACGATCACCGCGTTCTTGCCGCCCATCTCGAGCTGCACCTTGCAGAGCCGTTCGGCGGCCTGCGTGTAGAGACGCCGGCCCACGGCCGACGATCCGGTGAACGAGATCGCCTTGACGCGGTCGTCCGACGTGATCGCTCGCGACAGCGATTCGCCGGCTCCGAGGACCATGTTGAGCACGCCGTTCGGAAGGCCGGCATCCACGAAGCACTGGACGACCTGCGCGGCACAGAGCGGGGTCAACGACGCCGGCTTGAAGATCACGGTATTGCCCGCGACGAGCGCCGGAGCGATCTTCCACGCCGGGATCGCGATCGGGAAATTCCAGGGCGTCACGCAAGCAACGACGCCGAGCGGCTCGCGAACGGTATAGATAAAGGTGCGCCGCTGCGCGGACGGGATCGTCTCGCCGGTGAGGCGCGTGCCTTGCGCGGCCGCGAACCGGACGTTCGCGATCGCGCGGTCCACCTCGGCGAGTGACTCGGCGAGAACCTTGCCCTCCTCCTGCGTGAGAAGGCGCGCGAGGTCGTCGCGGCGGCGCTCCATGAGGTCGGCGGCCTTACGCACGATGTCGCCACGCTGCGGCGGGGGTGTCGCGCGCCACTCGCGGTACGCGGCGTCGGCAGCGTCGATCGCGCGGCGAACGTCCTCGGCGGTTGACGCGGTCGCCTGGCCGATGATCTCGTCGCTTTGAGCGGGGTTGCGATCCTCCGTCGTCTGGCCGGACGACGAGCTGACCCAAGCGCCGCCGATGTAGTTCAGGACAGGGATCGTGGCGGTCGCCGTCACTAAGGCTTCACCATGTCGTCGTACATATCGGGACGGCGATCCCGGTAGAACTGCCAGGTGTTACGCACTTCGCGCACGAGATCCATGTTCAGATCGGCGACTAAAAGCTGCTCGTCCTTGTCCGAGGCCTGCGCGATGATCTTGCCGCGCGGATCGGCGAAGTAGCTCGAGCCGTAGTACTCGTTCGGTCCGAACTCCTTCTCCTGACCCACCCGGTTGATGGTCCCGACCCAGTAGCCGTTCGCGATGGCATGGGCCGTCTGCTCGATGAACCAGAGGTGCATCGAGAGACCGCGCGACGTCGCCGACGGAATGAAGACAAGCTCCGCGCCGTGAAGCCCGAGCATCCGCGCGCCCTCCGGGAAGTGCCGGTCGTAGCAGATGTAGACGCCGACCTTGCCGACGGCGGTGTCGAACACGGGGTACCCCATGTTCCCCGGGCGGAAGTAGAACTTCTCCCAGAACCCATTCACATGCGGGATGTGCGTCTTTCGGTATTTGCCGAGGTATTTCCCGTCGGCATCGATGACCGCGGCGGTGTTGTAGTAGACGCCGACCTGGTCTTCCTCGTACATCGGTACGATCAACACCATCGAGTGCTTCTTGGCGAGCTCCTGCATGAGCTTCGTCGTCGGACCGTCGGGAATTTTCTCCGTGTAGCTGTAGTGCTTGGTGTCCTGTACCTGGCAGAAATACGGACCGTAGAAGAGCTCCTGCAGGCACATCACCTGCGCGCCCTGCTTCGCCGCGTCGGCGATGTATTTCGCGTGCCGCTCGATCATCGAGTCCTTGTCGCCGGTCCAGGCGCACTGGACGAGGGCGGCTTTCACGGTCGTCATTGATGCTCCCCCGTATGCGATTCGGTGTTCGGATGCTAGCCCTTGGCGCGACTAGCATCGAGTGCGGTGCCAGTCGCGATCGCGCTTCACGGCGTCAGCGCGGGCTACGCAAGCCCGGTCCTTCACGATATCGATCTCGAGGTCGGCAATGAGGTCGTCGCGATCGTCGGTCGGAGCGGGAGCGGCAAAACGACGTTGCTGCGCCTCATCGCCGGTCTTGTGGAGCCGACGTCCGGTACGGTCGACCTGCTCGGCGTCGCGCCGGCCGTGGCACGGCGGCGGAAGCGCATCGGCTTCGTCGCGCAGGACGCGCGTCTTCACCCCTGGCGAACGGTGCGGGAGAACGTGACGCTTCCGCTGGAGGTGAACCGGCGCGCGCGTACCAACGGTCACATCACGCCGGACGAATGGGTCGCGCGGATGGGCCTGACCGAGGCGACCGATGCCTACCCCCATCAGCTCTCAGGCGGCATGCGCCAGAGAGTCGCCTTGGCGCGCTCGCTCGTCATCGACCCTGAGGTCCTGCTCATGGACGAGCCCCTGGCGTCCCTCGATGAGCTGACTCGTGACGATCTCCGCGACGAGCTGCTGCGCCTCTGGGAAGGCCGTGCGCGCTCGGTCGTCTACGTCACCCACGACATCGAGGAGGCCGTGCTCCTCGCCGATCGCGTGATCGTCATCGGTGGGCGCCCGGCCGGCGTGCTCGGCGAGGTCCAGATCTCCCTCGCGCGACCGCGGACAAGAGCGATGCGGCGCGAGCCTGGATTCCACGATCTTGTCGAAGAGGTCCGCGAGCACCTCGAATGATCGCGCGCCGCACGCTCATCGACCTCGGAGTGGCACTCGGGGCCCTCGCCGCGATCGCGGTCATCCTCGAAGCGTGGACGAGAGCCTTCAACGTCCCCACCTATCTATTACCCGCCCCGTCGGCGGTGGCCGCGCGCATGGCGACCGATGCCGGCGTGCTCGCGCGTGAGGGCGGGATCACCCTGAGCGAGGCGGCCGCGGGATTCGTTCTGGGAACCGGCGTCGCGTTCGCGCTCGCGACGGTGATGGCGTGGTCGCGACCCTTCGAGCGAACCCTGTTTCCTCTCGCCATCCTCGTGAAGCTCACACCGATCGTCGCGGTCGCTCCACTCTTCACACTCTGGTTCGGCTTCGGTACGGCGCCCAAGGTCGCGATCGCCGCGCTCATTACCTTCTTCCCGATGCTGGTGAACTCCTTCGTCGGCCTTCGCTCTGCCGACCTGCAGGAAGTCGCGTTCCTCGAGACGCTCGGGGCTTCCGGACGTGAGATCTTCCGCCACCTGCGCGTGCCGAGCGCGCTTCCCTATCTCTTCTCGGGAGCACGCATCTCGCTGAACCTTGCCCTCATCGGTGCGGTCATCGGGGAATGGACCGGCGCCGATCGAGGTTTGGGCCGTGTGATCTTCGTCGCAAACGCCAATCTCGACCTCACCATCCTCTTCGGCGCCGTCCTCGTCCTCGCAGCGATCGGGATCGCGGCGAACGCATTCGTCGGTGCGGCAGAGCGGCGTCTCCTACATTGGCACCCCATCGCGGTCGCGACATGAGAGGCTTCGCCTTCCTCGCGGCGGTCCTCCTCGTCGCGTGCAACGCGCCCGCGGCCGCTCCGTCGCTGACGCCGACGCCGGTGCCGACCGAGAACGTCACGTTCATGGCCGGGTTCAAGCCGCAAGCGGATCTGCCATTCGTAGCGGTTTACGTCGCGCAGGAGAAGGGCTACTTCCGCGATCAGTCGCTCGAGGTCGAGATCCAGCACGCGACGTCTGGCGAGCACATCCAGCTCCTCGCCACGAACCGCGTGCAGTTCTCGACCGGATCGGCGGGCGATGTGATGAAGCGCGTCGCGAGCGCCGGGGTCCCGATCGTCTCGATCGCGCAAATCGGCCAGCGGGACGAGCAATCGTTCGCGGTCCGCGCGGACTCGCCCATCCGCACGCTGAAAGACTGGGAAGGCCGGCTCGTCGGGTACAAGTCGACCGTCAGCGCGGACTACCTCGCGCTCCTCCAGCTCGGCGGCGTCGACCGATCAAAGGTCCGAGAGGTGGCGGTGGGGTTCGACCCCCGAGTCCTCGTCGATGGCCGGGTCGACGTCTATCCCGTGTTCACGGCAAACGAGCCGGACACGCTCTCGCGGATCGGCGTGCCCGTGCGCCTATTCGATCCGACGACCCTCGGCGTACCCGGCCTTGGCCTGTCGTTCATCACGAACAAGCAGACGATCGACGCGAAGCCAGATGTGGCCCTGCGCTTTCTTCGCGCCGCGCTTCGCGGATTGGCCGACGCCATCGCCGATCGCGACGCCGCGATCGACGTGGTGATGAAGTACGCGACCGGCGAAGACCGCGCGCACCAGCGGTACATGCTGGATACCGAGATCGACGCCGCGCAGAACGACCTGACGCGCGCCAATGGCATCGGGGCAATGGACCGGTCGCGATACGTTGCGCTGCGCGACTTCCTGCTGCAGTACGGCGGGCTCGCGAGGACGGTCGACGTCGACGCGGTGTTCACGGACCGGTTCGTAAAAGAGCTCTACAAGGACGGTCGCTTGGTCTGGCGCTGAGGTAACCGCGGACTCCAGAGATAACGGTTCATGTCCACGCGCGGCCCGACGAAGTGCACTCCTTCGCGCTGGAGCCGCGTGCGATGGCCGGGGAACGCCGGAAGGCCGTCGGCGTGCACCACTCGATGGAACGGTAGGTCGCGCTCGTCGCAGTGGCGTAGCGCGTTGCCGACGGCGCGGGCTGCGAGCGGGCGTCCCGCGATCATGCCGACGAGTCCGTAGGTGGCGACACGACCTGACGGTATGCGCCTCACGACCCCGTACACCGTTCGTCGCCAGACGTTGGCGGGTTCGGCTCGCATCGTGCGCATACTGCCGCGCCGGCCGAGCCGAGCCATACTCGACCTCGTGTCCGGAGATGCCCTCGACCGCTTCATTAGCGGGCAACGCGAGCGCTTCATCGAGGAGCTGCGTGACCTTTGCGCGATCCCGTGTGAGGCCTCGGATCGCGCCGCGCTCGATGCCGCCGCTCGCTGGTGCCGCGATCGGTTGCGCGCGGCGGGATTTGGCGATGCGCGCGAGCTCCGGGCCGACGGCGCGCCGGCCCTCGTCGTGGCCGAGACCGGTTCGGGGGAGCGCACGCTCGTTGGCGTCCAGCATTACGACGTCCAGCCGGCGGTACCTCTCGATCTGTGGAAGACGCCGCCATACCAGCCGGCGCTGCGCGATGGCGCGATGTACGCACGCGGGGTGGACGACAACAAAGGACACCTGCTCCTACGGATCCAGGCGATCGAGGCGCATCGGGCGGCGTTCGGCGAGTTACCCATCAAGGTCCGGTTTCTCATCGAAGGCGAGGAGGAGTCCGGCAGCCCGAACCTCGCGAGGCTCCTCTCGCTCGAGCCGGGCCTGACCGATGCCGACGGTGCGCTGAAGGAAGGCGGCGCGCTCGACAGCGAAGGGCGCCCGATCCTCTCGCTAGGCGGCAAGGGCATCCTCTACTGCCAATTCCGCGTTCGCACGATGACCCGCGACGCGCACTCCGGCGGCGCCACCCATTATCCGAACGCCGCCTCGCGTCTCGCGCAGGCATTCGCGTCGCTGATGGACGCAAAAGGCCGCGTGCAGATCGATGGCTTCTACGACGACGTGCGGAAACCGACCGACGCCGATCGGGCGATGCTCGAGCGTATGCCCTTCGACGCGCGGGCCACACGTGAGGTCGTCGGCATCGAAGGCTTCGCCTTTGGGCGCACGGACGACGAAGCCAAGTGGGCGTCCGTGTTCGAGCCAACGTGCAACGTGTGCGGCATCGAGTCCGGCTACAACGGGCCGGGATCGAAGACGGTCATCCCCGCCGAAGCGAGCGGGAAGATCGACTTTCGCCTGGTTCCCGACCAGGACCCGATGAAGATCGCCGCGCTCCTGCGTGCGCATCTCGACCGGCGAGGCTTCAGCGACGTCGAGTTCAGCGCGGAGGAAGGCGAGCATCCCTACCGTGGCCCCGCCGATGCGCCGCTCGTCCGTGCGGTCGCGGCCGTCGCCGAGGAGGCATTCAGGAGACCGCCGGTCCTCGTGCCTTCGAGCGGCGGCACGTCGCCGATGTGGGTCGTGTGCAACTCACTGCGGATGGCCAACGTGACGCTCGGTATGGGTCACCCTGGCGCCGGGGCCCACGCCCCGAACGAGCACATCCTTCTCGAGAACTACTGGCGCGCTCTTCGCGCAACGGCGCGTCTTTACTCGGAGTTCGCGACCGCGCGATGAGCCCTCGCATCAAGGCGCTCGTGTTCGATTTCGACGGACTCATTCTCGAGACTGAGATGCCGGCGTACCGTTCGTGGGCCGAGACATACCGCGAGCACGGCCATGAGCTGCCGCGCGATCGGTGGCTCGACTACATCGGCGCGAGGCGGGATGGTTCGATGCTCTTATCCACCTCGAGTCTCTCGTGACCGCACCGTTCGACCGTGAGGCCGTCCGTCGAAGGCGCGAGGAGCGAAGGGCGCAGCTCCTGGCGGAGCTCGATGCCATGGCTGGTATCACCGACTACGTGAGCGAGGGACGACGCCTTGGCTTGCGCCTTGCCATCGCGTCCAGCTCGCCGAGCGCCTACGTGCGCGCCCACCTTGGGCGTGGAGGTTCTCGGTGTCGCGCCGGACGAGGCGCTCGCGCTCGAAGACTCGCCAAATGGGATCGCGGCGGCGAAGGAGGCCGGCCTGTGGGTCGTCGCCGTGCCGAACGCACTCACGGCCGAGGGTGACCTTTCTCGAGCGGACCGCCGGGTGTCGACCTGCGCGGAGCTCCCGCTTCCGGAGCTCCTTCGGCGGCTGGGCTAGCTCGCTCGCCCGCGGGGTAGTCTCTCGTCATGGCGACCATTACCCCGGCGCAGGGTGAGCTGCAGGTACGGACGTTCCAACGCTCCCCGTTGTCGCGGATCCGGGGTCATCTCGGTGGGTTGTGGGGCCGGCCGATCACGCAAGCGATCCTCAAAGCGGTGCTCACGGTGTACGTGACCAGCACGATCACGTTCGGGCTCATCCGGCTCATGCCGGGGAGCCCGGTCGAGATCAAGATCGACGAGCTCATGCAGCAGAGTCAGATGTCATATGCGGACGCCGCGGCGTCGGCCTCCGGACTCTTCGACATCAACCTGAACGCCCCGATCCACGAACAGTACTTCGAATACCTCGGCAATCTCGTGCACGGCAACCTCGGCAACTCGTTCCTCTCCAAGGGAACGTCGGTGATGTCGATCATCCTCTCGGTCCTGCCGTGGACCCTGTTCGCGGTCGGGACGGGCCTTCTGCTCTCGTTCGTAGTCGGGATCGGGCTCGGCCTGATCGCGGCGTACCGGCGCAATAGCCTCCTCGACCATGCGGTCTCGACCGGCGGCTCGATCATCAGCTCGGTCCCCGGCTACCTCATCGCCCTGCTCATCGTTCTCATCTTCGGAATCCAGCTCCGTTGGATACCCATCACCCAAATGCGCGGAGCGTTTACGTCCGGGATCACGCCCGGCTTCACCCCGGAGTTCATGGGCGACATCCTCTTCCACGCGTCGCTCCCCATCACGGTGTTCTTCCTGACGCACATCGGCCTGTGGATCCTGTCGATGCGCTCGGCCACTCTCGCCGCTCTCGAGGAGGATCACGTCACGGTGGCTCGCGCTCGTGGACTCACCGACGGCCGGATCACCACCGCGTACGTCGGACGCAACGCGGTCCTGCCTCTGGTGTCGCAATTCGCGATCGCCGCTGGAGCGGTCGTCGGCGGCGCGGTCATCATCGAGCAGATCTTCGTGTACCAGGGTGTCGGCCTGCGCCTCGTGGCGTCGGTGAATCAGCGCGACTACCCGCTCATGCAGGGGATCATCCTGATGACGACCGTCTGCGTCATCGTCGCCAACCTCATCGCGGACCTCCTTTACAGCAGGCTCGACCCGCGTATCGGTCGCGCCGGTGGGGCCACCGGAAAGTGACCGCGGCCGCGACGACGGTTGACCGCCGCGATGTCACCAGGCTCCCCGGCCCGGTTGCCAGCATCTTCGAGTTCCTTCGAACCATGTCCCGCAAGCCCGTGGGCCTCATCGGGCTCATCGGCGTCGTGTTCTTCCTCTTCCTCGCGTACGTCGCGCCGTTCTTGGTGCCGCTCCAAGATCAGGTCGACGTCACTTCGATCTACGCGAAGCCGTCGTTTCTCCATCCCCTCGGGACGGACTTCCAGGGGCGGGATGTCGTGAATCAGATCGTCTACGGAGGCGGCGACATCATTACCACCGCGATCCTCGCGGCGCTCTTCTCGACGCTCATCGCCATCACATTCGGATCGATCGCTGCGACGCTCGGCGGGCGGATCGACGCGCTCATCCTGGCGATTACGGATGTCGCGCTCACGATCCCGCAGCTCATCCTGCTCATCGTGATCGCCGCGATCTTCCGACCGACGTCGTTCTTCGCGCTCGCGGTGATCCTGGCACTCCTGCAGTGGCCCGCGCTCCTCCGGCAGATCCGCGCACAGGTCCTCTCGTTAAAGGAACGCGATTTCGTCGAGGCCGCGCGCTCTCTCGATCTCGGCCTGATGCACATCATCTTCCGCGAGATGCTGCCGAACATGCGCAGCTACATCGTCATCCACTTCATCATCGCGATGACGCTCGCGATCTACGCGCAGGCCGCGATCATGTTCCTCGGCCTGGTGCCACTCTCGGGTCGGAACTGGGCGATCATGCTGTACTTCGCCTACAACCAGGGAGCGCTCTTCTTCAAGGACAGCTTCTTCTACCTGATGGGGCCGATCATGGCGATCGCGCTCTTCCAGCTGTCGCTCGTTTGGCTCGCGTCAGGGCTCGAGGACGTGTTCAACCCGCGCCTCAGAAGTTGACCGTGCCGGTCCTTTCCGTTCGCGATCTGTCGATCGACTACCGGACCCGTCGCGGTCCGGTCCACGCGGTGCGCGACGTGACCTTCGATCTCGAGCAGGGCGAGACCCTCGCAGTCATCGGCGAGTCGGGATCGGGAAAAACGACACTCGCCGTCGGCCTGATCCGTCTCTCGCCGCGCAGCGCGCGGGTCACGAAAGGCGAGATTCGCTACGACGACGGCAAGCGTGCATTCGACGTCCTTTCTCTCGATACGGAGAGGCTTCGGCGCTTTCGCTGGGCGGACTGCGCCATGGTCTTCCAAGCCGCCCTCTCGGCGTTCAACCCGGTCATCACGATCTGGGAGCAATTCCTCGATACCGGGCGTGCCCATGGGATGGGCGACAAGCACAAGGTCCACGACCGGACCCGCGAGCTCCTGGACCTCGTCCATCTCGATCCGAACCGGGTCCTGCGCGCTTATCCGCACGAGCTCTCCGGAGGCATGCGCCAGCGCGTGTTGATCGCGATGGCCCTGCTGCTCGACCCGCGCATCATCATCCTCGACGAGCCGACGACCGCGCTCGACATTCTGACGCAGCGCGCGATCATCGATCTCCTGCGCGAGCTTCGCGGCAAGCTCGGGTTCGCTACGATTTTCATCTCGCACGATCTCTCGATCGCGGCCGAGCTCGCGGACCGGATGCTCACGATGTACGCGGGGCGCATCGTCGAGCGCGCGACCGTCGAAGACCTCTTCTACCGGCCGCGGCATCCTTATTCGGTCGGCCTGATGCGAGCGGTTCCCCGCGTGTCTGGCGCGCTCGGCAGTGTGGCGTCCATTCCAGGGTCGCCGCCGGACCTCATCCGTCTCCCGCGCGGCTGCTCCTACTACCCGCGTTGCCCATTCCACGTCGACGAGTGCCTCCAGCAGGATCCGCCGTTGCTTCGGGTCGACACCCCGGACCACGAGGCAGCGTGCATCCGCTGGGAGACAGTCGCGGCAGCGCTCGGATCCGACGCCGAAGCTCCTGTCGCCGAGAAGCTGGCGTGAGCGGACCGCTCATCGAGCTCGATCGCGTCTCGCGCACCTACACGACGCCGGCGGGGACGATCAAAGCGGTGGACGACGTGTCGCTCTCGCTCGGAGAGAGCGAGACGATCTGCATCGTCGGCGAGAGCGGCTGTGGAAAGACGACCACTGGCCGGATGCTCGCGGGTCTCCTCCGGCCGTCGAGCGGTCGGCTCCTTTTTGAGGGGGCCGACGTCTGGGAGAAGAAGGGTAAAGATCTCGCGCGCTTTCGACGCGCGGTCCAGCTCGTCCATCAGGATCCCTACGCGTCGCTGAATCCGACCCGCACGATCGCGCAAACGCTCGCGCCACCGCTCGCCAAGCACAAGAAGGCACACGGGCGCGCCGCCCGCGCCGCGATGATCTCGCTGCTCGAGCGCGTTGGCCTGACGCCGCCCGCGGACTTCCTCCTCAAATATCCACACCAGCTTTCCGGTGGGCAGCGACAGCGCGTGTCGATCGCGCGCGCGCTCACGGTGGATCCGCGGGTGATCGTCGCGGATGAGGCCGTCTCGATGGTCGACGTCTCGATCCGGATAAGCCTTCTCGACCTGCTGCATAACCTCGCGACCGAGTTCCACGTGACGACCGTTCTCATCACGCACGACCTCGCGGTCGCGCGGTACTTCGGGCGAAAGGGCCGCATCGCGGTCATGTATCTCGGTCGCGTGGTCGAACTCGCCGACACCGAGTCGCTGGTGAGCGACCCGGCACATCCCTACTCGACCGCACTGATCGCGGCCATCCCCGAAGCCGATCCGACGATCACCCGGACGAAGAAGCGCGTTCCACTGAAGGGTGCCGAGGTGCCGAGCCTCCTCAACCTCCCTCCGGGATGCGTCTTCCACCCGCGGTGTCCCCTGTCCGAGCCGGGTCTTTGCGATGTCGTGGTGCCGATACTCGGCAACCTACCGGGCGGACGGTCGGTCGCGTGCCATGTCGCGTTGCGCGAGCGCCAGCCCGCCGCCGAGCTCTTGGGAGTCCGCTAGATGGACCCGATGGGCCTACAGGCGGCTTTCCGCGTCGCCATCCTGATTCTTATCGTCGCCCTGGCGATGCTTCCGTTTCAGCCCGCAAACTCGGCGGAATTCGTCGTTACGGTCATGGCCGCGGTGGTCGGACTCATCTTCGTCGGGCTCGTCGCGATCCTCGCGCGGTTGTCCGGTTCGCGCCCACCGAACCCGCGACCGGTCGACAGGGTACGCGGTATGAGTTCCAATGTGCGAAGCGAGGGACCAGGGAGGGACAAATGAAGAAGAGCGCGCTTAGCTATTCCGTCACGCGCCGGCGTTTTCTCCGTGACGCGACGCTTACGAGCCTCGGCATCGTGGCCGCGGCATGTACACCAGGCGGCACGTCGCCGAGCGCATCGCCATCCGGCGGCACGTCTGCCAAGGGTGGCGAGTTCCACGGCGCGTGGCCGTACGACCTTCCACCGAAGGGCCACTACAACTACTTCGCGGCCGCAGGAATCATCCTGCAGGGCGCGATCTACGTCGACCTATTCCAGCCTCCGATGGCGACGTGGATGTGGAACGACGCGAAGTGGAACTACATGCTCGCCGAATCGAGCTCGCTGAGCGGCAACGTCTTCTCGGTAAAGCTCCGTCCGAACATCAAGTGGTCCGACGGCTCGGCCTTCACTTCAAAGGACGTCGTCGCCACATTCAACGCCGGCCGCATGGACAGCTTCACGATCTGGAACTACATCAACAAGGTCGAGGCCGATGGCGATCTTGGCGTGAAGTTCACCTACAAGACCCCGTCGAGCCTCGGCGAGCGCAACATCCTGCGTGTCTCGATCCGTCCGGCGTCGATCTACGGCACGATTGCCGACAGGGCCGCGGCCCTCTACGCGTCGGGCAAGGACAACACCTCTGCCGAGATCGTGGCGCTCCGCGCCGAGAAGGAAAACCTTCGGCCGGACCCGATGTCGGTCGGCCCGTACATGATCGACAAGAACTCAGTCACCGAGGCGCAGCTCACGATGACCCGCAACGCCAACGGTCTTTTCGGGAACAGCGTCAACTTCGACAAGGTGATCATCTACCAGGGCGAGACCGCGCAGGTGACCCCGCTCGTCCTGGCGGGCGACGTCGACTACGCGACACACGGATTCCCACTCGCGACGGACAAGGCGTTCGTCGATGCGGGCATCCGCGTCATTCGCGGACCCGGTTACACCGGCCCGGCGATCTACTTCCACTGGGAGAAGGCCGCGGCCTTCCAGGACAAGCGCCTCCGTCAGGCCGTCGCAATGGCCATCAATAAGGACGAGAGCGCGAAGGTGACCTACGGAGATTCCGCGAAGACGCAGAAGTACATGGCCGGCTTCTCGGACAACCTGGTCCCGCAGTGGCTCTCCTCGGCGGATCTCGGCAAGCTGAATGCCTACGCCTACGACGTCACAAAGGCCGCCGGGCTGATGACGGCGGCCGGCTATGCGAAGGGCTCCGACGGCGTCTACGCCAAGGATGGGAAGAAGCTCGAGTTCGAGATGTACTCGCCAAGCGACTTCGCAGACTGGTCGAGCGCAGCGGACCACGCGCAGAAGGCGCTCAACACCTTCGGCATCAAGATCGTGCCGAGGAGCGCGATCCGCAGCCAGCAGCTGCCCGATGTCAACGCCGGCAACTTCCAGATCGCGATCATGGCGTGGGGCATCGGTAACCCGCATCCGCAGGGCTCGTTCATTCAGGCTCTCCGCACGCACAACACGATCCCAGCGGGTGGCGGGATGAAGTACCCGCTGAAGCAAGGCAACACCGACTTCGACGCGCTCATCGTCAAGATGGGCGATGGTTTCGACACGACCGCGCAGAAGGCACCGGTGACAGAGGCGGCGCTCGCCTTCAATGACCTGTTGCCGGTCATCCCTCTATGGGAGCGCTACGGCAACAACCCGGTCAACGACAAGAAGCGCGTCGCTGGCTGGAAGCCGGATGGCGATCCCGTTTACAAGAACCCGTGGAGCACGGACGCGTTCACGACTCTCATGATCATGGACGGCACGCTCCATAAGATCTGATCCTCGCGCGACGGGTGACAACGACGGCGACCTCGCGGGATTCCCCGAGGTCGCCGTCGTGCTAGGTGGGGGCCTCTCCGCGAGCGGCGAGGCGTCGCCCTCCACGGTTGCGCGCGCCCGCACCGCGGCGCACCTCGCACAAAAACGCCCGAGCCTAGCCGTCATCGCGTCGGGCAGTCACGGCGACGGCCCGGCGCCGGCCAAGAGCGAGGCCGCGATCATGGCCGACCTGATCGCGGCGACCGGCGTGCCGCGCGAGCGTCTCTTCCTCGAGGAGCGCTCCCGAGACACGATCGGCAACGCCGTCGAGGTGGTGGCGCGCTATCTCAGGGGGATCGAGGCGCGGCCGATCTATCTCGTGACCTCTCCCTTCCACCTGGAGCGCGCCCTGGTGACTTTTCGCCACGTGCTGGGCTTCGAGTGGCAGGTTCAAGCCGTCGCCGCCGAGGACACCGACGACGATCGCAAGCGGGCGAATTTGGAGACCACCTTCCTCCAGGAGACGTTCGCGTTCTTCGAGGGCATCCGCCCTGGGGACATGGCGGCGATCGACAAGAAGTACCGCGCAAGGCTCGTCCGCTAGGTACGAGAACCACGCCTTCGAGGAGGAAGCCATGTCCTCTGCCATCGTGCTCGCGACGACCGCCGAAAACGCCGAAGCGCTCCTTTCGGGCGAGCGCGACCGCGACCATCGACGCTTTCCACCGAAAAAGCTCCCTGCGCGCGCCTACCTCGCGGTCGTGGGTACGCGTTCGGTCGTCGGTGAGTGCGAGCTGGGCGCCGCGGAACGGCACACCGCCAAAGGATGGGCACTGCCTGTCATCAAGCCGCGCCGCTATCGCAAACCACGCCCGATCGCCGACTTCGGCCTTGCGAAGATCCCGCGCTCTTTCCGGTACGTCGAGCGGTGACCGGTCGGCGCGCCGGGCTGCGAGTGGCGCGGGAAGAGGCCTGAGCAGCGTCGGGGTCTTCTGAGCGAGCGGCCCCTAGACGGCGGTCCATCGCGATCCCACCGGGGCCGAGCGAAGAAGACCCCGACGCTGCTCACCGCTCTGCACCGACCTGGGACAGGACCCGCGGCGCCGCGGTTGAACCGGTTACATGTGAGACCTAGTTCGCCGGTCGCCAGGCGAAAGTCACGTGCGTGATCAGGTCGCCATCCGTTTCGAAGGTCCAAGTCGTGTAGTTCGCGAAGTGGCCGGGCGAGCGCGTCAGGCCGCGAAGGATCACGGTCGTGCCCATCACCGCCTCCTCGCGGACCACGCGCACGAACGGCGGAGCCATCCGGATCAGCTGTTTGGCGCCTTCGCGACCTTCGAGCTGGCGGTCGCCACCGGGCAGCTCGATGGCAACGTCCTCGGCGCAGACCGCGGCAGCCTTGTCGGCGTCGTTGGACTCGAGCGCCGCCATGAACGTCTTCGCGGCCGATAGCGGATCCGCCACCAAGCGATTATTGAGGACATGCGGCATGTAAGGGCACTCCTCCCATATGTCGCGACCTCCGCGCTCATCGCGGCGGGATCGATCGCGCTTGTCTTCACGACGGTTGACATCGGTGGCCACTCGCCTGAATTGGGCGCGGGCGCGGCGGTTCCACTCTCCTCGGACGGACGGCTCGCCTACTGGCGGCAAAGCCCGTCTGGCGAGTTCGTGCTCTGGGCATCCAATCTCGACGGATCGGCGGCACGCTCGCTGGCGACGGTCGCCGCGAATACCTCGCGCCCGTTCGCGACGCGCTGGACCGGTGATGGAAGAGCCGTGGCGTACGCGACCGATGACAGCATCGGTGTCATCAACCTCGACGGCACACGCATCGATATCCCTGGACTAGCGCAGATGCGCACTGCCGGATTCCGCCTCATCGATCAGCGCTGGTCTCCTTCGGGAAAGCGCGTTGCCGCGACGCTGCAGCGATCCACGGACGGCAAAACCGACCTGTGGGTAGGGTCACTCGATCGCCGCGAGCTTGTGGCGGCCGGGGTATTCGGGAACGCGTTCTTCGGGGACTGGCTGAGCGACGAGGAGGTACTCGTGGAGTCGGACACAGGCGTGCTCGGTGCGCTGCGGCAGCCTGGTCAACCGATCCGCAGGCTCGTGGACACGGCCGCCGCGTCACCGTTCTTCGACGGGAGCCGCGTCTTCTTCCTCGCGGGCTCGGTGGGCCCGACCATCACCGCGAGCGGTATCTTCGTGACGAACCCGACGGTCTTGAGCGTCCGCCCCGACGGGCAGGATGTGCGGTCCGAACGAGGGCTCGAGGTCCTCGGAAGTCTCCGGCTCGACGGGATATGGCCCGACACGCGCTTCCTCATGCATATCGGAACGGATCAAACCCAGTTCCTCATCGGCCCCCGTCCCACGAGGCTCGCCCCATCGAGCCTCCTCCGGCGTGCGGTCGTCGGCGCGGACCGTCGCTTGGCGATCGGTTTCGGCGGGTCGCGCGTCGTGAGGATCGATCTGACGCGCGGCTTCAGTCCCGCTGAGAGCGCCTTCGTCGTGCTGCTCGATAGCGTGATCAGCCCCGATGCCTGGGTCCGCCGCACCTCAGTCCCCTAGAGCGCGCTCCCGCGATACTGACCTCCGTGCAGGTCGGTGCCGTGTTCCCTCAGCTCGAGATCGGCACCGACCCGGACGTCATCGCCACGTACGCGCGGACCGTCGAGGAGCTTGGCTACGACCACCTGGTGATCTTCGACCATGTCCTCGGCGCCGACTCCAATAGGCCGGGAGGCTGGAGTGGTGCGTACGACCACCGCTCGATGTTCCACGAGCCCTTCGTGCTCTACGGGTACCTCGCCTCACTAACCACGCGATTGAACCTCGCCACCGCGATCATCGTCCTACCGCAGCGGCAGACCGCGTTGGTCGCCAAACAAGCGGCGGAGCTCGACATCCTCTCCCGCGGTCGATTGATCCTCGGCGTCGGGATCGGCTGGAATCAGGTCGAGTACGAAGGCCTCGGGATGGACTTCACGAATCGCGGTAGGCGGATCGAAGAACAGGTCGCGGTGCTGCGCCTTCTATGGACCGAAGAGGTCGTGGACTTCAAGGGCCGATGGCATCGCGTCGATCGCGCGGGCCTAAATCCGCTTCCCGTGCAGCGACCCATTCCGGTCTGGATGGGCGGAGGATGGGATCGCCAAACGCGGACAGTCGTCGAGCCCGTCCTGCGGCGTATCGCTCGGATCGCTGATGGCTGGTTTACGCACCTACCCGCGAACGAGGACGGCCGCGCCGGGATGGCCGCCTTCCGTCGCCTGATGGAGGAGGAAGGGCGTGATCCCGCCAAGCTTCCCGTCGAAGGGCGACTGCCGGCGGCACGGAGCGGCGTCGAAGACTGGAAAAGGGGCGTGGAGATCTTCCGGGAGATCGGTATGGCCGGCGTCGAGCTGAACACGATGGGCGCGGGCTACCACTCCATCGACGAGCATCTCGACGCGCTCAGACGCTTCCGAGCGCTGATCTGACGAAAATGCCGGACGTGACACACATGGACGTCGAGCACCGACCGCACACCGGACCTGCCGCGCCCGATGCCGGGACGATCGAGGCTGCGGTGCAGCGCGAGGCTCGTGACGCATACAGCTGGTCGAACGCGCCGGGCGACACCTACGCCGAGCACGAGCACAGCTACAGAAAGCTCTTGTACTGCGTCCGCGGCTCGATCGATTTCGTGCTCGCGAGCGGGCGACGATTCGCGATGAAGCCAGGCGACCGTCTCGTCCTACCGCCGCGAACACGCCACTCGGCCGTCGTCGGTCCCGATGGCTGCACCTGCGTCGAGGGA
>Ga0209689_1000730_pt1 | contig 23468 bp, 26 predicted proteins | sample GraSoiAngelo_149_FD_187119 | JGI IMG/M metagenome (GOLD analysis project Ga0209689, IMG submission 187119) | Grasslands soil microbial communities from the Angelo Coastal Reserve, California, USA - 14_1009_09_30cm (SPAdes) (version 2) | ecosystem: Environmental > Terrestrial > Soil > Grasslands ... | reverse complement strand
AGGATCGCCTGCCCGTGCGCGGCGAGACGGATCCATTCCTCGCTCGGCGTAGTGAATGGCTCGTCTGCGCTGTTCGAATGACATGAATTTGTGGCGTTCATGTAAGCCAGCACTAATTCCGCGGCCGTGCGGGTGAGATTGTTTTTAAACTCCGCAGCAATTAACGAGCGTCCGCTTGTTTGCGTATGCAATTTGAAAAGTTGCGCCTTCGGTCCGGCACAGAACACGTCGCGCATCCCGATCGCCCAAATGCGGCGCGAAACGCGCGCGAGTGCGATGTATTCAGCGTCGAGACCGCAATCGAGAAAGAATGAAAGCCGCGGCCCGAATTGATCGACCGAGATGCCGCGCGCGGCGAACATCTCTGCGTAAGCGAATCCGTTCGAGAGCGTATAAGCGGCTTGCTGCACCGGCGTAGAGCCCGCTTCGCCGATGTGATAGCCGCTGATCGAAATCGGATACCAGCGCGGCATTTCGCGCGTGGTGAACTCGACCATGTCGGTGAGAAAACGCAGCGACGGCTCGATCGGGAAAATCGTTTCGTTCTGTGCCTGGACTTCCTTGAAAATGTCGGCCTGAATTGTGCCGCGCAATTTCGGAGCAACTTTCGGACCGAACCGGCGTTTTGCGGCTGCGATGTACATGGCCATGATGATTGGCGCCGGGCCGCTAATCGTCATCGAGGCGGAGAAATTCGGCGAACCGAGATCGAATCCATCGTAAAGCCGCACCATGTCTTCGACCGTGTCGATCGCCACGCCGCCCTCGCCGATCTTGCCAAAAACGCCGTCTGCATCGCTATCAATGCCGTAAAGCGTCGGCCCATCGAACGCGGTGCTGAGTCTGTGAGTGCGCTGATGGCGCGTGAGATAATGAAAACGCTCATTCGTGTCCTCGGCCAGCATCAAACCGGAAAACAAACGCGTAGGCTCTTCTGCTTGCGGAATTTTCCTGTCCATCTTACCGGACTTCTTCTCAAAACTTTCAATCTCCCGAACCGGCTCAAGGTACATCTCGCGATAGGCCGCGTTGAGATACGGAAACTCACCCGGCAATCCTTCGCCGAAGAGATAACGCGCAATCTCTCCTGGCTCATTGATTTCTGGCAATGCAAGCCGTGGCAATGGCAATCCAGTCGGCGTGCGGGTGACTGGAATTTTCGCTTTGACGTCGTTCCAGCGTCCCAGCAGTTCACGACCGAATTTTTCGTCCGTGCGCGCACGTTTTACCTGATCGAGAACGAAGTTATTATACTTTTCGACCGATTCGACGACTTGTCCGAGCTTGCTCATTTTTTCCTCCGCTTCGCTGTAGCGGCGCTCTGCGAGAGTCTTTTTTCTTTTGATCGGCGGTCAGAGACCGACGCTACAGATTCCTTCGAAATTAAGTCAAACAATCGATCAACGCCAGGGTCGCGATGGCGTTTTGCCACGGTGTCGATGAGTTGCTGTGATCGCCGGTTTTGTTCGAGACGTTGCTCAATTTCTGTGTGCGCGGTGCGAGCACGTTGAAGATCGCTTTTGTTCACCACCACGATGTCAGCCAGATCAAGCATCGCGATCTTTTGCAACTGAAGCCGGTTGCCGTAATCCGGATTCATCACTAGCACCGTCATATCAACAGTTCCATTTTCCTGAAATGGCATTGCCTCCTGGCCGGTTCCCACCGTTTCAATAATGACGTAGTCGAAATTCGACCCAGCGAGCAGTGCGAGGCAATCGTGCGTTGCCGGCGAAAGTCCGCCGGCTTGTCCACGCGTAGCCATGCTGCGCATGAACACGCGATCGTCCTGCGAGTTAATCATGGTGGCCCGATCCCCCAGCAATGCTCCTTGGCCGACTACGCTCGGATCATGCGACAGAATTGCGATCCTTCCCTTCGGATTGCGATTCAGAAAACGCAGCACCAGCTCATCGATTAACGTCGTCTTGCCCGCTCCGCCGGGTCCGGTGAAGCCGAGTACGCGGGTCTCTGACTTCGACGTCCGGCGTTGAGCGTTGGACGTTCGGCGTTTTCTGCCACTCGCGAACGCTTGTTCAATTTCGGTCAGGTTGTGCGCCAGTTGCTGATCGGACGATTTGGCACGCCGCCGCTTCGTTCGCGGTTTGCCATAACGCTGATGGACAAATTTCACCATTTCTTCGAGCGACGTGCCGGCGAAAAAAACTTCGTCCACGCCTTTGCGCTTCATAATCGCGGCGTCCTCGTGCGTGATAGTGCCCCCGCCGCCCCCAAAAACCTTGATGTCGTCCGCACCCTTCTTGCGCAGAAGATCGACGACTTCCGCGAAAAACTCGATGTGACCACCGTTGTAGCTTGAGATGCCGATGGCGCGGACATCTTCCTGAATTGCCGCGCGCACAATATCACCGACCGAGCGGTGATAACCGAGATAAATCACTTCAATCCCTTGGCGGATGAATTCAAGGTTGATTGTATTGATCGCGCTATCGTGCCCGTCGCAAATCGGGACAGCGGTCAGGATTCGAATCGGCGAAGGCATCGGGAGAAATTTAACGATTTAGTGAGTTATTGATTTAACCATTGCAATCGCTAAATCGCTAAATCATTAAATCGTTAAATGGCTAACCCTCTCGATTTCACTGGCAAGGTTGTGCTGGTCACTGGCAGCTCGCGCGGTATCGGCGCGGAGATGATCAAGACTTTCGGCGCACACGACGCGCAATGCGTGGTGAATTACGTTGCGGACGCGCAGGGACAGAACAAAACCGATGCGATGAACGTGGCGAACGAGTTGATTGAGCCGCTGGTGATTGAGTGCGACGTGACGCAGCCGCAGCAAGTCGAGACGATGATGAAGCAAATACAAGACCGACATGGCGGACTCGATATTCTCATCAACAATTCCGGGATCATCGGCGACCGGACTATTAAGAAAATGTCGATCGACGAATTCGAGAGCGTCATTCGAGTCAACCTCACCGGCACATTTATCGTCACACAAAAAGCTGCCGCGATCCTGCGCAGCGGCGGCCGGATCATCAACATGTCATCCGTCAGCGGCCAAATGGGATTGTTCGGCCAAGCGAATTATTCTTCGAGCAAAGCGGGCATCATCGCGCTCACGAAGGTTTCTGCCCGCGAGTTCGCGCGGCAAAACATCACCGTGAATGCGATTGCTCCGGGCTTCATCGACGTCGGCATGAGCAAGGGCGTGCCCGAGGAAACAATACAAAGCTTCATCAAACAAATTCCGCTCGGCCGCCTTGGTGATGTAAGTGAGATTGTAAGCGCTGCGCTCTTCCTCGCCTCCCCGATGGCTTCATACATCACCGGCCACGTCTTGAATGTTAACGGCGGATTTTACATGGGGTGACGAAGCGCCCCCACGCCCCGGCCTCACGACCCGCCGTAGCTTTACACGAAGGCTGGTTGGCGAAGGCGGATCAATCCAACTTCTGCACCAGCAACCAGACCAAAGCTGAAAGCATCGCTGCGAATGTCGATAACACGAATGTCGCGCGCTTGGTTTGCCGTATTTTGAATGCAGGCTTGGGAATGTCGTCGTGAATGTGACTAGCCTCGAACAGTTTCATCAGCGCAAAAGCCACGACGAAACCGACGGCAGCCCATTTGAGGCATCCCAGAATTGTCTCAAGCATCACGCAGACGCTAGCGCAGGGAAAAGCGAGGCTCAAGCGGGAGTCGCTCCAATCGCTTTGTTGATGGAAGGACGGCGGTCAGGCAAGATGTCATCACGCTCTGGAGTCCGATCATTTGCGGAAATGCATTGACTGCAAACCTGCTGGTTGTTTACGCTCGCCGTTATGAAAACAAAACGTTTTATTTTCGTCTTTGTAATCGGATTCGTCGGCGCTTGTATTGCGCAAGCTCAGTCGCCCACGCCCACGCCCAAGGTGAAGCATGCTCGCACAAAAACAGCCGCCAGCCCAACCGCTGCACCGTCACCTGCTAAGCCAAAGCTCGGCGATTTGTTTAAACCGAGAAGTTCGGCGGCTACCAGTCCAGCGGCTACGAGCCCAGCGCCCGCGAGAGGCGCGACCGCTGAGGTAGCAAGTAACCCGCCAGCACCAGGCGGGGGGCACGGTCTTGTTTGGGTCAACACAGAAACACATGTTTATCACAGGGAAGGCTCGCGCTTTTACGGCACGACGAAGAAAGGCAAGTACATGACCGAAGCCGACGCAGTCAAAGAAGGAGACAGAGCCGCGGGTGGGCGCCAGTAGGTCGAGCGAGAATCAAGATTCCCCTACCACAATAGTTTGCAGCGCATCAGCCAATGTCTCGAACGTCGCGATTTGGATTTCAGGTCCGTAATGGAATTGCGACAGAATGTTGAGACCGATGTCCTTGTGCGGATCGGGCATGACTCGCGTCACCGAGGCGAGCCCTTTTTCGGCAAGCGCATCCATGATTTCGGCAATGTGACGCGCCGCTGCCGAATCCATTGAGTCCAACCACCGGAAATCCGCCAGAACGCGAAACCCGGGTGCAACATCCTGCAATAGCTCGCCGACGCGTTGCGCGGCCAGCTTCGCTTGCTCGGCCGTGACCCGTTGCGCAGCACTGATCCCCAGGAGCCGCTTCGATCGATCGAGCTCAACTGCATACATTCTTCGTGATCACATAATGCGGCCATCCCAGCAAGTCCGAGCGCTGATTGCCGGGAAACTGGCTGTTCTCATCCTGGAACGAACGAGCGCGATTTCATTCATAAGTGACCGGCACTCGGACCTGCGACACACTTCCCGGTCTAAACCGCCACCTTCGAAACGTCTCGGTGGTAACTTTATCGAGGATCGCGTTACCCGTGCTTTGCGCCATCATCGCATTGGTAACCTTCCCGGTGGCATTATCGATAATCATGACGCAAACACCGCTTCCAGTAACATTGGCGTGCTTTGCTTCGTAGGGATACTCCGGCAAAGGAGCGCTCACCGCCAGGGCTTGGGCGGACGATAACGACAAGGAAGTAGGAGTCGAGAAGCTGGCCACCTCAGGTTGCGCAGCGGCAGCTGTCCGCCTTTTTACACGAGCTTTCTTTTTTACTGGCGTGACCGGTGTCGCCGGTTCTTCTGCAGCGGGCGTCTGCTCAGTGACAGGTGCTGGCTTCTGAGTTGATGTTCGGCCGGCAATTTCCGGAATGGGTTCGGCCTTTTTCTTTTTCGACTTGGGGGTCGGCGTCGCCTCGCCAGTTTCAAAGCGCTCCGGAAGATTTGCCGAAGTCGCATCCTGAGGCCGCGCTAAGGGTGCACTACTCGCGAGCACAAGAATGCACACAACGGCGAAAATTGCTCGGTCCACGTGCATCAGAAAAATCTCCTCCCCACGTTGGCAGCGTCAACCAGTGTTGTTCTCTAACATCGTGGCTTGAACTCTGTTCCGAAAAAGGAAGACTGGTTTTCGTCGGTTGTCTCTAACAGTTTTCGCTCCTTTATTCTGCTCGTGACCGCAACGGACATTACCGTTTGGACCATCTCCGCGCTTCTCGCAGTTGGCATCGGCTGGAGCAAGTATGCGAAATGGAAAACACGCGACAAGCTGGTGCGCGAACTGGCAGCTATGGATCCGGAGCGCCGGGAAAAGGTGCTCAGTCGAATGCAACCAGAGCTCGCGATGGAAGCACGCCAGGAATTAATGCGACGCTTTCACATTAGCTGACAGACTTCTAACGTTCTCCATCTGCTCGATTCTCCGTCTGCGATAGGTAGAATGCAGGGGTACAAGAATGGCCATCGAGAAATAAACCCAGCCGCTCCAAGCGATCTGCTCTGTCGGCAGTGTCAGAGCCAGGACAAGCGAAATGATTCCAACGCCGACCGGAATGCACCATCCCGTTACCTCATAGAATGTGATCAACCCTTCCTTTGCATTCAACCTTAACGGCTCTCGCAATTGCCAGGCGCGCAGATTCAACAGCACCACCTCCAGTGCGATGGCAGTAAACCCGAGCGCAAAGATCGCAAAGAGGGCTCGCGCTTGCGAATCGGAATGAGCCCCCAGTGGGTGGCCTACTCGACCGCCGCTGAGCAAAAACCACATGGAGCTAAAAATCGCTTTCAGCGGGTACATATAGATCAAGATTGTGACAATCATCGCCCAGCTAATGAAGATCGAAACGCCGTCTTCAAGGCCATACCGCCGGCTCCATAACCAATGCCCTCGCCAAAAAATTCCGAGAACGATGATGCTCGCAATAAAGACCGGGACGTTTTTGAAAGCGCCCAGGAGCGTTTTGATATCGTCCGGGATTTGCTGCGCGGCGATTACCAGCATCGTGATTGCAAATGCGAAGGCTGCGTCGATGAAAGTTTCCAGCCGCGTCATCTCTATGCCGCGCAGACGAAATCCGCCGAGCCGCGGCAGCGCATTCAAGTCCTCCGGCAATGTTGACGCGATCTCTTCATCTTGCTCGTTCATTGAGAGGCGATAGTACCCCAATAGCTGCTCAAGTTTGTAGGAGATTTTCGCCGCTGTGCTACTTTTTCATGAACTCTCAGCTCTCAGCGTTCCGACCGATTAGTAACCTCTCACTTCTCGCTCCCGATGTCCGCGCATTTCGAAATGACCGTTGCAGTTTTGCCCAGTGATATCGACGAGCAAAAGCACGTGAACAACACGGTTTACCTGCGGTGGATCCAGGATGTTGCCACTGCGCATTGGCGAGCGGTCGCTACTCCGGACGCACAGAAGACTATCGGCTGGGTCGTTCTGCGGCACGAGATCGACTACAAAAATCCCGCCGCGCTAGAGGACAAAATCATCTTGCGCACCTGGGTCGGCAAAGCCGCTCGGCTTACGTTCGAACGGTTCACCGAAATCCGGCGCAATAGCGACGGCCAGCTCTTATCAAAGGCTCGTACCCTGTGGTGCCCAATCAATGCGCATACCGGCCGGCCGAGACGCGTGCCAGCGGAGGTGCGCGCACAGTTTTCGACTTGAGTTGCACGATGACTTTGCGAGTTCGGCGCGCTGCTCGCGAAAGCTTTCGGAGTTGGACGTTGAACGCTGACCGTCTAACCTTCGGCATTGAGTACTTCTCCCGAGTCACGCCCGGTCATCGCTTGTTATTGCGCGACGTTTCTGAAACCGGAGATGTTCCACATCTACCGGCAGATCACTGCGCTGAGGCGATGCGCTCCGGTCGTGATTGCGCAGAAACGGGAGCAAACCGGGCGCTTCCCATTTGAGGCGGTCGAAATTGTCCCAAAGCCGGCAGCGCATTTCCTGCGGCGCTTCTGGTTCAGGCAACTGCGCGACATTCCGTGGCAAATTTCGGACGCAGAGTTGAGCGCGTTGCTGCCCGTCCTAAATGAAATCGACGCTCGCCTTTTGCACATTTACTTCGGTCAAATCGCAGTCCATCTGCTGCCGCTAATTCGCGCGTGGAAAAATGCATCAATCGTTTCCTTTCACGGCGCCGACGTCACGGTCGACATGAACAAGCCGGCCTATCGAGAAGCCACGCGGGAGATGCTCGCTGCAGTGAAGCTGGTTTTGGTTCGCTCAGAATCGCTGCGGCGCGCAATTGCCGATCTTGGTTGTGACCCAAAGAAGATTGAAGTTCAACGCACCGGAATTCCACTGGAGGAATTTCCTTTCCGCGAACGAAGCTTCCCAAAAAACGCCGAATGGCGGCTTGTGCAAGCTGGCCGCTTGATCGAGAAGAAAGGTCTGCCGGTTACCCTTCGCGCTTTCGCAGTTTTTCTGAGGCAATATCCGAATGCGACCCTGACGATTGCCGGAGAAGGGCCGTTGCTCGGCGAACTTCAGAAACTGGCGCGCGAACTAAACATCCAAGGGCACGTTTCATTCACAGGCTTTGTTTCGCAGGAGCAATTGCGCGAGATCTATTATCGGTCACACATTTTTCTTCACCCGAGCCAGATGGGTCGTGACGGAAATCAGGAAGGCGTTCCAAATTCGATGCTCGAAGCAATGGCCACCGGTCTACCGGTATTTGCAACCGAGCACGGCGGCATTCCCGAAGCAATCGAGAACGGTGCTAGCGGTGTCCTCGTGCCTGAGCGCAATCACGAAGAGCTGGCGTGCGCATTGTTAACTGCGGTGCAAGATCCAACTTCCCTTTCGAAGAACGCGCGCAACGGCGTTGAGGTCGTTCGAAAAGATTTCGATCTCCACGCGCAGGCGCGACGGCTCGAAGATATCTATCTGCGGCTGATTGGATAAGGGCGATTGACCTCAATCGCCAGCATCTATTTTTTCGTCCAAGGCTGCGTCACGTTTTGGATGCGTAGTTTGCACTTGTCACTCACAAGCGTGAAATGCAATTGGTCACCCATTCGGTTGAACTTGTAGGTGGCCGGTTGCTTGCAGGCTTTCGGGGTCTTCCCCCGCACCTCGCTTATCATAAGTGTATCGCCGGATACCGTGTAGTGGCCCCATACGTCGGGTTTGCCGTTCTTGTCCAGATCGACCTGAAATGTTCCGTCGGGGTTAACTGTCCACACCGTGCCGAGCGTGTTGGTCCATGTGCCGACGAGAGCAGCCGGGCCGGATGTGGGAGCGATTGCGCACGCGCCCATCAGCACTATCAAAGCGCCTGCGAAAACAATTCGGAGAGAGTGTTGTAGTTTCATGGCCGGCATCCTGCCTTGCGGCAGCGTGACCCGTCAAGCGCAGATCGCAGAGAAGAGAGTGGTTGCCAAGGACTTCGCCTCCGACGTACAAAGACCCCGTGGAGCAGACACCGTCAGCAGTTTCTCCGACGCCAAGACCAAACTGGTGGAAGCGGAATTGGAAATGGTTCGTCCCGGTTGGGTGCTTCAGCATAGCCGTGTTATTCGTCGCTTTTGTGGCCGCAGTCGTCCTGATCGTATTCAGCGCAGTGAAATCGACGGATGTTTACAAAGATGCGCTGACCCAGGCCAAGGCGCACCCTGCTGTCATCGAGGCGCTTGGTTCGCCTATTACAGAGGGATTTCTTCTCTCGGGAAACACGAACGTCAACGGCGCGTCCGGTGAAGCGAATCTCTCCATTCCCGTCTCCGGTCCAAAGGGAAAAGGAACAATTTACGTAGCGGCAACGAAGTCGCTTGGCCGGTGGAACTATTCAGGACTTGTCCTGGAAATCGCAAAAACGGATCAACGGATCGATCTTCTCCAGCGGCCGACGGCGGCGAGTTCGCCCTGATCATTCCCGTGAAGATCGCGATAAATAAACTCTCCATTAGCGCAATTCTTTTCGGAATTATCGGAGGAATTATCGGCATTGGGGCTGGGCTGTTCCTCGGCTTCGGTCTCGGCTCGGCCTTGGCGGCCGCATTTCATGTCTCTACATTTGAAGGAGAGGCTGGCTATTTTGCTGTGGCGATTGCGCTAATCGTGACGTTCATCGTCACCCCAGTCTCGATTCTTCTCGCGCTTTACTGGCGTGGCGTGAGGAGCATTTGGCTGTTCATCGGATTAGTCATCGTTTGTCTCTCGATCGCAGCAATCGCTGCATCTGGTTTCGGAATTTGGTATGCGGCTCAACCGCATGTTTTGAACATCAATGGGCCGACGCCGCTGCTCGAGTTTGAAGTTAAACCGCCGGCTGGCCAGTCTATCGAAAGTCTTGCCAAAGTTGAGCCGGAGCTGGACACACCTCGCAATCGGATGCCGATGCCGGGTTACTGGCACACGGATGCACCTGAAAACCCGAGCGTGCGCGCTGGTTACGTCGAACTTTATTTTCGCACCTCTAGGCGCCTCTTCGTCCTGAAATTTCCCGGCGGTGAAGACCGAATCTTCCAGCTCCATTTGCCAGCCAATCCTATGAGGGCGAAATACCGCGCCTGGTCCGAGTGGCAAAACCCGGACTTCGTCGCGAAAGCCGGCGGGCAACCTACTCGCCCATCTGGCGGAAGCGATTATCAGATTCGCTACAAACTGGACTATCAGGAGCGATAACCCAGCGCCCCGTTTACGTTTGGCGCGGCGCACGTAAGGTTCAAGCATGTCGATCTCGGAGGAGCAGGTGAAGACTGCGTTGAAGTCGGTGAAATATCCCGGCTTCACTCGCGATATCGTTTCCTTCGGATTGGTGAAGTCGATCCACATCGATAATGGCGAGGTAAAAGTGCAGCTCGCATTGGCGACGAACGACCCAAATGTTCCAGCAGCGATTAAGAACGATGCGGAAAGTGCATTGCGAGCCATAGCAGGAGTTCGCAGCGCCAGAGTTTTGATCGACATCCACGCACCACCAGCCGGCGCAGGCGCGGGCATGGGGGGGATGCGCATTCCGGGTATCAAGCACGTTATTGCGGTGGCGAGCGGTAAAGGCGGCGTCGGCAAATCGACCGTCGCGGCGAATCTCGCTGTCGCACTGGGACAAACCAGTGCACGCGTGGGCTTGTGCGATTGCGACATTTACGGCCCGAGTATTTCCCTCATGTTCGGCACGCGAGAGCGGCCCACCGCCACGGAGGAAAACAAGATCGTCCCGATCGAGCAATACGGGTTGCGACTCATGTCGATGGGATTTCTGCTCGACGACACGTCGCCGGCGATTTTGCGCGGACCGATGGTGACGCGCTACACGCAGCAATTTCTGCGGCAGGTCGAATGGGGCGAGTTGGATTATCTGGTGCTCGATCTTCCTCCCGGCACCGGAGACATCCAGCTTACGATTGTGCAAACGGTCGCCCTTTCGGGAGCGATCATCGTCACTACGCCACAGGAAGTTGCCCTTATTGACGCGCGCAAGGCTGCTACCATGTTCGACAAGGTCAACGTCCCTGTGCTCGGACTCGTCGAGAACATGAGTTATTTCGTCTCGCCATCCGACAGCAAACGCTACGATATTTTTGGAAGCGGTGGCGGCGAACGGGAAGCCAGGCGCTTGCGAGTTCCCCTGCTCGGTCAGATTCCCATTGATATCGCCACGCGCGAGTCCGGCGATCGCGGTATTCCGATCGCAAGCGAAGATCGACAATCGCCTGTGACTGCCGAGTTCAAAAAGATCGCCGAAAATATTCGTAAGATTCTGGTGTAGTGAGGCATCCGCAACGGTAAGCGTAGACGAGGGTTAAATAAATGGCGCCGTTGACTCGTCGAACTCCCTATTCGATTTTGTTGACTAGCGGCAAGTTTTATGAAAGAAAAACCGGAGATGCCGTCTTCGGAAGACGATCAAGCTCAATTCGTCAAGGATTCAGCGCTCTACAAGGAGTTCCTTGCTGAGCGCGCGGAGATTTTGAAGCACAAGTGGATCGAGAGCGAAAAAGCCGGCGGAGACATCGGCTTCGAAAGAGCCTTGCTTGATTGGATCGTGAAACATCGCTCCAATTGGCGAGAGCGGCGAAGAAAGGAGGCTCGCACCGAAAAGTCCGCCTCCTAAATTTTTTCCTTTAACGCGGTCCCGTGAGGTCGCCAAGGAAACGCATGAAAGGAACTAAACAAACAGCATCTGCCGCGGTCCCAGTTCTGGACGCGGAGGCAATTCGGCGCGCGCTGCGACGGATTGCGCATGAAGTTATTGAGGGAAACCCGCAGCTTGAGAAGGTCGTGCTCGCCGGAATTCCGTCGCGAGGTGTGGAGATCGCGCGGCGCATTGGGGCTTTCATCCGCGAGATCGAAAACATCGACGTTGAGACCGGCGTAATCGACGTAGCAATGCATCGCGACGACGTCGGAACGCGTGCAGAGCTACCGGTAGTGCGCGCGTCGAAACTTCCGCTGCCACTCGAGGAGCGGACGGTCATCATCGTCGATGATGTTCTTTACACTGGCCGCACTGTTCGCGCCGCAATGGACGCAATCAGTTCATTCGGGCGACCGGCACGCATCCAGCTCGCAGTGCTGGTGGATCGAGGCCATCGGGAGCTGCCCATTCGTGCCGATTACGTCGGCAAGAATTTGCCGACCGCGACGCGCGAACAAATTCAGGTCCGCCTGCAAGAAACCGATAACGAACCGGACGCGGTCTGGCTGGAAAGAGAATGAACGCGCGAACAGAAATTCTGGGGAGCGCACGCGTCCCGCGTGGTGGCGAGCGCGTCCCCGCGATCGCGGACTTTTCTTCGATGTTCACAACTTCAGACGTGTTGATACACAGGCAAAGTTCGTTTCGGCGCGACTCCGAAACCAGCACGCGAGACGCGTGCGCTCCCCAAATATGACCACACGCTGGACACGCAAAGATCTTCTCGGGCTGCGCGAGTTGTCGGCAGATGAAATCAATTTCGTTCTCGATACTGCTAACGCGTTTAAGCAAGTCGGCACTCGCGAGATCAAGAAAGTCCCAGCGCTGCGTGGAAAAACGTTGGTCAACTTTTTTGTGGAACCAAGCACGCGCACGCGCACCTCATTCGAGTTGGCTGCGTTTCGACTAAGCGCAGACGTGATCAATATCTCGGCGATGACGTCTAGTCTGACCAAGGGCGAAACGCTCAAAGACACCGCGCGCAATCTGGAGGCATTGCACGCTGACATTCTCGTGCTGCGCCACAGTTCCGCGGGCGCGCCGCAGTTTTTGGCAAACCGGCTGAAAGCTAGCGTGATCAATGCCGGCGATGGGGCACACGAGCATCCAACGCAGGCGCTTCTCGATCTTTACACGATTCGCGAGCGCAGAGGAAAAATCGCTGGGCTGCACGTGGCGATCATTGGCGATATTTTATTCAGTCGCGTCGCGCGCTCAAACATTTTCGGTCTGCTAAAGCTCGGCGCGCGTGTGACACTGGTGGGCCCGAGCACGCTCGTGCCGCACGAGTTTGAAAAACTGGGTGTCGAGGTTTCGTATCGAATTGATGACGTGCTGCCCAAGGCCGATGTCGTAAACCTTTTGCGGATTCAGCACGAACGCCAGCGCAGAGAATATTTTCCCGGGCTCGGCGAATACATTCGGTTGTTTGGCCTGACCAAAGAACGCGCAAAACTTTTGAAACCGGATTGCCTGATCATGCACCCGGGCCCCATCAACCGCGGAGTCGAGATCGATAGCGAAGTAGCCGACGGCCTGCAAAGCGTCATTCTCAATCAGGTCACGAACGGTCTCGCTGTGCGCATGGCCGTTCTCTATTTGTGCGGAGGAATCGCGAGTTAATGGAAGCGAGGCTTGCAGACTGGAATGGGGAGCGTGGGCATGTTGCCTGCTGTTCGCGGCATTCTGCCGCGAACTCAATGCGTGTTCGACAGCATGAGCAAAATCATGACGCTGCGCGTAGCAGAGATTCCGTCCGGCAACATGCCGGACAGTGCGAGCAGAATGCTCGCGCTCCCCGAATCAACGTTCCTGCATGAGCGCAACCATCATTCGCAACGGTCGCGTGATCGATCCGGCAAACAAGCGGGATGAAATTACCGATCTTTTGCTCGTCGACGGAAAAATTACGGATCAATCAGCAATCCGCAGTCCGCCATCCGAAATTGAACAGATCGACGCGAGCAATCTCATCGTCTGCCCCGGTTTGATCGATATGCATGTGCATCTGCGCGAGCCTGGATTCAGTCACAAGGAAACGATTGAGTCGGGCGCGCGCGCGGCCGCGGCCGGCGGATTCACCACCATTGTTTGCATGCCGAATACGTCGCCTGTCCCGGACAATCCGAGCACGATTGCGTGGATCAAAGATCGGGCCTCCGCCATCGCGTGCGTGAAGGTTCTGCCAACCGGCGCAATCTCAAAAAATCTCGCAGGGGAGGAGCTCGCGCCGATCGGGTCCCTCGCGCAGGCTGGCGTTGTAGCGATCACGGATGATGGTCATTGCATTCAAAATCACGAGGTGATGCGACGCGCGGTCGAATACGCGCGTATGGTTAATCTGCCCGTGCTCGATCATTGTCAGGACTACAATTTGGTCGGCAATGGCGTCGTGCACGAAGGCTACTGGAGCACGCTCCTCGGGTTGCCGGGCTGGCCCGCGGCCGGCGAAGAAGCGATAGTAATGCGCAACATTTTGCTCGCGGAACTTTGCGATCATCCGATTCATTGCCAGCACCTCACTACAGCCGGAAGTGTGCGATTGGTGCGCGAAGCGCGGGCGCGCGGCATAAAAATAAGTGGCGAGGTTTGCCCGCATCACATCGCGCTAACCGACGAAGCGATCCAAAATTTTGATACGAACTACAAAGTGAATCCGCCGCTGCGCTCGCAGACGGATATCGATGCACTCGTGGAAGGCATCGCCGACGGAACTTTGTCGATCCTATGTTCTGATCATGCGCCGCATGCCGATTTTGAAAAGGAAGTGGAATTCGATGCCGCGCCGTTTGGCATTATCGGACTAGAGACTGAGCTCGGGTTATTTCTCGATCTGCTCGTGCACAAACTTCGCAAGATCGATCTCGCCCGGCTAATCGAGATGTACACAGTCGAGCCGGCGCGTTTATTGAAGATCGACGCCGGCACGTTATCAATCGGCGCGCGAGCCGATGTGACGCTGATTGATTCTGAATTGGAATGGAAAGTCAGGGTCGATCAGTTTGAATCAGCCTCGCGCAACTCACCGTTCAGCGGCTGGACACTCAAAGGGCGCGCGGTGCGGACGATCGCCGGTGGGAAAACAGTTTGGAAGTTGTAGCAGCGTTTGTGTGAACCCCGAAAGCTTTCGGGGCTGACACAGACGCCCTACAAATTCATGAGTTCACCCTACGTATCCGCCGTGGATGTAGTGTTCCAGGTGCGCGATAGCTGCGCTCTGGCAGGAAATGACGTGCTTAACCAGGTCACCGATTGAGATCACACCCACAACTTTGTCGCTCTCGACCACGGGCAAATGCCGAATATGTTTGTCGGTCATCAGACGCAGACAGTTTTCCACCGGCTCACGTGGATGCGTAACAGTTACATTGGTTGACATGATCTCAGCCACTTTCGTTTCCCTTGATCGCTTGCCACGCAACATCACTTTGCGCGTGTAATCGCGTTCGGAAATGATTCCCACCAGCCGCTCCTGATCCATCACCAGTAGTGCGCCCACGTTCTTCGCATCCATCATTTCAACCGCTTGGAGAACCGTCGCGTTGGGTGAAATCGAAAAAACATCCTCGCTCTTCTGATTGAGAATCGACCGGATGGTACCACTCACGTCCATAACTCAGAGGGTTCACGATAGGCTCACACCGGCGTGTGATGCAAAACAATTCTAGCGGGAGCCGGGCGGAGGTGGACCTTGCACTCTGACGCCGGTTTAGCTCTATTGGTTCGAATACCTCCGCGATTGGCGCGCCCTTTTTGCCGCGCAGTTTTCGCGCGAGTTCGAATTGCGCCCGTTCGCTGAGGATCATCCGCGCTCGTTGACCTCCGGCGTAAGCGGGTGAGAGAAGAAAGATGCGATAACGGGGCTTGTTCTCCATTCGTTTCAATTTTCAGCTCCACCGACGATTGTCGCAAGCCGCGCTCCCGGCTTGCTTTTCGAGTTCACAACGGAAAATAATGCGACGTGCGTTGGACTTGGCCACTCAAATCTCGCGCCAGCGAGGATCGTAATGTAGAAGACGAGTGCTATGCAGCAGGTGATGCATGCCCGGATTTCTTGTGCGTGGGAGCTCAAAAAGCTGGAACTTCGTGGCTTTATCGGCAACTTGTCGAGCATCCCGATTTCTGGATGCCCCCGGTTAAGGAGCTGCATTATTTCGATGAATTGAGCAGGACTCCGTCCGTAGCTTCTGCACGCGCGCGGGATGGCCGCGATCTTAGGTTTCTCGAAAGCATCAAGCGCCTCAGTGCTCGATCGCATCTCGACTTGGAGCTTTATGCCCGACTATTCGCAGCGAAGGAGGCGCTGCTCTCGGGTGACATTACCCCGGCATATTCGATGCTGAATGACGAGGTGATTGAGCGAATCGTCAGTTACTTTCCGAATTTAAAAGTAATCTTTCTGGCTCGTGATCCCGTCGAGCGAGCATGGTCGCAGTTATCGATGGGCGTGCGCCTGCGGAATATCAGCCCGTTTGACGCAACTGACATTGACGAAGTGATTCGGAATTTGCTGAATCCCGGGGTGCTTCTGCGTTCGCATCCCAGCAAGATCGTCGCGCGCTGGAAGCGCTATGTTCGCGCGGAACTCTTTCGCGTTTACTTCTTCGATGATCTCGAGAGAAATCCCGCGGAGCTGCGGCGCTCAATAGTCAAATTTTTGGGCGCCGATCCGAAAAAGCCTAGCGGCCCATTGAAGGCAGATCACAACAGTGATGCCAGCGGAAACAAGCTTCGGCTAACTACTAAAGTGCGCTCTCGTATAGCTCAGTTTTTTGAACAGGAGCTCAAAGCCTGCGCGGTGGAATTGGGCGGACCTGCGAGGCAATGGCCGGCACGATACGGTTTTTCTTTACTCTTTATCTTCTGGCAATTAGCAGACGATCTCGATCTCTTTCTGTGGTGTGATTGGATGAAGTGAGGTACAGACGGTGCGCTGCGGTCGCCGAGGCGACACATCGCGGCGCGATGTCCCTATCATCAATCATTACAATTAAGCGCGGTCAGCGGCCGTGGCTACAGCCTTTGCCCGCGCTCGATTCGCATGAAGTTCAGCCAGGTGTTTTTCAGACCAGCGGCAAAGCGCATGCAACGGCTCAATCAACGTTCGACCCAATCTCGTGAGAGAGTATTCTACTTTCGGCGGAACGACTGGATGAACAGTGCGTTGCACCAGGCCGTCGCGTTCGAGGCTGCGCAACGTTTGGGTAAGCATTTTTTGTGAAATGCCTCCGATCTCCCGCTGCAGCGCGGCATAACGCATCGTCCCGCGTGCGAGAATCTGGATGATCAAAGCGGTCCATTTATCAGCAATTCGGTCGAGCACCAGCCGAGACGGACACTGCGCGTCCAGCACAGAAGGGACAGACGAGCCCTTTTGCATGCTTCTATGTAAAACAACGGCCTTGCAGGTGCAAGCGGAGAGTAACGTTCAAGAAAATGTGTATACACATCAGATGTATGTAGTTGACTCCGAGTTTGGTCGTCCGAAATTTACTCCATGGCAATCACATCTCTTCTCAATGAAAACGCTCTGTCGATGGATTTTCTTTTAAAAGAGACGGACTCTGGAACTGGCGCAAAGCCGACGGACGAATACGCCGAAGCGGCCACAATCGCGCGAGACGATTCCGCCTTGCTCGATGCGTATTCGCGCAGTGTGGTGAGTGCTGTCGCACGTGTCGCGCCAGCCGTTGTTAACATTGACGTCAAACAACGCATCAAGGTCAGGCGCGGAACGCGGGAACTCAGCGGAAACGGCTCGGGTTTCATTATCACGCCGGATGGATTCATCCTGACCAACAGCCACGTGGTTCATGAGGCAAGTGCCATTACTGTAAATCTGCCAGATGGGCGCGAATATCCGGCGCAATTAAAAGGCGATGATCCCGACACCGATCTGGCGGTCATTCAAATCGATGCGCCGCAACTCAACCATGTGCGTCTCGCCGACTCCGAGAATTTGCGCGTCGGCCAATTGGTGATCGCGATCGGAAATCCGCTCGGTTTTCAAGCAAGCGTGACTGCAGGGGTGATCAGCGCGCTCGGCCGCTCGATGCATGCGCAATCTGGCCGGTTGATCGACAACATTATTCAAACGGATGCCGCTCTGAATCCAGGCAACTCCGGTGGCCCACTGGTCAATTCAGCCGGTGAAGTGGTAGGCGTGAACACGGCGATGATCCGACCTGCGCAGGGCATCTGCTTCGCCATCGCCAGCAATACGGCGAAACTGGTCGCTGGATGGCTGATCCGCGACGGACGAATCCGGCGCGGCTACATTGGTGTGGCCGGACAGAATGTGCCGATTCACCGGCGGATTGTGCGATTTTATGGTTTGCCGCTTGAGACGGGTGTGCTGGTTGTTTCGGTTGAGAAGAACAGTCCCGCCAAGCGCGCTGGACTGCGCGAGGGCGATCTGATTGTAGCGTTCGATGGCCAGCCAATCGGGAGCGTGCACGATCTACACAAGGTCTTGGTCGGCGAACAAATCGGTGTCAGCGCCAGTCTCACGGTCATTCGGCGCACCGAGAAATTGGAGTTGTCGATCCTACCGGCTGAATCGCGGTCGGAATGATAATGCCCTGACTGGAACGGTAGGCGTGCCGCTTGCGATTTCGAACGCTTTGCAGCCGGTATGGCTGCCTCTACAGTCAAACCAATTTCCCATGAAAATTTTAGTCATTGGCAGCGGCGGCCGCGAACATGCGCTTGCATGGAAACTGCGGCAATCTTCCCACTCGGAGCGTATTTTCTGCGCACCCGGAAACGCGGGCACTGCCGAAATTGGAGAGAATGTCCCGATTCCCGCGAGTGATTTGGAAGCGCTCGTTCGGTTTGCGAAGGAAAATCGTGTCGATTTAACGGTGGTCGGCCCGGACGATCCGCTTGCCGCGGGAATTGTCGATCTGTTTGCGGCTGAAAAATTGCGCGCGTTTGGTCCGACGAAATCGGCCGCCCGCATTGAGGCGTCCAAAATTTTCGCAAAAGAACTGATGCGCGCGCAAAAGATTCCCACAGCGGAAGCGAGCATATTTTCCAACAGCAGCGAGGCGCTTCGTTACTGTGAGCGAGCGAAATTTCCCGTGGTGATCAAAGCGGACGGCCTGGCGCTCGGCAAAGGGGTAATCGTTGCGGCTGATACTGCCACAGCACGATCGACCATCGATGAGATAATGAATCAACGTCGCTTTGGCAGCGCCGGCCGGCGCATCGTGATCGAGGAAGTCTTGCGCGGGACGGAATGCTCGTTGCACGCGCTGGTAGACGGAAAGAATTATCTTTTGCTGGAATCGGCGCGCGATCACAAGCGCGCGTTGGACGGCGACCAGGGGCCGAACACGGGCGGGATGGGCGCCTTCAGTCCCGCCAATAATTGGAACAGAAAATTGCAAGCTCCGTTCGAGGCGGAAATTATGCGGCCGCTGCTGCGCGGGCTCCTGCGCGGGGGAATCCAGTTTCGCGGGCTTCTTTATCCCGGCTTGATGATCACCAGCGAAGGCCCGCGTGTGTTGGAGTTCAACTGTCGTTTCGGCGACCCGGAGACGCAGGCGCTGTTGCCGCGCATGAAATCAGATCTATTGCCGCTGTTGGAAGCGACGATTGATGGAAAGATCGACACCTGCGCGATTGAATGGGATATGCGCGCTGCGGTCACGGTCGTACTGGCGTCTGCCGGGTATCCTGGCAAATACGAAGCTGGAAAATCGATCTCGGGACTCGAGAACGCAGCAAAGCTCGAAGATGTCCAGATCTTCCATGCCGGTACCAGACGCGCCGCCGGGGAACTTAAGACTGCGGGGGGCCGTGTTCTCGCAGTCACTGCACTTGGGTTAACCATCGAAGACGCGCGGGAACGCGTATACGATGCCGTCTCCAGAATTCATTTCGAGAACTGTCAGTACAGGCGCGACATTGCTCTAAGTGCTGTTGCGGCTAACATCGAGAAATTATCGTGATCTCTCGATTTTTGCAGGCCACGTTTGCCACTTTTGTCTTCGCTTCCAACCTCGCCGCTCAGTCGCCGGCGCCGAGGTTAGCCGCTCAAACGTCACCTGGCACAACACCACAGGCGCCATTGAAATCGCCTGTACTGCCGGTTGCTTTGCCGTCAGCCACGCCCACTACAGAAGACCTAGTGAATTCGTTAGGCCCGGCCGATCTGCAGGCTGTCATTACGCTGCTGAAAAATAATTTCTCAGATCCTGACGCAATCACCGATACGGAGTTAACTCGCGCAACTGTTCAAGGCCTAATCGTACGCTTGCCGCGCGGGGTAATGCTTTTGCCTGGCAAGGAGAGCGCGCCGGCGGTGCCTCCGAGCGCGTTTTATGGCGAGACGATTGCAGGGCACATCGGGTACGTGCGGCTTGGGTCATTAAACAGCGCAAATCTTCAGGCTCTGGATAAGAGTCTCAGCGCTTTCGCTGCGAAAAAAGTGAATGCGCTCGTTGTCGATCTTCGCGCGAGTGAGGCCACAACTGATTTGCCGTTGGCCGCGGAATTTGCAAAGCGGTTTTGTCCCAAGGGCAAAACGATATTTACGTTGCGGAAACCCGCGGGACGTCAGGATCGCGTATTTAATTCTGATCGTGCTCCGGAATTTCGCGGCTTGGTGATGGTGCTCGCCGATGGGGACACGGCCGGCGCAGCCGAAGCGATTGCCGCTGCGTTACGGATTCACGACAAGGCTCTGGTTATCGGACAACCGACTGCCGGTCGCGCGGCCGAATACTCCGATTTGCCATTGCCGAATGGCAAAATTTTGCATGTTGCCGTCGCTGAAATGATTTCGCCCGAGGGCCGCTCATTATTTCCGGAAGGAGTTAAGCCAGATTTGCCTGTTGAGATATCTATGGCAGACAAGCGACAGATTTTTCAATTAAGCGGCGAAAAAGGAATGGGCCCGTTTCTTTACGAAGCGGGTCGGCCGCATATGAATGAAGCGGCGCTGTTGGCCGGAACAAATCCAGAGGTTGAAGCAGCGGAGGCGGCCCAGCAACGCCGGGGCCGCGCGCCCGAAAAACCACCGCCTCACGATCCAGTGTTGCAACGCGCGTTGGACGTGGTCACCTCACTGGAGGTTTATCAAAGCCGATAAGGCGGACTGCTTCGTGGACAGGTCGTCTTACATTAGGTTCTTTGTTATCCCGAGCCTTGTCCTCCGTGAGCGAACTATAGTAATCTGCGAGTTCGCTCAGAATGACAGGGATGTGACACCGCTCGAAGAACGCATCGGTTACAAATTCCGCAATTCGCTGTTGCTGGCGGAAGCACTCACCCACCCCAGCTTGGGACATGAGGCGCAACATTATCATTTTGATTACCAACGCCTGGAGTTCCTGGGCGACGCCGTTCTCCAACTCGTGATTACCGAATATCTGTTTCGCAATTTCCGAGGCGAAGCCGAAGGACAATTAACCAAATTGCGTTCGCGGCTGGTTTCTCGCGAAGCATTAAGGATGCACGCTGCCACGCTAGACCTGGGACGTTACATTTTAATGGGACGCGGCGAAGAAACCAGTGGTGGCCGGGAGCGAACATCCACATTGGCCGATGCATTCGAAGCGCTCATCGGCGCGCTCTATCTCGATGGCGGGCTCGAGGTCGCCAAAAAATTCATTTTAACGCAGACTCGCGGGGATCTCGAGGAACTGGCGGCGAAGCCGGTCGACATCAATCCTAAAGGGGATCTTCAGGAGCTGTTGCAAAGCATTTCGCCGCAGAGTCCGGTCTATGAATTAGTTTCCCAGAGTGGACCGGAACATGAAAAGACATTTGTCTCGCAGGTCGTTTGGGAGGGGATTGTTCTTGGCCGGGGGACCGGCCGCAGCAAAAAACAGGCGGAAACTGCGGCTGCGTTCGAAGCGATGGAGTTAAGACGTTGGGAAAAGAAGCGCGAAAAAGAGAGCGCGTGAAATCCATTTGATAGGAACAGATCGCCGACGCGTTCGTGCAGAATTGCGGCGCGAGCGGCGGTCGTGCTCTGCCACTTCAAATTGAATGTCTGAGCGCGTCGACAACCTTCCCCGTTTCCAACCTCCACTTAAAATGTCGGGCGATTGATTGGGTCACGAATTTCTTCGCTCGCTGAATAGCCTCTTCAAACGATAAACCCGACGCAAGCCCGGCCGTAATGGCCGCTGAATAGGTGCAGCCGGTACCGTGCGTTGCGACATCGCGCACAAACGGCGCTGAGAACTCGCCGACCTTACCATCGGTGAAGAGTAGATCGACAGCGTGCTTGCCTGGCATATGACCGCCCTTGAGAAGGATGGCAGTTCCAAATTTTCTCTGTAACTCCTCTCCCGCGCCACGCATCGATTGCCGATCTTTAATTTGTATTCCAACCAAACGCTGTGCTTCATCGGTGTTTGGCGTAATCAAGCTGGCGAGCGGAAACAATTCCTTCTCGTACACTTCAATTGCTTCCGGTTTAAGAAGTGGATCGCCGCTCGTGGCGACAATGACTGGATCGATCACGAGCGGAATCCGTCGTGCAAACATTCCGTTAATTTCCCGTATCGCGCTGGCGACCGCGGAAATGATTTTCGGGGAGCAAAGCAGGCCGGTCTTGATCGCGCCGATCGGAAAATTTTTTGCGAGCACTTTGATTTGCTCGCGAACCATTCCCGCGCTAACTGGCTCAATCCGCGAAACTTTGCCGGGAATTTCCGCGACGATACAGGTCACGGCGGTTAATCCATAAACACCAAGAGCGGAAAAGGTTTTCAGGTCCGCCTGAACGCCGGCGCCGGCGCTGCTGTCCGAACCTGCGATTGTCAGCGCGACAGGCGCTTGCGTGATAGCTGATGGCTTTTGGCTTTTGGCCGATGCTGGCGTATTTAACCGTTTCAACGGTTTAACGATTTAACGAGCTCTACGCGCCGTCGTTGCCGATCGCTTCGACGGGGCAGCCTTCCATCGCTTCTTTGCAGAGGCCCTCTTCCTCCGGCGTTTCTGGCTGTTTATAGACATAGGAATGGCCGCCATCATCGTTCCGCTTGAAGTTGGCGGGCGCGGTCTCGCGGCACAAATCGCAGTCGATGCATTGGTCATCGACATAGAATTTGCCGGATACGTTTTCGGCGTATTTGTTTGCGACATCGGCCATAGCTTGTCCCGTAAAAATGAAGTGGAACGTTAGGAAGAAACGCTCCCTGCGCAATTAATTTGGCGGCTGATGAGCCTGCGTGCAACCGCCACATGCCATTGGCACGTTAAATCGTTATAGCGTTGAAACGTTCAGGCCGAAAGCCCATTATCGCTCGACTCACTTAGCGACTCAACGACCTGCTGATTCCGTGATCTAGCTCTCCATCGCCCCAATCATCCCTGCACCATGAAAAAAGAAGCTGCCAAAAGTTTGCGAGCCTTTGGAATCGAACTGGCTGTCTATTCGGTTCTTGTCATCGTCTACTTCTTCCTGGTTCTTCATCTTCTTGGCGATTGGCTGTATCACCTAGAAGAAAACCATCGCTACATTTACGCCGGCGTTGCCATTTTGCTTATCGCCGGTCAAGCCGTTGTTCTGGACACGGTAACGACGCTTTTGTTTCGTCTTCTGCGGGGCCGCTGGAGATAACTCATGTTTTTCCCAATCTCCAACGCGCACATCAATCCGATTTATCTGGTCGTTGTCGGCTTTATCATTGGAATTTTGGGTGGATTCTTTGGAGTCGGCGGAAGTTTCATTGCGGGCCCAGCGCTGCGGCTGATGGGAGTAGATTGGAATTACGCGGTTGGGACAGACCTGGCGCATATCGTCGGCAAGTCAATTGTCGCAGCGAAACAGCACCGCGCGCTAGGGAATGTCGATCTCAAATTGGGATCGATTATGGCATTCGGAACAATTGGTGGCGCAGAATGCGGCGCGCAGTTGATTCAGGCGCTAAAGCGCGCCGGTAACGTAAACACAGTAGTCAGCTATGTCGCGATCCTTGTTTATTCTGGCATCGCGGCTTTCATGCTCTGGGAGAGCCGAAAAACGCTGCGATCGGGCAGAGGCCGATCACAGAGCGGGCTGGTCAAGGGAGCGGAGTCAAAAAAAGACCGCTCCGCA
>Ga0209689_1000728_pt1 | contig 23486 bp, 20 predicted proteins | sample GraSoiAngelo_149_FD_187119 | JGI IMG/M metagenome (GOLD analysis project Ga0209689, IMG submission 187119) | Grasslands soil microbial communities from the Angelo Coastal Reserve, California, USA - 14_1009_09_30cm (SPAdes) (version 2) | ecosystem: Environmental > Terrestrial > Soil > Grasslands ... | reverse complement strand
GTAAATTCGTAACGGCGAGGCGGGCAGCAGGCCGCCGAGCCGCAAGACTCAGGTAGCCGAACTAATGACAGTCATCTCTTAAGCGCAGTCAGCCGAGCAAGTCGCCCGGCACCCGTCTGCGTTCCTCGTCGACGCGTTAATCGATTCCCTTCGTGAGCGCTACACCGAGCGCGGCGAAGAGGTAGATGATCGCGATTAGCAAGTAGGGCCACAGCGCGCCTGGACCTGGGAATGCCTCCACGCCTGTGCCAAATGTGCAGATTCGGATGAGATCAGGTGCCCAGAACCTCAGCCCGAATGCGCAGTTGATCCACGGGAGCGCTGCGAAATAGGCGCCACCAACGAGTAGGACGACAAGACCTGCGCGACGGAAACCGGGATTCATCAGACGCCGCGACATCTGGGCCATTCTGCACGGGTCGCTCGCCGTGCGGGTGCGCCGCATGCGCGTTGCTGATTCGTACGCGCGCATCAACCCGGGAGAGAGTTCGCGCGCTAGCTAGCGCAGGTCCTGGACGTCGACCTTCCAGTCGCCGCCGCTCGAGTTCACCTTGAGGAAGTAGGTACCCGGGCCCGCCCAGAAGCTCGTGTCCGCGCCGCCGTTCGGCGTGTTGGCGGCGAGGTTCTGGAGGAGCCTGCCGTCGGCCGAGTAGATGAAGACCTGCAGGGTGTCGCCCGCCTTCGCCGGGTTGAAGAGCCAGTCGACGCGCCAGTGCGCTCCGACCGTGAAGGCGTCCGTCTCGCGGCTGCCGCTGCCCTGCCAGATCTTCAGGACGGCCCACGTCCTGGTCGGATCGGTCGGCGCCGACTCGAGCGCGACCGTCGGCGCGGACGCCGGTTGCGCCGCCGCGGGCACGGCGGGCGCGCGTACCGACAGCACCTTTCCGAGTCCGGTCATCGAGAGATCGACGAGGCTCGCGGCCGCGAAGAGCGCGGCCACCGCGAGGACGAGCTTCGTGCGGGCGGTCTGCGCCGTCCACCAGCTGAGGACGCGAGGCCACGACACATCCATCCACCGCCCGAGCGCGAGCATCAGCCGGTCGCTCGTGGCGGCCGCGCTGGTGTGCCGGCTAGTCGTCATCGTCTTCCTCGTCGTCGTCCTTCTCCTGCTTCTTCGGCTTCGGCTGCGCGGTCGCGACGAGCTGGTCGAACACCCGCTGCGCGTCGTTGAGCAGTCCGGTGAGCGTCCGGCCGAAGCCGGTCAGGATCCCGTCGTACGTCGCGCGCAGCGTGGTCACGTTCACGTCGACGGTGGTGTTCGGATCGCGGTCCTGGCACTTGCCGAGATCGGCCGCCGCTTGGACCTGCTGGCGCGCGGCCGCGAGCGCGTCGCGGATCTGACCGGACGTCTTGTCGACCTGCGCGCGAAGCGCGGCGTCGTCGATGACCTTGTTCTGCTCGTCGGCCCGCATGCGCGCGCGGCCGCCGAGACGGCGGAGCTGTCCGTTGGCGTCGGCGGCGAGGGCGTCGAGCTCGAGCAGCGTCTCCGTCTGAGCGATGAGCGCGTCGACGCACTTCATGCTCTCGAGCGGCGTGAGGACGAAGGTCACCCGCCGGCGATCGTCACCGTCCTCGTCGCCCTTGATCGTCCCGGTCACCACGAACCCCGTCGTGCCGAGCACGAGCAGAGCGGCGATCACCGGGATGTTCGCGCCACCGATGAAGACAAGCTTCGCTTTGAGCAGATGGAAGAAGAATCCGAGCACCCCGCCTCCTAGCGTCCGTATGAACGCATGTGCGGGCGAGCCCGTTAAGGCCCCGGTCGGGGGAGGTACCCGGGTACGGGCCGCTAGTACGAGCTACGCGGTCTGTTCGCGCGCGAGCGTGTTCAGCTCGACGACCCGGCGGCGCGCCCGCTCGGCCCAGTGCGGCGGTCCGAGCTGCTCGAACGTCGCGAGCGCCGCCTCCGCCTCGGCGCGAGCCGCGACGAGATCGCCGCGGGCGACCTGCAGGCGCGCCGCGGCGTAGCGGATCTCCGCGGCGGCGACCGGCAGGTTCAGACGGAACGCGTCCTCGAGACCTTCGGCGCGGCGCGCCTCGGCCGTGGTGAGCTCGCCCGCCGCGCTCGCGACCTCGACGAGCGTCGCGGCGATGCCCGCGCCGCAACGGCGGCACTCGTGCGCGTGCTGCGCGGTGTACGCCGCGGCCGCGTGCTGACGCGCGTCCTCGACGGCGCCCTTCTCGAGCGCGAGGCGCGCGAGCTCGGTCGCGACGCGAGGGATGAGGTGCTTGCGCCCCGGCGAGCGCTCCGCGAGTGCGCGCGCCTCGGCGAGCGTCGTGCCGGCGGTCGCGAGGTCGCCGCGCTCCAGGGCGAGTGTGCCGAGCGTGAGGAGCGTCGCGGAGGGGTCCGCCAGCTGGGGCCCCTGCGTGAGCGGGTCCGCGAGCCCGAGCGCGCGGCCGAGGGCGCCGTCGGCCTCCGACCAGCGGCCCTGCCCGAAGAACGCGCGCCCGAGCGCGCGAAGGGCCGCCGCCTCGCCGGCGACGTCGCCGAGCCGCACCGCCGCGGCGAGCAGATCGTTCCCCAGCCGCTCCGCCGCGGCGTTGTCACCGCGGTCGAGCGCGTAGTAGGTGAGCGTCGAGAGCGCGCGCGCCAGGCTCGACAGATCGCCGATCGCGTTCGCATGCTCGACGCAGCGTTCGAGCGCGCGCGTCGCCTCCTCGCGCGAGCCCGCCGCACTCGCGAACTCGACGATCGCCTCCTCCGCGCGGAGCGCGATCGGTCGCGCCTCGGCCGCGAGCGCTTCCTTCTCGGCGGCCCGCGCGATCATGAGCGCTTCGTTCGTGCGATCGTCCGAGCGCGCGAGGTACGCCTTCGCCAGCGTGAGCTCCGCCCGTTCGGGCCCGGTCTCCGGTGTGAGGCGCTCGGCCTCGGCCAGGTGCTCCGCGGAGCGCTCGACCGCCCGCGCCCTCGCCGCGAGCTCGCCCGCGCGGCGCCGGAGCGCGCCGCGGACCTCGCCCTCGGCGGGTGCGCCGGCGAGCCCTTCTTCGGCGAGCGTGAGCGCGTCGCCTTCGCGGCCGAGGCCGCGCGCCGCGTCGCTCGCGCGCAGGAGCGCGACCGCCCGCGCCTCGTTCCCGTCGGGCAGGCCCTGAGCCACCTCGGCGACGTTGCGGTAGTGGTGCAGCGCGTCCGCGAGATCGTGCAGCGCCTCCGCGCGGCCGCCCGCGCGCATTCCGTAGTCGATGGCGCGCGCCGGGTGGGCGGAGTTCGCGTAGTGGTCGGCGAGCAGCTCGGGCTGCTGGATCGCGACCTCGGGCAGGACGTTCTCGATGACCTGCCCGAGGCGGCCGTGCAGCTCCTGACGGTGCCGCACGAGCATCGACCCGTACACGAGCTCGCGGAGGAACGCCTGCCGGAAGCGATACTCGCCGCGCCCGCTCACTTCGAGCAGGCCCTTCGCGACGAGCCCGGCGAGGCACGCGTCGACGTCGAGGTCGCCGCCGAAGAGCGCGCGCAGGAGCGCGGGATCGCAGCTGCGCGCCGCGACCGCGGTCGCGTGGAGCACGCGCCGCTCCTCCGCAGACGCGGACTCGGCGCGCCGGAGCAGGAGCATCGGCAGGGTCCCCGGCAGCTCCGACACCCGGCCGACGTCGGCGAGCGGTGTGGAGTCGTCGCGCTGGACGACCACGCCCGTGGCCACGAGCCAGTGCGCCGCTTCGACGAGGTATGTCGGGCCGCCCTCGGTGCGTGTCGCCACCTCGGCGATCGCCTCGGGCGGGAGCGCGCCTTGCGGCAGCAGCGCCTGGAGCAGCGTCTGCGCGCCCGTCTGGTCGAGCGGGCCGAGCCGCAGCTGGAGATGCGTCCGCGCCGTCGTCCACGCCGGCGTGAGCTCGGGGCGATACGTCGTGACGACGAACGCGGCGACCTCGAGGAGGCTCGGCGCGAGCGCGGCCAGCACGTCCTGCGACGCCGCGTCGCACCACTGGACGTCGGTGAGCGCGAGGATCACGCCCTGCGTCTTGGCGACCCGGAGGATGAGCTCGTGGATGCCGTGGTCGAGCATCCGGCGGCGCGTCTCGCTCGACAGCGCGGGGAGCGGGACGGCGTAGCCGAGCGCGGTGAGCAGGAGGCTCCGCGTGTCGGGCTCGAGGCCGGGCAGCGTCTCGGTCAGGACGCGATGCGCGTGATCGACCGACGACGTCGTCGAGATCGCGAGCGCACGGCGCAGGAGGTCCGAGATCGCGCCGTAGGCCCGATGCGCGTCGTATGGCGAGCAGCGCGCTCTCGCGACGCGTGCGCCGCGCGCTCGCGGATCGGCGATGACCTCGTCGACGAGGCGCGACTTGCCGAGCCCGGCCTCGGCGACGATCGACACGATGCGCCCCTTGCCCGCGAGCGCCTCGTCGAGCGCGCCTACGAGGAGCGCGACCTCGGCGTCGCGGCCCACGAGCGGCGCGCGCCGACCCTCTCGCGCCCCGGCCGCCTCCGTCCGCAGGAGACGCCATGCGACGAGAGGCGCGGTCTTGCCCTTCGCGGCGACGGGCGGATGAGGCTCGTACGCGAAGACCCCCGGCGTGCGGCGGTAGGTCGCGTCCCCGATGAGGATCTCGCCTGGCTCGGCGGCCTGCTCGAGCCGCGCGGCCACGTTCACGGCGTCGCCGAGAACGCCGAACTCGCTCTCCTTGTCGCCGATCGCGCCGGCGACGGCGATCCCCGTATTCACGCCGACCCGAAGCGCGAGGCGCCGGCCGGTCCGCCCCTCGATCCGCGCGTTCGTGCGCTCGAGCGCGCCGAGGATCGCGAGCGCCGCGTGCTGCGCCTGCTCGGGATGACCCTCATCCTCGTCGACCGCGCCGAACACCGCGACGACGGCGTCGCCGATGTATTTCTCGATGAGCCCGCCGTTGGCGCGGATCTCCGCCGCGATCGCGTCCCAGGCCGTGCGCATGTTCTCGTGCAGCTCCTCGGGGCCGAGCCGCTCCGCGAGCGCGGTGAAGCCCGAGATGTCGGCGAAGAGGACCGTGACCTGCCGGGTCTCGCCTTCGACCTCGCCCGGCGATTCGAGACGCGTCCCGCATCTTCCGCAGTACACGTAGTCCGCGGGCATGCCCGCGCCGCATTTCGGGCAGGACACGTTGGCTCCCCAGACCATGTGCCCAGCCAGCGTATTGGCCGCCGGTCGCTGCCTGAGTGTCGAGTCGGGGTCTAGGTGGGCTCTGGACGGACCGGTCGAGGCCTCGAGCGGACGCTGCGCCATGCTTGGCCGGTGAGATCCGAGGCTGCGTTGGACCCGCGCCGTCTGCGATGCCGATGAGCGAAAGCACCGGGCAGAGCCTCAAGCGTGAGCTCGATGCCCGGACCGGGACGCTGTTCACCGCGGCGATGATCGTGGGCACTGGGATCTTCGCCGCGCTCGGGGCGGCGACGGATGCCGCCGGCACCGGCGTGCTCGTCGCGATGCTCCTCGGCGGCACGGTGGCGCTCGCGACCGGGATCAGCGCCGCTCAGCTCGGCGTGAACAACCCCGAAGAGGGCGGCGCGTTCACCTGGGCGCGCGCCTTCGGCCACGACACGATCGGGTTCATCGCCGGCTGCGGCTACCTCGGCAAGGCGATCGTCTCGACGAGCGTCGTCGCGCTCATGTTCGCGACCTATCTCGGGCAGGTCGTCCCGGACCTCCCGGTCCGCGTCGTCGCGCCTGTCGCGGTCCTCGCCGTGACCGGATTCAACATCCTCGGCATCGAGCTGACGTCACGGGTGCTCATCGGGTTGCTCGCGGTCCTCGTCGGCTTGCTCGCCATCTACTGCGCCACCGCGTTCCACGCGGTCGATCCGGCCCGGCTCATGCCGATCTTTGGCGACAAGGGCCTGGCGGGCGTGCTCACCGGGGCGGCGCTCTTTTTCTGGTCGTGGGATGGCTTCATGCGCACCGCGATCATGGCGAGCGAGATGAAGGACCCGCGCCGCTCCATCCCGATCAGCATCGTGGGAGGGGTCGCGGTCGCGGCGGTCGTGTTCCTGACGGTCGGCGCGATCACGCTGGGCGTGGAGGGCGCTCAACAGGTCGGCGCACAGGACACGCCGCTGCTTTCGGCCGCCGCGACAGCCGCCGGCTCGGCCGTCTGGGCGGTGTTCGCCGCGGCGCTCGTCGCGACGTTCTACGACATCATCGGCATCCTCCTCACCGCGTCGCGAGTTGGGCTCGCGATGGCTCGGGCGCGGGAGCTCCCCGGCTGGCTCGCCGGAGTTCACGCGCGCTTTCGCACGCCGTACCGCTCGGTGATCGCTCTCGGTCTCGTGAGCGCCCTGCTGGCGCTCGCCTTCGATCTCCGCTCGCTCCTCGCGGTCGCGAGCGCGTTCATGGTCGTCTGGTATCTCGTCACGCACCAGGCGGCGCTCGAGCTGTCGAAAGACAAACGCATCGCCTCGCTGCTCTTCTCGTGGTACGGCGTCGTGGGCTGCGTCGCGCTCGTGCTCTCGCTGCCGCCGCTCGCGACGGCCGCCGCGGCGGGCGTGCTGGCGGCGCTCGTCGGCGTCCGCTGGGTGTTGCGGCGCACACCTCGTCGCGCGACGCCCGCCTGACGGCGGGACGCTGCGCGCCGGTTATCCCCCGACCGGGCCGAGCACGACGTCGTCGAAGCACGTCACGGAGTCGGCCTTGGTCCAGAGTCCGGCGCCGCCCTCGCCGAATGTGCTGTCCTCCCCCTCGACGACGAGCGTGCCACCCAGATAGCCGCGGATCCGCGTGCCGATCGCTTCCGCACGGAGCAGCTGCCACGTGCCGCTCGGCACGGTCGCGGCTCCGCTCTTGATCTCGCTGCGCCGGCCGTCGACGTACTTGAAGATCACGACGTTCCCCTCGAGCGCGTTCGCGCGGACGATGTAGTAGTTCTTCGCGTCGCGGACCCGCAGCAGCACGCCGCCGGCCTGGTCCTCGCGGCCGGAGATCGGCTTGAACCGCGCGCTTACCGCCATGTCGCGGTGGAGCTCGGAGGAGAGCTGGAGCGCCGGGAACTCGGCCGTGGCCGTCTGACACAACGCGTTCGGCGCGGAGGGCGTGCCGGCTTCGGCGCGGACCGCCCAACGTCCGGCGAACACGCTCATGCCGCTCGGCACCGATCCCGCGGGATCCTGGTCGAAGCTCCAGCGCGACGCGGCGAACGTCTCCGCGGGCGCCGGAGGAGGCGCGCTCTCGAGCGGCGAGCCGCCGCATGCGCCGAGCACGATGCTCGTCGCGAGCATGCCGGCGGTCCCGAGATCGAGCGGGCGGCGTCTCATTCGACGATGACCTCGCCGATCATGCCGTCACCCGCGTGCGGGGTGCAGTAGTAGGGATACCGGCCTGGCCGCGCGAACGTGTAGCTGAACGTGTTGCCGGGGCCCATCGTGGACGAGCGGAACGAGCCGTCGTACGACGTGACGTCGTGCACCGTGATCCCCACGTTCTTCCAGACCACGGTCGTCCCGCGCGCGACCACCAGCCGGGCCGGGTCGTAGAAGTGGTCGCCCATCTGCACGGTGACCGTGCCGGTGGCGAGCGTGGACGTGGCGGGCGTGGCCGGCGCCGTCGCGCTTGCGACCGCCGGCGCCGACGGAGCGATCGGCCGCGTGCCGGTGGGCGGGCCCGCGCTTGGCGTGACCCCTGACGCGCATGCGCTCGCGAGCGCGCCGATGACGCAGAGGCTGACGAGCGCGCGCACCGGCGGACTCTAGTCGCCCGCGGTCTGAAGGCGCGGGTCGAGGGCGTCGCGGACCGCGTCGCCGATGACGTTGACCGTGAGGACGGCGAGCATGATCGCCAGCCCCGGGAAGACCGCGAGCCACCAGGCGATCCGGATGAACCGGCGGGCCTCGGAGAGCATGAGGCCCCACTCCGCCGTCGGGGGCTGCGCCCCCAGCCCCAGAAAGGACAGAGACGCGGTCGACAGGATCGCGGTGGCCAGGCCGAAGGTCCCGATCGTGATGACCGGCCCGAGGACCTGCGGCACGAGGTGCACGAACATGATCCGGCGGTCGCTCGCGCCGATGCTCCGGGCGGCCTCGACGTAGAGCTCGCCCTTCGTGTTGAGGACCGAGCCCCGGACCACCCGCGCGAAGCGGGGGATCCCGCCGATACCGACCGCGATCATGACCTTCTCGAGGCCGGATCCAAGGACGGTGACGATGACGAGCGCCAGCAGGATGCCGGGGAAGGCGAGCTTCACGTCGATGATCCGCATGAGGATCCGGTCGGTCCAGCCGCCGAAGTAGCCCGCGAAAAGGCCGATGAGCCCGCCGATCGCGAGCGACACGCTCACGGCGGCGAGACCGACGGTCATCGAGACGCGACCGCCATCGACGAGCCTGAGGAGCACGTCCCGGCCGAAGTTGTCCGTGCCGAGGAGGTGGCCGGCGTCTCCCGGCGCCAGCAGCGAGCCCCGCAGGTCCTGCTGGTAGGGGTCGATCGCGATGACGAGCGGCCCGAGGAATGAAACGACGGCGAGGAGCGCGAAGAGCGCGAGCGCGCCCATCGCGAGCCGATCGCGCCGGAAGCGCCACCAGGCGCGCCGGTACGGGCCCGCCGGCCGCGGCAGCGCCGGGAGCGGTCGCCGGTCGGCGACCACGGCCGACACGAGCGGCACCCGTGCGAGGTCAGGCCGATCGGATCTTGGGGTTGAGGTAGCCATAGGAGACGTCCACCAGCAGATTCGCCACGAGGTAGGAGACGGCGGTGAGGAGGATGACGCCCTGCACGACGGGATAGTCCTTGGCGAGGATCGCGTTGATCGCGAGCTGCCCGATGCCCTGCCGCGCGAAGACCGTCTCGACGATGACGCTGCCAGCGAGCAGTCGTCCGACCTGCAGGCCCACGATCGTGACGATCGGGACCAGCGCGTTCCGTAGCGCGTGCCGGCGGAGGATCGTCCGTGGGTGGAGGCCTTTGCCGCGCGCCGTGCGGATGTACTCGAGGCCCATGACCTCGAGGAGCGAGGCGCGCGTGAGCCGCGCGATGAGGCCGGTGCCTTCGTAGCCGAGCACGAGGGCGGGAAGGATGAGCCGGTCGAAGCTGCCCGAGCCGGTGGCCGGCACCAGCCCGAGCGTCACCGAGAAGATGAGGATCATGAGGATCGCGAAGGCGAAGCTCGGGATGGACACGCCGCCGAGCGAGAAGAGCATCACCGCCGCGTCGATCGGCGAGCTGCGCTTGACCGCCGCGATCACGCCGAGCGACATGCCGAGGACGATGGAGAGGAGCATCGCCGCGCCCGCGAGCTCGAGCGTGCTCGGCAGGCGATCGAGGATGAGCTTCGTCACCGCCTGGTGCTGGATGTACGACTGTCCGAGGTCTCCGCGGACCGCGTTCCCGAGCCAGCGCACGTACTGGATCGCGAGCGGATCGTTCAACCCGAGGTCGTCGCGGATTTGCTCGGCGAGGGCGATCCGCTGCTCAGGCGTTCCGACGCCGAAGGCGGCCGCGCCCATCATCGCGTCGACCGGATCGCCGGGGATGAGATGCAGGATCGCGAAGACCAGGAGCGACGCGAGCAGCACGACCGGGATCGCCTCGACGAACCGCTGTGCGATGAACTTCGCCACGGGGCTAACCCTTGGGGGCCGGGGGGCTCGGCCCCCCGACTGGATCGTCGCGGACGTCGAACCCTTTGTCCCGCAGCAGAGTGACCGTGCTCTCGATGAGCGCCGCGACCTTTGCCAGCGGCGCGTCCATGCGCTTGATCTCCGACAGAGGCCGGACCGGCCCGTGGGCGGCCTTCGCGTTCACGGGTGTCTCGCCAAAGAGGCGCGCGAGCAGCGTCTGGATCTCCGGCGACAGGAGGAAGTCGACGAACGCGCGCGCCTCGGCGGGATGCTTCGCCCCGGCGAGGAGCGCGACCGTGTGGGCCTCGACGTGCGTCCCCATCCCGCCGTCCTGGTCGAGCCACGCCTCGCCCACGGGGTTGCCCTCCAAATAGAAGACATGGATGTTCGACGAATTCGCGATGGCGACCGCCTTGCGCTCGCGGGCGAGCGCCTCGCGCGTCCGAAGGTTCGATGCGTAGACGCGCATGCCGTTCGCGAGGAGTCGGTCGATGAGCCCGGTCGTCCAGGCGTCGCCCTTCACGACGCGGAGCGCGGCGAACTGCGCCACCGTGGTCATCTCGACGAGCGCGGCGCACGCGACGGCGCCGCGAAAGCGCGCGTCCGTGAGGTCCTCGAGCCGCGCGGGCCAGGCGGAGGAGTCCGCCAGCACCGTGCGGTTCACCATGGCGGCGCGCGGCCAGGCGGTGAACGAGAGCCACGAATGGTCCGGCGCGCGCAGCCACTCGGGGTACGCCTTCGCGACCGGCGCCGCGTACGGCTCGAACACGCCGGTCTCGCGAACGAGCTCGAGTGCGAGCTGGCTGTTCGTGAGCAGCAGGTCGGCTTGCGGATCCGCGCGCTCGGCGAGCACGCGCTTCTCGGCATCGTGGTGGTAGACCTTTTCCACCGTCGTCCGCACGCCGGTGAGACGCTCGAAGAGCAGGTAGACCGGCGTCAGGTCGGGCCGGTTGCGTCCCGAGTAGATCCGGAGGGCCTTACCCATCAGCGCGCGCCCGTCGCGACGACCCGCTCGGCGCGCCGCTGCCGGCGCTCGAGCTCCTCAGGCGGATGCACGTCGCGGAACGTGAAGTAGATCGCGACGTCGTAGAGGAGCTTGAGCGCGCCCGCGATGAAGAACGGCAGCCCCAGCGCTGCCGCGCTGAAGGCCATGCCGGCGAAGGTCGGCGAGATCGCGGTGGCGGTCGTGCGCGCGACGTTGGTGATGCCGGCCGTCGCGGTGCGCTCGTCGGGATCGACCACCGCCATCGTGTACGACTGCCGCGTCGGAACGTCCATCTGCGAGACGCTCATGCGTGCGAGGAACAGCGCGACGGCGAGCCACGGGACCGGCGCGAGCGGCACCAGGATGAGGAGCACCTGCGACGGCAGGTGCGTGAACACCATGGTGTTGAGCAGGCCGATCCGCTCGGCGAGCCAGCCCGCCGCGAGCAGCGAGAGGCCGGAGAGGACGCCGACCCAGAAGAAGATCACCGCGAGCGTCCCAGGGTCGAAGCCCCAGCGCAGGAAGAACCAGTACGCGACGACGGACTGGACGACGAACCCGCCGGCGAACGCGTCGAGCCCGAAGAGCACCGACAGCTTCGCGACCGTCCCCCGCGAACGGTGGATGCCGAGGAAGCGGCGCTCGCCTTCGACCTTCGCGAGCTCGACGCGATCGCTGAGGGTGACGAAGACCGCGAAGTTCACGAGGCCGATGAGCGCATACACCACGAAGAGCGGCCGGTACGCGTCCGCGCCGTGCAGGCCCTGGGCGGCGAAGAAGCCGACCGACGCGGCGGCGAGCGAGCCGAGCGCGCCCGCGAAGTTCGCGAGCGTGTTGTAGATGGCGAAGAGCCAGGTGCGGCGCTCGTCCGGCGCGGTCTGTGGAAGGACGGCCTGCTCGACGGTCTGGAAGATGCCGACCTCCGAGCTCGTCGCGCTGATAGTGCCCGTGAACGCGCCGATGACGAGCCACCAGAAGTCGCTCGTGATCGCGAAGAGGAGCCCGCCGACCGCCATGAGGAGCGCCATCGTCGCGACCGTCTTTCGCCGGCCGTAGCGATCGGCGACGAGCGACCAGAAGATGGTCATGAGGGCGGAGCCGCCGATCGCGGCGCTGAAGATGAGGCCGACCTGGACGGGCATCATGCCGAGCTGGTCGAGGTAGACGCCGAGCACGACCGCGAGGTAGCCGTACGCGAACGTGCGGAGCACGCGCGTCACGAGGAGCTTGCGCCCGTCGAGCGAGAGCCAGGCGAGCACGACCTAGCGCGCTGCGGTCACTGCGGGGGTTTGAGGGGGCGAGGCCCCCTCAACATGAGCCCCTTCAACTGGGTACAGGTTCCAGGGCACCAGCCGGTAGTCGTTCTCGCACGGTGGACCCGCGCTGATCCAGTACTCGCCGGCCGTCAGATCCACGATGCTCGACGCGACCGTGTGATAGCGGTCGCCGGTGCCCAGCCGCTGGTCGTCGTGCTTGCAGAGCGAGTTCGGGAACCCGAAGTGGTCGCGCAGCGCGTCGCCGATCGCCGCGCGTGCGGCGGAGGGCGCGTTCGCGGTGCGCACCGCCTGCAGCCCGCGCTCGAGGCGGGGCAGACGCCAGAGCGAGTTCACGGAGAAGGGGCGGTACGTCGCGGCGATCTGCTCGGGGACGAACGCGAGGAAATGGTTGGTATGCGCGAGGATGCCGTCGGTCGGGTACATCCAGCCGTGTCGTGCCGGCGTCGTCTCGAGGTCGATCGCGAACCCGTCGCGGTGGGTGATCAGGAGGTTCGTGCAGACCGACTGCTTCGAGTCGAAGACCGCCTTCAGCGCGCCCTGCATCTCGGTCGATTCGAGGACGCGGCGGCGGATGAATGGCTGCGGGATACCTACGCCCTTGCCGAAGCGCGCACCGAGGCCGTTCGCGTTGAGCGCGATGCCCGCGGAGTTCGCGCCGTGGCGTCCGATCTGCCCGGCTTCCGTCTGCATGACGATCGTCGGTTTGCCGGGCTGCGTGATGCGCAGGAGGACGATGGTCTCGCCGGTCTGCGCGAGCCAGTCCCAGTTCTGTCCCGCGTAGGTGTGCCCGTCGCCCGACGCCTCGGGGAGGATCGCGAACGACGAGCAGCCCTCCGGCTGTTCCTCCTCGCTGTCGGAAAAGGGGTTGCCGTGCGACAGCTCGCCACGCGCGTTGAGGGCGAGGACCTCTTCGTAGCGGATGCCCGCACCTTCGGCGATGCCGTGCAGCTCCTCGCCGATACCCGGGAGGTAGGCCTCGATGAGCGGATCCCAGCGTGGGACCTGGCGCAGGACCTCGGCCCATTTGAGCCCGGCCGTCCGCTCGAACGACTCCTGGTAGAAGGCGACCGAGCCGCGGATCTGCTCGCGCGCCGCCTCGCCGTGCTGACGGCCGAGCTCGCGGCGCGTCCCGCTGATCTCATAGGTCGGAAGGCCGGCGGTCCCCATGGCGGTTCCCCCTTGAAGGCTGTCGCAGCGTACACTACGATTCCGCAGCGCAGCACGCAATGTCCACTACAGTCACGTCCGCCCTGCTGGACGAGCGCGTCGCCGCGGCGCGGGGAGCCCTCTCCGCTGCGGAAGAGCGCGTCGTCGACTTCATCGCGCGCCACCGCGAGGAGGTCGCCTTCCTCTCGGCCGCCGAGATCGCGCGCGAGCTCGCGACGAGCGACGCCACGGTGATCCGGGCGGCGCAGTCGCTCGGCTACAGCGGTCTCCCCGAGCTCAAGAGCGAGCTGCAGAACGCCCTGCGCTCACGCGCCACGCCGGCGCTCCGCCTCGGGCGGAGCCTCGAAGAGCTCGGTGACGATCCCGCGGCGATCCTCGAGCACGTGCTCGCCAACGAGCGCCAGCTGGTCGAGGACGCGAAGGTCTCGCTGCGGCCGGCCGACTTCGTACGCGCGCTCGACGTGATCGACGACGCCCAGCGCGTGCTCGTGTTCGGCATCGGTCCGAACAGCGCGCACGCGGAATACCTCGCCATGCGTCTCGTGCGGCTGCGCCGCAACGCCATCGCGGTGACCGCGCGCGGGGTCGGCCTGGCGGACGCGCTCCTCGACATGCGTAAGGGCGACGCGCTCGTGGCGATCGCCTACGAGCAGGCCGCGCCGGAGGTCCGCATCACGCTCGACCGCGCTCGCGAGCTGCGGCTGCGCTCGGTCCTCGTGACCGATTCGCTCGGTCTCGCGCTCGCCGGCAGGTTCACGGTCGCGCTGTCCGCGCGCCGAGCCGGCAGCGGCATGTATCACCAATCCGGGATCACGATCGTCATCCTCGACGCGCTCCTGATGGCGCTGGCGGCGCGCCATCGGGCGAGCGCGCTCGAGGCTGCGGAAGAGCTGCAGCGGCTGCGCGACGGGATCGCGCGGGCCGGCTAGGGGAGGAACGGCCATGGCGACGCTCACCACCACCCGGGGTCTCACGAGCGAGGAGGTCCTCGCGCTGCGCGACCGCTACGTCCCAAAGGGTCTGCACGCCGCGACGCCGGTCGTCGTCGACACGGCGGACGGCTCCGTCGTGACCGATCCGGAGGGGCGCGAGTACATCGACTTCGTCTCCGGCATTGGCGCGCTCAACCTCGGCCACCAGCACCCCGACCTCGTCGCCGCGGCGCGGGCGCAGCTCGAGCGCTACACGCACGTCGCGGCACAGGTGGTGACGTACGAGCCGTACGTGCGCCTCGCGCAGGCGCTCGACCGCATCTACCCCTCGTCGCCCGTCTCTGCCCTCCGGCCCCCGACCAGGTCCGTGTTCTTCAACAGCGGGGCTGAGGCCGTGGAGAACGCGCTGAAGATCGCGCGCGTCGCCACCGGCCGCGAGTGGATCATCGCGTTCCAGAACTCGTTCCATGGCCGCACCAACGCCGCGATGACCGCGACGGGCAAGACGAAGAACTCGCGCTTCCCATTCATGCGCTCGACCAGCCCGAACGTCGCGCACGTGCCGTACCCATATCCGTACCGGCCGCTCGCCGACGGCGGGCCCGAGGCGCTCGTCGAGCTGCACGCGCGGCTGCTCGAGCAGGTGCTGGATACCAATCTCGCGCCCGAGCACGTCGCCGCGGTGATCGTCGAGCCGGTGCAGGGCGAGGGCGGGTTCATCGTCCCGCCCGCCCCCTTCCTCGCGCGAGTCGCCGACATCTGCCGGCGGCACGGGATCCTCTTTGTCGCGGATGAGGTGCAGACCGGCTTCGGCCGCACCGGGCGCATGTTCGCGGTCGAGCACTCGCGCGTGACGCCGGACCTCCTCGTGACGTCGAAGTCGCTCGGCGGCGGGTTCCCGCTCGGCGCGGTCACGGGCCGCGCGGAGCTCCTCGACGCCCTCAAGCCCGGCGAGCTGGGCGCGACGTTCGGCGGCCATCCCGTCGCGTGCGCGACGGCGCTTGCCACGATCGAGGTCATCGAGCGCGACGGCCTGCTCGCGAGGGCGACGGCGATCGGCGAGACGCTGCGCCGCCTCTTCACCGCGATGGCGGAGCGGCACGAGTGCATCGGCGAGGTCCGCGGCATCGGCGCGATGTACGCGATCGAGCTCGTCTCGGACCGGCTCGCGAAGACGCCGGCGCCAAAGCTCGTCGACGCGGTCATCGCGACCGCGCGCGAGCGCAGCTTGCTGCTGCTCCGCGCGGGGCTCTACGGCAACGTGATCCGCACGCTCGTGCCGCTCGTCATCACCGACGAGCAGCTCGCCCGGGGCCTCGACATCCTGGACGAGGCCATCGCCGCGAACACAGGGGGTGGGGGATGAGCGGTCTTCTCGAGATGCGACGCCGCGAGCTGCTGAGGCGCTCGGCGCTCGCCGCGGCGAGCGCCGCGGTCCTCGCGTGCGCACCGGGCGCGGTGACGGGCTCCCGTCCGAGCGCGTCGCCGCGCAAGGGCGGCACCGTCACCTGGGGCCAGTGGGACAAGATCGACGTCATCGACCCCGCGCTCACGACGGGCGCGGCCTCGGGCGAGATCGCGCAGAACGTCTTGGACACGCTCATCACGATGGACGCCGATCAGAAGTTCTACCCCGGCCTCGCGACAAAGTGGACGATCGAGGATTCGTCGAAGAAGTTCACGTTCACGCTCCGCGACGGCGTCAAGTTCCACGACGGCAGCATGCTCACCTCCGCCGCGGTGAAGGGCTCGTTCGATCGGATCCTCGACCCCAAGACGAAGGCGGGCGCCGTCGTCTCGCTCGTCGGTCCGATCGACAAGATCACCACGCCGGACGAGCGGACCGTGGTCTTCACCTTCAAGCAGCCGTATCCCGCCTTCATGCTCCAGATCTGGCGCTACTTCTTCGGTGTCCTCTCGTCCAAGTACCTCGCAACGCTCAAGTCCGGGGACGTGGCCGCCGAGCCGGTCGGGTCGGGCCCGTTCAAGCTCGCGGGCCGCTCGCCCGACGGCGTGGTCACGCTCGAGGCGTTCCCCGATTACGCGTGGGGCGCGGACATCTTCAAGAACCGCGCGGCGCCGTACCTCGAGCGTCTCAAGTTCCGAGCCATCACCGAGCCGTCGACCCGGGTCGCGACGCTCGAGAGCGGCGAGAACCTCCTGATCGACGAGATACCCGAGGCCGACTACGCGCGCCTGCGGGGAGACGATCGCTTCCGCTTCGTGCTCTCGCCGCGCGCGAGCCACACGCTCGGCTTCAGCATGAACGTCACGAAGCCGCCGACGGACGACCACGCGGTCCGCGAGGCGGTGAGCTGGGCGGTCGACCGCAAGACCATCGTCGAGAAGGTCTTCTTTGGCGTGCACCACGCCACCGTCGGGCCGCTCTCGGAGGGCGTGTGGGCCCGCGACGAGAGCATCGAGAAGATGTTCGCGTTCGATCCGGCGCGCGCGAAGAAGATCCTCGACGACGCCGGTTGGAAGCTCGGCAGCGGCCCGATCCGCCAGAAGAGCGGACAGAACCTCGAGATCCTGCTGGTCACGTTCCGAAGCCCCTGGACCGAGATCGCACAGGCGCTTCAGTCGCAGCTCCGCGACGTCGGCATCGACCTCAAGATCCAGCCGCTGGAGCGCGGGCCGTACCTCGACCTCGTGCGCTCGTACAAGCACAACATGGCGGCGACGTCGTCGACGAGCATCGACCCCGACGGCATCCTCCGCGTCTGCTACCACTCCTTGAACCGCGGCTCGGGCAGCAACTTCTCCAACCTCGCGGACCCGGCACTCGACGCGCTCCTCGTCAAGGGCCAGTCGCAGGAGCTCAACACGCAGGAGCGCCGGCAGACCTACCTCGACGCGCAGAAGCGCGTGATGGAGATCCTGCCGTTCGTCGGCGTCATGAGCCAAGTCCGCGTCGAGGCGATGTCCAACAAGGTCCACGACTTCAAGCCGGGGCCCGACGGCCTCACCGGAACGCCGATGAACGACGCCTGGCTCGAGGGCTAGAAAGAGAAGGACATGGACGTGCTGAACCTGGCGGTGGCGGCGGCGCCGAGCTTCATCGCATCGAGCGTGGAGTTCGTCGAGGCGCTCACGATCGTCCTCGCCGTGGGGACCACCCGCGGCTGGCGCGGCTCGCTCGCCGGCACCGCGCTCGCGGCGCTCACCCTCGCGGTCATCGTGACCGTCCTCGGGGTCGCGCTCGTGACGTACGTCGACCGCCACGTGCTCCAGCTCGTCGTCGGCGTGCTCCTCCTCCTCTTCGGCCTCCGCTGGCTGCGGAAGGCGATCCTCCGGTACGCCGGCGTCGTCGCGCTCCACGACGAGGAGCTCATCTACCGGCGCGAGGTCGCCGAGCTACGGGCCCAGGGTCTCCGCAAGAAGGAGTGGGACTGGGTCGGGACCGTCATCGCGTACAAGGCCGTGCTCCTCGAGGGTCTCGAGGTCGCGTTCATCGTCATCGCCTTCGGCGCGGCCGGGGTCGCGGCGATGAACGCGGCGATCTGGGGCGCGATCGCGGCCGGCGTGCTGGTGACCGGGATCGGCGTCGCCCTCAAGCACCCGCTCACGAGGGTCCCGGAGAACACGATGAAGTTCGGCGTCGGCGCGATGCTCACGAGCTTCGGTGTCTTCTGGACCGCCGAGGGCCTCGGCATCGAGTGGCCCGGCGACGCGCTCTCGCTCTTCGCGATCCTCGGTGTGATCCTCGTGGTCAGCTGGGTCTCCGTCCGCATGCTCGCCGCGATGCTGCCGAGCGGCGCCCGCGTCGAGGCGCGCAATGTCTGACCTTCTGCGTGCGATCTGGGAGAACGCCTACGGGCTGCTCGTCGACGACGGGTCGCTCGCGATCGGCGCGCTTGCGGCGGTCGCGATCACCTGGCTGTTCGCGTCGATCGCCGCCGAAAGCGCCGAGCGGCTCGGCGGCGCGCTCCTGCTCGTGCTCGTCTGCGCGCTCGTGATCGCGAACCTCTACGCGGCCGGCCGCAACGCCCGTCGACGCATCAGCTAACGCCGACCTGATCCTGCGCGGCGGTCGGATCTGGACGGTCGATAGCGCTCGCCCCGAGGCCGAGGCGGTGGCCGTACGGCGCGAGCACATCGTCAAGGTCGGATCCGACCGCGACGTGCTCGCCCTGCGCGGACCCGACACGACGGTCGTCGAGCTCGCCGGGCGACTGCTGCTCCCCGGCTTCATCGACGCGCACACGCATTTCGGGAACGCCGCCGCGTGGGCCTTCCGGGTCGGGCTGTACGAGGTGCGCGAGCCGCGGGAGGCGCTCGCGAGGGTCGCGGCGGCCGCGCGCCGCGTCCCGCCGGGCCTGTGGCTCACCGGCGGCGATCTCGGGGCGGCCGCGGCCTGGGAGGCCGACGCGGCCGGGCGCGCGCGGCCCGCCGCCATGGCGCTCGACCGGCGCGCGCTCGACGCCGTTACCCCGGACCACCCCGTGCTCCTGCGACGGGTCGACGGCGCGTACGTGGCGAGCTCGCTCGCGCTCGCGCGCGCCCGACTCACGTCCGAGTCACCCGATCCTCGCGGCGGGCGGATGGAGCGCGACCCGCGGACCGGCGAGCTCACCGGCATCCTCCATGGCCGCGCCGGCGAGCGGATGCTGGAGCTCGTGCCGCCCGCGAACGGCGAGCTCCAGCTCGTGGGCGCGCGCGCCGCGCTCGAGGACCTCCGCCGCGCGGGCATCACCTCGATCCACGACGTCGCGCGGCTCGACGACCTCTCGCGGCGAAGGCTCTTTCACACGGACGTCGAGCGCAGCGCGACCGACCTCGAGATCTTCCGCGAGCTCCAACGCCGCGGCGAGCTCACCGTGCGCGTCTACGCGTTCCTCACCCTCGCCCTCTGGCGCGAGGTCGTCGCCGCGGGCATCCGCCCGCGCAGCGACGAGGGGCTCATCCGCTTCGGCGCCCTCAAGGCGTTCATCGACGGGTTCCTCATGGATGCCCCCTACGCCGACGTGCCCCGCTTCGCCGGAAGCTTCACCTTCCGCTTCGTCGACGAGGCGACCATGGCCGCGGATATCGCCGGCGCGGATGCCGCCGGGTTCGACCCCGTCGTCCACACGATCGGCGACAAGGCGCACCGCCTCCTCCTCGACTGGTACGAGGCGGCGATCCGCGCGAATGCGCCGCGCGACCGGCGCTTCCGGGTCATCCACGCGTGGTATCCGAGCGCGCGCGAGATCGCGCGCATCGGCAAGCTCGGCCTGTTCGCCGACGTCACGCCGCAGCACCTCGTGAACGACGCCGCCTCGGTGGAGCGCCGCCTCGGGCCGGAGCGCGCGCGGACCGCGCACGCCTGGCGCTCTTTGAAGGACGCCGGAGCGCGGCTCGATCTCGTCTCCGATTGGCCTGGCAGCTTCAACGAGCAGCGGGCGACCCCGCTCGCGCCACTCGAGAACATCGCGCTCGCCGTGACGCGCGAGTGGCATCCGGAGCAGCGCCTCACCGTCGCCGAAGCGATCGCCGCTTATACGATCGACCCGGCCTTCGCCTCGTATGAGGAGGACCGCAAAGGCAGCATCACCGAGGGCAAGCTCGCGGACCTCGTGGTCCTCTCGCGGGACATCCTCTCGATCGCGCCGCCCGCGATCCGCGAGACGGCCGTCGACCTCACGATCCTTGGCGGCCGGATCATCCACCGCCGCAGCGACTGAACCGGGCGTTTCGTCACGGGGAGCCGGGCTGGCTCGCCAGCGCGAGCAGCCGCTTCGCGTCCGCGTTCGTCGGATCCAGCAGGACCGCGTGCGAGGCCGCCGCGCGGGCACCCGCGAAGTCGCCGACGTCGAGGCGCACCTGCGCCAGCCCCGCCCACAGCGGAGCGCTGTCCTTCAGGGCGACCGCGGCCTCGAGGACACGCTCGGCCGCGTCCTTGTCCGCCAGCTTCGTCGCGGCGCCAGCGAGGACGACGTCGGTGCGCGGATCGGACGTCCAGAGCCGCAGGGCGTGCAGCGCCTCCTCGGCGGCGAGGTCGTACCGGCCGAGCGCGAGCGCGGTCTCGGCGTAGGCACGATGAGGCGCGGAGACGTTCGGATCGGCGGCGGTCGCCCGCCGGGCCACCTCGAGCGCGGCGGCCGCCGCGGGGCCGTTGGTGTCGCCCGCGGCCACGGCCAGCGTGGTGCGCGCGCGGGCCAGGTTGATCCAGTAGTTCGACTGGAAGGGCGCGCGCGCCGTCGCTTCCGTGAAGTCCGCCGTGGCGGCCGCGAGCTGCTGCTTCTGCTCCCGACCGAGCCCGCGATAGTTCCAATAGTCGGCACGGCCCCCGTCCAGCGCGACCGCCGCCGACGAGCGCGCGACGACCTCGTCGGCACGGCCCGCCGGATACGCGGAGGTCGCGTACCAGATCTCGCCGTTCGCCCGGTACGCGTTGAGGCCGGTCAGGGCGACGAGCAGCGCGCCGGCGAGGGCGAGCGCCTCGGCGGCGGCCGGTAACCGTCGCACCGCCGGCGCGGTCGCCGCGACACGCGTCCCCGTCAGCGCCACGGCCGCGCCCGTCACCGCCCAGGGGATCCAGCTCACGCTCACGGACTCAACGCTCGTGAGCGCGCCGAGCCAGTACGTGATGTAAGACGCGAGGAGAACCGCGGAGGCGGGGCCGCCCGGCGTGGCGCGCGAGCGCCACAGCGTCCAGCTGACGGCCGCGATCGTGGCGCTGAGCGCGAGGAAACCGACGGCACCGGTCGTGACGGCGGTCTGGAGAAGCCAGTTATGCGCCTGGTCGATCGCGAGGAAGGGCTGCTGCCAGACGGACTCGTCGTGCATGCCACGGAACTGTGGCCACGCGACGCCGAGCCCGTCAGGGCCCCAGCCGAAAAGAGGCCGCGCCGCGAACGCGCGCAGCGTCGTCTCATAGAGCAGGACGCGGTCGCTGACCCGAGCGCTCAGCAGACGCTGGCCGGGCGGCGAGGCCAGCGCGCCGAGCGCGGCGACGAGCAGCGCGCCCGCGATGCCGAGGACGAGGCGCGGCGAGAGGCGAAGACCGTGAGCGCGTACCCAGAGCGCCGCGAGCACGAGCAGTGCGCCGCCGTCGGCGAGCAGCGCGCCCCGCGTACCGCTCACGAGGACCATCGCGAGCGCGGCGGCGGCGACGACAGCCGCGACGACGCGGGCTCGCCGTCCCGTGAACAGCGCGGCCGCCGCGGCTCCCGCGGCGAGCACGGCGAAGAAGTGACCGAACATGTCGGGGTTCCCGACCGTGCCGAAGGGCCGCTCCTGGGGATCGCGGCCCCAGCGCACGGGGTCGAGGCCGAGGTATTGGACGGTCGCGTACGCCAGCGAGACGGCGGCTCCGATGAGGACGGCGGCCGTCACGACGAGCCAGTCGCTCCGACGACGGAGGGCCACGGCGAGCCCGAGATAGAGCACCGCCATGTCCGCGACGTAGGTCAGGCCGAGGTAGCGGTTCGGCAGTCCGAAGAGCGCGACGTACGTATCGGGCGCGAAAACGGTCGCGACCACGTTCGCGGCGACGAACGCGGCGACGAGCACATGCAGCCGGGTGCGCGGCACGATCGCGGTCCCGTAGCGGAGGAGGCCGATGGCCAGGATCGCCGCCATCGGCCACTCGAGCGCCTTGCTCCAGAGCGACTTCGGCAGGTCGAAGCCGAACTGGACGACCGTCGAGAAGACGACGATGAGCCCGAGCAGCTTCAGGGCGACAAGCCAGAGCAGCGCCTGCTGCGCGAACGATCCGCTGAAGTCGCCCGTGCGCGGCGCGACGTCGCGCGCGCGGCGCGAGGCCGAGCGGCGACTGCGGCTCGCGCGGGACAAAATGCCCTCCTGATCCTCGAGACCGGGGATCGGCGGCCATTGTCGGGCACCGGCTCCCACGCTCCGACTCATCCGGGGATCGGTCGCAGGGTGGGGCGGGAGCCCGGGTCGCGGCCTTGACAGGCCCGGGCCCGAGGCTGTATTAAACCAGCTAGTTATTTAACCGAAAGGTGCAGTAAGGATGGCGACCGACCCGCTGAGCGCGACGTTCGCCGCGATCGCCGACCCCACGAGGCGGGCGATCCTCGCCCGCCTGGCCGCCGGCCAGGCGTCCGTCACCGAGCTCGCGGAGCCTTTCGCCATGAGCCTTCCCGCGGTCTCGAAGCACCTCAAGGTGCTCGAGCACGCCGGCCTGATCTCCCGGGGCCGCGACGCGCAGTGGCGGCCCTGCCGGCTCGAGGCCGAGCGCTTGCGGGAGGTCGCGGACTGGGTCGAGCGCTATCGGCGCTTCTGGGAGCAGAGCTTCGACCGCCTCGACGGCTACCTCCGCCAGCTTCAAGAGAAGCCCAGCGCCCACGCGCGACAGACCAAACACGCGAAGGAGAAGAGACGTGGCCACAACCCCTGATGCCAAGATGTCCGAGCCCGCCAGCGAGCGGGAGCTCGTCACGACCCGCGTGTTCGACGCGCCGCGCGACCTCGTGTTCAAGGCGTGGACCGATCCGAAGCAGATGGCGCAGTGGTTCCCCCCGAAGGACTTCACCGCCCCGGTCTGCGAGCTGGACGTGCGACCGGGGGGCGCCATACGGATCCACATGCGGGGTCCGGACGGCAGCGTCTTCCCCGGCAAGGGCGTCTTCCGCGAAGTGGTTCCAAGTGAGCGGCTCGTGTTCACGTTCGAAGGCGAGGGCCCGCAGCGCATCCCACCGCTCGTGCTCATGACCGTCGTGTTCGAGGCGCAGGGCGCCAGGACGAAGCTCACCATCACGCACCGTTTCGAGACGGTCGAGGATCTCGAGGCGATGAGGGGGCCGACCAACGAGGGACTCGGCCAGAGCCTCGACAAGCTCGCCGCCCTGCTGGGCCGCGGCGGCGCCGCCACCACGACCGAGATCCGCGGTCGGACGCTAACGCTCACGCGGGTCTTCGAGGCGCCGCGGGAGCTCGTGTTCCAGGCGTACACGGAGCCAAAGCACATCGTGAAGTGGGCGTTCGCGAACGACTGGGAGTCGCCCTACGCCGAGACCGACGTGCGCCCTGGCGGGAAGTTCCGCATCGGCATGCGTCCCGCCGACCACAGCCAGGAGGGCTTCGCCTTCGAGGGCACGTACCGGGAGGTCGCCGTGCCCGAACGGATCGTCCAGGTCCTCGGCGACGGCCGCGTCATAACGACGACCTTCGCGAACGTGCAGGGCAAGACGAAGCTCACGCTCACCGTCGAGATGGAGATGAGCGAGGAGCAGGAGCGGCAGGGCTGGAGCCAGATCCTCGAGCACTTCGCGCAGCACCTGGCGACCCTTCGCTAAGGCGCGCTGAGCTCGGCGAAGTAGGCTTGCCGTCATGCCGGCAGCCAGGTCCACGAAGAAGACCGCCGCGAAAAAGCCCGCGGCACGGAAGCCCGCGACGGCGGGTGGCGCCGACGGGCGCGGGGATGCCGCCGCGGTGCGGGCCTACTTCGCCCAGCAGCCCGCGGACAAGCGCGCCTTGCTCGAGAAGCTGCGCGGCCTCGTCCTGAAGGGCGTGCCCGACGCGACGCCGTCGATCAAGTGGGGCGTGGCCGTCTACCAGCGCAACGGAAGGAACGTGTGCGCCCTCGCGGCGTTCAAGGACCACGTCGGTATCAACTTCTTCGCCACGCCCGACGTCCTCGTCGATCCGCAAAAGAAGCTCGA
>Ga0209689_1000727_pt1 | contig 23496 bp, 20 predicted proteins | sample GraSoiAngelo_149_FD_187119 | JGI IMG/M metagenome (GOLD analysis project Ga0209689, IMG submission 187119) | Grasslands soil microbial communities from the Angelo Coastal Reserve, California, USA - 14_1009_09_30cm (SPAdes) (version 2) | ecosystem: Environmental > Terrestrial > Soil > Grasslands ... | reverse complement strand
ATGAACACGGTCGGGGTGGTGGGGCTGGGCTACGTGGGGCTCACGATGGCGGTGACGCTCGCCCGCAAGGGCTTCACCGTGCACGGCGTGGACACCTCGCCCGCCGTGCTCGACGCGCTCGCCCGCGGCCGGCCGCACCTCTACGAGCCCGGGCTCGACGAGGCGCTCGGGACGTTTCTGGGCGATCGTCTCCACGTTGCCTCGGCCCTGCCCGGCGGCGTCGAGGCCGCCATCATCTGCGTCTCCACGCCGGTCAGTCCGGAGACGCGCGGGCCCGAGCTCGGCAATCTGCGGGCGGCCGCGCGCCACGTGGCGGAGCGCTGCGCCCCCGACACGCTCGTGATCGTGCGAAGCACGGTGCCCGTGGGGGGGAGCCGCGCCGTGGTCCTGCCCGAGCTGCTCTCGGCCTGGGGACGCGCGCGCCTGGCCTTCGCGCCGGAGCGGACCATCCAGGGGCAGGCGCTGCGCGAGCTCGAGGAGCTGCCGCAGGTGGTGGGCGGCCTCGATCTCGAGAGCGGTCGCGCGGCCGCCAACCTCTTCGAGCGGGTGACTCGCCGCGTGGTCTCCGTCTCCTCGCTCGAGGCGGCGGAGCTGGTCAAGCTCGCGAACAATTGCCACACGGACCTGATCTACTCCTACGGCAACGAGATTGCCCTCGTGGCCGAGCGGTGGGGGCTCGATCCTCTCGAAGTCATCCGGGCTGCGAATGTCGACTATCCGCGCCCGGACCTCGCCAGGCCCGGCTTCGTGGGCGGGGCGTGCCTGTCCAAGGATCCGTATATCCTGATCAGCGCGTCGCGGGCGACGGGCTACACGCCATGGCTGGTCGGGCAGGCGCGCGGGCTCAACGAGCACCTCCCCGGCCACGTCGCCGAGCGGCTCGTGGCGATGATCCGGTCCGCTCGCGGCAGCGCGGAGGGCGCGCGGCTCTCCGTGCTCGGCTGGGCCTACAAGGGCTGGCCGCCCACGGACGACATGCGGGGCGCGCCCATCGTGCCCATGCTCCCCCTCTTCCGCGCGGCCGGGCTCTCCCTTCGCGGCCATGACCACCTCGTGGGAGCTGATGTCATCCGCGGCCTCGGCGCCGAGCCGGTCACGGCGGAGGCGGCCTTCGACGGTGCGGACGCGGTGCTCGTGGTCACCAACCATCCCGAGTACGCCAAGCTCGACCTGGGCCGGCTCCTGCCGCGCCTGCGCCGGCCCGCCGTCCTCTACGACGCCTGGCGCATCCTCGACGAGGAGACCGTCCGCGGGGCGGGCGTGCGCTATGCGGGGATCGGCTATGGCTAGGACGCTGATCCTGGGGGGAGCGGGGTTCATCGGCTATCACCTGGCCGCGCGCCTCGCCGCCGAGGGCCACGCCCTCACCCTCGTCGACGACTTCTCGCGCGGCCGCCGGGACGGAGAGATCGAGGCGCTCTGCGCGCGGCCGGGCGTGACCCTGGTCCAGGCCGACCTCACCCGCGAAGACGCGCTCCGGGACCTGCCCGCGCGGTGGGACTCCGTCTACATGCTGGCGGCCGTGGTCGGCGTGCGCAACGTCGAGACCGACCCCGCGCGGGTGATCCGCACCAACACGCTCGCCCTCATGCGCCTCCTCGACTGGCTCACGCCCGAGGCGGGCATGCTCTTCTTCGCCTCGACCAGCGAGACGTACGCGGGCGGCGTGTCGGCGGGCACGGTGGCGGTGCCCACCCCCGAGGACGTGCCGCTGTCCGTGCCCGACGTGGCCGCGCCCCGCTTCGCCTACGCGGCGAGCAAGATCCTGGGGGAGGCGGCGGTGATCCACACCGCCCGCGCCCGCGCGCGTCCGTCCGTCATCGGGCGCTTCCACAACGTGTACGGGCCACGCATGGGCGCCGATCATGTCGTCCCGGAGCTGTCGCTCCGCGCGCTGCGTCGCGAGGATCCGTTCCGCGTGTACGGCACGGATCAGCGCCGCGCCTTCTGCCACGTCTCGGATGCCGTGGAGGCCATGGTCAGGCTCATGGCCACGCCGGCGGCCTCGGGCCGGGTCGTGAACATCGGCAACGACACCGAGGAGACACTGATAGAGGATCTGGCGGGCCTCGTGCTGAGAGAGGCGGGATTCGCGCCGAGGCTCGAGCGGGTGGCCGCGCCCGCGGGGTCGGTGGCGCGACGCTGCCCCGACATCGGGCGGCTTCGCGAGCTGACGGGATTCGTGCCCAAGGTCTCCCTCGAGGCGGGCGTGCGCGAGACCTTCGCCTGGTATCGCCTGCGTCACGAAGCGGAGGCGAGGTCGCGGTGACCGGGCCCGGGCGCGCCATTCCCAATGCCGTTCCCCACCTCGCCGGCAACGAGTGGAAGTACGTCAAGGAATGCCTCGACACCAACTGGGTGTCCTCGGCCGGGCCCTTCGTGGGTCGCTTCGAGCGCGAGGTGGCGGCGCACGTGGGCGTGCCCCACGCCGTGGCCACCGTCAACGGCACGGCCGCGCTTCACGTGGCGCTCCTCGCCGCGGGGGTCAAGCCGGGCGATCTCGTGCTCGTGCCCGCCCTCACCTTCATGGCGACGGGCAACGCCATCGCCTATTGCGGCGCCGAGCCCGTCTTCCTCGACTCGGAAGAGGTCTCGTGGGGGCTCGACCCGGAGAAGACGGCCGACTTCCTCTCGCGCGAGTGCCTGGTCAAGGCGCGCCACGTCGTGCATCGCGCCACGGGCCGCGTCGTGCGCGCGCTCCTGCCCGTGGACCTGTACGGGCATCCGTGCGACCTCGACGCGATTCTCGAGATCGCGGGGCGCCACCCTCTCGCCGTGGTCGAGGATGCCGCGGAGGCGCTCGGCGCCCGCTACCGGGGACGCGCCGTGGGCGGGGACGGCCTCGTGAGCTGCCTGTCCTTCAACGGCAACAAGATCATCACGACGGGTGGGGGCGGCATGGTGCTGACGCGGGATCCCGAGGTGGCGGCCCGTGTCCGGTCCCTGACCACCCAGGCGCGGGGCGACGCCCTCGAGTTCGTCCACGACGAGGTCGGTTTCAACTATCGCCTGACCAACATCCAGGCGGCGCTGGGCGTCGCCCAGCTCGAGCAGCTCGACGCGTTCATCGAGGCCAAGCGCGCCACCGCCGCCCACTATCGCGAGCTCCTGGACGGCGTGCCAGGGCTCACGGTCTTCACGGAAGCGGCCTGGGCGCGCTCGACCTACTGGATGCCCTCGCTCCTTCTCGACGAGCGACGCGGCCCCGACATGCGGGCGCTCCTGCGCCGGCTCAATGCCGCGGGCATCGGGGCGCGCCCGCTCTGGCGCCCGCTCAATCTGCAGCCGGCGTTCAAATCCGCCCTGACCTACCGGATCGAGGTCGCCCCGCGGTTGTACGACCGGGGACTGTCCCTGCCGTGCTCGGTCGGCATCACGCCGGAAGAGCGCCGGCTCGTCGCCGAGGCACTCGTCTCCGCGCTCGAGCCGTGAAGGCGGAAGCCCCTGCCGTGACGGTGGCGCGAGGAGCGAGAGACGTCGGGGCCTGGCCGGAGGCGGTGCGGGGGCGGCTCGCCGAGTACTACACCCGCTACTATCGGGACACCCTCGGCGTGCCCGGCTGGCAGGATCTCGTGGCCGTCCGGCTCGGAGAGGAAGCGCTGGAGACCCGCCATCTCTCCCGGCTGGAATCGGCGATGGGACGGAGGGTGGCGGGTCTCCGGCTCCTCAACGTGGGCTGCGGCACCGGAGGCTTCACCGTGGTCGCCCAGCGCGCCGGCGCGAGCGCGGTGGGCGTCGATGCCGAGCCGGCCGCGGTCGAGATATGCCGACTCAAGGCCGACGCCGAGAAGGGCGGACCGACCTGCCTCCTCGCCGCCGCCGAGGCCTTGCCGTTCCCCGACGCGAGCTTCGATGTCGTGTATTGCTTCTCGACGCTCGAGCACGTCGAGAGCGTGCCCGCCACCGTGCGCGAGATGCTCCGGGTCGCGCGCCCGGGCGGGGCCGTGTACATCCACGCTCCGAGCGCGCTCGCGTGCTACGAGGGGCACTACAAGCTCTTCTGGGTGCCGCGCATGCCGAAGGCGCTCGCGCGCTGGTATCTCCGGGCGCGCGGGCGTCCCACGGGCTTCGTGGACACGCTGACCCCGCTCCTGCCGCGGCGGCTCGAGTCGCTCGTGCGGGATGCGGGCGCCGGGGAGGTGACGAGGCTCGAGCCCGCCGACGCGCGACTGCCCGAGACGGGCAGCCCACTCTGGCCGCTCGTGCGGGCCTACTATCGGCTCTTCGGCATCGGGCCCCACATCGAGCTCCTGGCCCGCAAGTGACCGGGCCGGCAGTGGCGCTGCGCATGGACGACGTCGGTGCCGCCTCCAAGCGGAACGAGGTGTACGGGATCACCCGCCTCGAGCTGGGTGGGCTGCGGGTGCCCTTTCCCGGCAATCTGCTCTTCTTCAAGTACTTGCCGCCCATCAAGCGGTGGGGGCCCTATCGCGAGCTCGGCGGGCGCGACTGGGGGGCCGTGCTCGATTGGCTCGAGCGTCACGGCTCGCGCCTGACCGTCGGCGTGACCGCGGGCTGGGTCGAGGACGACGGCTCGATCACCCCGTATCCGCGCAAGTTTCCCGAGGCGAGTCGCGTGGTGCGCTCGGGCGTGGACCGTGGGCTTCTCGAGGTCGCCAACCATGGCTACACGCACTGCGTGCTCGAGCGCGGACGGTTTCGGCCGCGCGTCTTCTCCGGCAATCGGGCCGAGCATCGCGAGTTCTACGACTGGCTGCCGGAGTCCGTTCATCGCGAGCACGTCAGGATCTCCCAGGAGATCCTTCAGGATTTTCTCGGCCGCAAGGTCGAGACGCTCGTCCCTCCCGGCAACGTGCTCTCGCGCAAGACCTTGAAGGCCGCGGCGGAGGCGGGCCTGCGCTATGTCTCCTGCCTGGGGGCCCAGGCGTGGGCCCCCGCCGACGGGCTCGTGCTCGTCGACGACCGCCGGGTGCGCGCGTTCCACGACCGCGACGTCGTGCGGGGAGGGATCCGCTGGCTGGAGGGCCTGCGGGTCGGCGCGCCTTCGGGCGGCTACGTGACGGTGCGTGAGGTGGCCGCGGCGTGAAGGTCTGTCTCGCCAACGAGTATTTCCCGCCGCATGCCCCGGGCGGCACGGAATGGAGCACGCAGGCGCTCGCCGCCGCCCTCGCGGGGCGCGGGGCGCAGGTAGTGGTCGCCACGCCCAATTACGGAGCGGCCCCCGTCGAGGAGAGCGCGGGCTTCGTCATCCGGCGCTTCTCCTTCCCGTTCAAGCGCCCGCCGGGCCGCACCGTGCTCCCCCAGCGCATGCTGCAGAGCCCCCTCTTCGCGCTCTGGGCCGGGCTCCAGCTCGCGCGCCTCGTGCGCCGCGAGGGTGCCGATGTCCTCCACGCCCAGAACAAGCACATGCTCGTCCCGTCCCTCATCGCGCGGTGGCTGACCCGGGTGCCCGTCCTGCTGACCATACGGGACGGCAGCCTCATCGACCCGTCGCCCATGTGCCTGCATCACGGCGATCGCCGACCGGACGACTGCGGGGTTCGAAAGCTGTGGGGCGAATGCTCGGTCGAGTACTTCGATCTCTACATGCGGGGCCGGCGCTCGCGGCTCATGACCAAGCTCGCCTTCCTCGCGGGCTGGCTCGATGCCTGCGTCAAGCAGCGCTTCCTCCGTCGCGTCGACGCCGTGGTCGGGGTCAGCGACGGCATTCTCGGGATCTACGGCCGATCGGGCCTTCTCGACGGCGTCCGGCGCCTGCGCACCGTGTACACGATTCCACCTCCCACGGTGCCCGCCACCCCGGAACAGGCCGCGGACGTCCGGCGCGCCTATGGCCTCGAAGGCCGGCGCGTGGTGCTCTACGTGGGCAAGTTCTCTCCCGGCAAGGGGACGGGCGACCTGGCGGAGGCGGCGCCGCGCATCCTGAAATCGGTCCCCGACGCCGTCTTCGTCTTCGTGGGCGACGGCGTGACCCCGCTGCCCGACGAGCCCTGGCTGCGGCGGCTCGGGCCTCTCCCCAACGCCGAGGTGCTCGCCCTCTACGCCGCCGCCGACGTGGTCGTCGTCCCCTCCGTCATCCCGGATTCGCTGAGCCGGGTCATCCTCGAGGCCATGAGCGCGGGGCGCGCGGTGGTGGGCACGCGCGTCGGCGGAACTCCGGAGCTCGTGGTCGACGGCGTCACCGGGCTCCTCGTCAGGCCGCACAGTCCGACCGAGCTCGCCCGGGCGGTGGAGACGCTGCTGCTCGACGAGCCGCTGCGCCATGCGCTGGGCGCCGCCGCGCGCAAGCGCGTGGAATCGCACTTCGACCCGGAGACGAGCCTCGACCGGCTCCTCGCCCTCTACGACGAGGTGCGGGTCCGGTGAGGGGACCCCGCCTCGGGACATCCTATCGGCGCGCGCTTCTCGACGCCGAGCTGGCGAGGCTGGCCCCCGACCTCACGGGCCTCGTGCTGGATGTCGGCGGCAAGCGGGTGCCCCGCGGGAGCTTCCGGCGCCAAGAGGAGCGCGCCCGGCGCTGGGTCCTCCTCAACATGGATGCCGCCGAGCGCCCCGACGTGATCGCCAACGCCGAGGCCCTGCCGCTCCGGTGCGGGTCCGTCGACCGCATCGTGTGCACCGAGGTCATCCAGTACGTGGACCGGTACGAGGTCATGCTCGATGAGTTCGCCCGTGTCCTCGTGCCTGGCGGACGCGTCGTGCTCTCCGCCCCGCTCCTCCATCGGCCGGATCATCCGCTGGACCGTCACCGCTTCTCCGCGGCGCGGCTTGGTGAGCTTCTCGACCGGGCCGGGCTCTGCGTCGAAACGGTCAGCCAGCAGGGCCGCTTCTTCACCAGTCTCGCTCACATGCTTCGCCAGGCCACGGCCCAGGTCGCCTCGCGTCCGCTGCGCGCCCTCGCCGCGCTTCCCGTGCTGCCCCTGGGGGCGATCCTGCTCGCCATGGACCGGCTGCCCGGGGTCGCCCGCTCGCCCTTCCTGTCGAGCTATGCCACCGGCTATCTCGTGACGGCGCGCAAGCCATGAGCGTGGGCGACATGCGCATCTGCTCGCCCCATTGCGGCGTCGCGCCGGAGACGACTTCGGGAGGCGAGACCTATGAGCGGGAGCTCCTGGCCAGGCTCGGCCGGGCTGGGGTAGACGTCGAGCTCATCCTTGCCCGCGGCAAGGCGCATCCCGAGGGCGTGCCCCACTGGACGGTCCACCGCTTTCCCATTCGCCGGGGACTGCGGTGGTGGGTCGCGCCATTCGTCGTGCCCTCGGCCATCAAGCGCGTCTGGGACGAGCGCCCCTTCGACCTCCTGCGCGCCCACTCGCTCCGCTACATCGGGCCGAGCGCCCTCATCGCGCGGAGGCGCTTCAACTTCAACGTCCCGGTGGTCTCGCACCACCACCACCTCGACCCGAGCCCGCTGAACCGGCTCATCGAGAAGCGGGTGGTGGAGGCCTCCGATCGCGTGGTGGTGGGAAGCGAGTTCGGCCGCCGCCAGCTCGCGTCCGAGCTCGGGGTCCGCACGGATCACGTCTCCGTCGTCTACTATGGTGTCGATCCCGCTTTTGTCCCCGGGCCGCCCCCGTCTGAGCTGCTCGACCGCTATCACCTGCGTGGGCACCCCGTCGCGCTCTTCCTGGGCGGGCTCAAGCCTCGCAAGAATCTCCGGCTGCTCCTGGATATCTGGGCGCCGGTCGCCGCCCGGGTGCCCGAGGCGCGGCTCGTCATCGCGGGCGGCGGCCCCCTGCGCTCCGATCTGGAGCGCCACGTCCGACAGCTCGGTCTCGAGGGCCGGGTGGTCTTCACGGGCTATGTCCCCGAGGCCGAGAAAGCCGCGCATTTCCGCCTCGCGGACGTGTTCCTGTTTCCCTCGGCCATGGAGGGCTTCGGCTTCAGCGTGGCCGAGGCGATGTCCGCGGGCGTGCCCGTGGTCGCCTCCGACCGGGGGTCCATTCCCGAGCTGGTGGCCGAGGGCCAGAGCGGCTTCGTCTGCGATCCTTCGGTGCCCGACCGCTTCGTGGAGCGCCTGCTCCTCTTGCTGGGCGACGCCGCCCTCCGGGAGAAGTTCGGCGCCGCCGCGCGCGAGCGCGCCGATCGCCTCTTTCGCTGGGAGGCCTGCGTCGAGGGCACGCGACGCGTGTACGCAGAGACGATCGAAGCCTGGCGGCGTCGCGGCGCGCGGCGGTCGACATGAATTCCCTCGGCCGGCTGACCGTGCGCGCGGTGGACGTGGTGAATCGGCGCGGCAAGGCCCTCGGCGTCCGCCTCGTGCGCTGGACCGGGAAGCGGCCCTATGCCATCCATCCCAAGCATCTCGTCGAACATCCGTGGCACGACTGGTACCTGCCGTATCTCTCGGCGGGCGACCGTGTCCTCGACGTCGGCTGCGCCAACGGCGCCCACTTGTCGCGGGCGGCCACCCGATGCCGGGCCATCGTCGGCTTCGACTACGACCTCGCCCAGCTCCCCATCGCCGCGCGCACCATCCGCGAGCAGGGGCTCGGCAACGCGCGCATCTTCGCCTGGGACATCACGGGCGCTTTTCCGTTTCCCTCGGCCTCGTTCGACGCTGCGCTCTTCCTGGACGTGATCGAGCACCTCGTTCCGCGCCTGGACGTCCTGAGGGAGATTCATCGGGTCCTCACCGAGGACGGGCGGCTCCTGGTCTCCGGTCCCAATCGAGAGACGCGCTGGCGCCGGACCCTGCGGGAGGCCGGGCTCTTCGCGTACTCCGATCCAGACCACAAGGTCGAGTACACGCGGGAGGAGTTCCTGGCCGAGCTGGCCGCGGCCGGGTTCGAGCCGGACGGGCCGGTCATGCCCGTGGTCCTCGACACGCCGTGGGCAGGAGCCATCGACGCCGTGGGTGGGCTCTCCCTCGGCCTCTACGACAGGCTCAGCCGCTGGAAAAGGGAGGCGGCGGTGCGCCGTCCCGAAGAGAGCACGGGCTTCCGGGTGGTGGCGAGGAAGCGGCGCGCATGACCATCGGGTTTCTTCCCGCCCTCGGGAGCGGGATCCGGTCTCTCGCCGAGGCCGGCCAGCTCTCGCGCCTCCTCGATGGCTACATGAGGCCGTACGCCGATGCCTTCGGCGAGGTGCTCTACTTCAGCTACCTGCCGGAGTCCCTCGAGGAGTTCTCGAGCGATCCTGCGCTCCTCAGGCGCGTGCGCGTGATTGCGCCCGCGCAGCCCATGAGCCGCGGGCGACGTGCCCTGACCATGGTGACGGCGCACGCGGACGAGTTCCGCCGCTGCCGGGCCCTGCGCGTTTTTCAGATCACGGGGACCATTCCGGCCCGGAGGGCCACCAAACGTTTCGGCGTTCCTTACGTGACCACCTATGGTTTCTGGTACGCGCAGCTCTCCGCGCCGGGGCTCATGGGCTGCCTCAAGCGCCCGCTCAAGGCGCGCGTCGAGAAGCGAGGACTACACGACGCGGCCGCAGTTTTCGCGACGACCGAGGAGCTCCGCTCCGTGGCGTCGAGGTTCTCCTCGCGCGTCGAGCTGCTCCCGAATGGCGTGGACACCCAGCTCTTTGCGCCCGCCGGACCTGCGTCTCGTTCGGGCCCTCCGCGAATACTCTACGTCGGTCGTCTGTCGATGGAGAAGAACCTGAAGACTATCGTGACCGCGACGGCCTACGTCGGCGATGGCGCTCTCGACATCATGGTAGGTGCGGGTCCGCTCCGAGGCGATCTCGAGGCGTGGGCCCGGGAACTGGGGGTCGAGATCCACTTCCCCGGGATAGTGGAACAAGCCAAACTGCCCGCAGTCTATGGTTCCGCGAACGTCTTCGTCCTCGCGTCGTTCACGGAAGGGCATCCGAAGGCTCTCCTTGAGGCCATGGCGTGTGGACTGCCATGCATCGCCTCCGACTGCGCCGGGAATCGATCGCTCATCGCTGACGGCGAGACTGGACTGCTCTTCGACCCCTACAGTCCCCATGAGCTCAGGGATTGCCTGCGGCGAGTCCTGGACGACCCTGCCCTCGCGGCCAGGCTCGGGAAGGCCGGCCGGGCCCTCGTGGCCGAGCGCTACGACCTGGGCGCGCTCGTACAGCGCGAGATCGAGCTCGTGCGCAGCGTGGCGAGGCGCTGAGGGCCAGCCGTGCCGTTCGCCTATTACTCGCGCGCCGCCACCACTCAGTTCTGGTCCGAGCACTGGGGCAGGCATTCCGTGGAGGAGCTCCTCCGCGTGGCGCAGACCTCGCCTCTGACCTCGTTGCTCGAGCAGCACCTCCCGCGCCAGGGCTCGATCCTCGAGGCAGGCTGCGGGCTGGGGCAGTACGTCCTGCTGCTTCGCAAGCGCGGCTACCAGGCCGTGGGCGTCGACTGGAGCGCGGAGGCGGTGGCGGAAGGATGCCGAGCGGGCGCCCCGCTCGCCGTCATGGATCTCCGCCGCCTCGGCGTGCCCGACGGGCTCCTTGCCGCCTATGTCTCTCTGGGTGTCGTCGAGCACGATCCGGAAGGGCCCCAGGTCATCCTCACCGAGGCGGCGCGGGTACTGACACGCGGGGGAATCGTTCTCGTGTCGGTGCCCTACTGGAATGGCCTGCGCAGGCTGGCCGGCCCCCTCCTCGCCTGGCGCAATCGGCGCGTGCGCGCGGCGGGCGGGCAGTTCTACCAGTTCGCCTTCACGCGCGCCGAGCTGGGCGCGCTCCTCGAGGCCCACGGCTTCTCCGTCCGCGGATTCCACGCCTATGATCCCGCGCGCATCCTGCGCGGGGCCCTGCTGCGTCTCTCGGACCGCGGCAGGGAAGAGATGAGCCTTCCCGCTCCCGGCGACGGGCCGCCCAGGTGGGGCGCCTCCCGAGCTCTCCGGGCCCTTCTCTACAGCGGCCCCGGGCTCAGGTTTTTCGGGCACATGCTGCTCGCGGTTGGGATAAGGCGGTGAGCCAGGCACCTTCGTGTACGATTCGAGAATGAGGAAGAAGGACGGATCGAGCTTCTGGGGGACGCGCCGCGTGCTCGTGACGGGCGGCGCCGGCTTCTTCGGTTCCTTCATCGTGGAGCGCTTGAAGGCCAGCGGTACCGGCGAGGTGATCGTGCCGCGGAGCCGGCACTACGACCTCGTCGACGGTGCGGCGGTACGGCGCCTGTACGCCGACGCGCGACCGCACCTCGTGATCCATCTCGCGGCCACCGTGGGCGGCATCGGCGCCAATCAGCGGCACCCCGGCGAGTTCTTCTACAAGAACCTCATGATGGGCGCGCAGATGATGGAAGAGGGACGGCGCTACGGCGTCGAGAAATTCGTGGCCGTGGGCACTGTCTGCTCCTACCCCAAGCACACGTTCGTGCCCTTCAGCGAAGACGACCTCTGGAACGGCTACCCGGAGGAGACCAACGCCCCCTACGGCCTCGCCAAGAAGATGCTGATCGTGCAGTCGCAGGCCTACCGGGAAGAGTACGGCTTCAACGCCATCAACCTGCTCCCCACGAATCTCTACGGGCCGCGTGACAATTTCGACCTCGAGACTTCCCACGTCATTCCCGCCCTGATCCGCAAGTGCCTCGAGGCGAAGCGCGCTCACGCGCCTACGGTCACCTGCTGGGGCACGGGGAACCCGTCGCGCGACTTCCTCTACGTGGAGGACGCCGCGGAGGCCGTGCTCCTGGCCGCCGAGCGCCACACCGACAGCCTGCCCGTCAACCTCGGCTCGGGATCGGAAATTTCCATGCGCGACCTCGCCGATCTCGTCCGCAAGGCCACGGGCTATCCCGGCGACCTCGTGTGGGACGCCAGCCGCCCCGATGGCCAGCCCCGCCGCTGTCTCGACACGAGCCGCGCCGAGCGGGCCTTCGGATTCCGCGCGCGGACCCCCTTCGAGGTCGGGCTCAAGCGCACGGTGGAGTGGTACCTGTCCGATCATGCCGAGGGCTGAGCCGCTCGCGCCGGAGCGCTGGGTTCGGGCCATCCGAAGCGAGCGGCCGCCGGCCGCGCTGGACGAGTACCTGCCCGCCTTCGAGGCGTTCTTCGACCACCACGCCGGCGAGGTCGAGGCCTGGCGAAAGCGGAACTCGGGCTATCACCGCGCCGTGGCCTCGCTCGCGCGCTTCTACATCCCGCGCGGGGCCCGCGTCCTCGAGGTCGGCTGCGGCACCGGCGACCTCCTAGCGGCCCTCGAGCCCAGCGTGGGCGTGGGCGTCGATCTCTCGGGCGAGATGGTCCGGCGGGCCGCCGCCCGTCACCCGCGGCTGTCCTTCCACTGGATGCCCGCGGAGCGGCTCTCGCTCCCCGGCCAGACGTTCGACTACATCATCCTGTCCGATCTCCTCGGCTACCTCTACGACATCCGCGCCGTGCTGGAGCGCATGGCTCCGCTCTGCCATCCGCGCACACGCATCGTGGTCAACTGGTACAGCCGGCTCTGGCAGCCCGTGATCAACGCGCTCGACCGGCTCGGGCTCAAGGCGGCGCTGCCCTATCTGAACTGGACCACCGTGGAGGACGTCGAGAACCTCCTCCGCCTCGCCGGCTTCGAGACCGTGCGGGTACGCGGTCACATCCTCCTCCCCCTGGCCCTGGGACCGCTGAGCCGGTTCGCCAATCGATTCCTCGCGCACCTGCCTGTCCTCCGCCAGCTCGTGTGGACGAACTGGGTGGTGGCGCGCCCGATGCCGCGAGGAGGGACATCGCCGGCCCCGAGGGTCACCGTCGTCTGCCCCTGTCGCAACGAGAAGGGAAACATCGAGCAGGTGGTCCGGCGCCTCCCGCGCCTCGGCGCGGAGACCGAGCTGATCTTCGTGGAGGGGCATTCGAGCGACGGCACCCTCGAGGAGTGCCGGCGCGTGGTCGCGAGCTATCCCGAGCGTGACATCAAGGTCCTCGTGCAGACGGGCAAGGGCAAGGGCGACGCGGTCCGGCTGGGCTTCGCCCACGCTTCGGGTGATCTGCTGATGATCCTCGACGCCGACCTCTCGGTCGCCCCCGAGGACCTGCCGCAGTTCTACGAGGCGATGGTCTCGAGCGCGGGCGAGTTCGCCATGGGCTCGCGCCTCGTCTACGGCATGGACCCGCGGGCCATGCGCTTCCTCAACCTCCTGGGCAATCGCTTCTTCGGGCTCCTCCTCTCGCGTCTCATCGGCCAGCCGATCAAGGACACGCTGTGCGGCACCAAGGTGATCTGGCGCGAGGACTACGCGCGGCTTGCGGCGGGCCGGGCGCATTTCGGCGACTTCGATCCCTTCGGCGACTTCGATCTCATCTTCGGCGCGGCCAAGCTCAACCTCCGCATCGTGGAGATTCCCGTCCGCTATCGCGAGCGCTCCTACGGGACGACCAACATCACCCGCTTCGCCGACGGGTGGCTCCTCCTCCGCATGTCCGCCAAGGCCGCCGGTCGCCTCTTCTTCGCGGCATGACCGAGGCGGAGGTCCTGGCCCGGCACCGGGCCGTGTGGGAGGCGCGCCCCGAGCTGCGGCAGGTCTACCGCGAATGGTTCGCGCGCCTCCTGGGCGCCGTGGAGGGCCTGGATCCCGTGGTCGAGGTGGGGGCGGGCCCTGGCTTCTTGAAAGAGTTCGCGCCGCATCTGGTCGCCACGGACGTGGTGGCGGGGCTCCGCGTGGACGTCCGCTGCGATGCCGATGTCCTGCCCTTCCGGTCGGCCAGCGTGGGAGGGCTCGTCCTCGTGGACACGCTCCACCATCTCCCTCGCCCCCTGGATTTTCTCGCCGAGGCCGCGCGCGTCCTCCAGCCGCGCGGACGGGTGGCCATGATAGAGCCGTGGATCACCCCCTCATCGTGGGTGCTGTACCGCTATTTCCACCACGAAGACTGCCGCCTCGGCGTGGACCTGACCCGACCCTTCGGCGGCGACGACAAGGCGGCCCTCGAAGGCAACGCGGCGATTCCCTACTTGACCCTCGCGCGCGTCCGCGAGGGAGCGCTGCCGCTTCGCCTGCTCAGCGCCGAGCCCTTCATCGGCCTGCCGTACCTCGTCACTTTCGGCTTCAAGGTGAAGCGCCCGCTGCCTCCCGCCCTCCAGCGCTTGGCCCGTCTGGGCGAAGCCACCCTCGATCCGCTGCGCCGCTGGCTTGCCACGCGTACGCTCGTCGTCCTCGAGAAGCCGGCGTAGTCAAGCGGTCGTCGCCGCTGCTATCCTGCGGGGCATGACGGAAGAGCCGTCCTACCGCCTCGAGGACCTGGGCGACCGACGCGTGCTCACGGTCGCCGGGCGGGACTATCCCACCGCGTACAGCGCGCGCGTGGTGCGCATGCTCGTGGAGCGCAAGGGTGCCCTGCGCGCTCCGCAATACTTTTCCTTCAAGGAGACGCGGGGCCGGCACTTCCTGGCCCGGCTCTTCGCCTACCTGCGCGCGCGGGGCGGGGACGGCCTCTCGGTGCTCGAGGTCGGCTGCTCGTTCGGCCACATCACGGAGTACCTGGCCGAGCAGCCCGAGGTGAGGGAGATCTCGACCTTCGACACCGATCCCTCCTTCGTGGCCATCGTCCGTGCCAAGGTCGAGGAGCTCGGGCTCGCCCGCGTGCGGGACGTGCGGCTACTCGGCAACGAGGAGACCCGACGCCTGCCGTATCCGGACGGCCGATTCGATCTCGTCCTCGTGGTCGGCGTCATCGAGCACCTGCCCGTGCGCGGCCGGCGCGAGATCGTGGAGGAATACTACCGGGTGCTCGCCCCCGGCGGCCACATCGCCATCCTCGACACGCCGAACCGGCTCTTCCCGCTGGAGACGCACTCGATCGGACTGCCCCTCGTGCAGTGGATGCCCGCGCCCCTGGCTTTCGCGTACGCCAAGGTGGGCCGTCCCCGGCGCTTCCGCGGCATCGGCTACGGAGAGTTCGTCGCCGACGGCACGGGCTGGCGCAACGCCTCGCTGGCCGCCTGCCTCCCGTCGTCGGGGCGCGCCGGGCTCGAGGACGTGACGGAGGACGCAGGCTACGGCTGGCGCTTCTTCCGCGACACCGCGCGCACGCGGACGCGCAAGCTGGCGCTGCCGGCCTTCGCCCTGGCCTGCGGCGCGCTCCACCGCCTGCGTCTGCCGCCCTCCCTGGCCCTTCCGTATCTCAACCTGCTCTTCCGCAAGCGGTGACGGCCGTGCGGAGCGGGCCGTGGAGCTTCCTCGTCTACCTCGTGCTCCCGCATCCCGTGAAGATGAGGCTCCTGTCTCCGGAGCTCGTGGGCCGCCTCGACCGCGTCAACCTCGCCGTCAATGTCGCGATGTACTCGGGGAGCGGGGCCAGCGCCTATGATCAGACCCATCGCTACGCGGAGGCGGAGCACCACGAGTATCCCGCCAAGCCGCTCGTGGAGGACATCTGGCCGGGCCGCGGGTACGGACGCGCCCTCGAGCTCGGCGCGGGCACCGGCTACTTCACCCGCATCATCGCTCTCCGCGCGCAGTCCGTGCTCGCGGTCGAGCCCGTGCCGGACATGCAGCGCGTGCTCCTCGCGGGCTGCGCGACCGACGGCCTGCGCAACGTCGAGATCCTCGGCGCGCCCGCCACCGAGCTCGGTCGGCACGTCCCGGCGGCGTCGATCGACACCGCGCTCGTCGTCCAGAGCCTCCACCACCTGCATCGCCGCCCCGAGGTCTTCGAGGCGCTCGCCCGCGTGGTCCGCCCGGGAGGCAGGCTTCTCGTCGTCGAGCCGCATCACAACGTGAGGCGCGTGGCCCGCCTCATCAGGAAATGGATCAAGTACTACCGGGCGCGGGCCTTCTGGTCCAACGACATGAACTGGGCGACCCACGATTTCCTCACCCGGCGCGAGATCATCGGGCTCTGCCGCCGAGCGGGCTTCGAGCCCCGCCGTGTCTCGGGCTACTGGATCCCGGGACTGGGCCGGATCGTCCGCGACCCCGCGGCACGGTTTCGTCTCGAGCGGACGCTCGGGCGGATCCCGCTCCTCCGCCACTTCGCCGGCGTTCTCGCTCTCGAGGCCCAGCGTAGCCCTCGGGCTCCCCGGTGACGTCCCCCGCGGTGTCCGTGCTCATGGGCGTCCACAATGGCGCGCCCTGGGTCCGGGAGGCGGTGATGAGCGTGCTGACCCAGACGGCGCCCGACCTCGAGCTCATCGTGATCGACGATGCCTCCGATGACGCGACGCCCGATCTCCTCGCCGCCGTGAGCGACCTGCGTCTCCGCGTCGAGCGCCCGCGCAACCGTGAGGGGCTGACGCGCGCGCTCAATCGCGCGCTCGGGATGGCCCGGGCGCCGCTCGTGGCCCGCCTCGACGCCGACGACATGGCCTTGCCCGAGCGCTTCGCGCGCCAGCGCGCCGTCTTCGATGCCCAGCCCGCCATCGGGCTCCTGGGCACGGGCGCGCAGGAGGTGGACGCCTCCGGATTCGCCGTCGCCGTCCTGCGCCCACCCGCCGACGATGCCGGCATCCGCCGCGCCCTCATTCGCCGGAATCCCTTCGTGCATTCTTCCGTGATGGCGCGCCGCTCCATCGTCGAGCAGGCGGGCGGGTACGACCCGAGATTTCCCGTGGCCCAGGACTACGATCTCTGGATGCGGGTCAGCCGGCTCTCGCGGCTCGCCAACGTGCCCGAGCCCCTGGTCATCCGGCGCCTCCTTCCCGGCCGGGTCTCGGAGAGTCGCGAGGACGATCGGCTGCGCGCGGAAGCGCGCATACGCTGGCGGGCGGTGAGGCGCGGCGACTATCCCGCCTGGTGCGCCATCCACGCGCTCCGGCCCGCGCTCGTCCTGGCCCTGCCGCCGTCCTTCAGGCGGATGCTCCGCCGGAGGCGGGGTGGCTGAGCCGCTGCGCGTGCTCGAGCTGCTCGTCTCCACGGATCCCGGCGGAGGGCCCGCGCACGTCCTCGACCTCGCCGCTCGTCTGCCGCGTGACGAGTTCGACTTCACGGTGGCGGGACCAGAGGGCGCGTATGCCGGACGGCTCCGCGATTCCTGCGGCGCTTTCATGAACATCGCGGCCGATCGGCTGTCGCTCGGTTCGTTCGTGGCCGTGCGTCGCCTCATCGGCGAGCGCGGGATCGAGCTCGTGCATTCCCACGGCAAGGGCGCCGGCCTCTATGGGCGGCTCGCCGCGCGCCGGGCGGGGATCCCGAGCATCCACACCTTCCACGGTATCCACTACGCCAGATATCCTGTCGGGCTGCGCGGGCTCTACCTCGCTCTGGAGCGACGGCTCGCGGCCATCGGCACGGCCGTGGTCCATGTCTCCGAGAGCCAGGCGAGGGAGGCCGCGGCGCTCCACCTCGCCCCCGCCGGACGGACGCACGTGATCGTCAACGGCGTGGACGTGGCGGGCCTGACGGCGAAGGCGGAGTCACGAGAGGCGGCGCGGACTGCCCTCGGTCTCGCCGACGGCGAGCTCGGCATCGGGATCGTCGCGCGGCTCGACCCCATCAAGGCCATCGACGTCCTCCTCGAGGCCTTTGCCCGCGTGGCCCGCGCACGGTCACGCGCGCGCCTCATCGTGATCGGCGGCGGCCCGGAGGCGGGGCGGCTGCACGCCCTCGCCCGCTCGCTCGGGATCGACTCGCGCGTGCGCTTCACGGGCGCCGTCCCCGACGCCGCGCGCCTGCTCGGCGGGCTCGATCTCTACGTCTCGGCCTCGCGCCGCGAGGGGCTGTCCTTGGCCGTGCTCGAGGCCATGGCCCTCGGGCTGCCCGTGGTCGCCACGCGGGTGGCCGGTCACCTCGACGCGGTGAGCGACGGCGTCACCGGGCGTCTCGTCCCGCCGGATCAACCGGGCACCCTTGGCGACGCGCTGGAAAGTCTCCTCGGCGAGCCCGCGGCCGCGCGTCGCGCTCTGGGCGAGGCGGGGCGGCGCCGGGTGGAGCAGCGGTTCGGCGTCGAGCGCATGGCCGCGGAGACGGCCGCCCTCTATCGCGCCGTCGCCCGTTTTCCGGAAGGGAAGTCCTCGGCCTCTGGCGTATAATTATCCGGAATCACGCGAGCGAATCTTTCCAGGGAGCGTCACCGCATGCGAGTGCTGATCACCGGCATCACCGGCTTCGTGGGCAGCCACATGGCCGAGTATGCCTTGTCCAAGGGCGCCGAGGTCTTCGGCTCCAATCGCTGGCGGAGCAAGACGGAGAACATCGACCACCTGCGGTCGAAGGTGAGCTTCATCGAGTCCGACCTCCGGGACCTGTCCTCGGTGCGCGCATTGCTCGAGACCTCCCAGCCCGACTACGTCGTTCACCTCGCCGCCCAGAGCTTCGTGGGCGTCTCGTGGCACGCGCCCGCGGAGACGCTCACCACCAATATCCTGGCCCAGATCAACGTGCTCGAAGCTATTCGCGGCCTCAAGATGTCGCCGCGGTTTCTCGCGGTGGGCTCCAGCGAGGAGTACGGGCTCGTCCACGACGACGAGCTGCCGATCCGGGAGACCAATGCGCTGCGGCCGCTCTCGCCGTACGCGGTGAGCAAGGTGACGCAGGACATGATGGCCTTCCAGTATTTCAGGAGCTATGGCCTGCCCATCATCCGCACCCGCGCGTTCAACCACGAGGGGCCGCGCCGCGGCGACGTCTTCGTCACCTCGAACTTCGCCCGCCAGGTCGCGGAGATCGAGGCCGGCCTGCGGGAGCCCATCGTCTATGTGGGGGACCTGACCCCGCGCCGGGACTACTCGGACGTGCGGGACATCGTGCGCGGCTACTGGCTTCTCCTCGAGCGGGGGGAGCCGGGCGAGGTCTACAATCTCTGCTCCGGGAAGTCGTGGCAGATCCAGCAGGTGCTCGACTTCCTCCTCGGCCTCTCCACGGTCAAGGGGATCACCGTCAAGACGGATCCCGCCCGGCTGCGCCCGTCCGACGTCATGATCCTCGAGGGCAGCCCCGCCAAGATCCACAAGGCGACGGGATGGAAGGTGGAGATTCCCTTCGAGCGCACCCTGACGGAGCTCGTCGACTACTGGCGGCAGCGGATTCGCGCCTCCACCCGCTGAGCGCCCCCGGAGGCCTCATCAGGCTCCCCCCCGCGCCTGGCAAGGTCACGAAAGTCGCGCTCGTGCACGACTGGCTCACCGGCATGCGCGGCGGCGAGCGCTGCCTCGAGGTCTTCTGCGAGCTCTTCCCCGAAGCCGACCTCTTCACGCTCCTGCACGTGCCGGGCTCGGTGTCGGAGACGATCGAGCGCCGGCGCATCACGACGTCGTTCATCCAGAACATGCCTGGGGCCACGCAGCGCTACCGGCAGTACCTCCCCCTCTTTCCCGCGGCCGTCCGCCGCTTCGACCTGCGGGGATACGACCTCGTGCTCTCCTCCAGTCACGCGGTGGCCAAGGGCGCGCGGGTGCCGCCCGGCGCGCTGCACGTGTGCTACTGCTTCACCCCGATGCGCTATGTGTGGGACCTCTATGACGAGTACTTCGGGCCGCGGGCCGGCCTGCTCACGCGGACGGTGATGCCGCCGCTCGCCGCCTGGCTTCGCCGCTGGGACCGCCGGACGGCGGCGGACGTGCATCACTTCGTCGCCATCTCCCGCTTCGTGGCTGATCGGATCCGCCGCGCCTATGGCCGGCCCGCCGACGTCATCTACCCGCCCGTGGACGTCGCGCGCTTCCGCGTCGAGGAGGGGCCGGGCGACTTCTATCTGGTCGTCTCCGCCCTCACGCCGTACAAGCGGGTGGATCTCGCGGTGGCGGCGGCGAGCAAGCTCGGGCGGCGCCTCGTGGTGGTGGGCAGCGGCCCCGAAGAGGCGCGCCTGCGCTCCCTGGCGGGGCCGACGGTGGAGCTCCTGGGCTGGCGCGACGATGCGGAGATCGCCCTCCTCTACGCCCGGTGCCGCGCCCTGCTCTTCCCGACCGTGGAAGACTTCGGCATCACGCCGCTCGAGGCCATGGCCTCCGGGCGGCCCGTGATCGCCCTCGGGCAGGGAGGCGCCCTGGAGACCGTCGTCGCTCCCGGCGGCGAGGAGCCCGCCACGGGCATCTTCTTCGAGCGCCAGAGCGTCGAGGCCCTGGCCGAGGCCATCCAGCGCTTCGAGTCGGGAACGCCGCGCTTCGAGCCCAAGGCCCTCCGGCGCCGCGCCGAGGCCTTCGATCGGCCGTTGTTCAAGGAGCGCGTCGAGCAGTACCTGGCCGCCCGTCTCGCGGAGCACGCGCGGTGCTGAAGGCCCACTCGCGCGTTCTCGAGCAGCTCATGCTCGTGGGCGATCTCCTGCTCGTGGCCGGGTGCTGGCTTGCCGCCTATGGCATCCGCTTCCACGTCGCGGGCCCACCGTCACACGGCACCCCGCCCGTCGAGCCCTATCTCTTGATGCTCCTGCCCATCCTCCTCGTCTGGGGCATCGCGTTCCGGGCCTTCGATCTGTACCGGCCACGGCGCATCGGCTCACGGCTGTCCGAGATCACGGACATCGCCAAGGCGTCGACCATGGGCGCCCTTGTCCTCATCAGCATCATGACGTTCTTCTTCCGCGGGTACGACTACTCCCGCGTGGTGATCGTGTACTTCTGGGTGCTATCGATCGTTTCCGTATCCTTCGCCCGCTACGTCTTCCGCGAAGTGCTTCGATTCGCGCGGCGACACGGCTACAACCAGCGCTACGCGGTGGTGGTGGGCGGCGGAGAGCTGGCGGCGGCGGTGATCCAGCGACTCCACGCGCGCCAGGATATCGGCATCCGGCTCCTGGGCCTGGTCGGCGACACCAAGGAATCGGACGGAGGCATCCCCTCGCTGGGCGGCTATGCCGACCTGCGGGCCGTCCTCGATGCGCGCCAGGTCGATCATGTGATTCTCGCCCTCTCTCACGAGGACTACGGCCGGCTCGGCGGGCTGCTCGAGGCCATCGGCGACGAGCCCGTGACCATTCACGTGGTGCCGGACCTCGGCCGCTTCACCTCGCTGCGCGGGGGGGTGGAGGAGTTCGAGGGCCTCCCCTTCGTTCACCTGCGGGAATCGCCGCTCCACGGCTGGAACCAGGTCGCCAAGCGCATGTTCGACGTCGGCTTCTCCGTCGGCGTCCTCGCCGCGCTCGCCCCGCTCATTCTGGCGATCGCCGCCGCCGTCAAGGCGACCTCACGCGGGCCCATCCTCTTCGGCCAGGAGCGCATGGGACTCGACGGCCAGCGCTTCCGCATGCACAAGTTCCGCACCATGCGATTCGACGCGGAGGCGGAGACGGGGCCGGTGTGGGCTCCGCCCGACGACCCGCGACGCACGCCCATCGGCCCCTTCCTTCGCCGCTTCAGCCTCGACGAGATGCCCCAGTTCATCAATGTCCTGCGGGGCGAGATGAGCGTGGTGGGGCCGCGACCCGAGCGGCCGGTCTTCGTGGAGCGCTTCCGCCAGACCGTGCCCGGCTACATGCTGCGCCACAAGGTCAAGTCGGGCGTCACGGGCTGGGCGCAGGTGCACGGGCTGCGCGGCAACACCTCGCTCGAGAAGCGTATCGAGTACGACCTCGAGTACATCGAGCGCTGGTCGCTCTGGCTCGACCTGAAGATCATCGGGCTCACCGTGGTGCGCGTGCTCTTCGACCGGAACGCGTATTGACGTCCGCCACCCTCCGCCGCGCCCTCCTCGGCGCTTTCGTCCTCGGGCTCGGCTTCTCGATCACGCTGTCGGAGACTGCCCTCGCCCTCTTGACGCTTCTCTGGCTGTGGCGGCTGCGCGATGCGGAGGCTCGCCGCTCCCAGGCCTGGCCGCTGTGGGCGCCCGTGCTCGGCTTCTCGCTCCTGAGCCTGCTCTCCGCCCTCGTCTCGGGGCACCCCGCCCAGAGCCTTGTCGCCTGCAAGGGGCTGCTGCTCGCCTCCGCCCTCTACGTCACCGCCGACGCGCTTCCCGACGGCGTGTCCGCCGATCGGTTCCTCTCGGCGCTGGCCGTGGTGTCGGCGGGCGCCGCCCTCGTGGGCCTCGTCCAGGTCGGCCTGTGTCCGGGCCCCGAGCCCGTCGACTGGTGGCCGCGCTTCATCTACCACCACTGCGAGCGGGCCCACGCCTTCTTCAGCATCTACATGACCCTCGCGGGCGTCCTCACCCTCGTGGTTCTCGCAACGCTGCCGCGTGTGGTGCCGGGCCACGGATTCCGGTCCGCCTCGGCCCTTCTCTGGCTCGTCTCCCTGGCCGGCCTCATCGCGACTTACACCCGTGGGGCCTGGCTGGGAGTGGCGGCGGGAGTGGCGGCCGTCCTGCCCGCGTTCCGGCGGCGCGGGTGGATCGTGGCGGGCGTCCTCGCCCTGATCGTGGTGGGCCTGCTCGTCATGCCCTACGAGGTCCGCATCAAGTTCCGCACCTTCATCGAGCTGCGGCATCGCATCCTGACCATGGTCGATCCGCGCGAGGCGGGCATCCAGGAGCGGCGCTATATGTGGGAGAGTGGCGCGGCCATGTGGCGCGAGCGCCCGCTCCTCGGCTGGGGCCCCGGCGGAGTCAAGCGCGAGTACGTGCGATACGCGCAGCCCGAAGCTTCCAAGAAGCGCACGGGGCATGTGCACAACACACCGCTCCAGATCCTCGTGGAGCGCGGGGTCCTCGGGCTCGCGGCGTGGCTTTCCATCTGGGTGGTCTTCTACACGCGCACCATTGCCCTCCTGTGGCGCCTTGATCCGGCGCGGCGCCGCGAGCGGGCCCTCGTGGCAGGCAGCCTCGCCGCCGTCACGGGCTTCCTCGTGGCCGGCCTGTCCGAGTACAACTTCGGCGACTCCGAGGTGGTGATGGTCGCGTGGGCGCTGATGGCCCTGCCCCATGTGGTGGCGCGCGGGATGGAATCTGTCGCTTCCATCGTCCCGGGGAAGACCGGCGATCTCTCGCCCTCGGCTCTGAAAGGCGAGGGGGCGATCGCGCGAGAGGCCTGAGATCTCTCGCGCGGCGGCGCTCCGTTTGACGCGTCCCCGTCGCTCTGGCAGGATCGGCGCCGTGGTCTCGTCGCTGACCCATCCTGGGGACGAGCCCGGAGGAAGAAAGGGTGACTATCGTGGCGTCGCGCGCCCCGTTTCGCGCTGATCACGTGGGAAGCCTGCTCCGCCCGCCAAGCCTCAAGGCGCTGCGGATCAAGAAGGAATCGGGGCAGGCCACCGCCCAGGAGCTCGCGGCCGCCGAGGACGCGGGCATCCGCGACGTCGTGAAGCTCCAGGAGGATGCGGGCCTCCAGGGCATCACGGACGGCGAGCTTCGGCGGAAGTCCTGGCACATGGACTTCCTGACCCAGCTCGGCGGCCTCGCCAGCGCGGGCAAGGCGCTGCCCGTCACCTTCCGTGGGCCGACGGGCGAGGTCTTCTTCACCCGGCCGGATCTGGCCATCACGAGCCGGATCACCCGGCCGCGTCCGATCTTCGTCGCGCCGTTCTCGTTCCTGAGATCGGCGGTCTCGCGGACGGCCAAGCTGACCATGCCGTCGCCCTGCATGCTCTACACGCAGGTGGGACGCGAGAACATCGACACGGCGGTGTACGCCGATCTCGACGGCTTCGTGGAAGACACCGCCGCCGCCTATCGGGCGGAGATCGCCGACCTCTACGCCGCGGGCTGCCGTTATCTCCAGCTCGACGACGTCAGCCTGGCCTATCTGTGCGACGACGACATGCGCGCCCAGGGCAAGGCGCGGAACGACGACCCCGACGAGCAGCTCGCCATGTCCGTCAAGCTCATCCGGGCCACCCTGC
>Ga0209689_1000721_pt1 | contig 23579 bp, 18 predicted proteins | sample GraSoiAngelo_149_FD_187119 | JGI IMG/M metagenome (GOLD analysis project Ga0209689, IMG submission 187119) | Grasslands soil microbial communities from the Angelo Coastal Reserve, California, USA - 14_1009_09_30cm (SPAdes) (version 2) | ecosystem: Environmental > Terrestrial > Soil > Grasslands ... | reverse complement strand
AATGCCATCATTGCCTTGCGCTGTTGCATTCTCTCTGGTCGATTTGAAGACTTTTGGGCTTCTCGCACTCCGTAGCTCCCCCTTTTATCTCGTACACCCAGGATACCGGGATACCGGCGTCTCGGAAAAGATCCTTCCCGGAGGCCCCTCCCCTCGGATGGCCTTCCTCGTTTCACTCCAACCCATCTGTCCGAACAGTTATTGTTTGTCACACATCCCCTTGTTACTTCGCTTGCTATATATGGGGTCTGCAAGAGACACTTGCATACCTACCCGCAAGGACATCTAACATGAGGATTCTCACTCCCATTGGGAAGCGCCGGACATGAGAACGGGGAAGTATTTCGTGGTCTGTTTGTCGATCGTATTCCTCTTGGCGGGGGTCTACGTGATACAGGAATCCGTCCGCCATTCCGGACACTATGCGGAGGAAGGCATTCTGGTCGGCGCGCTGCTGTCCGCTCTTGCTCTCGCGGCTATGTTCTGGTCCATCAAGCTGCACCTGGTCATGAAAGCGCTCGAGAGACACATGAAGGGACGCTCCAGCGAGAGGCCATAAAATCAAAAGCCCATCGTTCTTATGGAGGGGCCACCCACCTACAGGCTCACCTTTGGCACGCGAATGGCTTCATTCATATCACTGCTTGCTTTCTTGCAGGATTCGCGCTCGCCTTGATAACAATGTTCAAGGTCCTCCAAATAATCTTGAAGAATTCTCGCGCGATCCTTGTTCAGGCTTCTTTGGCGGGCCTCTGCCAATGCGGATTTTGCTTTCTGCTCGGTGCCGGTGTCCGGACGTTCACCGAACTGCTCGATGGCGTTAAAGGCGCTCCAGTAAACCCGGTCCTGGCGCTCGCGCTCTCGTACCACTTGTTGGTTCAGGCTATAAACCAAGAGATAGCTGGCTCCCCAGACAAATAAGAGCGCCCCGATCCCCAGAACCACGATCCGCTTGTACATGGTGCGGAGCCTACCGCATCCCCCCATAGCATTCCAGCATATTGTTCTTTCCGCCAAGCTGCACGCGGCCAAGCCATTGTTTCTCGGAGTGCGGCGTCTCACTCACAGAAGAGGCCTGAAGAATGCTGGAGTTGTGCCATGTGAGGGCCATAGAAATTGAAAGTAGAAAAGGGGAAGAAAAAATCTCCGCTCGCACCGCGGCTGGATGGCCGGCCCGCTCGGAAGCCCGCCAGTAGGTGAAGGCGGCCTCAGAAAGTCGCGTCAACAGCGACAGCCGAGCCGGGCGGAAGCCTGGCCTCGAAAGAAGCTGCCGCGAGGGCCAGGGAAGCACCTGCCCGTTTCCTGGACTTCCCACCAGTTTTCCCCGCCGGAGCCAGGTTGTAAATTAGATATGTCCCAGTCCAAGGTGAGGCCATGAGCGAATTCACCACGTGGATGCAAAGCAATTGGTTTGCGCTGGGAAGTCTCCTTCTTCAAGTTGCCTTCCTAGCCGCAGTTGTCCGGTTTGCGGGCGAAATCCTGAGAACCATGAGGGCGTCCCAGGAGCAGGTCGGGGCGCTACTGAAGCTGGCGGTTACCGGTGCGCTCTCCGAGCGGCCCGCGCCGAGTACGGTCACCGAGCGAACATTCCTAAGAGCGAGCCCGTATTGGCTTACCCCGACGGAAATACCTCCGGTGGGCCCGCTGGAGCTCCCAGAAGGCCATCCGAGTCGCTGGACGATGGCGCGGCACAGCCTGGTGGTGTGGCTGCAGACACCGATGAGCAGCGGAGCCGCTGCCCCTTGGCGCCGAGCGATCAGGTGGCTGCAGGCCCCAGCCGGAAGCTGACGGGAAAGCTACCTGCTCCTGCAAGCGCGCGTTTCGGGCGGCGCGGTCGCTGACCTGCCTGGCGGTAGCCAAAAACCTTAGCTATGCTCGTGATCAGCGGCGAAGCCTGGCAGCCATGGGCGGACGGCGCAGCCGCGAAGGATCGGGCTCAATGGGGTGCCAGCGTCGAGGAGAAACTTTCTTTGGCGGCGTTTTCATAAAGGTGCAGGAGCTGCGCGGCGCGCTTGAGCAAATCGGCAGGCAGGTCGCCGGGTTGATAGTCCACCCATCCGGTGGTGTAGGCAATGGTCATCTTGCGGCCGGAACAGGTCATTTCGAGAGCTCCGAGCCGGTTCAAGACGGCCTGGACTTCACCGAGATTGCACTCCGGCAGCACCAGCAGGAAATCGTCGCTGGCCAGGCGGGCTGCAAAATCGGAGCCACGACAAGCCCTCTTCAAGCGACGGGCAAGCTCTTTCAAGGCCTCGTCCATTGCCGATTGACCATAGTGCCTGTTGATATCCGCAAACTCGTCCAGATGAACGGTAGCCAGGCTTAGCGCCGTATTCTGCCGCCGTGCGCGGGCAATCTCTTTTCCCAGCTGCTGCTCAATGAAGGCTCGGGTGTGCAAGCCCGTGACAGGATCGAGGCCGGAGGGGCTCGAAATTTGAGCGGAGTGGGCGTCCCGACCGGCGTTCTGCCCGCTCAACTGCTTTCGCTGGCGGCGGAACGACCATTGACGGTAGAGCATCCAGCCATTGAAAAGAAGAAGCAGGCACAGGATTCCCCAACGAGCCTGATCGGAACGGATCTCGTAAAAATGCTCGCGGTGTCGGAACAACGAGGGAAATGAGGAGAGCGCCAAGGCCAGCGCCGAGAGCGTGGCGACGAAGAGGGCCGAGAACCACAGCCACCACTCACGCCGTATGAGTTGCCGCAGGCCGGATTCCGCTTGCTGTGCGCGGAACGTATCAGGTCCCTCAAGAGCTGAGGAACTGGGCTTAACGGCGCGGAGACCGAGTATTGATTCCATGTTCCCTACGGAGAAGAGCAATACACCACCACATTAGGACTTCGGTGCGAGCGAAGGCAACGCCGAAATGGTACAGGGCCGTTCGCGTCAGGAACCTGACCGGATGGTCAGAGGGGAATCGAGCGTTTTACCTTATGGGCGCTGCGCCGAAATAAGACGGAGCGGTGCTTCACCCCGACGAGAGCCGGGCTAAAAGCCAGGTGGCCGCCCAAAGGAAAAAACGCCCCGACGAGGCTGGCGAAGCCAGCGAGAGAATAGCTGATCGCTAGGGCTTGGAAGCGGGCGGCTGAGACGTGGTTTGCGCTGGTTTTGCCGCCGCCGGCTTCGCCGGAGCGGCTGCTGCCGCCTTGACCGGGTAGGCCTGATCGTAAAGGCGGATAATGTCCTGCGTGACGTCGATCTGCGTGGAGGCATAGAGAATGGGAGTGCCCTGCGCCGAGGAATCCAGAACGACGGAATAACCGTTTTCACGGGCGTAACGGTCCAGCACGTCCACCATTTTGCGGCCGATGCGGTCGATGACGTCGGCTTGCGCGGCATTTACGTCTTCTTGGTATTCGGTGTTCATGCGATCGAGGCGTTGCGCGCGTCGCTGACCCTCTTGCCTGAGGCGGGCCTCTTCTTCCTGGCTTAGCTTGTTCGCGCTGGCCTGAAGACGCTGCTGCAGATCACTGATCTGCTTGTTCAGATTCTCGATCTCGTTCTGACGGGAAGCGAACTGCGATTGCAACTCCGCGGAAGCCAGCTTGCCCTCCGCCGTGGTGACGATGGCCTGTCGAATGTTGATGACGCCGACTTTGCCCGATGCGGACGAACCAGCCGCGGCGGGTGCCTGTGCCCAAGCGGCCCCGGTGCTAAAAATGCACGCGGCGGCCAGAGCAGCTGTACGAGTCAACATACTTCGTGCCCCCCAAACGGTCAACAATCTAGAATTCACTTTTTTCTCCTTGTGGTGGTCCGCCACCGAGAGACCAGGGCGAACCCGCGCCAAGTCAGCTTGGCTTAAAACTGATTCCGCTCCCAGCGGGCTTTACGAGCGTATTGCAAACTTCGAAGTATAGCCGACGCGGTTTCCTTCCCGCAATCGGAAAGCAAGCTGGCCGAGGCAGTAAGGACGGAGCGAGCATCGAGAGTTCCCTCCGGCTGCCGCTTAATGGGGCAGCGGGAACAACATCACGCGGTTGTTGGCCTGATCGGCGATGACCGCCAAGTTTGTAAAGGTCTGTATGGCCGCGGCAAATTTAGAAGTCGAACCAATACCGAGAGTTGCCTTGGTCGCGAAGGTCTGCGAATCCACCACGGAGATCGTATTGCTCAGCGAATTAACCGTTAGCACCGTACCGGCCTGGAAATTGTAAGCGATGGCGTTCGGATTGATGCCGACCTTGACGGTCTGCGTGCTGCCGCTGTCCGGATTGAATACCGTGATCACGTTGCCTTGGGTGGAAACCGCATAAAAGAGCGCCGGCGAGACCGAAGGATCAAACACTACACCGGTCGGGGTAGAGGTGAGGAAAGAACTTGAACCGGAAGTGGACCGGATGGGCGTGGTGGCGCCGATGTCGACGGCATCCAGGGCACCGAACGGCGATGAAGCGCCGTTGAGTATCAGGCAAGTTACTACGGCGAGGCCGCGGCCGTTGGTGCCGCGATCGGGGTCAATGGCGACGGCAATGGGGTTCTGGTCGACAGCCACGCTGGTCGGTGTGATGGCGCCGATGGGAGTGGCGGTCAACGGCGTGAGATCAATGGTGGAAACGGTGTTCGAGCTGGTGTTGGCGATAACCGCGAGATTGGTTTCCTGATCGATGGCCACGCCGCTCGGAGCAGTGCCGACATTCACGGTGATGGCTTTCCCGGAAGCGTCCAGGACCGGAACGCCGTTCACCAGGTCAAGAACGGAGACCGAGTTTGCGCCATTGTTGGTGACCACGGCAACGCCCGAGGTTGCGGCGGCCTGCCCGGTATAGGCAAGCCTGGGAAGAACGGCCACGCCGGTGGGCGTGTCGCCGGTGGCGATGGTCTTGACGGTCTGATTAAGAATGTTCGCGGGGTTCAGGCTGAAGACAGAAACCTGGTTGCAGCCCGTGCCCGTGTTGGTCACCACCGCGAGATTATTGACTTCATCGATGGCCACGCCGCCCGGAGCGGCAGGAGTGCCATTCGGAGTGGTGGGGGTGACATTGCAGGGGGCCAGAGGAATTTCTTCAAGGACGGTGAAGTCCGTTACATTCGAACCGACACCCGAACTGTTGGCGACGGTGAGCGCATAGTGGCGGGGGCCGGCATTGAGCACGGACACGGGAATGGTTACATCGATTTCCCGGCCGCTAACCAACGTAAAATTGCCCAATGCAGTAGAGGCTACGGCAACGCCGTCCAGCAGGACTTGCGAGCCCGAGTCAAAGCCCGTGCCGAGAATCTTCACGCCGCTGACGGCGGTTGGCGCTGTGCCCAGGGTGATCTTCACGGCAGGACTGAGGCTTGCAGGCATGGTGACATTAGCGTTGCCAGCGTCTATCGGAGGAGTCTCGACGGTTTCAATGTGAATGGGTCTAATGGTGCCAAGTTGGAAGCCGGTGATTGTGCCGCTGCCAGAGTTCACGGTCAAAACCAGATTATTGGCTGAAGCCACAGCGATGGCCCCCGGGATGGTGACGTTTGTAGGCGTGGCGGGTGGGGTGCAATTCGCCACGCACACGGTGGCCAGCCCGGTTTGACCAGTGGTGACGATGGCCGGACGCTGTAAGAGGGAAGGATCAAGCAGCGAGACCTCGTTCGTTCGGGGATTAAAAGAGACCGCAGTATTGGAAAAAGGCTGGAACGCCACAGTCTCGGCCCCCAATTCTGGCGCACCGGTGCCGACCTGGCCGGTGGCTTCGGCGAATAGGCTCATGGAGCTGACCAACTGGCTCTGTGGATCGATATACGTAATCTGACTGAAAGTAACGTTGGGGTCCGCGAGAATGGCCTGGCGCGTCACCGGATTAAAGGCGATGCCAACGATCGAAGGCGAGATCGTATAGGTTAGGAAGGGAGTCCCGGAACTGGCGAGACAGGAGGCCGCGCAGCTGGTGGTGTCGTCTTTGTCGGCCTGGAAATATTGAAAATGTGTGGCATCAAGAACGGCGCCGACGGAAAAGGACCCGTTGAAATCAGTTTTGTTGGTGGTCCCTGGCGGCAGTCCGCTAATGAGCACGGTCCCGGGACTGCCGGGATGGAGATTGTGGGACTCTTTGGTCGCTATGGTGACGACATTAGAAGCGCGGGTGGCGCTGACAATATCGACCGATCCGGCAGTTGGATTGGCCAGGTTCACGGCAGACAGCAGGCCCGCTCCGCCAGGAGTGACATAAGCGAGGCGCGCGCCGGGCTCGAAAGCGATTTGTGGGTTTGCGCCGGTGTTCAGCGTGACATACGCGATGGGACAGTAGGGCAAAGTCCAAGCGGGGTTCGGGAGACAGGGGACGGTTGCTTTCTGATCCAAATTGATGACCAGCCCCACGTTTGTGGAAGCAAACGCCACGACCGCACGATGCGCAAACGGATCGATGCCCACAGCGTACGGAAACGGCTCGGTAACTGCCTGGCAGGCCGGATCGGATTGCGGAATCACGCAGCTCAGATCCACGGATCCCAGCGAAGTACCTGCGGGAACAGAAACAATGGAAAGCGACCTGCTGGCGTAATTCACCACCGCGGCAACGTTAAGCTGGGAGGGAGTCTGAAAAATGAGCTGGTCGTCCACGGCCACACCGGTCGCGACGTTGCCTCCGGAGGAAACCTGACTCGTCACCGTAGGCGTGGCGCTGGTCAGATCGATGAGTTGGATGTTATTCGAGCTCACCCCAGCGAGGGTCACGACGGCCAAGCTGTCTGTCCGGTCGATAGCAATGCTACTGGGCGCGGAAGTCGGGCCAAAGGAAATCTGCGGGTTGGGCCCCACGTACACTTTGGAGTTTGCGCTGGGCGGGATCATGGCCAAGGGCAAAGCGGGAAATCCTGCGGTGATGTCGGTCGGTGGATTGGGATTCGAAGAATTCGATGCACCATAATCCGGGATCACCGCGACGTTGGTAAAGGCAGTTGTCGGCGTGGGAGCGTTAAAGGGCCCTGGTGACGTCGTATACTGCACTCCCAATGGGTATAAACCAGCAGTGTGGCCGGTGCCGCTCGGAACGGTGAGGGAACCGGCGAGGCGACGCGCAGTGGAAGAGGTCTGCGAGAGGTTAGTAAGCACCGTCTGTCCGTTGAAATTAGTGGCCACCGTAGGGGCATCCGGGGGGCCAAAGAAACCTCCGTCGAGTGAGAACGGCACGCCATTGGTCTGCCCCAACGCGGCTTCCTGAAAATTGCCAGGAGCGGAGCCCACGATGGTGGGGTGCGCGGGGACAATGTCCAGCGGGAACGGCCCACCCGTTACGGTGACGGAAGAATTGCTGCTGGTCACTTCGACCGTGTAGTGCCCGGGGGTCTTTAAATTGTCCGCGTTCAGACGAACCCGCGCGCCGATGGACGTAGAAGTGGATCCCGCGGCAAAGACCACCTTGATCTGCGTTTGTGGATTAATGGTAGTCTGATTGCCAGATGAATCAAAAAGGCTAACGCCCATCTGCGAGTTGCCGTTGGTGGCGGCGAGGAAAATGTCCTGCTGGAGAGCGCCCTGGGCCGCGACGGATGGCGAAATACCGCTGAAGGTAATGTTCCCTGCCTGGACAATGGTGACGGCGGCCTGCGCGATACGCGCATTATCCACGTTGGAGAAAGCAAAGACCGTGACGATGCCTGCGGCATTCACCGGGGTGGTCGTAGAAGATGGCGCCGCCGCTGGCACCGCCGCAGGAGCGGAATAAAGTCCGGTCTTATCGATGGAACCGCAAGTGTTGGCCCCGGTGCTGCAGTCTGCGCTGTTGGTCTTGGCGGTGACTTCAAAAGTCACTCCCCAGGTTAGCTGGCTGGGATCGATGACCGTGCCGTTCACATCCTCAGCGAGAAACAGCTGTGTTGAAGTGGTCGCCAGCGTTGCCGTGGCGGGAACGATATGAACGCGAATGCCGGAATCAAAGGTAAGACTGAATTTGCCGGTCTTCTTCTTGTCGGCGTTGGAGGTGGCCGTGATGGTGACGGTCACGTTGGGGAGCTTGGTCTGATCCGGAAAGACCGCCGGAGCGGTGAACGTGGCAGTGGAAGAGACCGTTGTGCTGCTATTCTGAATGTTGGAGAGAACCCCGACGGCGCCATTGGCGGTGGTGCATTCCGCAGAAGTCGAAGGCTTGGGGCTCGGTGTGGTGGTGGTTGGGTTGGGCGTGGTGGTGTAGGAACAGTCGAAGGTCGCGGATACATCGGTCGCGCCGGTGACCGTGGCGGTGATGGTCTGCGTTTCGGTCGGCACCATGACAGACACGGTGCCTGTCACGCTGACAACCACCTGGTTGGCCGCGCTCTTGCTGCCGCACCCGCTGACCCCCAAGCTGGCGAACGCCGCTGCCAGCAGGATGTTTCTCGCACTCTTATGCCACTTCATACCCACTGTCTCCCCCGCATTTGCAGTGTTTCGCGCCGCCGTATTCCCAAGTCGAAAAGCACGATCATCGTCACACCCTAGAACGTCCGGCTGACGGTGAAGCGGAACGTCCGCGCCGGCTCGAAATAGTTGAGACTCCCCGGGTTTTTCAGAAGCTGCTCGATCGTCGGGCGGACCTGGAACCTCCACACGTCCGGCGGCAGCGTGGCGGGGAGGCGCCCGAGCGTACAGCCCTTGTCGCCCAGAGAGGGATCACAAATCTCGCTGGCCTCTATGAAATCCTGGGGCGCCAAGAGCTGGGAATGCAACCGATGGATGTTATAGGCGTAGTACACCCGGAAAGGCGCCTGAATGATCGGCAACTGCACGACGAACTCGATGCCCGTTGAACCGCGCAAGCGAAAATTCGTGCCCGGTGAAATGCCCAGCTGCCGGGTCAGGCTGATGTCGTGCTGCGCCGTGGGAAATTGAGTTGTCAAGTTGTCGAAGCCGGTCTTGTCGAGCTGCAAGGCATTCTTGCGAAGGATGCCGTTCGTGCCGCCGTCAAAAAACAGCACCGCTTGTACCGTACTGCCCACGATGGGAATGCGGTACTCGACGTTGCCATACCCCTGCGTGTCGCCCCCCGGAAAAGTGATGGTATAGCCGAGCACCGGGACGTTGACGGCTCGCTGGGTCGGCCCGCCAAAGCCGTTAAGGCAGGTGTTGCAGGTGTAGGTAAACTGCTGTGTCGTCGCGACGGGGATAAAGGTGACCGGGGTAATGGAGCGGATGTCAAAACCGCGGATGTCGGACTCCCCGCCCATATAGAAACGGCTGTAGGGAGGCGGTTCCCCGCCTCCATAACCGGTGGTAAACGCGCCAGAAGCGTGAAAACCCAAAATATTGCGGTGTTTATTCACCGGATGGTAATACTTCCAATCGACCACATTGGTGATGCTCTTGACGTTGCCGCCGAGCCCGGAAAATCCAAGCGAATAGAAGTAGCTCTTTCCGCCGGTGGGATTAATCGGGTTGTTGACGGTGTTATAGGTGATGGTGGGAGTGATGGTGCTCGAAACGATTCCGTTCAGCGCGCTCGGACCGGCGATGCTGCGGAACTGCACCTGGGTAAACAAGAGCTTCGATGCATCGTTAAAAGCCGTAATGTTGGTCCGCGTCAGTCCATATTGCAGTCCGATGCGGGTGAACGAGAGCTTTCTGACGGGATAGCTAGCGAAGAACGTGAACCCGGTGCTGTCCTGATTGTAGTTCTGAACGAATTGCGGGTTAATGCTGACGGACTGGCCGGTCAGGAGTGCGGCCTGTCTGGCTTGGTCAAATTTATAACGGCTGGAGAAAATTGTGAAACCGGAAGAAATGGGCCGATCAAAGAGATAGGGCTCGGTAAATCCGAAAAGGAAACTGCGGGAAAGATCGCCAAACTGCGCCGAAAACGTCAAAGTTTCGCCAAGACCGAGGAAGTTGTTGGTCTGGTAGGTGAGGCCGATGAAGCTGCCGGCCAGGCCGCTGACACCGCCCTGCAAGCCGATCGACTGTTTGCCCTTTTCCTTCAGCTTGAGGTTGATGTCTACCGTGCCTTCTTTGTTGTTGCGCTTGATCTCCGCGGCTTTGTCCGCTTCGATCTTGTCGAAGTAATCCAGCTGATTGAGGCGCAGGATGCTGAGCTCCCAGAGACGTTTGTTGAAAAGCTGGCCTTCATCGATCATCAGCTCGCGGCGAATTACTTTGTCGCGCGTGGTGGTGTTCCCGCTGAAGTCGATGCGCCTGACGAAATACTGCTTTTGTTCGTCGAACTTGAGCGTCAGGTTGATGATTTTCTTTTCCTCGTCGATTTCCGTTTCCGGTTCGGGAGTGAAATCGATAAATCCGTATTCGCCGTAGATCTTGCCGTAGGTCTCCAGGGCCTTGCGAACCTTTTCGGTGGAGAAGAGGTCGCCCTGTTTGAGGGGGAAAGCGCTTTTCAGGGCCTCGACCTTGAGGGACAGCGCCTTGTCCGGATCGGCGCTGACGATCTTCAGCGCGCCCATGTGGTAGCGCTCGCCTTCTTCGATGGGGATGGTGATATTGACGGCCTTGCCGTGGCTGCGTCCCATGACCAGGGGAACACCGAGGCGATAACCTTCGGTGTCCATGTTCTCGAGAATCGGTTCGCCGACGGACACCTTGAAGTAGCCATTGTCGCGATACAGGCCGCGCACACCGACTTCCAGATCCTCGCTCAATTTCTCGCGGTCGTACGTCTTCGTGAGCACCGGGATATACCAGAAGTAGAGAGGAATCGAGTAGGGCCGGTCGTGACGCATGGCACGAATCAACTTGCGGTCGCTGAAAGCGTGGTTTCCGGTGAATTTGATCTTGCCGACCTTGACTTTCGGGCCTTCCTCGATCTTGAAAACGAGAATGACGGCATTGCTGGAAGCAATGCGCTCGTACTGCGGAGTTACCTTGGCGAACTGCCGGCCGTGTTCGCCCAGCAATTCCTTTAGCACGACTTCTGCTTTCTTGATTTTCGTGGGATCGAACTGGCTTTCCACGCTCAGACCGACCTTGCGCTCCTTGAAGCGGTCGAGAATATCCGATTCGGAAACGGAGTGGATGCCGTCGTAGCGGATACGGCGGATCTGCGGGCGTTCCTTCACCTCAAAGATGATGATTTTGCCGCCTGCGCGATTGGGAGAATCTTCCACGCGGAGCTTTACGTCCTCGAAGAATTGCGTGTTCCACAGCGCTTGAAAATCACGGCGCAGGGTCTCTTCATTGTAGACATCCCCGTCGCGGCTGAAGATGCGCGCCTTCAGCGTGTCGCTGCGCACGCGGCGATTGCCGATGAAATCGATGCGCTCAACGACCAACTGTTGTTGTTGTTGTTGTTGTTGACCGGCAGCCTGCGGATCGGCGGCGGAACGGTCCTCCCGGACGTCTTTGCCGGTGGCATCATCAAAGGAAGGGGACGACAAATAGGGGCGTGCTGATGAGGAGGCATCCGCGCGGGAATCTTCCCGCCTGGCTGCCGGTGACGCGATCGCCAAAAGCAACACCATGGCAATTATCCACGTCACTCGAGGCGCAAAAAATCCACACGGCGAACAAACTCTTCTTTGAGCGGCCGCTGAGGTCGTCAAGGCCGCGCCCCCAAACTCAACTTGTTTTTCTCCCGCCGGACCCGGTGTGGGCCGGCCGTGCGTTGTGTCAGATTCGCTAGTGGACGACCGGGGTTGCCTCACCGACGGGACGGAACGACAGGCCTTCCCCGGCGACGTAGATCTGCAGAGTCGCCGGCCGTTGAATTCCACCCTGGATCAGCGCCTCGGAGAGCGGGTCCTCGACATACTTCTGCAAAGCCCGGCGGAGCGGACGTGCCCCATAGCTGCGGTCCGCACACGTTTTCTCGAGGATCCACTGTCGTGCTTCCGGTGATACCACAATCTGCACCTGCCGGTGAATCAGCGTGTCGTTCAACTGGCCCACCAGCAAATCGATGATGCGGAGCAGATCTTCGTCGCCGAGCGGATTGAAAATAATCACTTCGTCCAGCCGGTTCAAAAACTCCGGATTGAACGCCCGCTTAACTTCGTTCATTACCATATCTTCCATGCTTTTCTGCCCGGCTTCATCAGCGCCGGACTGGAAGCCCATGGTGGTGCGCTTTTGCAGGTGACGCGCACCGAGATTGGAGGTCATGATGATGATCGTGTTCCGGAAATCCACGGTATTGCCGAGCCCGTCGGTCAGCTGCCCGTCTTCGAACACCTGCAACAATATATTAAAGACGTCCGGATGGGCCTTCTCAATTTCGTCGAGCAGGATGACCGAGTAAGGCGTCCGGCGGACGCGTTCCGTTAATTGCCCGCCTTCTTCGTAGCCCACGTACCCGGGAGGCGCGCCGATCAGCTTCGAGACGGAGTGCTTCTCCATGAACTCCGACATATCGAAGCGAACCAGCGATTTCTCCGAACCGAACAAAAACTCCGCCAGCCGCCGGGCCACTTCCGTCTTGCCGACACCTGTCGGCCCCAGGAAAAAGAAGCAGCCCACCGGCCGCAAAGGCGACTTGAGACCGGCACGGCTGCGGCGAATGGCGCGCGCCAGCGCGGTAATGGCCTTGTCCTGGCTGATGACGCGCTTGTGCAGTTCCGGCTCGATGCGCAGAAGTTTTTGTTGTTCGTCTTCCTTGATGGAAGTCACCCCGATGCCCGTCCAGCGCGAAACGACCTCTTCAATGTCTTCGCGAGTCACGATGCCCGTCGAGGCGTCGTCCAATTTGAAACGTTCGCGCAACCCCCGCAGGTTTTCTTTTTCCTTGCGCTCTTCCTCGGAATAGAAACGCGCCTTTTCGAATTCGTGATTGGCGATGGCTGTTTCCATCCGGTGGGTGATGAATTTCACGCGCTTCTGCACTTCGCCGACTTCTTCGGGAACGGTGGCCTGGCGCAGCTTCACGCGCGCGCCGGCTTCGTCAATCAGGTCGATGGCTTTGTCGGGAAGAAAACGGTCGGGGATGTAACGGTTGGAAAGATAGACGGAGTAGCGCAGCGCTTCGTCCGTGTAGCTGACGGCGTGGAATTTTTCGTAGCGCTCGCGAACACCCTGGATCACCTGCACCGCTTGCTCTTCGTCCGGCGCGGGAACTTTCACGGACTGGAAGCGGCGCTCCAGCGAGCGATCTTTCTCCACCGACTTGCGGTATTCGCCCGGCGTAGTGGCGCCAATGCACTGAATCTCTCCGCGTGAGAGCGCGGGTTTCAAGATGTTGGCGGCGTCGAGCGAGCCTTCGGCAGACCCTGCGCCCACCAGCGTATGCAGCTCGTCGATAAATACGATGGAGTTCTGGCTCTCCATCAATTCCTTCATGATGGTCTTCAGCCGCTCTTCAAACTGGCCGCGGTATTTCGTGCCCGCCACGATCAAAGAAAGATCCAGGGAAAGGATGCGCTTGTCCGCTAAGAACGGGGGAACATCGCCATCGGAAATGCGCTGCGCCAAGCCTTCGACGATGGCGGTCTTGCCCACGCCGGGCTCGCCGATCAAAACCGGATTGTTCTTGGTGCGGCGGCACAGAATTTGAATGACGCGTTCGACTTCGTTTTCGCGGCCGACCAGCGGATCGAGCGAGCCTTCCGACGCCGCTTGCGTAAGGTCGCGGCTGAATTCCGCCAGCAAAGATGTTTCCTTTGGCCGCGCCGCCGTTTTTTCACCGGACGTGCGCGCCAGCTCTTCCCGTAACGTGGAAAGCCGCAGACCACGCTCCATCAAAATCTCCGCGCCGAAGCACTTTTCTTCACGCAGGATGCCCAGAAGAAGATGCTCGGTGCCGACGTGTTTGTGACCGAGACGTTCCGCTTCTTCGGCCGCCATGTTGAGGATGCGCTTGCACTCCGCGCTGAGCGGCACTTCAACCGACGTGGAGATGCGCTCGCGGATGGTGATGCGGGCTTCAATCTCTTTTCGTATCGATTCGATCGAGCCTTGCTGCCGCAGGAAACGGTTGGCCAGGGCTTTGTCCTCGCGCATCAAGCCGAGCAGCAGATGCTCGGTCTCGATGTACGGGCTGCCATACTGGCTGGCTTCGTACCTGGCGAAAAATATGACGCGTCGCGCTTTCTCTGTATAACGTTCGAACACGTTAGCTCGCTTCTCCCCCTAGGGTCCCGCTCGCCGTGGCCGCAGCCTCGGGAGTTCGCAGCACGCCATGCTCCAGCACCAGTATCCGGTCACACCGCGAGGCGAGCGCCAGGTTGTGCGTCGCGATCAGCGACGTCAACTGGTGCGTGCGGTGCAGCCGTTCCAGCAACTCGAACACGGCCCAAGCATTCTGTTCGTCCAAATCTCCGGTAGGTTCATCTGCCAGCAGCACTGACGGCCCGGTGACGAGCGCCCGGGCAATCGCGACGCGCTGCTGTTCCCCTCCGGAGAGTTCCCCTGCGCGGTGATCAGCCCGATTATCCAAGCCAACCTCCGCGAGCCACTTCCGCGCCATCCCCAGCGCGGAAGCAAGATTTTCGCCGCGCACCAGCAGCGGCATGGCGACGTTCTCAGCGGCCGTGAAATCCGGCAACAACTGGTGGCGCTGCCACAAGAATCCAATGGCACGATTCCGGAATTCCGCCAGCGCCCCATCGTGAATCGATTCAATGGCTTTCGTTGCGAAGTATACTGTACCGCTCGTTGGCGTGTCTAGCGCGGCCAGCAAATGCAACAAAGTACTTTTGCCGGCTCCCGATGGCGCCACGATGGCGACCATCTCTCCCCGCCGCAAACTCAAGTTGGCATCCGCCAGAACGCAGATGCTTTTCTCGCCGCTACCATAGGTTTTCTGAAGGCCGCGCGATTCCAGAACCACGGCGACGTTCCGCGGATCCTCGGTGGCTACTCCGCTCGCGAATTGTGTGTGCTGGGTCATTCTGCTGCCGGCCTTCGGGCGTCATCGCGCGCCGTCCTGCCACCCTAATTAGTTAGATGCTGGTGCCACAATCCCCGTGCCGTGCCGTAGTGTGCGTCCGTTTACCCAAACTGTTTCCTATTTCCGCCAGTCCCTTGCCTACCCGAAAGTGGGCAATTTTGGGTCAAACTGAAACACTTATAATCTTTCTGTTTTCAACAGCTTGGGGCAGGTTTTGCGGCGGCCGACGCTCCAGGCACGCGCCCCGCTCCGACCGCCCTGCCTCTCTCTCTTGCTAGGAGCAAATCTCGCGCCAAATTGCTCACGGAATATCACTAGCTCAGGCGCTCCCACACTTCATTCATACCGCAGGACTTCCACCGGCAGGAGCCGCACGGCAGCGCGAGCCGGCAAGATCGTTGCGGCGATCGAGATTCCCATGGCCACCGTAGTGATCCACAGGCCATCGAGAACACTCGGATGAAAAGGCACATAAGGAATGGCGTACACCTGCGGATCGAGAGGAATCAGATGGTAGCTACCCGCCACCCAGGAGAAGGTATAGCCGGCCACCAGGCCAATCAGCGTGCCCAGGGCTCCGATGCTGATTCCCTGCCAAAGAAAAATCGTCCGAATCTGCTCGCGGCGCGCGCCCATAGACCGCAGCACGGCGATGTCGCGTGCTTTGTCGGTGACGGTCATGGAAAGAACCACCAGAATGTTGAGACCGGCGACGAAAGTAATCAGACCGATGAAAATCGCGGTGACCAGCTTTTCCAGCCTCAAGGCCCGGAACAGCGCGCGGTTCTCTTCCATCCACGTGGTCGTTGAAAAGCCCGGCCCGGCGGCTTGCCGGACCTGTTCCGCAATTTCGCCCGCCAGTTCCGGCTGATGCAGTCGGAACTCGAGGACGTTGACAGCGTCCCCCGCGCCGGAGAGCCCCTGCGCGGCGGCCAGCGTCATGAAACACCAATTCTCGTCGTAATCGTAAAACCCGGAATCGAAAACTCCGGCAACACGAAACCGCCGTGTCCGCGGCGTCAATCCGTAGGGTGTCAATCGTCCCTGGGGACTTGTGAGCGTCACGTAATCACCCGGAGAAACCTTCCACTCCTCGGCAATTTGTTTCCCGATGAGCAGCGCTTCGATGCCCTCCGCGTCCGCAGAAAAGTCCAAGCTTCCGGCGGCGATGCGTTGCAATGCTTGGTCGCTTTTTCGCTCCCGCTCGGGATCGATGCCTTTGGTGACCACCCCTCGCGCTTGTCCCGCGAAGGAAAGCAACACTGTCTGGTAGACTGCCGGTGTGACGGAGCGCACGCCCGCCCCTCGGGCGAGCTGGGTGGCCAGTTCCTCGTAGTTTTTGATTCCGCCGCTGCCCGGTCGCGTTAAGGAGACATGGGCGGTCACGCCGAGCAGCCGGTCTTGCAGCGTCTCGCGGAAACCGGTGTTCATGGAGAGCGCGATCACCAGGGTGGCCACCCCCGCGGCCACCCCGATCATGGAAAAGAGCGTGACCAGCCGCAAGACTGCCGGCCGGTACGGAGACCGCAGATAGCGCTGGGCCACGAACCATTCGAATCGCATGGTGGTTGGAAGAATACGTTAGGCGCGGTGCGCTTCGGAAGATGATTCGCCGCTTTCCGGACGCAACAAGGGGAAGAAGATGACGTCGCGGATCGAGGGCGAATCCGTCAGCAGCATGGTCAGTCTGTCAATGCCGATGCCTTCGCCGGCTGTGGGGGGCATGCCATGGCAGAGTGCGCGAATATAATCCGCGTCGAGCTGCTTGGGGGCTTCGTCGCCGCCTTGGGCGATCTGCTTAAGAAAGCGCCGCTCTTGCTCGGCGGGGTCGTTCAACTCGGAGAAGCCGTTCGCCACTTCCATGCCCGCAACGTAAATTTCGAATCGTTCCGTCAGCGAGGGATCTTCCGGCTTTTGTTTTGAAAGTGGTGAGATATCCGTCGGAAAGTCGTAAAGGATGGTGGGCTGGACCAGCTGGTCTTCTGCCATGGTCTCGAAAAGAAGGCCCGTCCATTGGCCGTCCTGGAGGGGGCCCTTGGCCGCCGCGTAGGGCGCACCGGCTCCCTTGGCCCACAGGTTATAGCGATTTGTGGCTTCCTGTGCGCCGCCCGGCGCGGCCAGTTTTTCCCGTGTGGGCGCCTGGCCCGCACCCGCGGGCCAATACTTGCCGATCGCTTCGCGCATCGAGAGCCGTTGCATCTTCGAAAAATCAAGCTCGGCGTCACCGTATTTCACCGTGGTTGAGCCGGTAATGTTCTCGGCCAGCAGCCGAAACATCTGCTCGTTCATGTCCATCAAGTCGCGATAATTGCTGTAGGCTTCGTAGAACTCCAGCATGGTGAATTCGGGATTGTGCTGCGTGGAAATGCCTTCGTTGCGGAAATTGCGGTTGATCTCGTAAACACGGTCGAATCCCCCGACCGTCAATCTCTTGAGATAGAGCTCCGGCGCGATGCGCAGATACAAATCAATGTCCAGCGTGTTGTGGTGGGTTATAAACGGCCGCGCGGCGGCACCTCCGGGGATGGGATGCATCATCGGCGTTTCGACTTCGATGTACCCTCGCGCATCAAAGAACCGCCGCAATTCTTGGATGATTCGCGCGCGCGTTACGAACACCTGCCGTGACTCTGCATTGGCGATGAGGTCCAGATACCGCTGGCGATAGCGCACCTCGACGTCCGACAGGCCATGCCATTTTTCCGGCAGCGGCAGCAGCGCTTTCGAAAGGAAGAAAATCTTCTCGACCCAAATAGACAACTCATTGGTCTTGGTTCGAAACAGGTGCCCTTCGACGCCGATCGAATCGCCCAGGTCCAGCAGATGAAACAGTTGGAATCCCGGTTCGCCGACGACATCTTTCTTTACGTAGATCTGAATACGCTTGCCAGCTCCTTGCAGGTGCGCAAAGCCCGCCTTCCCCATCAGCCGGAACGACACCATCCGGCCGGCGACCCGCACCTCCTTGTTCATCGTCTCTAACTCCGCGCCGGGGGTCTGACTGTACTGCTCCACCAATGCGGCGGGTGTGTCCGTCCAGCGAAATTCCCGCGGATAAGGGTCGTACCCCAAAGCCTGGATCTGTTCGAGTTTCTTTTGGCGCTGTTCAAACTGATCGCGCGGCTCGAATTGCAAAGGGAGAATCCTTTCCGAGAGAAGTGATGGAGTCCGAGTATAAGGGCGCGCCTCATCCCGGAGCAAGGAACACCCCCCGGCATCCCTCGTGCGCAAAGAGCATAGCTGGCACGCCGAAGCCCGGTGGCCTTCCCTTTGCTCTCCGTAAAAAGTCTTGAACTACGAGCGTTGCGCGCGAAGAAACTTATGGTTTGCCGGATGGTTTTTGCTATACTCCCACATCTGGCTCATCGGAGAACTCCTGTGAAAGACGCTGTCCGCTCCCTTCCCCGCGGAATGTCTGTCAAAGACGATTGGCGAGCCTGGCTACCCCAAGAAAAATCACAGGTTTTCCACAAGCAAGTCTACGAACTCGAATGCAGCTACGCCATGTTGAGCGTGTCGCTGGATGAGGCTATCGAACTGCGACAACTGGGACACGCCGGCAAGTCTCTCCAGGCGGTGGGCATAACTTCGGGCCTCTGCAAGCTGCTGACCCGGGAGCTCACTGGCTTGCTGCGTGCTCTGGCCGAGCACGCCAAACATTACGGAACCATCCCCAACGCCGCGGCACTCGATGCTGCGAACTTTCAGGGAGCAAGAGCCCAGCGATCGGCGCGCATGAGCGCCCTGCTCAACCACGTGCTGTTTTCCCAAAGACTGCAGTTCCTTCATAAGGTAAGCACTTTGGAGGAAATGGTTGAGGATCTTGCCAAGGGATTTCGCCACGCCGCCGATGAGCTCGCCGAACGAAACTCCTTGAATCCCAAGAAAATGTGGGCTGAGGTGGACGCGGACCACTACGACCTGAATACGTGCTTGCGAGAGGCCATAGTGGTGCTCAAGTCTTTCTTGATTGTACTGCCCGAAAGCCAGCTGGGGGCGTTCGAAAACACCGTTCGCCAACAATCTGAGGAAGCCGAACTCCCGTCCCGGCAGCGCATGATCCGCCATGGACGAATGACCGCGATCGCGGGAGAATGATCAAACCTGCTGGCCCGCAAGGATCCAGGAGACTCACCCTGGGAATGACTGGGTGTCCGTTTAAGTCCTGCGGGTTTGTGCCAGGACAACTCAAGGGGGTATTCGGCGCATCCGAACTGGTGGATGCGCCGCTATTGGACCGTTGGCTCGAAACCGACCAAGCGATCCCAAAGCGCCGACCTCTCTACAGTCCACCAAACCGGTGACTGAAGCGGAAGCCATCCGTCTGGCTCAGGCCGGGGATGCCGCGGCTTTTGAATTTTTGTACCACTTGCATAGCCGCCGCGTCTACGCCTTGTGCCTGCGCATGGTGAATAACCCCTCCGATGCGGAGGATCTGATGCAGGAAGCTTTCCTGCAGCTCTTTCGCAAGATTGGGACTTTCCGTGGTGAGTCGGCCTTTTCGACCTGGCTGCATCGCATGACGGTCAATGTGGTGCTGATGCGGTTGCGCAAGAAGTCGCTCCCATTGGCCTCGCTCGAAGAAACGACGGATCCCGACGATGAAATGGGCGGCCCCAGGAAAGACATTGGTGCGCCGGATTTGCGATTGAGCGGCGCCGTGGACCGGGTCAATCTGGAACGTTCAGTCGAAAAGTTGCCGCCGGGTTACCGGACCGTGTTTGTATTGCACGACGTACAGGGCTACGAGCACAACGAGATTGCGGACATCATGGGATGCTCGGTGGGGAATTCGAAGTCGCAATTGCATAAAGCGCGCACACGGCTGCGGGACCTGCTCCAAGAAGAGGTACGCCAGCAGGCCCGGCAGGAACGCCACGCGGCGAAAACCCATACGGCGCATGATGATTGAGCTACAATGTGTGCAATTCGAGGGTGGGGTAAGCGACTTCGCGGCGGGACACGGGTGATTTGCGCGCAAACGATTTGAGAGCGGCGGCCTGGGGCAGTCTTCCAGCGCCGGCTTCAGCGGAGTGAAGGACCATGCAGTGTAAGGACGTGGAACTCGTAGTCGAGCAAGACGGTCTGGCACCGCTACCGGAAGCAGCACGAGCGCATTTGGCCGCTTGCGGCCAGTGCCGGGAATTTGTCGCCGATCTGGCGACCATTGTTTCTGTCGCGAATGAATTGCCCGCCGAAGTCGCACCACCCGCACGCCTATGGCTTTCCCTCCAGGCTCAACTGGAACTGGAAGGAATTATCAAAACGCCGGTAGTTCCTGCTGGGGGTCAGCGTTCTTCCTGGTGGCAGGGCTTCAATGATCTGTTTCGTAGGCGCGCTTTGGCGACTGCCACTGTGGGTGTGCTGATCGTGGCCGCGGGAGTCCTCGAATTGTGGCAGCCGCCGGATGCCCTTCGGGAAGCTCCCGCGAGTGTTGCGGTTCCGGCTTGGCAGATTCCCTTCGCGCAAACTGCCAAAGTCTTGAATGAGCAGGAAATCGATCTTAGAAACATGCAGCTTGCCAGCACTTCTGCGGTGGACACCTCTTTCCGGCAGAACCTGCAGCAAGTGGATGATTTTATTGCCGACTGCGAGCGCCGTGTGCATGCTGCCCCGCAGGACGACCTGGCGCGCGAATATCTGTCCAACGCCTATCAGCAAAAGGCCGAATTACTGTCCGCGATGATGGATCGCGGAGGGAGTGTCCAATAACATGGGAACCGCAAGGATGGGGTGGCGCGCTTTGAGGTCACACATACATTTGGCCGCTTGGCGGCCGCATGTCGAACGCAGCATGCTGCCGGTACTTAGCGCCGCAGCTTTTCTCTGCTCGGGCCTGCCCGCGGTAGCCGCCGGCCGGCATCTGGAAAAGCATTTTGCGGTCAACGCCCGCCCGGTGGTGGTGATCCATAACGTCGCCAACGGCCGCATCGAAGTGAAGTCCTCGAAAAACGCCGCGGTGGACGTCGTGGCCAGCCAGACTTCCGACAAGATTGGCTTTGAGATGGAACAAGCCGGTGACCGCATCGACGTCACCGCCACGATTCTGGACGCCGCGGCGCAATCTCCGGATTCGGCTGCTAGTCTGCAGCTGACCGTGCCGGAAGAAACGGAATTGCAACTCAAGACTGAGACGGGACTTATTTACGTCGAGCAGGTTATGGGCGACATGACGCTCGAAAGTGTCGCCGGCGACGTCCACCTGAAGGAAGTCTCCGGCTACATCATTGTTAAGACCACGGGAGGCTCGCTGGTGTGCACGCAGTGCGCCGGCAAGCTGGATTTCAAGTCGATCAGCGGTGGTGCACAGGTTCTCCAACCGGCGCTGACAAACGTCAGCCTTTTCACCACTTCAGGAAATATCCTTTTTGACGGCGATTTCGTCCGCACGGGGCTCTACACCATGAAGAGCGGCCGGGGCCTGGTCGAGGTTCGTTTCTCCGGCAACGATTCCTTTGACCTGAAAGCGCAAACCGCTACGGGCACGGTTGACAATCAAGCGGCGGCGTACCTGAAGCCCGACTCCCACGGCATGATGCGCAGGGCGTCGAAGTTCACCAAGGGCCTCTTCGGCACCGTTGGGCAAGGCTTGGCTAAAGTCGAGCTCTCCTCCTACAGTGGTACAATACGCATTCTGAAGCGCGACTAGCTTTTCGCGCTACGATCGCGTGACCACCACACCTTTTTCGCGCGGGACGCAAGCCCGCGTCCCGATTCTGTGCCTCGCCGGTTTTATGGGTTCCGGCAAAACCACCATTGGCACGCTGTTGGCGCGGCAGCTGGCGTGGCACTTCGTCGATCTGGACGACCGCATCGAGGAATCCGCCGGCCTCGCAATCCCGCAAATCTTCGAACGCCTTGGTGAGCCGGCTTTCCGCCAGATCGAAGCGGATCAATTGCGCGCTGCCCTCGGCCGAGCCACGGAGATGAAAGAGAACACCGTTCTTGCACTTGGTGGTGGCACCTACGCACAGCCCGGGTGCCCCGAATTCCTGCGCGCCGCGGGGGCCCCGGTTTTGTGGCTGGATTCGCCCATCGAGGTTCTGCTCTCACGCTGCATGACCATGACCGGCCGCCCGCTTTTCCGGGATGAAGCCAGTTTCCGCGCGCTTTACGCCCAGCGCCTTCCCTCCTATCACCTTGCCGACTATCGGGTGGACAGCTCCGAGGAACCAACCCAGGTAGTTGCGGAAATTCTGCGTCGGGTCATTGTTGCATCCGGTGGAAACGCCCCGCATCTTGTGGTTGAGAAACCGCTTCCCTAAGAGAGAATGGACGCGGGGGAAAGAAGTGAAACTCAGAATATCGATTGCACTGACATTTGGAATCGTGGTGTGCGCCGTTCTGTCCATTGCGGCTCAGAAAAAGGCCGCAGCCACATCCGGCCCCGTTGTCTTCGTTCAGGACAAGGGCAAGCTGACCATTAAACTCGGCGGACAAACTGTAGGCCACGAGGAATTTGAAATCGCGCCGTCCGGTGGCGGATGGCTGGCCAAGGGCCTCGCGGAGATCAAGCCGCCTGAAGGCGGCTCCAGCAAGGTCTCTGGTTCGCTAACACTGCAGGCTGACGGCGCGCCGATCAGCTACGATTGGAGCTCTCAGGCGGAAAAGACAAATGGCGCGCACATCCTCTTCGCCAATGGCGTGGCCAGAATCACACTGGAGATGCAAGGGGCGCGCCCGTTTCAGCAGGACCTCACATTCAATACTCCGCTGATCGCCGTTCTGGACAACAATCTCTACCATCAGTACGGGGTCCTCGCGCGCATTTACGATTGGTCCAGGCGCGGTGCGCAAACTTTTCCTGTACTCATCCCGCAGGAATTGACGCCTGGTACGATCACCGTGCAATCGACGGGATCAGCGAGCGCCGACGGCAAGACCTACGAAGGCCTCAAGGTGAACACATCTGACCTGGAGATTTTACTCTTGCTCGACGGCAATCATCGCTTGATGCGGCTGGAAGTTCCTGATGCGAAGGTATCGGTAGTCCGCGAGTAGCAGTCTCTCCATCCCGATCATTTCCGCCCAAAAAAGTGGGACAGACTTTTCGGCCTGTCCCACAATTCTGCACAGCCTATAGAAACTTACCGCGCGAACGGCCGTTGAAAAATGGGCTTGCCCTGGGCCCCGAAGGGCGCGCCCGGACGCCGCAGCGGATAGCCCTGCGGATTACCATGGGCATGCGAGTGCGCAAGCCCATTCGAATGGCCGATGCCGATGTGGCCGTTGGCATTGCCATTCCCCGACGCGGGCTGCGGCAGCCGCGCCGGATTACCGATAGGGCGGAGATTGCTCGGCGCTGCATGAACGTGGTCGCTGATGGCCTGCAGCCTCTTCAATATGGATTGCCACTGTTCCCAATCCAGTTGGCGAAGAAACGGACGCAATCCCTGGATGAATGGATCTTCCAGCAGCGCTTCGCCGTCGGACTCCGGGATGAAGAACCGGTTCAAGCCGACGTTCAGCGCCTCGGAAATCTTCTCCAGTGTGCCGAGGCTCGGCGTCATCTGGCCGCTCTCGATGCGAGAGAGATAGGAGCGAGAGACCTTCGAGCGCGACTGGAGCTGGCTCTGGGTCATGCTGCGCGATTCGCGCAACTGGCGAATGCGCTGGCCGATATTCTCGACCGTCTCCTGGTTGACAAACTTTTCTGTCGCTGGCTCAGCGGCTGCTTCCTCCGCAGGTGCCGGTGGAGGAATCAGGAACTCCAGACGCTGGGGTAAGGCGCGCACGCAACGGCGGCAGTTCCCAGTGCGCGTCCGGTACTGGACGAGACCACATGTCTTGCAGCGGATGACTTCCCGATCCATCTCTAACGAACTCATCTCTTTTTCTAGTTGTACGGACAC
>Ga0209689_1000715_pt1 | contig 23682 bp, 26 predicted proteins | sample GraSoiAngelo_149_FD_187119 | JGI IMG/M metagenome (GOLD analysis project Ga0209689, IMG submission 187119) | Grasslands soil microbial communities from the Angelo Coastal Reserve, California, USA - 14_1009_09_30cm (SPAdes) (version 2) | ecosystem: Environmental > Terrestrial > Soil > Grasslands ... | reverse complement strand
GCCAGGTCGACGGACGGAGCGGCGCCGAGCTCCGGCAGCCGGGCGGTGAGGACCGCGCACGGCTCGCCCGCCGGGTTGACGGCGCTCACCTCGAGCGCCGCCGGATCGGCCGGCACGCCCGCAGCCCGGACCGTGACCACCTCGCCCGCGTATACCGGCTTGACGAACCGCACGGACGCGGTCCCGCCCTCGACCCACTCCCGCCCCCAGGCGGCGACGAGCGGCCGCGTCATGTAGGCGTAGACGGTGACGCCGGGCACGAGGCCCCCGCGGAAGCCGAGCTGGCGCGCGACCAGGTCGTCGTGGATCTTGTTCGCGGAGTGCCCGGAGGGATTGCGCGCGGGAACGCGGTACTCGGCAAGCTGCGTGCGCACGGCCGCATCGTAGCCCGGGCGGCCGCCCCGGTCAACGCGACCCCGGGCGCTCGGCTCGCGGAGCCGAGCCGTCCTCGCTATAATCGGTACGTCCTATGGCCCGCGCGCTCCTGGCCGTCCTCGCCGTCGTCCTGCTGCTCGCCATCGCCACCGTCGGCTGGGCGATCAGCGTCAACAACCAGCTCGTCCGTCTCGACCAGGACGTGAACGAGAAGTGGGCGCAGGTCCAGAACGTCTACCAGCGCCGGGCCGACCTGATCCCCAACCTGGTCGAGACCGTGAAGGGCTTCGCCAGCCAGGAGCGCACGGTCCTCAACGAGGTCACCAGCGCCCGGGCGCGCGCCTCGAGCATCCAGCTGCCGCCGCAGGCGCTCAGCGACCCGTCGGCGCTGCGCCGGTTCCAGGAGGCGCAGACCCAGCTCGGCGGCGCGCTCTCTCGCCTGCTCGTGACGGTCGAGCGCTACCCCGAGCTCAAGTCGAACCAGAATTTCCTCGAGCTGCAGAGCCAGCTCGAGGGCACCGAGAACCGCATCGCCGTCGAGCGGCGGCGCTTCAACGAGGCCGTGCGGGAGTACAACACGCGGGTGCGGCTCTTTCCCGGGAGCGTGATCGCCGGCCTGCGGGGGTTCCGAGAGAAGGCCTTCTTCGAGGCCGCTCCCGAGGCTCAGACCCCCCCGAAGGTCAAGTTCTAGCCCTGCTGGTCCCGCTGCTCCTCGTCCTCGCCCTTACGCTCCCCGCCGCGCCGAGCGGGCACATCAACGACTACGCGGGCGTGTTGAGCCCCGCCGACCGGGACCGCCTCGAGCGCCGCGCCGCCGCCGAGGAGCTGCAAACCGGCAACCAGGTCGTGGTCGCGATCTTCCCGTCGCTCGCCGGCGAGAGCCTCGAAGACGTCTCGATCCGCCTCGCCGAGCGGTGGAAGATCGGGCACGCCGGCCGGGACAACGGCGTCATCGTGCTGGTCTTCCTCCAGGACCACAAGGTGAGGATCGAGGTCGGCTACGGGCTCGAGGCCCGGCTCACCGACGCGGTCGCCGACTCCATCATCCGCCACGAGCTCGCCCCGCTCTTCCGGCAGGAGCGCTACGCCGACGGCCTCGACGCGGGGCTCACGGCGATCTTCCAGGCGATCGCCGGCGAGTACCGCGCGCGGCCGGCGCGGCGGCCGGTGGCCGCGTACGCGGTCTCGCTGGCGCCGATCGCGTTCATGCTCCTCTCCGTCGTCGTCTTCGGCATGCTCGCCGTCGCCTCGCGCCGTCAGCCCGGGATCCACGGCCGCCGCGGCTACACCGGGGGGCCCGGCGGCTGGTACTTCGGCGGCGGCGGCTTCGGCGGGGGCGGGGGCTTCGGCGGCGGCGGGGGCTTCGGTGGGGGCGGCGGCGGCTTCGGCGGGGGCGGCGCGAGCGGGAGTTGGTGATGGTGGAGCCGCATCCGGACTGGGTCGAGCGGCACTTCTCGCCCGCCGATCTCGAGGCGATCCGGGCGGCCGTCGCCGCGGCCGAGCGGCAGACGGCGGGCGAGATCCGCGTGCATCTCGAGCGACGCGCGGTCGGCGACGTGCTCGCCCACGCCCGCCGCGTGTTCCACGCCCTCGGCATGCACCGGACCCACCATCGTGCGAGCGTGCTCCTCTACCTCGCGGTCGACGACCGCAAGTTCGCGATCGTCGGCGACGACGGGATCCACGCGCGGGTCGGCTACCGCCTCTGGGACTCCGTGCGCGACGTACTGCAGCGGGAGCTCCGCGCGGGGCGCATGCGCGACGGCGTGACCGCGGCCGTCGCCGAGATCGGCCGCGCGCTGGGCGCGCACTTCCCGCCCCGCCCCGACGACCCGAAGGACGCCGCGCAGGCCGTCACGACCGCGTGACGCCGGACCCGGCCGCCGGCCGCGCCGACCGACGCCGCGAGGCTAGCCGGGCGATCCGAGGAGCACGTTGTCGATGAGCCGCACCGAGCCGACCCAGACCGCCACCAGACACACGGCGCCGCCGCGCCCGACCCGCGTCACGGGCTCGAGCGTCCGGGGATCGGCCACCGCGACGTAGTCCGCGCGCGCGCGGGGCTCGCGGCCGATCGTTTCCGCGACGAGACGGCCGAGTGCCTCGCCGTTCCGCTCGCCCGCGTGACAGGCGTCGCGCGCCGCGCTGAGCGCCCGGAAGAGGACGAGCGCGGCCCGACGGTCGTCCGGCGACAGATGGACGTTCCGCGAGCTCATCGCGAGCCCGTCGGACTCGCGAACCGTCGGGCAGGGGACGATCTCGGTCGGCACGTTGAGGTCTTGGACGAGCCGCTCCACGACCCGCAGCTGCTGGTAGTCCTTCTCGCCGAAGTAGGCGCGGTCGGCGCGCGCGATGTTGAGGAGCTTCAGCACGACCGTGGCGACGCCGCGGAAGTGGCCCGGCCGCGAGACGCCCTCCCAGCGGTCGGTGAGCCGCTCGACCACGACCCACGTCGAGAAGTCTCCCGGGTACATCATCGCCTCCCCCGGCGTGAAGACGCAGTCCACCCGCTCCTCCCGGAGGAGGGCCAGGTCACGGTCGAGGTCGCGCGGATAGGCCTTCAGGTCGTCGGAGGAGCCGAACTGCGTCGGGTTCACGAAGATCGTCGTCACGACCCGGTCGGTCTCGCGCCGCGCGCGGCGGACGAGGGAGAGGTGGCCGTCGTGGAGCGCGCCCATCGTGGGCACGAGGCCCAGTCGTCCGCCGACGGTCTCCCGCCAGGTCACGAACGCCTCGAGGCTCTCCGCCACGTTCATCGTCAAGCCTCAGATGATACCGAACGCACCCGGCAATAGACAGGCCGGGTGCGGCGGACGGCGTGCTAGAGTCTCGGCCGTGATCCGCGACGACATTCCCACCCCCGCCCTTCTCCTCGACCTCGACCGCTTCGACCGGAACCTCCGTGCCGCGGCCGCGCACGTGTCGGCCGCGGGCAAGCAGCTCCGCCCGCACGCGAAGACCCACAAGTGCCCGGAGATCGCGCGGCGCCAGGTCGCGGCCGGTGCGACGGGCGTCGTCTGCGCCAAGCTCGCGGAGGCGGAGGTGATGGCGGCCTCCGGGATCCCCGGCCTCCTGATCTCCACCGAGGTCGTCGGCGACGAGAAGGTCGGCCGGCTGATGCGCCTCCTCGACCACGACCCAGGCGTGCTCGTCGTGGTCGACCACCCGGACAACGTGCGGGACCTCGCGCACGCGGCCCGCGCCGCCGGGCACGTGCTCGGCGTCCTGGTCGACGTCGACGTCGGCGGCCGCCGGACCGGCACCGGGCCGGGCGAGCCCGCGCTGGCGCTCGCCCGCGCCGTGGCGGCGGCCCCGTCGCTCAGGTTCCGCGGCCTCCAGGGCTACGCCGGGCAGTGCGCGCACATCGTCGGCTGGGCGGCCAGGCGCGAGGCGGCGGTCAAGGCGATGACGCCGCTCATCGAGACGCGGCGGCTCCTCGAGGCGCGGGGGATTCCGGTCGAGATCGTCAGCGGCGGCTCCACCGGCACCTACGACATCGACTCCGACCTCGCGGGGCTCACGGAGCTCCAGTGCGGGTCGTACTGCGTGATGGATCTCGACTACCTTCGGATCGGCGGCCGGACCGGCGACCGGCTCACCGACTTCGAGATGGCGCTGACCGTGCTCGCCACCGTCGTGAGCGTGCCGGCACCGGACCTCGCCATCGTAGACGCCGGTCTGAAGGCATTCGCCACGGACCGCCCCTTCGGGCCAGAGCCGGTGGAGCGGCCGAGCGTGGTCTACGAGTTCGCCGGGGACGAACACGGGCGCCTGCTGAGCCGGGACCCGCGCGGCAGCGTTCGGCTCGGCGAGCGGGTCGAGTTCTTCCCGCCGCACTGCGATCCGACGATGAACCTGTACGACCGCGTGTACGCGATGCGGGGCGCGCGCGTCGAGGCCGTGTGGGACATCGCCGCACGCGGCAAGTCACAGTAGGGCGGGCGCGCCCTCCCAGAGGCTCCAGAAGAGCGCCTGGAGCGCCGTCGCGTCCGGGACCCGGAACATCGCCGCGCGGGCCTGGCCGGCTACCGGAAGCCCGTCCGCGTACCACGCCAAGTGCCTGCGGAGCTGCAGCAGCGCCGAGCGCTCGGGCAGGAGCGCCATGATCAGCTGGCAATGGCGGCGGATCGCCCGCGCGCGCTCCGCCCGCGCCGGCGGCGCCGGTAGAAAGACCCACGGCGCGCCCAGCGCGCCCCGACCCACCATCACGCCCGCGCACCCTGTGGCCCGCCGCATCGCCTCCGCGTCGGCGCGCGAGCGCACGTCGCCGTTGCCGGTCACCGGGAGCCTGACCGCGTCCACGACCGAGGCGATAGTCTCCCACGGCGCCCGCCCGGTGAACTGCTGAGCGCGCGTCCGCGGGTGGACGGTGATCCCGCCGACGCCCTCGCCCTCTGCCACCCGCGCGATCTCGACCGCGTTCACCGACCGGTCGTCCCAGCCCCCTCGGATCTTGATCGTCAGCGGCACCCGGATCGCCCTGCGCATGACGCGGAAGATCACGGCGGCGCCGGCCGGGTCGCGCATGAGCGCCGCCCCCTGGCCCTTGGCCACGATCTTCGGGACCGGACAGCCCATGTTCAGGTCGATCGCGTCGGCGCCCTCGGCCTCGAGTCGGCGCGCGGCCTCGGCGAGGACGTCGGGCTCCGATCCCAGGAGCTGCATCGTGATCGGGCGCTCCTCGGGCAGGAAGCGCGCGATCTCCCGGGTGCGGCTGTTGTCATGGACGAGCGCGCGGGCGTCGATCTCCTCGCTGGTGACGGGATCGCTGCCGCACTCGCGCGCGAGCAGCCGGAACGGCGCGTTGGTGACTCCGGCCATGGGGGCGAGGCGCATCATCGTGCTCCAAGTATACCGGCTCGCCTCCCCCGCAGGGCATCGCCCTCCCAGGCGCGCCGCCCGCGGCAGGCGCCCCTCAGCCGGCGAGCGCCTCGTCCAGCGTGCGGGCAAACCACGGGGCGTCGGGGAACGTGATCGGCCGCACGGCGGGGAGCGTCACGCCGGCGTCGCGGTAGGCCTGCACGTAGGCGCGCGCGGTCTTTGGCGGGCCGATGCCGCCGAGCGCCCCGGCTAGGCGCTCAGGGACGACGCGGTCGCGATCGAACTTCCCCACGTCCTCGCCGAAGCCGCTCTCCTCGAGCATCGCCCGGTAGAACGGGAGCGCCAGGTAGCGGACCAGCTCCTCGCGGAACGCACGCAGCGCCCCCGCCGGGTCGTCCGTGATCGCCAGCGGCACGGCGGCCACGATCTCGAAGCCCTCGAGCGTCTTCCCCGCCCGGCGCCGCCCCCGCTCGAGCGCCGGCAGGGCCGTCTCCCGTATGTAGCGCGGCGTGCAGAGCCACAACACCACGCCATCGGCGACCTCGCCCGCGAGCTCGAGCATCTTCGGCGAGAGGCCGGCCAGCAGGATCGGCGGCGCCGGGGGGAGGTCGGGCAGGGTCATGCTCCACTCGACCCGGTAGTGCCGCCCGACGAACCGCGCCCCCCGTCCGAGCGCCCCGCGAAGGACCGCGACGTACTCCCGCATGACGGAGAGGGGCTCCGCCAGCCGCAGGCCGAGCATCCCCTCCATCGCCGCGCGGTGGCTGACGCCGAGCCCGAGGCGGAAACGGCCGCCCGAGAGCTCCGAGAGCGTCAGCGCGGCCTGGGCCACCGCCGTCGGGTGACGCGGGTAGATCGGGACCACACCGTTGCCGAGGCCGACGCGGCTGGTGGCCGAGGCGTACGCGGCCAGCACGAGGAAGGAGTCGCGGCCGGTGCCGTGGGTGACCCAGACGCTCTCGTAGCCGAGCCCCTCCGCGCGCCGGGCGAGCCCGACCGCCACCCCGAGATCACCGCCGGGGCTCAGGTAGGCCGCCGTGCGCGCCGGCGGGGTCACGAGAGGATGGAGACCTCCATGCAGTCCCCGCCGACATCGTATTCGCGCGTCCGGTAGCGCCCGCTCCCGCGCACGTGGTCGAGGTAGGGCATGACCTCGCGGCGGAACATCCCGGTGTTGTCGGCGACCACGACGGCACCCCGGACGAGCCTCGGCTCGAGCGAGCGGAGGTAATCGAGGTACTCCTCCTTGGCGGCGTCGATCAGCGCGAAGTCGAAGCGCGAGCGCAGGAGCGGGAGGACGCGGAGCGCGTCGCCGACGGTCACGCTCACGCGCTTGCCCAGGCCGGCGGCCTCGGCGTTCCGCCGCACGAGCTCGCCGAGGAACTCGCTCGCCTCGATGCAGACGAGCCGGCCCCCCGCCGGGAGGCTCGCGCCGATCAACACCGCGGAGTAGCCGAAGAGTGAGCCGATCTCGATCGCCCGCTTGGGCCGGTGGCGCTCGATCAGACGGCGGATCAGCCGGCCCTTGTCCCGGCCGATGGCGGGGAGCCGCCACCACTTGAGCGCGGTGTCCATCACCCGGAGCATCCGCCGCGGCGTCTTGTTCATTCGGCCGTCGCGGGGAGCCGGTGGGCGATCCCGTCGGGGACGGGATAGCGCCGGGTGTACGGCCCGGCCTTGACGACCTGGCCGGGGAGCGCGCGGCCGACGATCCCCTCGACGCGCCTGGAGACGGCGAGCAGGCGGTCGAGGTCGATGCCGGTCTCGACCTCCATGGCGTGGAGGCAGTGGACGAGGTCCTCGGTGCAGACGTTGCCGGAGGCGCCGGGCGCGAAGGGGCAGCCCCCGAGGCCGCCGATCGAGGCGTCGAAGTGCGTCACCCCGTGCGCCATGGCGGCGAGGACGTTCGGGATCGCCATCGCGCGCGTGTCGTGGGTGTGGAGCCCCCATTCAAGGGTCGGGAACTTCGGCGCCAGGTGCTCGAGCACCCGTGTGACCTGCAGTGGATTCGCGACCCCGGTCGTGTCGGCCAGCCCGATTCCGCGGGCGCCCATGTCGGCGAGCCGCGCCACGATCCGCTCGACCTGGCTCACCGGGACCGCGCCTTCGAACGGGCAGCCGAAGGCCGTCGAGATCCCCGCCACCACGCGGACGCCCGCCCGCTCGGCCACCCGCATGACCGCGTGCAGCCGGTCGAGGGATTCGGCGATCGTCATGTTGACGTTGGCGAGGTTGTGGCTCTCGCTCGCCGAGACGACCGTGTGGATCTCGTCGACGCCCGCGTCGACGGCCCGCACCGCGCCCGTGTCGTTTGGGACGAGGGCGGCGTAGACGGTGCCGGGCCGGCGGGCGATCCGCGCCATCACCGCCTCGGCGTCCCGGAGGGCGGGCACCACCTTCGGGTGGACGAACGAGGTCACCTCGATCAGGGGCAGGCCCGCCTCGGCCAGCCCGTTCACCACCTCGACCTTCAGATCGGTCGGGATGAAGTCGGGCTCGATCTGGAACCCGTCACGGGTCCCGACCTCGCAGATCGTGACGCGACTCGGCAACTTCATCGGAGCAGCCTCCAAGGCGATCTCGGCGCCACTCTACCACGGCGGCCGGGCGTGAACCCGCCGGCGGACCGCCGCCATCCAAAGGGCGAGGAGGAGCGACGAATGGCACCCAACATCGGTATCCCGGATGCGCCTCGCGCGTCCGTTGTGACGATCCTGAACGACGTGCTCTCAGACGAGTACCTGCTCTACACCAAGACGCGGAACTACCACTGGAACGTGACCGGCCCGCAGTTCAACGACCTGCACACGTTCTTCGAGGCGCAGTACGAGGAGCTGGACGGCGTCGTCGACGACGTCGCCGAGCGGGCGCGGACGCTGGGCGGCCGGGCCCGGGGCACGCTTGCCGAGTTCACGCATCACGCGCGGCTCAAGGAGCAACCTGGCACGATCCCCGACGCGACGGGCATGGTGGCGGACCTGCTCGCCGACCACGAGGCGGTCATCCGCCAGCTCCGCGACGACCTCGCCGTCGCGGTCGATCGGCACCATGACGTCGGCACGAGCGACTTCCTGACCGGGCTGCTGGAGCGCCACGAGAAGATGGCGTGGATGCTCCGGTCCTTCCTCTCTGCGACGTAGGCCGGGTCCGCCCCCGCGGGGCGGGCTCGCGCGGCCCGTCCCCGCGCTGTAGTATCCTGCCCCGGATGCTGGCTGACGGGCGCGGACTCGGCGTCACGACGACCGACCGCGGGGCGCTCGATCTCTACGACCTCGGCGCGCGTGGGTTGCTCGCGTGGGACGCGGGCGCGCTCGAGCGCTTCCGCGCCGCCGCCGCGCGCGACGAGCGGCTCGCGCTGGCCCGTGCCGGTGCGGCCGTGTGCCTGTTCCTGGACGAGCGATTCCAGGAGGCGCGCGCCGAGGCGGCGGCCGCGCGCCTGGCCGCCGAGGCGCAGACGGCGCGCGAGCGCGGCCACGTGGAGGCGATCGCGCTGCTCACCGGCGGCAAGACGGCGGAGGCCGAGGCGGCGATGCGCGCGCACCTCGCGGCGTACCCGCGCGACCTCGTGATCCTCCAGCGGCTCTACTTCATCCTCTTCTGGCAGGGGCGCTTCGCGGAGCTGCTGGTCCTCACCGGGGACCTGGCGCCGGCGAACTCGGACGATTCGTTCATGCTCGGCCTCCACGCGTTTGCCCTCGAGGAAGGAGGCCGGCGCGCCGAGGCCCTCCGCGCCGCCGAGGCCGCCCTCGCGCGGGACGCCCGGGACGCGTGGGCCGTGCACGCGTTCGCGCACGCGCTCTACGAGACGGGCCGGAGCGAGGAGGGGCTCGCCGCGCTCCCGGCCCGGGTTGAGCCCTGCGTCCAGCTCGGCTGGTTTCGCGACCACCTGCTGTGGCACCTCGCTCTGATGCACCTCGCCTGCGGCGGCTACGACCGGGCCCGCGCGCTCGCGCGCGAGGTATTCGAGCTGGCGCCCTCGTCGATCGCGGGCGACCTGCACGACTCGATCTCGCTCCTCTGGCGCTTCGAGCTCTACGGCCGCCCGCAGGGCGGCGCCTGGGCGCCGTTCGCGGCGATCGCCCGCGAGCGCGTGAGGCGCCCGGGCCTCCTCTACCACGCGGCACACCTCGCGATGGCGCTCGCGATGGCGGGGGACTGGGCGACCGCGGGCGAGCAGCTCGGCCTCCTCCGGGAGCGCGCCGCCAAGGATCGCTCTGACCTCGTCGCGGGCGTGGCCATCCCGCTCATCGAGGGGCTCCACGCGTTCGCGGGCGGCGACTATGCGCGGGTGATCGAGCGGATCGAGTCGCTCTCGCCGCGGATCGTCGAGCTCGGTGGGAGCCGCGCGCAGCGGGACGTCTTCCACGACACCCTGCTCGAGGCGTGCTTCCGCGCCGGCGACCTCGAGCGGGGGACGCGGCTCCTCGCCGCGCGGCTCGAGATGCGCGCCGAGCACTTCTGGCTCCACCGCGCCCGGCGCACCCGGTAGCGACGAACGGCCGCTCGCGCCCCAGGGCGCGGGTCAACGGGCAGCCGCGCGGCCCGGCCGGCCCCGGGGGCGGACTTAGTAGGAGCGGGGCAGGCCGAGCACGTGCTCGCCCACGTAGGCGAGCACGAGGTTCTGGCTGATGGGCGCGGTCTTGTAGAGCCGCGCCTCCCGGAACTTCCGCTCGACGTCGTACTCCTCGGCGTAGCCGTAGCCGCCGTGGCAGTCGATGCACGCGTTCCCGGCCTCCCACGCCGCCTCCGCCGCCAGGTACTTCGCGATGTTGGCCTCGGGCCCGCAGGGCTCGCTCGCGTCGAAGAGCGCGGCGGCCTTGTTGCGCATCAGCTCCGCCGCCTCCACCGCCATGTGGGCCCGGGCGATCGCGAACTGCACCCCCTGGTTGGCGCCGATGGGCCGGCCGAAGACCACGCGCTGGTTCGAGTAGCCGACCGCCTTCTCGACGAACCATTTTCCGTCGCCGATCGAGTCGGAGGCGACGAGGATCCGCTCGGCGTTCATGCCGTCGAGGATATAGCTGAACCCCTTGCCCTCCTCGCCGATCAGGCCGGCGGCGGGGACCTCCATGTTGTCGAAGAAGAGGGCGTTGGTGGAGTGGTTCATCATCACGCGGAGCGGCCGCACCTCGAGCCCGCGGGCCTGCCGGATGTCGACGAGGAAGACGGAGAGCCCGTCGGTCTTCCGGGCGACGTCGGCGAGCGGCGTCGTGCGGGCGAGCAGCAGCATGAGGTCGGACTGGAGGACGCGGGAGATGAAGATCTTCTGCCCGTTCACCACGTAGCGATCGCCGCGCCGGACCGCCGTCGTCTGGAGCTTGGTGGTGTCCGAACCCGCGTTCGGCTCGGTCACCGCGAAGGCCTGCAGCCGGAGCTCGCCGCCGGCGATCTTCGGGAGGTACGCCTGCTTCTGCGCCTCGCTCCCGTGACGCAGGAGCGTGCCCATGATGTACATCTGGGCGTGGCACGCGCCGGCGTTGCCCCCCGAGCGGTTGATCTCCTCCAGGATGAGCGCCGCCTCGAGGAGGCCAAGGCCGGCGCCGCCGTACTCCGGCGGGATCAACGCCGCCAGGTAGCCGGCGCGGGTCAGCTCGTCCACGAAGGCCTCCGGGTACTCGCGTTTCTGGTCGAGCTCGCGCCAGTACTCGCCGGGATAGCGCGCGCAGACCCCCGCGACGCCGGCCTTGAGCGCCCGCTGCTCGGCGGTGAGCGAGAGGTTCAGCGTCGTCATCGTCCGGTGAAGCGGGGGGGTCGCTTCTCGTTGAACGCGCGCACGCCCTCGAGCCGGTCCTCGGTCACGACGGTCGCGTTGTAGGCCTCGATCGCCAGGACCATGGCGGTCTCGAGGTCGGTCTCGGTGCCGTACGCGATCGCCTTCTTCGCCTGGCGGACGGCGATCGGGCCGTTGCCCGCGATCGTCGCGGCGATCTCCGTCGCGGTCGCCCGGGCCTGGCCCGCGGCGACCACGTGGTTGACGAGGCCCGCCTCCCGCGCCGCGTCCGCCGCAAGCCGGCGGCCGGTAAAGATCAGCTCCTTCGCCAGGGGGGCGCCCACCATGCGCGGCAGGAGCTGGGTGCCGCCGATGCCGGGGAAGATTCCGAGCGTCGTCTCCGGCAGGCCGAACACCGCGGTGGCGCCGGCGACGATGAAGTCGGCGAGGAGCGCCAGCTCGCAGCCGCCGCCGAGGGCCGCGCCCTCCACCGCGGCGATCACCGGGATCGGGCAGCGGAGGATCCGGAGGGCGGCCTGCTCGAAGACCACGTGCTGGGCGCGCCACGCCTCGTCGGTCATGCCATCGCGCTCCTTCAGATCGGCCCCCGCGCAGAACGCCTTGTCGCCCGCGCCGGTCAGCACCACGACGCGTGCGTCGGCATCGCGCGCCAGCCTCTCGAAGCAGGCGAGCAGGTCTTCGCCGAGCGCCGTGTTCAGCGCGTTCCGCCGCTCGGGCCGGTCGATCGTCACCGTGACGACGTGACCGTCGGCGGAGCGCGCGACGAGAAGGTGCCGGTAGGTCACGCGCAGAGGATATCATTCCCGGCTTCAGCCGAACCAACGGAGGCCGCCCGGGCCGTAATGGATCCTCCGGGTCCGATTCGGGTCGCGACCGCGGCTTGACTTGGCCGGCCCAACCGCGTAGAAGTATACGGGCGCCGCTTCAGGGGTTCAGGCCCCTAGTTGTCCGCCCCAACGGGCGGTGATCTACCGGCGAAGGAGGTCGACCATGCCGGCGGTCACCGAGTCAGCTCCGCAGCACACCTCTCCCCCGCCCGCCCCGACGAACGGCGCGTGGGTCAGCGCGACCTTGCCGTCGGGCGAGACCGGCTCCCAGCCCGCCCGGCGCCGCAGTCGGGCGGACTTCGTGCGGCGGTCCTACCTGTCCCGGCTTCACGTCCACCTCGTGCTGCTGCTCCTGGTCGGCTTCGTCCCCACGGCCGGACTGCTGCTCCGGACGACTCTGGCGCAGCGCCGCCACGCCGCCTCGCTCGCCCAGGAGGACACGGTGCGCTGGGCGCGCGCCCTCGCCGCCGAGCACGAACGGTCGATCGAGATGGCGCGGCAGCTCCTGACGATGCTCGCCCAGCTCCCCGACGTTCGGCAGCAGCGGCCCGACCGGTGCAACGCGCTCGTCGGCGATCTTCTGCGGCGGTACTCGCGCTACGCTAACCTCGGCGCCGTCACGCTGAACGGGAGCGTCTTCTGCAGCGCGGCGCCGCCGGGAGAGCCGATCGAGCTCGGCGGACGCGCCCACTTCTGGCGCGCCCTGGAGAACAGCGGCTTCGAGGTCGGCGAGTACCGGGTCGACCGCGTGACAGGCCGGAGCACGGTCAACGTCAGCTACCCCCTCGGCGACGACGCGGGGACCGTGCAGGGGGCCGTCTTCGCGGCGGTCGACCTGACGGGGCTCGCGCGGCTCGCCGCGCTCGCCCGGTTACCCGAGGGCTCGACGGTCACGATCAGCGACCGCCAGGGCCGCGTCCGGGTCCGCTTCCCCGATCCCGCCAAATGGGTCGGACCCGTCGCCTGGGGCCCGGCCGTCGTCGACCGGATGGTGGCTCTGGGCGAGGGCTCGGCCGAGACCGCCGGACCCGACGGCATCGATCGGTTCGTCGGCTTCACTCCCCTGCCCAGCACGGACGGAAGCGAAGGCGCCTATCTAGCCGTCGCCATTCCCCGCGAGGCGGCGCTGGCCGCGCCCGACGCGGCGCTCGCCCCGACCCTCCTGGGGCTCGGGCTCATCGCCGCGCTGGCCCTGGCGGCGGCGCGCGTGATCGGAAACCGCATTATCCCGCGTCACGTGGGAGGCCTCGGCGGAGCGCCCGGCCCGCTCGCCGCGGGGGCGGCCGGCGTGGCCTTGGCGCCGGCCAGGAACGGCTTCCCGTCCGAGGGCGTACCCGAGGCCGTCGAGACCCCCCGGCAGTCCGCCGGGCCGGCGCGGGGGACGCCCGCGCCGCATCCCGAGCGACCGCGGGCCGGAGAACGCCGACGGAATCCCCGCGATCCGGTTTCCTGGCCCGTCCGCGTGTGGCTCCACGCAGGCGGGGCGGCGGTCGGCCGTGCGGTGGACGCGAGCCTCAAGGGGATGCGCGTCGTCGTCGCGGGCCCCGCGCGGGCCGACCTGCTCGAGCTCGGGGGCTGCTACCGGGTCGAGGTCCTCCTCCCGGGGATGAAGAGTGGGGTGATCCGCGTCGGAGAGCTCCGGCACGTCGGCGATCGGACGATCGGGCTCTCGGTCGAAGAAGAGCTGCCGCGCGCCGCGATCGCGCACGAGGGGGGGGCGAGGGGCCTCCTCGCCCGCGTCGTCGGCGACCGGCGACGGGGAGCCGCCTAAGGTAAAACGTGACCGCCGCTCGCTCGAGGGGTGAATGAAGAAAATCCTCTCAGTCCTGCCGCTCGTCGCGCGGCTCGCCTCGCTCCCCCGTGGCCGGACAGCAGACCAACCCGGTGCGCACATACCAGACCGACCCGAGCACGGGGGCGCCCGTCCTGGACGCCAACGGGAACCCCATTCCGACGACCTGTACGCCCAATTTCGTCGTCGGAGCCCTTGACACGAACTCCGCCGCTCCGACGTTCGAGATCGCGAGCCAGGACGGAGTGGGAGACCCGCCTCCCAATAACGGGCTGCTCCTCGTCGGCCCCTCGATGAGCCTCAACCTGCCGTCTGATCCGAGCCAGCCAGCGTCGGCCCCACGATCGCCCTCTAAACTGGTGGCCGGCTCGGCGCGGGCTGGGGACGGCCCGCGGTAAGATAGATCGTGTTGGAGGATTGCCATGCCACGATCCGCGGTTGTCTGCACGGCCCTGCTCGGGGCGCTGGTCGTCGCCGCGACGCCCGCCGCCGCCGCCGACGCGTCGAAGGTGAAGGCCGCGACCAAGCAGGTCGACGAGGGCGCGCACAAGATCGGTACCGGCAAGATCGGCCCGGGCATTGAGGAGACGGCGAAAGGGATCGGTCACACGATCGTCGAGGGCAGCAAGTTCACGGGCGAGAAGCTCAAGGAATCGGGAAAGGCGGCCGAGCCCCCGGCCAAGGGCGCGTGGGCCAACTTCAAGGCGGGCGCCGCCGGCCTCGGCCACAGCGTGAAGAGCTTCTTCTCGAAGCTCGCCGGGAACTAGCCCGCAAAGCCGAGCACCGCGTCGATCACGGCGGCCGGCCGCTCTTCCGGGATGAAGTGGCCGCACTCGGGGACGGCGCGCCCCTCCACACGCTCGCAGCGCGCCCTCCAGACGGCCAGCATGTCGGTGCTCTGCGCGGTGCGGCTGGCGCCCCAGAGCACGAGGGTCGGCACGGTGACCTTTCGGTGGCGGTCGGCGACGTCCTGCTCGAGATCCACCGTCCCGCCCGCCCGATAGTCCTCGAAGGCCGCGCGCATCGCGCCGGGCTGACGGAAGCAGCGCAGGTATTCCTGGACCGCCTCCTCCTCGATCGCCGCCGGGTTGTGGCTCCAGGTCCGGTAGCACCAGCGCAGGTAGACCTCCTCACGTCCGGCCGTGAGGGCTTCGGGGAGGTCCGGGACCAGGTGGAAGAACCAGTGCCAGACCCGCCGCGCACTCGCCTGGTCGAGGCGGTCGAAGACGTCGAACGTGGGGGCGATATCGAGGAGCACGAGGCGCGTGAGGAGCGCCGGGTGGTCGAGCGCGAAGCGATGTCCGACGCGCGCGCCACGGTCATGGCCGACGAAGACGACCGGCGTCAGGCCGAGCGCCTCGATCACCTGCGCGAGGTCGGCCGCCATCCGGCGCTTGTCGTAGCCGCCGGGCGGGCGGTCGGAATCGCCGTAGCCGCGCAGGTCGGGAGCGAGGACGGTGAAGCGCTCGGCGAGCGCCGGCATCACCTTTCGCCACATGTGGCCGGTCTGGGGAAAGCCGTGGAGCAGCACCATGCCGGGCCCCGCGCCCAGGCGCCGGTAGTGGATGCGCACACCGCCCTCGACCGTCACCACGTTCCGCGTCACGGGCCGAAGTGTATACTGCTGCCGATCCCGGTCAAGGACGGAGCGACGATCCGATGAAAGCCATGCTCGCCACCCGCTGGGGCGACCCGACGGAGCTCGAATACGCCGACGTGCCCCCGCCCACGCCCGCCCCCGGCGACGTGCTGATCGACGTGAAGGCCATCGGCTGCAACTTCCCGGACATCCTGATCGTGCAGGGCAAGTACCAGAAGAAGCCGCCGCTGCCGTTCAGCCCGGGCGTGGAGGTGGCCGGGGTCGTGCGCGCCTGCGGGCCGAACGCCCGGCGCTTCGCGCCCGGCGACCGGGTGTTCGCGCTCATGGGGTGGGGCGGGTACGCGGAGGCCGTCGCCGTGCCCGAGCGCCGCGTCTACCGGCTGCCGGCCGCGCTCGGCTTCGACGACGGTGCGGCGTTCGGCCTCGTGTACCAGACCTCCTGGTGCGCCCTCGTGCATCGCGCCGGGCTCCGGGCCGGCGAGTGGCTCCTCGTGCACGGCGCCGCTGGCGGTGTCGGGCTCGCCGCCGTGCAGATCGGCCACGCGCTGGGCGCGCGCGTCATCGCGACGGCGGGCACCGCCGAGAAGCTCGACGTGGCCCGCCAGGCTGGCGCCGACGTACTCGTCAACTACCGCACCGAGGATTGGGTCGCGCGCGTGAAGGAGGTGACCGGGGGCGGTGCCGACGTCATCTACGACCCCGTCGGAGGCGACGTCTTCGACGGCTCGAGCAAGTGCATCGCCTTCGAGGGCCGGTTGCTCGTGATCGGCTTCGCCGGCGGCCGAATCCCGGAGATCGCCGCGAACCGGATCTTGCTGAAGAACATCAGCGTCGTTGGCGTGCACTGGGGCCTCTATCAAGAGCGCGGCTCGCCGCTCGTGGACCGGTGGATGGCGGACCTCCTGGCCCTGGTCGAGCGCGGCATGCTCCGTCCCGTCGTCTGGAAGACGTTTCCGCTCGCGCAGGCCGCGCAGGCCCTCGCCGCCATCGCTGCGCGCGAGAGCTACGGTAAGGTCATCCTCCACCCGTGAGGGAGCTGGCGGGCAGGGTGGCCGTCGTCACCGGCGCGGCGAGCGGTATCGGGCGCGCCCTCGCCCGCGCGCTCGCGCAGGCCGGGATGCGGATCGTGGCCGCCGACGTGGACGAGGCGGGCCTTGCCCAGACGATCGACGGGCTCGACGGAGTCGCCGTGCGCACGGACGTGAGCGAACGCCGGGAGGTCCTGGCCCTGGCCGACCGGGCCTGGGCCGCCTACGGCGCCGTGCACGTGGTCTGCAACAACGCCGGCGTCGCGCTGTGGGGCGGGCTCGAGGCGGCCACGCACCGCGACTGGCGCTGGGTCCTCGGCGTCAACCTCTGGGGCGTGATCCACGGGGTCGAGGCCTTCGTGCCGCGGATGATCGCCCAGCAGAGCGAGGGGCACGTCGTCAACACGGCCTCGATGGCGGGGCTCATCGCGAGCCAGGGGCTCGGCGTCTACAACACGTCCAAGTACGCGGTGGTCGGGCTCTCCGAGACCCTGGTGAAGGATCTGCGCCCGTACGGGATCGGCGTCTCGGTCCTCTGCCCGATGGGCGTCGCCACCCGCATCCGCGACAGCGAGCGCGGCCGGCCGCCCGCGCTCCGGAACGAGGGCGCGGCCGCGGCGGCGCCGGTCGAGCTGATCGGCCGCACGCTCTCGCCCGAGCCCGTCGCCGCCATGGTCGTCGACGCGATCCGACGGAACCGCTTCTACATCATCCCGCACGAGGAGAGTCTCGAGGCGATTCGGCGACGCTTCCAGCGAATCGAGGAGGCGATCCGCGACCGCGAGCCGGCGTGACCGGGCCCGCGCGCCTCGCCGGCCCTACACGAGCAAGACGCGCGTGCGGCGCACCTCGATCCCCTCCGCCGGGCCGTCCGCTCCGACCGGGAAGATGACCAGGCGGAGGCCCCGACGGCCCGTCACGAGCACGCGCTCCGCGCCCCCCGGGCGGATGAACCAGGCCGCGGCGCCGGGCGCGAGGCGGCGGCTCACCCACAGAGCGACGAGGCCGCTCACGGGACGGAACCGGCGGCGGACGAAGGGCACGCACGCCGCGCCGGCGGCGGCCGCGAGGGCCAGCAGCGCGTGGAGCCGCGGCCCGGCGCCCGGCCCCCAGGCCTGCACGGCCGCCCAGGTCACGCCGAAGCCCCCGACCGCATCCGCCGCGCGCAGCCAGCGGGCGAGCCGACTCCAGCGGACGACACGCGCAGGAAGCGTGCGGAGCGGCGTCGTCATCCCAGCGGGACGCGGGTGCGCGGGGGGCCGGTCGGCCCTCGGCGCGGCCGCAGCGCGATGCACGTCCCGCGAGCGCCGAGCGTCAAGGCCGGCTCACGACCGGCGGCCGCGCTGCGGCGGTCGCGCCAGACTCAGGAGGGCAGAACCGCAATCGCCTCGATCTCGATCAGCATGCCCTCGATCGCGAAGCGACTGATCTCGATCAGCGTGCTGGCAGGCTTGTTGGCCCTGAAGTATTCCTTCCGCACCTCGTTGACCCGGGGCCGGTCGTCGCGGTTAGCGAGGTAGACGGTCACCTTGACGACGTCGTCGAGCGTCGCGCCGGCGGCCCCGAGCGCCGTCTTCATGTTCTCGAGCACCTGACGCGTCTGGGCCACGACGTCGTTGGCGCCGACGAGACGGCCGCGGGCATCGAACGCGCCTTGGCCCGACACGTAGACCGTTCGGCCGGCCACCACCGCGTCGGAGTAGTGGCTGATCGGCTCCGAGAGCCCTTGAGCCCGGACGAGCGTGTGCATGAGTCGTCCTCCTCGAGCCCGCGGGCGGCTCTCGGCGCTGTGACGATATACTCCAGAGGCGCCGGTCGTCAAACCGAACGGCCGCGTCCTGCGCAGGGTCCTCGCCGCCCGGGTCACGTCCCCGTCGCTCGCGCCCTTTTTTCCGACGAGACCTCGGTCACGCCCGACGTGACCATGCGGCCGCCGGGACCGGCACCGACGCGGTCGCGCGCCGCGAGGGCGTGTCGACGGCGCCGACGCGGTTGACCCGCGCCCTCTCAGCGACCCCCCGCCCGATGGCAGATGTAGAGCACGTGGGGGTACGGCAGGAAGTCCACCATCAGGTGCCGGTGGACTCGGAAGCCCACGCGCTCGAGGAGGGCCTCGAGCTCGTCGGCGGGCCAGTAGCGGACCGGCGTCCACGGGTCCATCAGGCGGTCGAGCGTCCAGGTGAACCAGCGCTTCCAGGCCGGACGGGTATCGACGTCCTTGATCAGGAGCGGCGCCCCAGGGGCGAGGCAGCCATGGAGCCGCCGGAGGAGTGGCTCGACGCTCGCGGCCGGCACGTGGTGCACGATGTCGAGCATGTAGGCGGCACCGTACTCGCCGCTCCCGCCGACGTCGCGCGCGTCGCCCTGGCGGTACGCCACGTTGGCGATCGCCAGGCGCGCGGCCGCATGACGGGCCATCGCGATGCGCCGGCCGTTCAGGTCGAGGCCGCGGACGAAGCGGCCGGGGGCGATCGAGGCGTAGTAGAGCGAGAAGAGTCCGAAGCCGCAGCCGAGGTCCAGCACCTCGCCCGACGGCGGCAGATACTGGCCGATCTCGTCGAGGAAGCGCTGGCGCAGGATGCCGAAGCGGAGCCAGCAGTAGGCCCGCACCACCGGGTCGTCGTAGGCCCGGATGATCCTAAAGATCTGCTCGCTTCGCATAGACCCGGTATTCGGGGCCCTCCCGGTCGAGGCGATAGGTGGCCGCGATCCAGGTGGCCAGCGCGGGGAAGCAGGCGATCCGCGCGTAGTCCCCCGACGGCCAGCCGCGCTCGAGGACCACGATGAACTTTGGCGGCGCGGCCTCGAGCTCGCGCAGGAACTCGGCGCGGAGGCGCCGGACGACCGGCCGGTCCTCGTCGTGGAAGACCGGGAAGTCGTAGATGAAGCGCGTCGGCTGGCGCACGCCGAGCCTGAGGAGCGCGTGGACGCCCCCCTCGCCCGTGTCGAGCACCTGGACTGTGTCCTCCGGCCCGACGCGACCCCGCAGGTCGGCCACGATGCGGTCCACGCGCTGGGCTTTCGCCGTGATCCACGCCGGCCGGAGTTCCTGAACGCCTTTGACGTAGAGCTGGAGGCCGAGGAGCGCGGAGGCCAGGAGCGCCGTCCCCCGCACCGCGCGGGCGGGGGCCGCCATGGCGAAGCCGGCGCCGAGGCAAGCGAACGTGGCCAGCGGATAGACCTGGTACTCCCAGCCCTTGCCCTGCGCCAGGAAGTGCACGACGCCATAGGCCAGGCCCGCGAGCACGAGCGCCCGCCGCGTGTCCCAGCGCCGAGTGGCGCCGGCGGCCAGGACGAGCACGGCGAAGAGAGCCCAGACGCGCCAGCCGAACGGCCACCAGCCGAGCGCGGTCCACGGCCAAACGCGCGCCAGCCGCGAGTAGACCGGGAGGTCGTACTCGACGAAGATCTCGACGAAGGCCCGGAGCCCGCCGGTCCAGGCGAGCCAGGCGAGGCACCCGAGCGGCGCCGCGGCGCCACCGGCCAGGACGGCGAGGGGTGGCGTCCACCAGACCCGGCCCTCGCGCGCCGCCGCGACGGCCGCCACCAGCGCGAGCACGATCAAGAAGATCAGGGCGGGGGGCTTCAGCGTGACCCCTGCCCCGCCGACGACCCCCGCCAGGATCAGGCGCCACCAGGTGGCCGGCGACGCCACCAGCTGCGCCCCTCCGATCAGGAACGCGCAGAGGAGGAAGTCGCGCTGGCCGGCGAGCCACACGCCACCCGCGAGATGGTAGAGGGCGACGAGCGCGGCGGCGACCGCCGCGGGGCCGACGCCGACCGGCCACGCGTAGAGCGCCACCACCCAGCAGGTGAGCGCCAGCCAGCCGAGGTCGAAGATCCGCCAGGCCAGGTCGCCCCCGCCGAGCGTCCGCAGCACGAGCAGGTGGATCAGGTAGGGGCCGGGCGCGTTCATGTCGAATAGGTCGCGGTACGGGACGGCGCCGTGCTGGATGCGCCAGGCGATGTAGTGCATGAGGGGGGCGTCGTGGATCAGCGGCCAGGTTCGCGACGACCAGGCGAGGCGGAAGGCGACCACCGCGAGCGCCGCCGCCAGGAGGCCCTGAGCCGCGGACGTCCCGGCCCTCATGCGTGATGTGTGCCGGCGCAAATGGGCCCCACGAATAGCATCCGATTGTTCGACGTGTCAAGCACGGCCGGGCAGCGCCACCCGCGGGCCGGCCCCGACGCCCCCGGTCCGACCGGGAAGACGACGTCTGGACCTGAACGCGCACGGACGCCGCGCGCGGCGACCGGTCGAGACCGGGCGGTCGGGGGTCAGGTCGAAGGGCGGCGAGATCCGCCGGGCGCCGACCCGACCGCCGCGCGCACCGCGACCGACGCGCGGGCGACCCAGACGCGCTTGCCCGCGGGCGCGGCGTTTGCGCGCCGCGCCGTCGCGCCGTAGACTGTGTCGCCGATGACGACCGGCAGCCTCGCCCTCGACGGCCTGCGCGTCCTGGACCTCACCTCCCAGCTCTCCGGGCCCTACTGCGCCATGCTGCTCGGCGACCTCGGCGCCGACGTGATCAAGCTCGAGCGGCCGGGCGTCGGCGACGACGCGCGCGCGGTCTCCCCGAAGATCAGCGGCGAGAGCGCGGCCTTCATGACCTACAACCGCAACAAGCGGAGCGTCACGCTCGACCTGAAGGCGGCGGCCGGCCGGACGATCGCGCTCGCGCTGGCGGCCCGGGTCGACGTCGTCCTGGAGAACTTCCGCCCGGGCGCGACGGCCCGCCTCGGGCTCGGCTACGACCACGTGCGCGCGATCAACCCGCGCGTCATCTACTGCTCGATCTCGGGATTCGGCCAGACCGGTCCCTATCGGGAGCGCGGCGGCTTCGACCGGATCGCCCAGGGCATGTCAGGGTTCATGTCGATCAGCGGCGATCTAGACGGCCCCCCCCTGCCGCTGCCGATCCCGATCGCCGACATTGGCACCGGCATGTTCGCCACGATCGGCATCCTGGCCGCCCTCGCCGCGCGGTCGCGCACCGGCCGGGGTCAGCACGTCGACACGTCGCTGCTGGAGACGCCGATCGCGTGGTCGATCTACGAGGCCTCCTCCTACTTCGCGACGGGCGAGGTCCCGGAGCGCCTGGGGCCCGGCCACCGTGCGAGCGCGCCCTACCAGGCCTTCCGGACGAAGGACTCCTGGATCAACCTCGGCGGCGGCTCGCCGGGCTTCTGGCCGAAGATCTGCGCGCTGCTCGGCGTCCCAGAGCTCGTCGACGACCCCCGGTTCCGGACGCCGGGCGACCGCGTCCGGCACCGGAAGGAGCTGGAGGCACTGCTCCAGCCGCGCTTTGAGAAGGAGACCACGGCGACCTGGCTCGACCGCTTCGAGGCGGAGGGCGTTCCGGCGGGGCCGATCCTCACCTACGATCAGGTCTTCGCCGACCCCCAGGTGGCGCATCGCGAGATGGCGGTGCCGGTTGACCATCCGGTGGCGGGGCGGACGCGGGTGCTCGGGATCCCGATCAAGCTCTCCGACACACCCGCCCGCATTCGGCGGCCGGCGCCGACCCTCGGCCAGCACACGGACGAGGTGCTCGGCGAGCTCGGCTACGACGCCGCGGCGATCGGGCGGCTCCGCGCCGAGCGCGTCATCTGAGCCCGCGGATCACCAGGACGCTATCAGGCACGGAGTCGATCGAGAGCGCCCGCTTGAGCGCGCGGACCGCGGCGAGGTCGCCCCGCTCGGGCTCGTCGGGCGTCCCGCTCAGACAGGCCGGCGCCGCCGGATGGATCTCGACCATGCGCCGGAAGAGGGCGCGCGCCTCGGCCGACCCCTGGCGCGTCTCTTCCTCGAGCGTCGCCAGCGTGTCGGCGAGTGCCGTGTCGCGCCGGGCCTCGTAGATGAGCGCGGCGAAGTCGTAGACGAGCACCTCCGACATCGCGAGGCCACGGGCGCGGAGGCGGCCGCCGCGCCAGAGGCTCCCCAGCCGCTCGGCGGCCGCGACCGCCTCGTCCCGCACCCTGATCAGGCGCGCGCGAATCTCCGTGAACTCGCACGCTGAGTCGAGCCGCTGCTGCTCGAGGTGCAGATCGCTCCGGAGCGCGGCGGCGAGCCCGTCGAGCGCGTCGAGCTCGCCGGTTGCGGGAGGAGGGTCGCCCGCGGGCCGGGCCGCGGATCCGGGTGGCGCCGCGAGAGTGAGCGCCGTCAGGAGCGCCGAGACGAGAAGGGTGGACCGGAAGCCGTGGCTCATCCCCGTTCCTCCGCGACGCTCTTAGAGCAAACATCGTACCTGTGTCGTAACCCATTGATCTGCCGAGCGGAGCCCGGTCCGGGCGTCAAAAAAGGTGTGTCGGCGGGACATCGCGGGACGGGCATCGTGACATGCCCGGGCAGGTCAGTGGCCGGCTCGAACTCCGCGCGCCACGACCTTCCGGGCCTGGCTGAGGTGGGGGGCGTCGACCATTCGCCCCTTGAAGCGGAACGCGTAGACGCCGCGGCGCTCGTGCTCCTCGAACGCGGCGATCAACTCCTGCGCCTCGGCGACGGCCTCCCGCGTCGGCGCGAAGGCCGCGTTGATCACGTCGATCTGGGTCGGGTGGACCGAGAGCTTGCCGGCGAAGCCCATCCACGCCGCCTCCTCGCATTCCCGGCGGAGCCCGTCCAGGTCGTCGATGTCCGTGTAGACGGTGTCGAGGGCCTCGACGCCAGCGGCGCTGGCGGCGATCGCACACATCATACGCGCGTAGCGCGGGATGTCCAGGTAGCGTCCGCCCGCGTCGCGCGTCCGCGGCAGGCCCATCGACGCGCCGAGGTCCTCGATGCCCCACGAGACCGCGGCGATCCGCGGGCTCGCCGCGGCCAACTCGGCGATGTTGAGGAGCCCCTCCGGCGTCTCGGTGGCGATCAGGAGGAGCCGCGTGGCGCCGTTCGGAATGCCCTGGTGCTCCTCGAGCCGGTCGAGGTGCTGGGCGACCTCGCGCACGTCGGCCGCGCGCCGGGGCTTCGGGACCACGTAGCCGTGGGGGCGGCCGGGCAGGGTCTCCTCGAGGTCGCCGCGGCCGAACCCAGAGACGAGCGGGTTCATGCGGACCCAGCGTTCGCGGCCCCCCAGGTCCCCACCCTCGAGCCAGGCGCGGACCGTCGCACGCGTCCTGACCTTCCGGTCAGCCGGCACCGAGTCCTCGAGGTCGTAGATGAGCCCGTCGGCGGGCAGCCCGAGCGCCTTGGCCATCATCTTCTCGTTGCCGCCGGGGACGAAGTGGAGCGACCGGCGCAGCCCCTCGGTCATCGCGCCTCGCGCTTCCGCATCATGGCGGCGCGGCGGGTCCGCACGACGAGCTCCCCGTGCTGGTTCCGCGCGCGGTGCTCGAACGTGACGATCCCCCACTGCGGGCGCGACTTCGACTCGCGCTTGTCGACCACCTCGGTCTCCGCGTAGAGCGTGTCGCCGTGGAACACCGGCTTCGGGAATTCGGTCTTCTCGAAGCCGAGGTTGCCGACGGTGGTGCCGAGCGTCGTCTCCCCCACCGAGAGCCCGACCGCGATCCCG
>Ga0209689_1000714_pt1 | contig 23688 bp, 23 predicted proteins | sample GraSoiAngelo_149_FD_187119 | JGI IMG/M metagenome (GOLD analysis project Ga0209689, IMG submission 187119) | Grasslands soil microbial communities from the Angelo Coastal Reserve, California, USA - 14_1009_09_30cm (SPAdes) (version 2) | ecosystem: Environmental > Terrestrial > Soil > Grasslands ... | reverse complement strand
GTTCGGCCACGTGTCGAGGGGCGTGCCGGCGTGGGCGCAGCGGTTGACGTAGGCGTGGTACGTCCCCGCGTGGTTGACGAGGAAGCCGTTGACGAGTCGGGAGCCGCACTGGATCCGGAAGGTCGCGCTCTGGCCGGGGGCGACCGCGGACGCCGGGCATCGCCACTCGCGCGGAGCGTCCATGGGCGCATGGTACCATCTGAGCGATGCTCGCGATCGACGCCCACGACCTCGCCAAGACGTTCCGGAGCGGCTGGCCCCGACGCCGCGAGACGCACGCGCTTCGCGGCGTCTCCCTGACGGTTCAGCGCGGCGCGATCGTCGGCGTGCTCGGCCCGAACGGCGCCGGCAAGACGACACTCCTGTCGATCCTGACCACCCTCCTCGTGCCGGACCGCGGGCGGGCCACGATCCTCGGTCACGACCTCGCGCGCGAGCCCGGCGCGATCCGACGTCGGCTCAACATGGCGAGCGGAAACGCCTCGTTCCTCTGGAGCCTGCGGGTCGAGGAGATCATCGCCTTCTACGGACGGCTCTACGGGCTCGGCGGCCGCGCGCTCGCCGCGCGCGTGGAGGAGCTCCTGGGGTTCGCCGAGCTGGGGCCGCATCGCCGCGTGCCGTACAACGAGCTGTCGACCGGGCTCAAGCAGCGCCTCGCGCTCGCGAAGTCGCTCGTCAACCAGCCCGAGCTCCTCTTCCTCGACGAGCCAACCCTGGGCCTCGACCCCGACGTCGCCATCCGGCTGCGCGCGCAGATCGCGGCGCTCCGGCGCCAGCGCGGCACCACGATCGTGCTGACGACCCACTACATGCGCGAGGCCGAGGAGCTGTGCGACGAGATCGCGTTCGTCAAGAACGGGCGCCTGCTCGCGCGCGGCAGTTCCGAGGAGTTGAAGCGCGCGATCAAGCTCGGCGACGTGATCGCGCTGCGCGTTGACGCGGGGGGCGCCGCCGCGCTCGCCGGTCTGCCCGGCATCCTCCGGACGACCGCCGAGGACGGTCGGGTCGAGCTGACGGTGGACTCGGCGCAGAAGCGGCTGGGGGAGGTGTTGCAGCGGCTCCACGAGTCGGGCGCGGTCGTGCGCGACCTCGAGGTGCGCGAGCCCCAGCTCGAGGATGTGTTCATCGAACTCGCGAAATGATGCGCCATGAGCTGATCCGGATCTGGGCGTTCGCGCTGCGCAACCTGCTGATGGCGTCGCGCAACGTCTTCTTCGTCTTCGAGCTGACCTTCTGGCCGACGGTGGGCGTGCTCTCGATCGGGCTCATGACCCGGTTCCTCAGGCTCTCGCCCGCGGACACCTCCTTCGTCCTGATCGGCACCGTGGCCCTCTCGACGGTCCAGGTCTGCCAGCTCGACGTCGCCTATGCGGTGCTCTACGACGTCTGGAGCAAGTCGATGAAGCACCAGTTCCTCGCGCCGATCGCCGTGCGGCACCTGACGCTCGGCTCCTGGCTCGTTGGCATCGGGCGCGGACTCGTGGTCTTCGCCCTCCTGGCCGGGCTCGCCTGGTGGGCCTTCGACTTCAACCCGCTCCGGATCGGCGGGGGCGCGCTCGGCGTCTTCCTCCTCGGCTGCTTCTTGACCGCGTGGATCGTCGGCGTGCTCGTCTGCGCGCTCGTGATGCTGTTCGGCACGCGCGCCGAGGCGTCGGCCTGGGCCACGGTGAACCTGGTGCTCGTCCTCTCCGGCATCTACTACCCGGTCTCCCTGCTGCCGGGGCCCGTCGCCGCCGTCGCCTCCGCGATTCCGCTGACCTATTTCCTCGACGCGTTCCGGTCGCACTTCGGCTTCGCGTCGGAGTTCGCGTCGCCGCTCGCGCGGGGCTTCGGGCTGTCGGCGGCCTACATCCTGGCGGCGCACTGGGGGCTGCGGGCGGCCCTCGACCGCACGCGCCGGAGCGGCCTCCTGCTCAAGATGTCCGAGTAGACCGCCCGACGACGGAGCCACCATGAACGACCCGATCGCGGCGGCCTTCGCCCGGCTCTCCCCGACGACACTCTGCGACGTGCTCACGCGCGACCGCGTGATGGACATCGGCATCCGCCCCCTGTGGCCGGATATGCCCCGGGTCGCCGGGCCGGCCTACCCTGTTCGCTGCCCGCCCGGCGACAACCTGATGCTCCACGCCGCGATCTACCGGGCCGAGCCCGGTGCGGTCATCGTGGCGGAGGGGGGCGACACCGCGTACGCGCTCGCGGGCGGCAACGTGTGTGCGGTCGCCCAGAAGCGGGGCATCGCCGCCTTCGTCCTGGACGGCGTGATCCGCGACCTCGCAGAGACGCGCGCGCGCGGCTTCCCGGTCTTCGCCCGGGGCGTCGTCCCGTTCCCCGGCGGGAAGGACAAGGTCGGCGCCCTGAACAGTCCCGTGCGGTGCGGGGGGGTCCAGGTACACCCCGGCGACATCGTGGTGGCCGACGAGGAGGGGATCGTCGTGGTCCCCGCGGCCGGGGCGGCCGGCGTGCTCGAGGCCGCCCAGGCCAGGGCCGCGCGGGAGGAGGCAGAGAGCCTGGAGGCGTGGGAGAAGGCGCATCGCGCCCGCGTCGAGGAGATCCTCCGGCAGAAGGGGCTCACGGCCTAAAGGCGATCGCCCCCGAGATGAGCCGCGCCACCTTCCGTCTCACCCACCCGCCGCGCGATCGCCCGTGCGCGACGCCGAGGCCCGGGTCCGCGGGCGTCGAGCCAAACCGTCGGCGGCCGACTTCGTCCCCGGCCGCATCCCGGTACACGAGCTCGTCCTTCATCAGATCGTATTCGGGAATCGCGGGGTCATTCCACCGCCGCGCGAAGTACTGGTAGAAGGCCGGGAACAGACTCGTCGGATCCTGGCGGTGCACGAACACGTACTCGGGCAGGACCTGCACGTCGAGGCCGGGATGGTAGTGCTGGACCCAGACGTAGTCACCCAGGATCGCCAGCTTCCAGAGAGGGGGATCCGGGTAGAGCTTCAGCTGGATGCTCTTCTGGGGGACGGTGCGGAGCGCCGCCAGGAAGTCGATGGCCTCCCGCACTTGCCGCCGCAGGCTTTCCTGAGTGATCGCGGGATCCGGGATGATCCGGGCGCGCTCGAGCGCCCCCCGGCTCTCCGGGTCCAAGAGCATGATCTTCGCCGTCCGGCACGTCTGAAGGGCGGCGTGCAGGTCTCCCTTCGGATCGACGAACGTACGGAGCCCGGTCGAGCCGATGAGCATGATGTCCCGCATCGCCGCCTGCCGCTCCTTCGATCGGCGGATCGTCCGTCGCGCCAGCACTCCGGTGCGGGGCGTGACGTGGACCATGCCCGCCGCCCGGGCCATCTTGCTGAGCGTACGGTTCCTCCAGTTCGTCCGCGCATGGTTGAAGACGAGGATCAGCACGAAGGCCACCACGATTTCGGTCGAGATCAGGAAGAGCCGCTCGTTCTGGACAAGGGACCAATAGGCGAGGAGCCGTCCGGCGGCAAAGCTGAACGTGACCGGCAGGGACGCGGCGATTGCCGCGCTCAGGGCGATGATCGAGACGTGATAGAGGACGGGCAGCGGGGCCCTGATGACCCGCGCCGCGCGCTCGAGGGCGCGCGCGGCGAGCTTCCCGGTGGCGGCGATCAGTCCGGCCGCGCGTCCGAGTCGAGAGGCCGTCACACCCTCTCCGCTGGCCCGTCGACCCTCGCTCGCTCGGCGCCCGTCCGCGCCGCGTCGCCCCGGGCGCCCATTCGGCGCCGGCTCAGGACAGAATGAGCAGGGCGGTGATCAGCAGGAGGGCGATCCCGGCGGCCGGCCCCGCACCGTTGTCGGAGACTCGCTCAGACAGGGAGGCGATCAGCCGGATTTGATTATCGCTGAGCGTCACGAGCTTGTCCGCCGCCCTCCGCCGGACCCCCGGGTCGGCGGTGCGCCTGTCCAGGACCGATAGGATCCGCGCGATCTCTCGCTCGCGCCCGGTCGCCGCCACGGACGACGCGCGCGGCGGGTGGGTGCCGGGCGGGGCCGCCGCGGTCGCGGGGATCGACCCCGACACGGCGAGGGGCAGCATCGTCAGGGAGACAGCGAGAGCAGTACTCATCCTGTTCATGATCGTCCTCGTTTTGGGGCCGGTCGGCCGAGAGGCAATGCGAATCGAACTGCGGTGCGCTACGACACCCACCCGCGCACTCGCATCAGGCTAGGGCACGGCGGCGCGGCCGGCAATCAGGTAAAACCCTTATCCGGGGCTCCGACGGCCGCGTCAGTGGGTGACCGAGCCCCCCGCGATGTTAATCGCCTGGCCGGTGACGTAGCCGGCGCTGTCCGAGGCCAGAAACGCGGTCAGCTCGGCGACGTCCTCGACAGTCGCCAAGCGGCCGAGCGGGATCGCCCTGGCGCGCGTGGCCAGCTCGGCGGCGCGTAACTCGGGGTCGAAGCTCCCGTCGGGCCGCCGGCCCAGATAGTCGAGGCGATCGGTGTCCGCCGGGCCCGGGCAGATCGCGTTCACGGTGATGCCGGCCGGCGCCAGCTCCATCGCCAGCGCCTGGGTGAAGCCGATCACGCCGAACTTCGAGGCACAGTAGGCCGCCATACGCGGGTAGCCGAGCTTGCCACAGTTCGACGACATGTTGATGATCCGGCCGCCTCGCTGCTGCCGGAGCATGGCGGCCGCCGCGGCCCGGGCGCAAAGGTACGTGCCCTTCAGGTTCGTGTCGAGCACGATGTCCCACGCGTCCTCAGAGAGCTCGGTGACGGGCGCCCGGTCGGCGCCAGGCGGCGCCGCCGCGTTGTTGACGAGGATGTCGAGCCGCCCGAGGGTGGCGAGGGTCGTCGCGATCACGCCGTCGATCTGGGCGGCCGCACGAACGTCGAGCGTCAGAGCCAGCGCCCGGCGCCCTTCCGTCCCCACCTCACCCGCCGTGTCCGCGAGCCCGCGCCAGCCGCCGTCCGGCTTCGTGGGGACGACACGCACGCCGCGCGGGGCGAGGTCGGTGACGACCACGTCGGCGCCGGCGCGCGCCAGCCGCCGGGCGATCGCCCGGCCGAAGCCGTGCTCGCCCGCGGCACCGGTGACGAGCGCGACCCGGCCGTCGAGGGAGGAGATCACCGGGCGAGGAATTTGACGATGCTCGAGGCGATGCCGGCCGGGTCGAGACCGTGCTTCGCGTACAGGGCCTGGGCGGGGCCGGACTCGCCGAAGCCCTGGACGCCGAGACGCTTGAGCGGTGTGGGAAGCGCCTCGCCGAGCAGCTCGGCGACGGCGCCGCCGAGGCCGCCTGCCAACGAATGGTCCTCGACGGTGACCACGTGCCCCGTCTTTCCCGCCGAGCGCAGGATCAGCTCCTCGTCGAGGGGTTTGATGGACGCGACGTTGACCACCTCGACCCCGATCCCGTCGGTGGCGAGCCGCCGGGCCGCCTCGAGCGAGTTGGCGACGGTGCCACCGGTGGCGAGGATCGCGACGTCGGCGCCCGGCCGCAGCACGACCGCCTTCCCGAGCTGGAACCGGTAGCCCGGCGGGGACACCGGCTCCAGGGCCTGGCGCGTCAGGCGGAGGTAAAATGGCCCGTCGTGCTCGACGGCGTACGCCACCGCCTGCTTCGTCTCGACCTCGTCCGCCGGCTGAACGACCGGGATGTTCGGCAGCGCGCGGATGCACGCGATGTCCTCGAGGCCCATCTGACTATAGCCGTCCTCGCCGATGGCGATGCCCGCGTGGGTGCCGACCAGCTTCACGCCGGCGCGGGTGTAGGCGATCGAGAGGCGAATCGTCTCGAAGCGGCCGGCGAGGAAGCACGCAAACGAGCAGACGAACGGGACCCGGCCGGTGAGGGCGAGCCCGGCACCGATCCCGAGCAGGTTCGACTCGGCGATGCCGACGTTGAACGCGCGGTCCGGGTACGCCTTGGCAAAGGCCGCCGTCATCGTGGACTTCGAGAGGTCGGCGTCGACGGTGACGATGCGGGGATCCGTCGCCGCCAGCTCCAGGAGCGCCTCACCGAACGCCGCGCGACTGGCCTTGGCCGGCATCACGCCTTCCCCAGGCGCTGGAGCTCGGCGACGATCTCGGCGGTGGCGTGGTCGGTCTTCAGGTACTCGTCCCACGCGGCTTCGCTGACGGCGAGGATCTCGCGGATCGCGCGGATCGCCTCCCCGGGTTTGGGCGCCTTGCCGTGCCACTCTGGGTCGTTCTCCATGAAGGGGACGCCCTTGCCCTTGACCGTGTGGGCGACGATGAAGGTGGGGGTGCCACGGGTTGCCGCCGCCTGGTCGAGTGCCTTGTCGATCTGCCGGACCTCGTGGCCGTCGATTTCGAGGACGGGCCAGCCGAAGCTCCGCCACTTCTCGACGATCGGCTCGAGATCCATGATCTTCTTGACGAAGCCGTCGAGCTGGATCCCGTTGTAGTCGAGAATGACGCAGAGGTTGTCGAGGGGGTGCGTCGGCTGCCCGAGCTTGGGTCCGGCCATCGCCGCTTCCCAGACCTGCCCCTCCTGTGTCTCGCCGTCGCCCAGGATGCAGTAGACGCGGGCGGGGGAGCCGGCGAGCCGCACCCCGAGTGCCATCCCGAGCGAGATCGAGAGCCCCTGGCCGAGAGAGCCGGTGGCCGCCTCGATCCCGGGCAGCGCCGCGCGATCGGGATGCCCCTGGAGCCGCGAGCCGAGCTTGCGGAGCGTGAGCAGCTCGCGCTCCGGCAAGAAGCCGGCCTTGGCCATCACACAATAGAGGGCCGGCACGCAGTGGCCTTTGGAGAGCACGACCCGGTCGCGGTCGGGCCAGTCGGGGCGTCCGGGATCGATCCGCAGGCGGTTTATGAAGAGGGTCGTCAGGATGTCGATGACCGAGAGCGAGCCGCCCGGGTGCCCGGAGCCGGCGTGGGCCAGCATCCGGATGATCTGGACCCGGCAGGCCCGCGCGATCGCCTCAACCCGCTTGATGTCGGATGGGGCCATCAGGGAAGCTCCTCCATGAACCCGGCGATCTCCTCGGCGCGGATGCCCGCGCAGGCGATCTCGGGCGTGTAGACGACCTCGTCGGCCGCCCACACGAGGGTACCCTTCACGTCCTTGGTGATGCCCACGACGTTGTTGAGCACCTTCGCGATGTTGTCGTTGAGGCGCAGCGTGTTGGCCTTGAGCGGCACCGCGAGCCGCCCGTCCCGAATCACGAACGAGTCGCCGACGACGGTGCAGGTGAAGTCGCCGGCGCGGAGCCCGTTGATCGGGTACGTGTACCAGATCCGTCCGACGTAGAGCCCGTTGCGGACGGTGCGAATGAGCTCGTCGAGCGCCACCGGCTCGGTCCCCTCCACGATCACGTTGGACGGGGAGGGGCTCGGCAGCGATTCGAACTGCCGCCCTCCGCCAGCGTCGAACCGGAAGCCGTTGCGGGGGACGAGGGCGGTGCGGGCGGCCTCCGCGTCGGCGCCGAGCTTCTGGACCAGCTTCGGGTCGCGGAGCAGGCGCTGGGTCTCGTACCAGGTCGAGAGGCAGCCGACGAAGACGCCGTGCCGGAGGAGGTCGGTGCGGCCGGTCGGAAGCCCCTCGCACGTGATGCCCTTCGAGCCCATGAGGCCGGGGAGCGCCCCGTGGTCGTAGATGGTGAGGCGCGGCGAGGCCACCCGCTTCCCGAGCTTACCCGTGAACGGCGAGCTCAGCGAATAGATCGCGCCCGCCGAGAGCGCGGGGAGCACGAGGTTGTTCAGGAGATCGGTCACCGCCTGCTTGCCGAAGATGACCGTGTACTCGCCGGTCGGCACGCGCTCGCCGTCGGTCGCGCCGATCGCGTTCTGGGCGGCGTCCACCCCCGCCTCGTCCGTGAAGTGGTCGAGCCGTGTCCCCGTCGACCAACCCGAACCCTTGGCGTCCTTGGCTTCCACCATCGCGGTGAGGAAGCTCATGATGAGCGTCGACTCGTCGGTCTGGGCGCGGGGCATGCGGGTCGACGCCACCGCGATCCGCTCCTGCAGGATCGTCACGTCGCCGCCGAGGATGAGCCCGAGCCGCGGGAGCCCCGCCTCGCCGCCGGCGAGGGCCGCGAGCTTCGACGAGGCCACGAAAGTCCGGAGCGCGCCGGCGATCACCCTCCAGCCCGCCTCGACGAGATCCCGGTCTCGCAGCTCGAGCAGGCGGGGATCGTGGTAGTCCCGCAGCGTTCGCGCCTCGCCCCCGGGCGCGGGCAGGGAGACGAACTCGGGATCGAAGACGGCGCTCTCGCGCGCCTTGGCGAGCGCGCGCCGGACGCCCTCGAGCGAGAGGTCGCCGGGCTCGGCGCCGAACCCGATCCGGGGGCCGGCGGCCGACGCGAGCACCACCTGGAGCCCCAGGCCAAAGGACTCGGTCGACTTGGGCTCCTCCACGCCGTGGGAGGGGATGTGCGACGTGTAGCTGACGCGGGTGAGCAGGCTGCCGTTGACGGCGACGAAGACCTCGCACTCGCGGATGTCAGGCTCGGCGGACAGGCATTCGAGCGCGGCCTCGGCGGCCTTCGCGAGCTCCGGCGTCGTGATCATCTCAGTGTTCCGGCGGCTGGCCGGCCTTCGTGCCCGCGACCGGATAGCCCTTGGCCATCCAGCCCCCGAGCCCCTCGTCGAGGACGCGCTGGTTCCGCCACCCGCGCTCGTAGAGGATGTTGCTGGCCCCCCGGGACAGCGCGTGCGGGCACGTTCAGTAGAAGACGACCAACCCGGTGCGGCTGATCTCCGTGGCCCGCGCGGCCACCGACGCGATCGGCATCGACCGGGCCCCCTTGATGTGGGCGTGGACGTACGACGCCCAGGGCCGCACGTCGAAGATGTCGACCCGGTCCCCCCGGTCGAGGAGGGCCTTGAGCTCGTCGAGGTGGATGTAGCGCACGGGATAGTCGGGCGGCGCGGCGGGCGCCGCGCCCAGGAGCAGCACGGCGAGGGCGAGCACCGCGCCGACGGTCTGGCGCATCCGAGGCCTATCCTCCCGTGACCTTCGCGCGCGACCGCATGGTGGGCCCTCCGTTGCCGAGTCTCTTGGTCTGCATCGGCTGGCCCTTGCCGCAGTTGGCGATCGGGTAGAGGCGGAAGTCGGCGCCGACGGCATCCACGTTCATGAAGTAGTCCCGGCTGTCGGCCTGGAGGCCGCCGTCGCGGTACAGCCGCCCGAGTCGGCCGTGCTCGATCTCGTACACCCGGCGTGCCGAGATGCGGAAGTTCTCGCGGCTCTCCGCGATCGACGGGGTCCGGTGGCCGACCAGGTAGTAGCCGTGGTCGACCTCGCCCAGGATGTCGGCGGGATCCCGGCTGCCGGCGTCGAAGACTGTGGTGGACATCCGGATCAGCGGCACCAGCGAGGCGCCGGTCGCCTTCCAGTGACCGTTCGGCGCCCCGCCGAAGATCGCCGCGGTCTGGCGGCTGTTCAGGAAGCCCGTGAAGATGCCGTGCTCGATGTGGACGACCCGGCGGGCGGGCGTGCCCTCGTCATCGTAGCGGTAGTGGCCGTAGCCGGGAAGCGACGGATCCGAGTAGGCGGTGACCAGGTCGGAGGCGACGCGCCGGCCGATCTGGTGGTTGTCGAGCCCGCGGAGCAGCCACGAACGGCCCGCGTACGCCGTCTCCATCTTGAGGGCGCGGTCGAGCTCGACCGGGTGCCCGACGATCTCGTGCGAGACCAGCGTGTTGTAGTGCGGATCGGTCACGACGGCAACCTCGCGGTCGAGCGTCGGGCAGGGCGGCGCCTCGCAGAGGGCCGCGCCCTCGCGCGCCAGCTCGAGCGCGAAGTCGACGAAGGTCGGGGAGCGCATCAGCGGCTCGTCGACGCCGCGGTGCAGAATCTCCCAGCCCCGCTGGTGGCCGAGCACGTCGTAGAGCTGCTGGCTCGCCTCCGGACCCACGGCGACGAGCCCGCACAGGCCCTGCGTGTGCGCGAACGACTGGTCGATGAGCGCGCCCTCCGACGACGCGAAGAGCTCGCGCGAGAGCTCCGTCATCGTGGAGACGTAGTTGTACTGCACGCGGACGTCGACGTCCGCCACCTGTCGCGATACGTCGGTCGTCAGGCGCACCATCTCGGCGAGGTCCACCGTGCGGGGGTCGACCTCGTAGAGGGCGGGCACCGTGTCCTCGCGCACGTCGATTGGGCAGAGGCGGGTGTCGGCGAGCGCCAGGCCGAGCGCCCCGAACTTTTCGCGGGCGTCGGCCTTGAACTCGGCGTTGGCGAGCGCCCGCCGGTAGGCGTGTTCGATGCCCTCGCGGAGGATCCGCTCAAGGCGACCGGTGTCGGCCACGCCGAGGGTGCGGCCGAAGTGGCCCGCCGCGACCATGCCGGCGCCGGCGAGCACGCGGATGCCCACGGCGAAGCCGTAGTCGTCGCTCGAGAGCTTGGCCGCCCCGTTCTCGGCCGTCGCCGCCTTGCCCTCGCTCACCTCGAGGCGAATGTCGGCGTAGTGAAGGTGCGCAAGTCGCCGCGCGTGCTCGGTCGCGAGGCCGCGTACGAGCTCCCGAACGCGGTCGATGAGGTCGACGCCGAGCCGCTCGGCCATCCGGTCAGAGGTCCGCGAACGGCTCGACCCAGACGGTGTCGCCGGGCTCGACGTCGCCACGGTCTTCCTCGATGACGATCAGGCAGTTGCCGGCGACCATCGAGCTGACGATGCCCGACCCCTGGGGGCCGGTCGTCCGGACCTCCCAGCTGCCATCCTGGTAGCTGAGCACGCCCCGCTTGAACTCCCGTCGGTCGCGCCGCTTCGGCATCGCCTCGCTCGCTCGCGCGTGGAATCCGCGCGCCGAGAGCTGGCGGCGCCCGGCGAGCTTCCAGAGCACGGGCCGGACGAAGAGGGCGAACGTGAGCATCGACGCGACCGGGTTGCCCGGCAGGCCGAAGAAGTGGGCGTCGCCGACCCGGCCGGCTGCGAGCGGGCGGCCGGGCTGCATCGCGACCTGCCAAAAGTCGATCGTGCCGAGCTCCCCCAGCACCTCCTTGACGAGGTCGTAGTCGCCGACCGAGACCCCACCCGACGTAATCACGACGTCCGCGCTCCGGCTGGCCTCGAGGATCTGCGCCCGGAGGGGGTCACGGTCGTCGGGCGCGATCCCGAGATCGGTCACCTCGCCGCCGCACAGCTCGACCGCGCTGCGGAGCATGAAGCGATTCGAGTCGTAGATCTGGCCCGGCCTCCGCGGCTGTCCGGGCTCGGCGATCTCGTCACCCGTCGAGAGGATCGCCACGCGAGGCCGGCGCCGGACGAGGATCTCGGGAAGACCGAGCGACGCGATGAGCCCGAGCTCTTGCGGCCGCAGGACTGCACCCGCCTCGATCACGACCGTGCCCGAGCTCACGTCCTCGCCCCGGAGCCGCACGTTGCTTCCTTTGGCGAGCGGCGGAATGCGCACGCGCCCGTCCGCGCGCGTCACCCGCTCGAGGGGGATGACGGTGTCGGCGCCGGCCGGCATCGGCGCGCCCGTCATGATCCGGATCGCTTCACCCGGCCGGAGGGCTGCCTCGTAGACCGCGCCCGCGGGCAAGTCGGCGACGACCTCGAGCTCCCGCGCCCCGTCGACCGGGATGTCGGCGCTGGTGACCGCGTAGCCATCGACCGCCGAGTTGTCGGCAGGCGGGACGTCGAAGGGAGCGCGCAGATCCTGCGCGAGGACACGGCCGAGGCCCTGGGTGAGGGACACGACCTCGGGCGCGACCGGGGCCGCCACGCGGGACAGGACGTGAATCTGAGCGTCCCGCACGGAAATCATGGGCGATATTATACGCCGCTCAAATAGCCGCGGGTGCAGCCCAATCGTCCGGCACTCCGGACGGGGCGCACCGAATGGTGACGGGCGCCCGCGAGCAGGCGGACACCAGGGCGGTTCGATGACGACCTCGTTCCAGAGCCTGCCGGCGATCGCGGCGGGCTCGTCTGCCTGCCTGAACCTCGACCGAGACCGACTTCGAGCGGGCGTCGCGATTTTTGTGGAGGCGAGCCGCGCGCGGCCCTAGGCCGCTCCGCGAAGGTCCAGGGACACATTGCGTCGTCGGGGCGTGAGGCCGAGATCCGGCCGGGCCGCCGACGGCGGCCGACAGACAGTCGGGCGGGAACGGGGGGGCGACTCCGAGAAGGGAGACGGCTGGGTCGTTCCCCGGTTGGCGAGATCGCCGAGGGCGCGTCGGACATCGAAAGGGCCGACGCCAGGCGGGCGATCGGCCTGTAGAGGCTTGATCCGACGAGTGAGTCAAGCGGTATCATACGCCCTATGGAGACGGCCTTCGCGGAGGTGGAGCCGGCTCCGGCGGGCTTCTGGATCCGCCTCGTCGCGGTGCTGGTCGATTGGCTGGTGTTCTATGCCACCGAGTTCTCGCTCCGCATTGTGGCGGGGCTCATCTGGGGCGGTCAGATCGCGGAGCTGCCCGTGTTCAACGGCACGCTCGTCGCGTTCATGTTCGCGTTCGGGAGCGTCTACTACGTGACCCTGCACGCGCTGTTCGGGCAGACCGTGGGGAAGATGGTCGTGCGGGTCCAGGTCGTCCGCACCGACGGCGGCGGTCTCGCGGTGGGGAGGTCGATCCTGCGCTCTGTCGGCTACCTCGTGTCCGGCGCGACCCTCTTGGTCGGCTACGTGATCGCAGGACTCCGGCGCGACAAGCGCGCGCTCCATGACCTCCTCGCCGGCACGCGGGTCATCTACGTTCGCGCTCCCGCGCCGCTGTCGGAGGGGACGCCGGCCCCGACGCCCTCATGACCGTGGTCTCGTCCCGCCGCCCGCCGCCGGCCCTCCCGCTGGCGCTCCGCAACCGCTTGGCCGAGCTGATCCTCGCGTCGCTGCGGGACGCGGGCGCGCGGCGGCTCCTGGACGAGCTCGCGGACTCGCCGGAGGCCGTCCGCCAGCGGTGGCTCCCGGCGGACGCGCGCGCGCACGCAGGGGCGGTGACCGCGCGCGCGGGGCGGGCGGCGGCCGCGGTGGCGACACGCCCGCTCGATCGCGAGGCGAGGGGGCTCGAGGAGCCGCTCGGCGACGCGGCCGCGCTCTTCGACGCGGGCCTCTACTTCGAGGTCCACGAGCTGCTCGAGCCGCACTGGCGGGCGGCGGCGGGGGCCGAGCGCGAGGCGCTCCAGGGCCTGATCCAGCTCGCAGTTGGCTTGCAGCATCTCGCCAACGGCAACCTCGAGGGCGCACGGGCGCTGCTGGGCGAAAGCGCGGCGAAGCTCTCGGGCCGCCGCCTCGCGACGCTCGACCTGACGACCCTGGGGGAGGCAGCGGCAGCCACGCGCGACTCGGTCGGCGACGACTTCGACTGGACGCGGGTCCCGCGCTTCCCGCGCCTGAGATGAAGCTGGAGTGGCGTCCGTGAGGCTCCGCACTGGGGACCCGCCGCCGGAGACCCGGATCCGCCAGCTCGTGGCGGCCGCGCGCCGGAACCCCCGGGGCCGGCGCGAGCGGCTGCGGGTTCGTCGAGTAGGCTGATGGACCTGGGGCTCGGCGGCAAGGTCGCGCTCGTGACGGGCGGGAGCAAGGGCATCGGTCGCGCAGTCGCGGAGGGGCTGGCGGCGGAGGGCGCGCGGGTGGCGATCGTCGCCCGCGCCCGTGAGACGCTTGAGGCCGCGGCCTGGGAGATCGGCGCCAGGGCGGGGGCCGAGGTCCACGCGATCGCCGCCGACCTGAGCGTCCTGGACGGCGTCACGCGTGCGATCGAGGAGGCCCAGCGCCGGCTCGGGCAGATCGATATCCTCGTCAACAACGCCGGCTCAATCCGCGCCGGCGATTTTCTCGCGACCGCCGACGAGCAGTGGACGGCCGACTGGAACCTGAAGCTGCTCGGCTACATCCGCATGGCCCGGGCCGTGTTCCCGATCATGCAGGCGCAGGGAGGCGGGCGCATCATCAACGTCATCGGCGCCGCCGCCCGCAACCCGAGCTCGACCTACCTCGCCGGCGGCGCCGCCAACGCCGCGCTCGTCAACTTCACGAAGGGGCTCGCCGACCTCGGGGCGCGCTCGAACATCCTGGTCACCGCGGTGTCGCCGGCCGCCACGCGGACCGAGCGGTGGGATTCGATGCTCGCCAATCAGGCGGCAGTGACGGGGAGGACGGTGGCCGAGGTGCGCGCCGAGTCGGAGGGCGCGTACCCGCTCGGGCGGATCGGCCTGCCGAGGGACGTCGCCGACGTCGTGTGCTTCCTTGCCTCCGAGCGGGCCAGCTTTCTGACCGGGATTTGCATCACGATCGACGGGGGCTCGACCCGCGGCGTCTACCCGTGATGACCCCCGCCCGCGTGATTAGGGTAGTGAAATCAGGAACATTCGTGCAGAACGTCCTTGACACCCATTGATCACTGTCAGTAATCTGGGCTAGGCGAAAACCGAGAGATGTTGCCCCTATCGGCCGCTTGAAGCCCCGAGGGTCTGGAGACTCGGTCCTGACCGCGGCAGGAGGATCATCGCGATGCCCGCAAAGCTATTCGTAGGGAACCTGTCGTTCCAGGCAACGGAGGAGGACCTGCGCGAGCTCTTCGCCCAGTCGGGGACGGTCGAGTCGGTACGGATCGTCACCGATCAGTTCACCGGCCGGCCGCGGGGTTTTGGCTTCGTCGAGATGTCGACCAAGGAGGAGGCGACCAAGGCGATCGAGATGCTCAACGGTCGTCTCTTCCGCGACCGCAACCTCGTCGTCGACGAGGCCCGGCCGCAGGCCCAGCGCGGCGGCGGCGGCGGCGGGGGACCGCGGGGTGATCGCGGGCCGAGACCCGGCGGGCCCGGCGGCGGCGGGGGCGGCGGCTGGCGCCGCTAGACGAGGGAGACCCGGCGCAGGAAGATCGAGCCCGGGGATCGCGCGAGCCCCGGGCTTTTTTCGGCGCTGGCCGCCTCAACACGTGACGACAGGACGGAGCAGGGTCAAGCCGGGAGTTCCAGCTCCGGGGATGGCGGCGCGGCTCGGCGGAGTCATCGACGAGCGCCACAAGGCCCAATACCGGGAGCTGCGCGCGGCGGATCTCGTCAACCGCTGCACCGCCCGCCCGATGCCGTTCGGCTACACGGTCAACCCATACCGTGGCTGTTCGACCGGGTGCGTCTACTGCTACGCGCGCTACACGCACGACTTCCTCGGCCACAACGACCCACACGAGTTCGAGCGCACGATCTACGTCAAGCGCGTAGACGGCGCGACGCTCCGACGCTCGCTCGAGCGTGCGCGGCGATCGGGTATGCTCGTCGCCGTCGGCACCGCGACCGACCCCTATCAGGCCGGCGAAGGCGGCTTCGAAGTCACCCGCAGCCTGCTCGAGGCCGTCCGCACCCTGCCCGGGATCAGGCTCTCGATCACGACCAAGGGCACGCTCGTGACGCGTGACCTGGATCTCCTCCGCGCGATCGCCGAGCGGTCGGAGCTCTCCGTCAACTTTTCCGTTACCACGACCGACACTGAGCTGGCGCGGTTGCTCGAGCCCCGGGCGCCCCGCCCGGACCTCCGTCTGGCGGCGATGCAGCGGCTCGCCGAGGCGGGTGTCGCGACCCGGCTCTTCATGATGCCCGTGCTCCCTTACCTCACCGACGACGCGGCGAGCATCGGCGCCCTGCTCCGGGCCGCACGAGCCGCGGGGGCGCGGGAGGCCGAGTGCAACCTCCTGTTCCTGCGCGAGGGGGTCCGCGAGTTCTTCTTCAGGTTCCTCGGCGAACGGTTCCCCGCCCTCGTCGCGCGCTATCGAGCGCTCTACTCCTCGTCCGCGTACGTCCCGCCCGCCTTCGCTCGGACGGTCGAGGCCCGCTTTGCGCGCCTGGCCGGGGCGAATGGGCTCGCCGGGCGGCGCCGGGCCGACCGCCCAGACGAGCAGGACCCGCCCGCCCGCCAGCTGACGCTCGCCTGGTAGGCTCGAGCCGGAGGACCCTGGCCAACGCGGGCGGCGCCGCCGGGGTCGGGCGCGCTCACGACGCCGAGACTCGAGGGCTGGCCGGGACGCCTCGGGTCGGCTCAGAACAGCGAGAGTTGCTGGGGGGTGTCGGCGTCGACCGCGACCTCCTCCACCCAAGGGCGGAGAGCGTCCAGCTCGACGAACGGGCGGAAACGCGCCCACAGCTCGTCGACCTTGGCCTGGTAGTACTCGGTGTTTTCGTCGGGCGCCGCCGGATCCCAGGACACCGCCAGCTTCGCGGCGTCGCTGACGGCCACGTTCGTTCCTCGGCCGGTCAGGTAGTAGGACACCTGGTCGCCGGGCTGATAGGGGCGGCCGGCACCGAGTGCGAGCTCGTAGGCCGCCGACGGGTTCCGGAGACCGCGGGCGCGCTCGACGCGATAGAGGTCGACCGAGTCCTGGAGAGTCTCGGTCTTCATGAACAGGCGCGCGGGGACGCGGTGGGCGGCGAAGTCCGCCTTCCACCGGGAGACGAGGGGGGCGATCTCCTCCCGCCGGCCGGCGAGGAGCAGGGCGAAAAGCTCCTCCATGATCCGGCGCTGGAACAACTCGAGACCGCGCGACCGGAGCCCCGAGCCCCGGATCGTGAGCACGCCCTTGTCGTCGAGCAGGACGTAGTTCTTCATCTTGTAGCTGAGCATCGCGCGGTAGCGCCCGTCCAGCTCGACCTGGATCCCCGGCGGGAGCGCGGCGGCCAGGGACGCGAGGAGCCGCGCCTCCCCCGCCGGGTCCCGCGCGTCCGCCGGCGGCACGAAGTAGACGCCGTCCGTGTCGATCTCGACCACGGTCGCGCCGAGCGCCTGGAGGCGATCGACGATCGTGGTGACGACGACCCGGCCCTCCGCGGTCACACGGTTGGCCGCCTCGAAGTCGTTCCAGTGCCCGGGGGAGAAGCCGAGGTAGCCGTAGAACGAGTTGATCAGGATCTTGAAGGTCTGCTGGAGCGCGCCCAGGTGCCGGCGCTCGGCGTCGCTCTCCGCCACCCGCATGAGCTGCTTGGCGGCGACGCGGAAGTCCCGGAGGTCGCGGAGGAGGTGCGCGAAGGCGCCGAGCGTGTCCGCCGCGGGCGCGATCCCCCGGGTGAGCATGATCGACGGATAGAGCGAGATGACGTCGACGTGGAGCACCGGCCGGGCGACGCCCTGCTGGTAGATGGCGGTGTGGCCGCCGGCGATGCCCGCGGGAGCGGAGGGGGCGGGGATGGCACGCCGGTGCCGAAGGTACTCGCGGAGCAGGAGGGCGTCGATCTTGGTCGCGTTGCCTCGCAGGACGGCGGACTGATAGTCAAACGGCAGGAGCTGCGCCTGCGCGAAGTAGGGCGGCGAGAGCAGGTCGGAGATCGCCAGGGTCTCGGTCGCGTCGTCGAGGGCGTAGCGCACGAGGCGCTCGGGATCGGCGGCCCAGAGGCGAGGGACGTCGGCCGGGTCGATGTAGGTCCGATCGGGCGCGGCGACGCCGAGGTGCCGCGCGATGTCCTTGAGGCCGAACGACGGAAGGTCGCGCGCCCCGAGGTCGTAGAGCTGCGCGAGGATCCAGGTATCGACGATGTGGCGGCCAGCCACTTGGTAGCGCCGGTAGCCGATCGTGCGCTCCGCGATCTGCAGGCGGGACGGGTGGCCGCGGAGGGGCTCGCCCCGACGACCCCAGGCGAGCGTCGCGCCGTGCTGGCGCGCGCGGGCCTCCAGGTACTCGAGGTCGAACCGGAAGATGTTGTGCCCCTCGATCACGTCGGGGTCCCGCTCCCGGATCAGGCGCGAGCACTCCTCGAGCAGGGCGGCCTCGGAGAGCCGGTCGCCCCGGAGGACCTCGCGGAAGCCCGCCGTGTCGGCGAGCGAGATCGCGATGACCCGGTCGGACGGACGCGCCGCGTTGGGAAACTCGAAGCCCTCGGCGGTCAAGACCTCGATGTCGAGCGCGAGCCGGCGCAAGGCGTCGAACCCGAGCCCGAGGAAGGACGTCCGCCCGGTGAGCAGCAGGTATTGGTGCACGGGGTCGTTGAGGAAGCGGAACGGCGCGTCGGGCTCCCCCCCGCCGCGGCCCGTCCTCTCTCGGCAGTAATCGCGCGCGCGGCACGCCTCTGCCCACCCGGGGGATCGGGCACGCCAGCGGAACGCGCCGGGCCCGTCGAGCGGCGTCACCTCGATGTCGCCCTTGAACCCCGCGAGCAGATCGGGATCGGCCAGGAGCAGGAACGGCGAGAAGCGTACGGTCTCGCTGACCGCCGCCTCCGCGTCCCGGCGGTAGATGCGGATCAGGTCGTCAGCCTCCAACTCGAAGGCGAGGAGGGCGGGGGTGGGGTCGGCCCCGACCAGCAGGGGGTTGTCGTAGAGGTCGAGGCTCGGCGCTCGGGCGGGCGCAGCCACTCGCTCAGCCGCCCGTCTCTTCCGTCGCCTTACGGTATTCGGCGAGCTCGGTCAGGCCGACCAGCCGGCGAGCGCCGATGACGACCGTCGGGATTGCGCGGACGCCGTGCTGGGCGACCGCCTCCTCGTAGTCGCGCAGCACCTCGTGGCGGGCCTCGTCGCTCGCGTAGTCGGCCGCGAACCGGCGCATGTCCACGCCCGACTCGCGGACGATCGCGGTGACCTCGTCGCGATCGGCGATGTTCCGGCCGTGGGTGAAGAAGGCCTCGTAGAGGCGGACGTGCACGCGCTCGAACGCTTCCGCATCGTGGCGCGCGACGCACTTCGCGGCCTCGAGGGCGGGCAGGCTCCAGTTGGGGTACGTCGCGCCGCTCCAGCGGTTGATCGTGACACCGTCGTCGCGCGCCAGCGTCTGGCAGCGCGCCCAGGCCGCCTCGCGATACGTGCCCTCGAAGCGGGCGCTCGGATCCGGCGCGGGGCGGAGCGGGTAGGCGCGCCACTCGACGACGAACCGGTCGGGGAACTCGTCGCGCAGCTTCCGGAGGCGCACGGCCGCCGGAAAACACCACGGTCAGAGGTAGTCTGAGTACTCGACGACGCGGATCTTCGCGTCCACGCTGGATGGATTCTACTCGCCCCGCAGCGCTGTGGCAATTCGTGTATCCTCGGGTGGCGATGGATGCGGCCGTCGAGCTGGTCAAGCACCTGCTGCCGTCCGTGGTGTACATCCACGCAGAGATCCCCGCCGCCCACCCCTCGGCCACGATCCTGGGCCTCGAGCGGATGGGGACCGGCACCGTCGTCGATCCGGCTGGGCTCATCCTCACCGTGAACTACGTCGTGATGGGGAGCGAGACCATCCAGGTGTCGTTCGCGGCCGGTCGCAAGGCGCGGGCGGAGTTGGTCGGACAGGACTTCGAGGTCGGCCTGGCGTTGCTGCGGGTCAAGCGCCAGGGTCTCGCCGCCGTCGAGGTCGGCAACTCGCGGTCGCTCGAGCGTGGCGACGCCGTCTTCGCGCTCGGCGCTACGGGCGCGCAGGAGCGGCGCGTCGCCAACGGGCTCGTGACGTACGTGGGCGAGTTCGAGGCGTACTGGGAGTACCTGCTCGAGCGCGGCCTCGTGTCGAACGCGCCGAACCCGGGCTACGGCGGCGGCCCGCTCTTCACGCCGACCGGGCGGATGGTCGGCGTCGTTTCGCTGAACCTGGCCGAGATCGGCCGCACCTCCCTCGCGATCCCGGCGGAGTGCTACCTGGGCAACCGGGAGGAGTTCCTGCGCTACGGTCGGGTCGTGAGCCGGCCGCGGCGGGCGTGGCTCGGCGTGTTCGCCCATCCTCTGGAAGAGGGCGTGGTCATCGCGGGGCTCGTGCCGAACGGGCCGGCGGCGAAGTCCGGGCTCAAGGACGGTGACCTGATCCTCTCGCTCGACGCGGAGGAGGTGCAGTCGCGGCGGGACCTCTACCTCTCGCTCTGGCGCCGCGGCCCCGGCGACCGCATCACGCTCGAGGTGATGCGCGACAACCAGTCGAGACGTCTCGAGGTGACGGGCGGTGACCGCGCCGATTTCTTCCGCCAACTCTAGTCGCGGCCGTCGGAGGCGCGGCGGCGTGACGAGGAAGGAGAGGGTGACGCGATGGACCTAGGACTCAGGGGCAGGGTGGCGCTCGTCACCGCGGCGAGCAAGGGCATGGGACGGGCGTGCGCGCTCGGGCTGGCCGCCGAGGGCGCCCGCGTCGGGATCTGCGCCCGGTCGGAGGGGGACCTCAAGGCCGCGGCCGAGGAGATCCGAGCCCGGACCAAGGCCGACGTGTTCGCGATGCCCTGCGACGTGACGCGGCCCGCGGAGGTCGCGGAGCTGGTGCGAGGGGTGACCGACGCCCTGGGCGGAATCGACATCCTCGTGGCCAACGCGGGCGGGCCGCCGCGAGGCGACTTCGACGGGCTGAGCGACGAGCAGTGGGTGCAGGCCTTCGAGCTCTCGCTCCTGTCGGTGGTCCGCCTGATCCGGGCCACGCTGCCGTCGATGCGGAAGCGCAAGTGGGGGCGCATCATCACGATCCAGTCGTCGTCGGTGAAGCAGCCGATCCCGGGCCTCCTGCTCTCGAACGCGGTGCGGCCGGGCGTGGCCGGCCTCATGAAGACGCTCGCCGCCGACCTCGGCAAGGACAACATCCTGGTGAACACCGTCTGCCCGGGCCGGATCATGACCGACCGCTTCCTCTCCGGCCACAAGCAGAGCGGCAAGACGGTCGAGGACTACCTGGCGATGACCTCCAAGGAGGTGCCGCTCGGCCGCATCGGTACCCCCGAGGAGTTCGCGAACATGGTCGTCTTCCTCGCCTCCGAGCGCGCGTCCTACGTGACCGGCCTGACCGTCCAGGTCGACGGTGGTCTCGTGCGAGGGCTTCTGTGAGTGCCGGCCCCGTTGGGCTCACGTTTGCGGCGAACCTGTCCATGCTGTTCACGGACGCGCCGCTGATCGAGCGGTTCGCCCGCGCCCGCGCGGCCGGCTTCCGCGCGGTGGAGGTCCAGTTTCTGGGCGACACGCCGGTCGACCGCGTCAAGCACGAGCTAGACCGTCACGGCCTCGAGCTGGTGCTGCTGAACTTCGACGTCGGCGACTTCAAGGGGGGCGCCCGCGGCTACCTGAACGATCCCGCGCAGGCTGACCGGCTCCGGCGCGCCCTCGACGAGGGGCTCGAGACGGCGCGGCGCCTCGGCGTCCGGCGCATGAACGCGATGGCCGGCAACCTCCTGCCCGGCGTCCCCGAGGCCGTCCAGCACGAGACCGTCGTCGAGAACCTCCGCAAGGCGGCGCCGGCGGCGGCGTCGGCCGGGGTGACGATCCTCGTGGAGGCGCTGAACCGTTTCGACAATCCCCGCTACGCGCTGACCACCTCGGCGGCCGCGCTCGAGGTCCTGCGCCGAGTCAACCAGCCCAACGTCCGGTTCCAGTACGATTGCTTTCACATGCAGCGCATGGAAGGCAACCTGACGGAAACCGTGACGAAGAACCTCGCCTGGATCGGCCACGTCCAGGTGGCGGACGTCCCGGGCCGCCACGAGCCCGGCACCGGGGAGATCAACTTCCCCTTCTTCTTCCGGGCGCTCGCGGGCGCCGGCTACTCGGGCGCCGTGGGGCTCGAGTACGTCCCGAGCGGCCCCACAGAAGCCACGCTGGGCTGGTTGAAGATGTGATTGGCGGTCTTCGCCGGGCGGTCTCGAGCTTCTTCGCGAACCAAGGCTTCTTCCTGGCGGCCGGCCTGTCCTTCTATTTTCTCATCTGCGTCATCCCGCTGCTCTTCCTCGTCGTGTCGGTCACCGGCTTCGTGCTGAGCCGCGAGACGGCGACGGCGGCCGCCGTGGACCAGCTCACCCGGAACTTCCCGGTCTACCGCCGGGAGATCGCGCGCGCGCTCCTCCGGATCATGCACACGCGGAGCCTGTCGGGCGTGCTCGGAACCGCCGTCCTCATCCTGTTCTCGACGCAGCTCTTCACCGCGATCCGGCTGGTGCTCGACCGGCTCTTCGGCGTCCGCCCGATGCGGAGCTTCCTCCGGGGTATCACCCTCGACACGGTGCTGGTGTTCCTGATCGCGCCCCTCTTCATCACGAGCATCGTCGTCGCCGACCTCTTCGGCCTGTTCAAGACCTTCTTGGCCGAGCAGGGCCAGGTCTCGGGCCAGTGGCTCCGCTACTCGAGCGTCGGCTTCAGCGTGCTGTTGTCGACCGCGATGTTCTACCTGGTCTACCGCTACCTGCCCGACCGGCGGGTTCGGCGGGGCGCCGCCCTCGCGGGCGCGCTGCTCACGAGCGTCCTCTGGGAGGCCGCGAAGCAGGTCTTCCGCCTCTACATCCGGCGGGTCGGGCTCTACGACCAGATTTACGGACCGCTCGGCGTGCTGGTGGCGTTCGTGATGTTCGTCTACTACACGATGATCGTGTTCGTCCTCGGCGCCGCCTACGTCGCCGCTCTCGAGCCCCGGCGCCGGTAGCGGGCCCAGAGGACGGGCGGAGAGCGCAGCGCCTCCCCCTCGCCCGTGTCGGCAGCCGCTTCGCCGTCGTCGGGCCGATCCGCGACTGTGGGGTCGTCCGCCGCGCTCCCGGCCCCCGCGAGGGGGCCCGGTCTACGCCAAGACGACGTTCATTCTGGCTGCACCGGTGGTCAATCCGATCGCCTTCCAGCGCGGGCCTCATCCCGGTGGGTCGCAATCGGGTAAAACCTCATCCGGACCGAGGGAAATTCCGAAGGCAATGTGTAGCACTTCGTGAGGATTTCCCTTGGTTGGAATCCGGGTCTTTTCGGATTGTTCTGTATCCCCTCTCGCTGGAACGATAGCGCCCGAAGGACGGACGGGACTCCGGCCACGGTGGTCGGGGTAGACCCAGCAAGGGGACCGCCATGCGTACCGCCTCGGGCGACCGCCGACGCTGCATGAAAGCTCCGTTTCGGAGGGGCTGGTTGGCCGCGCTCGGCACCCTCGGCTGCATCCTGCTGAGCGGGCAAGCCGCGAGGGCCCAAGTCGCAGTCCTGACCTATCACAATGACAACGCTCGCACGGGCCAGAATCTCAATGAGACCATCCTGACCACGGGCAATGTGAGTCCCGCCACCTTCGGTCGACTGTTCTCCTACCCCGTGGACGGCAACGTCTACGCGCAGCCGCTCTACGTGCCGAGCGTGAACCTTCCTGGTCAGGGGTTTCACAACGTGGTGTTCGTCGCCACCGAGCACGATAGTGTGTACGCCTTCGACGCCGACGACAGCGGCGTGGGTCTGCTCTGGCAGGTCAGTTTTATCGACCCGGCGAATGGTGTCACCACGGTTCCGCCTGAGAACGTCCAGAGCCAAGACATCGTGCCCGAGATCGGGATCACGGGGACGCCCGTCATCGACGGGGGTACCGGCACGCTGTACGTGGTGGCGAAGACCAAAGAGGTAGTGGCCGGGAGCCCCCACTACGTGCAGCGGCTCCACGCTCTCGACATCGCGACGGGGGCCGAGAAGTTTGGCGGACCGATTGTGATCGGAGACACCGTCTTCGACGGAAGCTCCACGACCTACGTCAGCGGGCCCTCCGTCCCCGGTACCGGGTCCGGGAGCGTGGGCGGCCGCGTCTTCTTCAATGCGCTGCGCCAGAACCAGCGGTCCGGCCTCTTGCTGCTGAACGGCGTGGTCTACATCGGGTGGGCTTCGCATAGTGACACGTCCCCGTATCACGGCTGGGTCCTGGGCTACGATGCCCAGACCCTCGCGCCAGCCGCGGTGTTCAACACGACGCCGAACGGCGGTCTGGGCGGCGTCTGGATGAGCGGCGGAGGCCTCGCGGCGGACAGCAACGGCGCCGTTTACCTGTCGACGGGCAACGGGACGTTTGATGTCACGGGTTCCCAGGCTCCCGCTTACGGGGACAGCGTGCTCAAGCTCGCGACTGGCATCGACCTGACGGTGGCCGACTTCTTCACCCCGTCGAACCAGGAGACCCTGGCACAGAACGATCAGGACCTCGGATCGGG
>Ga0209689_1000711_pt1 | contig 23763 bp, 23 predicted proteins | sample GraSoiAngelo_149_FD_187119 | JGI IMG/M metagenome (GOLD analysis project Ga0209689, IMG submission 187119) | Grasslands soil microbial communities from the Angelo Coastal Reserve, California, USA - 14_1009_09_30cm (SPAdes) (version 2) | ecosystem: Environmental > Terrestrial > Soil > Grasslands ... | reverse complement strand
CACTCGTCCATTCGAAAGTCGATCGAGCCGAGAGCGCTGACGACATCGACGACGAGCAGCGGGTCGAAACCTGTGCGATCGATGGCCCGCCGCACCGCGCTCACGTCGGTCGTGACTCCGGTAGAGGTCTCGTTGTGGACGATCAGGACGGCGCGGTGGTCCGGCCCGAGATTCGCCTCGACGTCGGACTCGGTGACCGCATCGCCCCATCGCAGCTTGACCTCGTCGACACCCATGCCCAGTTTGCGCGCGGCTTCCGCGTAGAGGCGCGCGAAGTGACCGTTCTCAAAGCTCAACACGCGCTCGCCCGGGTTGAGCGTGTTGACGATCGAAGCCTCCCAGGCTCCTGTGCCACTGCCCGGGAAGAGCACCGGCTCGCCGCGCTCCGACTTGAAGATGGTCCGAAGTCCGGCACGGATCTCCGCCACGAGGCTCGGCATTTCCGGACCGCGGTGATCCGGAACGGGACGATCCATCGCACGCAGGACCCGCTCCGGGACATTCGTCGGACCGGGGATCTGGAGAAAGTGTCGACCAGAAGTCATAGCGGGATGCCACTTTACGGTGCTTGGTCGCCGCTCGCCTCGTCACGTGGCAGGCGCGCAGACGGGGCCTCCCGTTTCGGTCGTGGGGAGTAACCTCTCGGCGCCCAAGTCGACCCCCACGACAAGGAGTTGATCCATGTCGCACGTCCCTCGGTCTTCCGCGCGGGTCTCCGCGTTCCTCGCGAGCACGATCCTCGTCCTCGCAACTCTGGGGTCCTCCGCCAACGCCGCGCCTTCTTCCTTGCAGAGCGCCTTCAGCAGTGCGGCGGCGGAGTTCCACGTCCCGGCGAGCGTCCTACTCGCGGTCTCGTACACCTTGACGCGGTGGGAGTCGTCGAGCGGCGCGGGCGCCTTCGGTCCGCTCCAGCTCGCCGACTCCACGAACGGTGCGTTCGCGGGCGCGAAGGGTGACGAGACAGCTCGCTCGCTGCAGACGCAGCAGGCCGGACCGACGGTCGCCGCCGCCGCCAGCGCGATCGGTGCGAGCGCGAGCGCAATAAGGACGGACGCGAAGCAGAACATCCGCGGAGGCGCGGCGCTGCTCGCGCAGTACGCGCGTGACACGGTCGGCGCCGTTCCTGCCGATCCCGCCCAGTGGTACGGCGCAGTCGCCAAGTACAGCGGCTCGGCCGATGCGCCAATCGCGCTCGGTTTCGCGGACAGCGTGTTTGCGACGATCGCCGCCGGCGTCTCGCGCACGACCAGCGACGGACAGACGATCGTCCTCGCCTCGACTGCGGTCGCGCCCGACCGCGCCACAACCGCCGCCCTTCAGCTTCGCGCGGGACGCGACTCGGCCGCCGACTGCCCGCCCGGTTTGGATTGCCGATTTATTCCGGCGGGCTACCAGCAGAACTCGAGCGATCCCGGCGACTACGGCAACTACGACCTCGCCACGCGGCCTTCCGATGGGCTCGACATCCGGTTCATCGTGATCCACGACTCCGAAGTTAGCTACGACCGGACGATCCAGATCTTCCAGAATTCACACAACTATGTGAGCGCGCACTACGTCGTGCGGTCCTCGGACGGCCAGATCACGCAGATGGTCCAGACCAAGAACGTCGCGTGGCACGCCGGTAACTGGAACTTCAACATGCACGCGATCGGCTACGAGCACGAAGGCGTCGCGATCCAGGGAACCACCTGGTACACGGACAAGATGTACCAGACCTCAGCCGCACTCACCCGCTCCCTGGCGGCGAGGTACGGCATTCCCCTCGATCGAGCGCACATCATCGGCCACGATGACGTTCCCGGACCGTACACCGACTTGGTCGCCGGGATGCACTGGGACCCGGGTCCGTTCTGGAACTGGGCGCGGTACATGGAGCTTGTCGGCAATCCGATCCGGCCGACTGCGCGCGGCGGCAACATCGTGACCATCGCCCCGAACTTCCAGCGCAACCAGCCGCGGGTGCGCGACTGCCAGGGCAGCGGATCTCTTCAGCCGCCACAGCCGGCGAACTTCGTGTACCTGCGCACGAAGCCGGGCTTCGACGAGCCGTTGTTCAACGACCCCGGCCTCAACACCGGCGGCACCGACTGCGCGAACGACTGGGGCGACAAGGCCGTCACCGGACAGGACTTCTACCGCGTAGACCGGCAGGGCGATTGGGACGCGATCTGGTACGCAGGGAGCAAGGTCTGGTTCTACGACCCCAAGGGGAGCGATGTGGTCGGCACGACAGGAACGCTCATCACGCCGAAGTCCGGGAGGACGTCAATTCCCGTCTACGGCAGGGCGTACCCCGAATCGATCTCGACCCGGACGATGGCCCAGTACTCCATCGCGGCGGGCCAGCGTTACGTGTCCTACGAGAAGGTCAGAGGCGATTACTACGACGCGCCCACATTCAACGACCTCGCGCATTACAGTGTCATCACGACCCCGAGCGAGTTCTACCTGATCCGCTTTAACCATCGGCTCGCCTATGTGAAGGCGAGCGACGTGGACGTCATCCAAAACTAGAAGAGGCTGCGGGCGGTCGATCGGCGGCCGCCCGCAGCGCTTTCGCCTAGTGGAGCTCGATGCTGCCGTCGAGCAGCGTTCCCCTATTGGTATAGCCGTCGCTCAGAGTCAGGCTGAACGCGCCGACGCCTGCCACGCCGTTGACCGCTACGGCGGTGAACGTCACTGGATTGCCGTTGTTGATCCCGTTGCCGACCAAAGTGACGCTACTGGTCGCGTCGTTGAAGACGACCGACTGGAACTCCGTCGCTTGGAAGTTCATGGTGGCAGAGGCGTCTTGCGCTTGGAGGGTGCCCTTCCCGATGTCGTGGCAGCGAGTTTTGTCGATCGAGAAGCTCGCCTTGCCTTGGCTAGCCGAATTGATGTCGCCGTTTCCGGCGGCTGTGCGGCAAGGCGGCGGCGGCCCGTTTTGGACGGCGGCCTTGAAGTTGTAGCAACAGACGCCGTCGATCTCGAGCGGAACGGTGTCCGATTCCGCGGTCGCGTTGTTCTCGGCCCCTTCCGGGATCGTCGCGGCCAGGGCGTAACCACCGACCTCTTCGAGCAGGCTCGTCGCGGCCTTCGCGGGCGTCATTCCGATGTCTCCGACGCGCACCGCGATGGTCACGCTGCACGGGTTAGAGGCGGATGGCCTCGCCGGGCAGTTGATCGTGCCAGGCTCCGCGGTTCCCCCGAAAACTGGTTCCGGATAGGTAAGGACATGCGGGAAGCAGGCCGACACGGAGCAGAGATCGATGCTCTGCACTTTCCCGGCGTAGTACGAAGGTTGATTCGCAGACGTGTTCTCCATGGCCGCGTAATAGAGGGTGTCGCCGAGCTGCCAGCGCGTCACGTACTGCAGGTTGGTGGTGCCCGCGATGGCGGCCGCGGTCCCGGCCGGGTTTGAGAGATCGATCACGCGTGCAGTCACGTTAAGAGTCGCTCCATCGGGCGAGAGCTGCATGCTCGTCCCGACAACATCCATTCCCCGCTGGTCGCTGCCGCCGATCACCGGGAAGAGTGCGTCGCCGGGCGGATCGTTCAGCCCGCCGACCGGCGCGTTGGATGGCCCGGTGACCGCGGTCCCGAAGAGACCGAGCCCGGACGACTGGCGGGCGATCGTGATGACTCCTGCGCCTGGATGATCGACGAAGTGCGGCGGCTCGACCAATCCGGCTGCGGTCTGAATGAGCCCATTCGACGTGTCGTCGTAGACGATCTCAGCTGCGCCGGTGCTGTCGATGGTGATCACGAAGAAATCGGCGAGGTTGCGGTTGCCCTGGCTGGTGATGCAGCCCGTGCCCATCAGGCAGATGTCGTTGTAATGCATGGGATGGGGCGTGACCTTGACCAGCGCCTTGGTCGGCGCGACTCCGGTCACTCCTCCCGACAAATCGGTCGGGAAGACGACTTGAGACATGAAGACGTTCCACGCCTGGCCGCTTTGCGAGCTTGGATCCACGTTCTTGTCCTGGCCGTACCAGACCGCGTCCGCTCGTCCGGGCCCGCCGGCCTTGATCCAGGGGAACACGTTCACCGCGTCACCCGTCGAAGTCGAACCGTCGCTCACCTGCACTGGCGTCGTCCAGCTTTCCCATCCGCTGGCCGCGCTCGCCGCGCTGACAAAGACCTGACGCTGGCTTGGGTGGGCCGCGTCGCTAGTCAGGCACCAGACCACAAAGAGATTGCGGGCGCTGTCCATTGACACCACGGAGAAGAGTGTGTCCGGCGAGGTAGCCGTGTCGGCGATCTTGATGAGCTTCTTCAGATCCTGTCCCCCGGCGCCGTTGGTATCGAGGAAGTGGAGCGTCCCGCTCGCATCGGGCGTTCCGATGTTCAGGAATATCCCGTTCGACGTGCAGCCATTAGCCATAGTGCAGCCGGCCGCCTGGAAAACCTTGCCGGTGAGCTGATCGATCGCCGGATAGCCATCGGGGCCGAAGGGCGAGTAACCGATGCCGGGCCCGGTTGAGGGAGTCTCATCAGCCGTAGCGTTAACGAACGTGAGTCCATCCGTGCTCTTGTTCCACTGTGCCCCGCCGTTCGGACCTGGGCCGACGATGTTGTTGAACTCCAGGTAGATGAGCGGGGTCGGGCCGATGTATGCGGACTGCGTCGGTTTCGCCGGAGGGTCGTAGACGGCGAGCCACTGGCGATCGGCGCCGGGCGAGGTGGGGCCACAACCGAGGAAGCCCTCCTGGTCAGTCGCCCCTGAGTTGACGGGACCGGTGACGGCGACGCGTAGGCACGCGAGCGCATAAAGGTCGGCGAAGTACTGCTTGCCGCTACGGTCGAAGTTGATGTCGGTGTCGCCGCCTCCCGGGCCGGGAGCCGGGATCCCAATGATCGGGTTCGGCGGTGTCTTCTGCGCCATCACCCGGAAGCTTTGGCCACCGTCGACCGAGCCGAACCAGGTGCTGCGCTGGGTACCCGTACCGGTCGGACCGCTGACGAAGACACGACCCTGAACGTCGATTGCGATATCGGGTTCGCCATTTGTGTGGATCGGGTCCACCACGGTCGGGACCTGAAACCCGATCCCGGAGCTCGAACTCGCAGTTGCGCTAGCGCTGCCGCTGCCGCTAGCGACGGGCACCGTCGCCAGACTGGCGCCGCTCAATAAAGCCGCGATTCCGAGAGAAGCGAAATGCCTGAGTCGCATCGGTTCCTCCTACTCGAGGGCTCATCACCCGACCCAGCCGCCGGCCATGCAACGATCCGGTGTCGGAGAGCCAACGTTCGGGCGACAGCAATTTGCGGGCGAGGAGTACGTCGCAAACCGGCGCGCGGGTCAACAGATCGTCAAAAACTCACGGGTGGGGCCGGGGGGATTCGAACCTCCGACATCGCGGATGTAAGCCGCGCGCTCTAACCGCTGAGCTACGGCCCCGCCACGCGTGAAGTATGACGAAGCGCGGCTGCTAGGACGCGGTGAGCCAGGGCACGTTCGGCAGCGGGAAGAGCCGCACGTTCCGGCCGGCGACGACAAGCGCGTCCGCTATGCCCTCGAGGCGGCCGACCTGCATCGCGAAGTAGTCGAGCCGCTCGGCCTCGCGCTCTTCCTCCGGCCAGGTCGCGCCGCTGCGGCGCGCGATGAGATGCCAGAGCTGGAAATAGTCGCGCGACAGGTCGTCGGCGCGCTCGTTGAGCTGGATCTCGTAGCGGCATTGGGCCAGCCGGCCCATCGCGATCTCGAACGATCCGAGACGTCCGAGCGCGGCGATGAAATCGGCCCGAAGGCGTCGAAGCTCTTCGCTCACCGGATCGGCGCGCGAGCGGCGGTAGCTTCGACCGCGAGCCTTGGCGTGGATCGTCAGCTCGCGGTGGCGCTCGTCGAGGCGCTGCCGAAAGCGCTCGCTGCGGACGGCGGTGGTAGTCCAGACGACCGGTGCACGAGGGGGCATCTCGACGGCGATTATCCTGCGGCGAGGATGCGCGACAAGACCTTTTCCTCGTGCGCGTGATGTGAGAAAATGAATGAGCCTGGTCTCATTCGAGACCTCCTCTCTTCTGCACGCACGATTGCCGTATTCGGCTACTCGGCGCGCCCCGATCGACCGAGCAATTCGGTTTCACGCACCCTGCGTGCGCACGGGTATCGCGTGATTCCGGTCAATCCCGCGCTTCGGGGTGCGATCGTCGATGGCGAGCGCTCGTACGACCGACTGGTGGACATTCCCAAGGACGCGAGCGTCGGGTTCGTCGACGTCTTTCGCCGGGGCGAGTACCTGGATGCCGTCGTCGATGACACCATCGCCGCCGGTATCAAGGCGATGTGGTTCCAGCTCGACCTCGGCAACATCGCCGCGGCCGAGCGGGCCGAGGCTGCGGGCATGCGCGTCGTGTGGGACCGATGCACCGCGATCGAGCTGAGGCGGCTGGACCGGACCTAGATGCGGCTGCGCGGTGTCAGCTCGATCTCCTTCGAGGGATCCTCGCCCGCGGCGACGCGCGCCCAGAAGGGGTCAAGTTCGACACGAGCGTTTGCCGACCGGACCGCGCCGATCAGCGAGGTGAAGTCCCGCAGGCGGTAGGGCTTCGTATTCACCTTCACCGTCGAGTCCCGACCGCGCGCGACGAAGAACGGGGCCGATACGCCGGAGTGCGCGCCCGGATAGCGCTTCGCGTCGATGCGCTGCAGCCCGCCGAGCGGGACGCGATCCACTCGTGAGCCAAAGTTCGTGCGGTAGACGAGATCGCCATCCTCGATCCGGAGCTTCGTGAAGTACGCGTAGTTGATGACGATCGCTGCGTTGGCGGCGAGCAGCAACAGACCGATGATCACCATGGTCGAGTCGCGGCCGCTTGCGCCGAACACGAGGACGCCAAAGCCCGCGAGTGGAAACAGCGTGTAAGAGGGCCAGAGCAGGGCGAGGTTCGGTCGGACCGCACTCACGCGTCGAGTTTAGAAGTGCGCTCGACCGGACCGATGAGCAACCGACGTTCGACCTCTTGGAGTGCCTCCGTCACCCGCCCGTCATCAGGCGACTCGCGCAGCCGATCCTGGTAGAAGCCGCGGAGAAGCCGTAGCGACTCACGAATCGGCAGTCGGGCATAGCCGATGTTCGAGCTCTCGCATGAGATCTGGAACTCGAGCTCGGCCGCGCGGTAGCAGTCGCGGCACACAAAGAAGGTCACCGGTGTCGCGTCGACGAGCCGGCGCGAGGGATGCGCGTCCGCGCTGATGTCCTCGGCGAGGCAACGAGGGCAGCGGGTGAGACGCACGGTGTGGATCGTAGGGTCCGTTCGGCCCCGTCGCCAATTTGTGCGACAGGGTTCGCACAAAATGACGACAGGTTTCGCGCTGTCGTCACCTTCCCACGGCGTGATGCATATGCGTAGATACGCGCGTGGGCAAGAACTGGGCGAAGGGGTTGACGGCGGCGACGGATTCGCGCATCGCCCGGATGGCAGCGACTCGGCGCGGCCGCAAGCGCGGCCCCTATCGGCTTCGGGCGCGATCGCCCCTGGTCTGGTCGCCCGAGCTCGCCTACGCGGTCGGTCTTATCGCCACCGACGGAAACCTCTCTCCCAGCGGCCGTCACGTCTCCGTTAGCTCTGGCGAGCGCGAGGTTCTGGAGACCTTCCTCCGATGCATCGATCGTCGCGCGAAAATCGGTCACGTCAAAGGTGGCTTCGGCACGCACGGCCTGCGTGTGCAGATAGGCGACGTGGGTTTGTATAGATGGCTTCAGTCGATCGGCCTCACGCCACGAAAGTCACTCACGCTAGGGCCCATCGACGTCCCCGACGCGGTCCTCTGTCATCTCCTGCGTGGGTTGCTGGACGGTGACGGATCGGTCATTGACTGTACATACGACGGAACCGGCAAGGCGAGGGGTCGCCGTTACCGGACTCTTCTCGTTCGGTTCAACACGGCGAGCCGTGAACATGCTGAATGGATACGCCACCGAATCTCGGAGCGGTACGGTCTGCATGGCGGGCTCTGGTGTGAAGATGGCATGTACCAGCTGACTTATGCGAAACGCGCCTCCCGTCATTTACTACCTTTGTTGTACCCGGCTCCGAATGTCCCGTGCCTCTCGAGGAAGCGCGAGGTCTGGCGACACTTCGAGCGTGAGGGTGGACTCCCTGTCGCGCTAAACTGATGGGGCACCGCCCAGGTGGTGAAATGGCATACACGTCAGTTCGAGGGGCTGATGCCTGAATAAGGCGTGCGGGTTCAAGTCCCGCCCTGGGCACCGTAAACCACCAAGTTACACGCGTACCCTCTGCCACGCTCCCGAATTGAAGCGCCAGGCGAGGAGTGCCGCGCGCACGAAATAATCCGCCGCGATACCCGCCCACACCCCGGTGAGCCCGAGGCCAAGCGGGAACGCGAGGACGTACGCCAGCGGCAGACGCACGACGAACCAGTTCACGACCGTCGCCATGAGCGGGAACCGCGTGTCCCCCGCGCCGCGCAACGCGCCGCCAAGAGTGAAGATCACGGCCTGCGCCGGCTGACCGATCCCGACGACCGCGAGAGCGCCCACGCCCGCGTCGATCACACGCTGGTCATTTGTGAAGATGCCGAGCAGGAACTGCGGAATGACCATGAACACGACGCCTGCGACCGTCGACCAGAAGAACGCCATCCGCACCGCCGCCCAACCCGAACGAAACGCGCGCTGCGGATCGCCCATCCCGAGCGCCTGGCCGACGAGCGCGCTCGCGGCTCCTGAGAAGCCGATGCACGGCAGGAACGAGAAGCTCTCGACTTGATTGACGATCTGATGCGCAGCCGAGGATTCGGTCCCCAGACGGAATGCGAATCCCGAAAGCGCGAGGATGCCGACGCTGAACAGCGCGCTCTCCGCGGCCGAGGGTAGGCTGATCGAAAACAGCGAGCGGATGAGATTGAGATCGAGTCCCCATCTGCCGCCGCGGATGCTCAGATCGGCCCGACCGACCCAGAGCAAATAGAGCGACAGCGCGCAGATGATCGCGCTGTTCGTTATGACCGCGTAGGCGGCCCCGATCGGACCGACTCGCAGCACGTCGATGAACAAGAACGCGAGCGGCACCGTCACGATGACCGACAGGATGGCGAGCCACATGGGTGTTCGGCTGTCCCCGGCCGCGCGAATCGCGGAGACCGCGATGAACCATACGGTCTGGAACACGCTTCCGCCGCCCATGAGCGCGAGGATCGGCGTCGCGACCGTGACGACCTCCTCGCTCGCGCCGAGAAGTCGCAGCAGCGGCGCCGCGAACACGACGAACCCCACGCCGAACACGACGCCGAACAGCGCGCCGAGCACGATCGACTGGCGAGCGACATCCGACGCCACGCGCTCGCGCCCCTCCCCCATCCGCCGGCTGACGTGGGCCATCGTTCCGATCGCGAGCGACCGCCACACCGGGAACATGAGGAAGAGGAACTGGAAGGCGGCGCCGACGGCCGCCGTCGATACGGCGCCGAGATGGCCGACGAACGCGAAGATCGTCGCCTGGCCGGCCGCGGCAATGAGATTCTCGATGATGCCCGGCCACGCGAGCTCGAGCGCTGCGCGCTGCGGATGCAGCGCGGCAAGCTCGGCCGCGCGCGCGCTCGGTGCGGGTGCAGCCTCCTCGGCGGCCTCGGCCGTCGAGCTCACGACACGACGTTTACGCCGACGTCGCCGGCTACGACCTCGCCGATCTGGATCGCGTGCACGCCCCGCGCGTCGCAGGCGCGCTGCCACGCCGTGGCGTGGGCGGGCGGTACCCCAACGAGGAGTCCGCCCGAGGTCTGCGGGTCGAGCATGAGCGTTCGGAGCACAACCTCGATCCCCTCGAAGCGGACCTTCGTCTCGTCATCGAAATAGGACCGGTTCCTCTCGAGGCCACCGAAGCTGATGCCCGTCTCGGCATGCCCGCGCGCTCCTGGGAGCAGCGGCACGAGGCTCGCGCGGATCCGCACGGCGACCGACGATTGCTGCGCCATCTCGTATGCGTGCCCGCCGAGGCCGAACCCCGTGATGTCCGTCGCGGCGTGAAGCTCTGCGTCGACCGCAGCCTGAGCCGCTGCACGATTGAGCGTGACCATCGACGCGATCGCCGACGCGAGGTCGGCCGCATCCAGCGAGCCGTTCTTGTGGGCGGTCGTTAAGACACCGGTGCCGATCGCCTTCGTGAGCCAGAGGGCGTCGCCCACGCGCAGCTTCGCCTTGAGCAGCATCCGCTCAGGGTGGACGCGGCCGGTCACGGCGAGGCCGTACTTCGGCTCGCGATCGATGACGGTGTGGCCCCCCGCGATAGCCCCGCCGGCCTCGGCGACTTTGTCGATCGCACCCTGAAAGACACGCTCGAGCTGGGCGAGCGGTGCGTCCTCGGGCCATGCCGCGATGTTCAGTGCGAACAGCACTTCGCCGCCCATCGCATACACGTCGGACATTGCGTTCGCGGCTCCGATCGACCCGGAGGCGTATGCGTCATCGACGATGGGCGGGAAGAAGTCCAGCGTCTCGACTATCGCGAGATCGCGCGCGACGAGATAGACGGCCGCGTCATCGGCCATGTCGAGGCCGACGATCAGCTCCGCCGGGGTCTTTTGAGCGCGCATCGGACGCAGTACCTGCGCCAGCGGGCCGGGGCCCAGCTTGGCCCCTCAGCCGGCGCAGGTGGAGAGCGTCGTCAGCCGGATCTCATCGCGCGTGAACACCAGTCGCGATGGTACTCACGCCGGTGGTCGGTCACATCGCGCCGTCGGCGAAAGGATTAGCGTGTCGCTGATGAACGCGAAGCAGACCGGTGGTCCGAGTCGCGCGGAACTCGATCGTCTCGCCGACGATCTCCGAGTGTTCGACGTCAACGGGATCGAGCGCGCTGCGTGGGGCTGGGATCGGCACGAGGCGCGCGGGCTCGATGCGTATCACCAGGCCGAGCGCGCCGCGCTCGCCCAGATCGAGAAACAGGAGCTCGGCGTTCGCTGGGATGAGTTCCGTCGAATGCTCTTCGGGCTCACCGAGGCCACGGGCGCTCTGGTCAACTGGAAGGCGCGCCATGGCCAGCTCGGGCACAAGGCTGAGAACGCCGCGTTCGGGGCCGCCCTCGGGCTCTTCGCGAGAGAGCACCTCACCCGTGAGCAATACGCGAGCCTCGTTGAGCCGATGGCCGAGGCTCTGCCGTGGCTGCTCCCTGACCACGCGCCCGCGCCTCGAAACCCGTAAGTCCCTAGGGAATCGGAGGCGCGTTCCGGATCGACGTGTACCAGAGCGCGGCCGCGAGGACGATGAGGAGCAGCGCGAGACCGAGGTTCGTTGCGATCCTGCCGCGACGGACGATGACGAGCAAGAGGAAGACCACGGCCGCAGTGACGAGGACGAGGTCCAGAACGAGTAATAGGAACGCAGCCGTCATATGACGTTGTGCTCTCGGACCAGCTGACCGGTACGGAAGCGGGACAACGCGAGCGCGCTGATGTCGAGCGAGGTGCGGCCGTCCACGATGAGCTCGGAGATCAGCTCACCCGTGACCGGCGCGTGCATGACGCCGTGTCCCGAGAAACCCGCAGCGTTGATGAAGCCGTCGACGCCATCGACCGTTCCGAGAATCGGATGTTTGTCGGGTGTGTCCTCGTACAGTCCCGCCCACCCCGTCTTGATCGACGTCCGCTCGAGGATGGGGAATCGTGACAGAGCGCGCTCGACGACGGCGGGCATGAAATCCCAGTTGACGCTGTCGTCGAACGCGGGCTTCTCGTTCGGGTCCGCCATACCCAGGAGAACGCCACCCGATTCGCGGTGCGCATACAGCCCGGTCTCGAACTCGATGGTCAGCGGGAAGTCCTCGTCGAGACCCGGCACGGCCTCTGTCACGAAGATATGCCGGCGTAGCGGCTGGATCGGAAGTTCGACGCCGGCCAGTTTCGCGACCTCGGCCGCCCATGGCCCGCCGGCATTCACGACGGTGCGCGCTCCGATCTCTTCGTCTTTCGTGCGCACGCTACTCACCCGGCTGTTCGTGCAGGAGATCGCTCTGACGGCTGCGTTCTCCATGAATGTGACGCCGGCTTCGCGGGCGCGCGCGACGTAGCCGTTGAGCATGCTCGACGGATCCGCATAGCCGTCCTTCGCGCAGAACGTACCGAAGCGCACGTCGTCGGTGCGCGCGTGCTTGAAGAGCGCCTTGGCCTCGGCCGCGGTCACCTTGCGCGCGGGTACGCCGAGGCGTGCCCACATGGCGAGCGAGCGTTCGAACGCAGCGACGTCGCGGTCGTCGGTGATGAGGAAGAGGTAGCCGACCTGATGGAAATGCGGGTCCGTGCCGATCTCGTCCGCAAATCGCTCGATGTGCGGAAGAGAGTGTTGCGAGAGCTTGACGTTGATCTCGCTCGAGAATTGCAGACGAATACCGCCCGCGTTCTTCCCCGTCGAGCCGGAGCCGAGCCGGTCGCGTTCGAGGACGAGAATGTCGCGCACACCTTTCTTTGTGAGGTGGTACGCGATGGAGGCGCCGATGATCCCGCCACCAACGATGACGACATCGGCATTGCGACGCATCGTGGCGATGGTAGGGAGGAGTTCGTCGGGCCGCCTAAGGGCTGGTGACGGACCTATAATTTGGTCTCGCGCCGACGTATCCGAATTGGTACAGGAGCACGCTTCAGGAGCGTGTGTCGTAAGACATGAGGGTTCGACTCCCTCCGTCGGCACCGTTGCTCCGGGCGACGTAGTCAGTCCAGATCTGCCACTTCCGCACCAACCGTGGCGCCAACGGGTCGGCATAAAACGCAGTTAGAAGGGCCATGGACGCCGCCTTTCCGTACTTGAGCTTGAAGAAATCGTGTCGACCTTCCCGCCTAGCGGTCTCGACGTAACCATTCGTTCCTGCGATGAAGCGCAGGCGCGCGCGTAGAAAGTCGATGTGCGGCCTGCTCGCGGAATGGAAACAGACCCAAATCCGCTCGTACCGATAATTCGGATATGTCTTCACCGTCGGCCGATGAACGAAGTTGAGAATCGAGCCGTCCCCATCCATCAAGCCCCGAGCCAGAGAGACGAGGTACGCATCCGGCACATCGATAGCTCCTAGGGTCAGGCTCTTACGTGGCGTTAACCCGACCGACCGAAACCACTCGTACAGCTTCGAGTCGTGAAACTCAGTGAAATAGACGACCCCTCCCGTCCGAGTCCGTGCCTGTTTCACACGATTCGTGCGGCCAAGGACGTTGAGATACGTTTCCACGAGTTGTCGATCCTCCGACTTGAAGTTGATCTTTCGTCGACCGGTGAATAGGCAACCGTCGGTGGCGGTCAACCCGACGATATAAGCCATCTCGTCTGACCATTCGAGCGGAAGAGTCGTACGTCCAGCGGTGGGCCACCGGCATTCCTCGAAGGGCTTTCTGCGCTGGTAGATCTTCCCTCTGTGTGCCGCAGCTGCCCGCGCGACACGAAGATCCGTCGCGGCGGTCAGCCCTTTCGCCCAATCTTTTCCCACACGCGCATCTAGACACAAGTCGAGAGTCGTGTGAAGCCATGAAATTGCGCCAATGCTGTCGTCAAAATTGACGACAGACGCATCAGTGCTTGGGCTGAGTGCGTACGCTTCAGGGGCGTATGGCCGAAAGGTCTTAAGGGTTCAAGTCCCTCCTTCCGCACCGAGGCGCGCTAGTTAGCTCGTAAACTCGCCTTTGACCCTGACGGATGCACCTCGACCTTTCAATTCGCCGGGTATCCCGTCTCAAGGGCATAAGCCGACCAGCTAATGAACTTACGCTCCAATCTGAGCCGATCAGATTCCGCATAGAGCGCGACTAGCAAATGACAAGATGCATCCTTGGTGTACCGCAACTCGAACATGTCATTTCGGTTCTTGCGGACGCGTCGACGAATCTTCCCCTCGACTTGCATCTTGTTTTTGAGTAGTCGGTTCAGCCATTCGAGATGACGTGGGCTTGCTGAGTGAAACACAACTTTCAATTGCGGACGTCTCCCGGCGCGTCTCTGGACCGCCACTGACCCATCGCCGTCCAAGAGCCCACGGGCGACGTGAGACCAGAATTCTACGGGGAACTCGAGTGAGCCGAGGGTGAGGCTCTTTCTCGGCGTTAGCCCGGCCCTTGCGAGCCACCTATAAAGCTCGACGTCACTAAACCGGGCCGCGAAGTGTTTTCGGCCGTCTTTGATGATGGTTCGATATCGCATCTTCTGTCCGACTAGTCCTAGAAACAACTCCACCAGAGGCAGGTCCTTCGAGACGAAGTCGAGGTGACGGCCGTCTTTGAGGAGGCATCCGTCAGTCGCCATGAGACCAAGTACGTAACCGAGGGCGGGATCCCATATGAGGGGGCCTAGTCGCTGGCAATTGTGAGTTCGTGCCCACGTGGCAGGTGCAACCCGACGCTTGTACTGGAGACCTAGGTGTTTGTCGGCGTTCGCTCTGACCCGGGCATCGTCCTGTTTGGTTAGGCCCGACGACCAGCTCGGTCCTCGCGTGCCCCTAGCCCACTTGCACTGCTCGATCGGCGTGCGTCTCTGGTATTTCTTGCCGCGATGACCCTCTGCGATGCGAGCGACGCGCGGATCGGTCGCCGCTGTCAACCCAGCGGCCCAGGTCTTCGGCACGATTGCTCATCTTGCACATTTCGGGAGTCGTGAGAAGTCCCGCGGTGATCTTGTTTTGCCGTCGCCTCTTTGGGATCGACGAGTCACTTTCGTGGGCTTGTACGCACGTACCAGTCTTCGACGTTCCAAAACCGCTCGCGCGGGTCGGTGAGCGGCGCGATGCGCTGTCCCTGCACCTGCGCGCTCTGCGCGTAGAGGTAGTCGCTGAAGTACAGGAACACGACGGGCACCTCTTTCGCGATCGCCTGGAAGACCGGCGCGTAGAGATCCCGGCGCGCCCCCTCGTCGAACGTGCGGCGCGCGGCCTCGAGATTCCGGTCGATCGGCAAGGTCGAGAACCCAGAGAAGTTGTGGCCCGGATCGGTCACCTCGGTCGAATGGAAGAACGTGTACGGATCGGGATCGCCCGACACCGCGATCTCGACGAGCAAGGCATCGAACGTCCGCTGGCGCGCGACGCTGTCCACGAGCTGGCCGAATGGCATCGAGTTCACGGTGACGCTCATCCCGATCGCGTTCAGATCGTGCTGGATCTGCCTCGCGGCCGCGGTCCGGGCGGGCTCGTTCGAGGTCGAGATGGTAAAGGCGAGCTTCTGCCCGCCCTTGTCACGAATGCCGTCGCCGTCGTGGTCCTTCCAATCGGCCCCGTCGAGTAATGCGATCGCGTCTTCGGTGGAGTACGTGTAGCGCGCCACGTCCTTCACGTACGCCCACGAGCTCGAGGGAACGAACTCGTCGGCGACGGTCCCGCGTCCGTCGGCCGCGAGCTGCAGCACGCGCCCGCGGTCGATCGCGGTCGCGATCGCCTGTCGCACGGCGCGATCGCGAAAGACGGCCTTCTCGGGACGAACGTTCAGGAACAGCGACACGAAATTGTCCGTCGGGAGGCTGTAGAGGACGGCGCTCTTGAGCGACCGAGCGCGCTCGCCGTCCTGGCTGGAGAGACCACCGACTCCGTCGACCTCTCCGCGAGACAGGGCGAGCAACGCGTCCGACTGGTCGGGGTAGAAGCGAAGGATGACCTTGTCGAGATACGGACGGCCGCGGGCCGGGCGCGTGCGATAGAAGTCGTCGTTCCGCAGCAGCACGACCTGCCGTCCGTCGACCTCTGTCACTCGGAATGGACCCGTTCCGATCGGGCTCGCGTTGAAGGGCTGCCGCGAAAGCTCGGCGTAAGGCACGTTCCCGAGCAAGTGCGACGGAAGCAGCGGCACGGTCGTGCTATCGGCGAACGGCCCGTACACATCTGGCAGCGTGAAACGCACGCTCCGCATCGAGATCTTGTCCACGGTTACGCCGCGAAAAGCGTCGCTGTACGGGCCGACGTAGCCGCGGTCCTGAAGGAGCCTGACCGTGAATACGACGTCGTCTGCCGTGACGGGCTGCCCGTCATGCCACGTGGCGTCCTCGCGGATGTCGAATGTCCAGATGCGACCGTCGCTCTCGGTGTGGAACGCGGACGCGAGGTCCGGAACGATCGCGCCGGCCCGGTCGTACCGGGTCAGGCCGCTAAACGCGAGCCGTGCGACGTCCTGATCGACGTCCGTCGCCGCGATGACCGGATTCAGGTACTGCGGAACGCCGGCAACGCCCTCGACATACGTGCCGCCGTAGGCAGGGTCCCCGCCCGCTGGGTTCTGGTCCGCCGCGATCGCCGCGATGCTCGCAACGACCATGAGCCCGATGAGGGCGACAACGATGACCTTGTCGCGCCCGGTCACCTAGCCGGTGGTCGCCTGCCGAGCGCCCCAGAGCGATATCGCGACGAAGAACAGGATGAGGACGATCGTCAGCCGAAAGAGCGTCCGCTCGAGCCCCCGACGGCTCCGATACGCGGTCGACTCACCACCGAACGTGGACGAGAGCCCGGTACCGCGCGCCTGCAAGAGGATCGAGGTCGCGACCGCGATGGCAATGACGATCTGACTTATCTGAAGGGCGTCCATGGATGGACCCAGTGTAGGTGGTCAGCGCGGCACGTAGATCCAGAGATCGCCGACGTGCTGCGCCAGGCGGTAACGGTCAATGACCGCCCGAACAAGGGTCGCGGACCAGCGCTGCCGCTCGAACGCCGGAGCCGCGTCCAGGTGCTCGAGATCTGCGAGCGCGATCACGGAGTCGATCCGTCCATCGCGGACCTGATTGACGATCGGGTCGGCGCTGATGAGCCCTCGGTCGACGAGCCGCGACCACAGAAAGAGATCGTCCACGACCGGCGAGATCCCAGTCCGCGCCAGCAGCCCGGAATCCTCGACCAGGTAGTGGCCGTCCTGGTGGAAGGCGAGATCGACCGCTCCGGCGCGAAACGGGTCCGACCACGCACCCGTGGTCGGAACGCGACCCGGCAGAACCCCGAGCGGATCGAGCACGAGGGTGCCAACGACTACCTGCGCCAAGAGCGCAAGTGGGATGAGCGCGCTCGTCCGGAGCTTCGCCGCGATCGCGGCGAGGGCCAGCATGACTGCGACCGTGAGATCGAGCAGATAGTTGACAGTCGCGCCCTCGCGGCCGGCGGCGACGACGATCGCGACCGCGCCCGCGAGATACGCGGCGCGCGCTCCTCCAAAGCCACGCATGAACGCCGCGATCAAGATGGGAAGGCCGACCACCATCAGGGCGATGATCGCCACGGAAAGTGCCTGCTCCGTCGACCACAAGAGCGCGTTCCACGTCACGACGTGCCGCCAGACGTCCGGGACAGAGTCGAGATACACCGTCACCGCAGCGGCCACGACCGCCACCGCGGCGCCGAAGCCGAAACGGCCGAGCGTTGGCCGATCCGACCATGCGAGCCAGGCGACGAGCGCCGTGGCAGGCAGCAACGCGGTCGGCTTCGCGAGCGCCGCAAACACCAACGCGAATCCCGCGATGGGAGCGAGCTCGCGGCGGCGGTCGAGCGTCGCGACGGCCACAGCGGTCAACGCCAGCGCGACGAGGTCCGGCTTCAGGGCCGGACCCCAGATCATTACCGGCGCGAGGGCGAGCCATCCCGCGGCGAGCGCGGCTGCGACCAAGGCGCCCGCCGGACGCGCTGCAACAAACACGATGACCGCGACCATCAGGGTCGCCGCGATGCTCGCGATGCGTCCCGAGATGAACGGATCCCCGATCGAGGCCAGATGGAAATAGAGCGGCGGGTAGTTCGCCGCGACGAAGCGCTGCGGATCGACATCGAGGTATGCGACACCCGCGCGAGCGAGTCCCGCCGCGTTGGCCACGGCTCCCTCGCCGTACAGCACGGCAGTCCGATCGGCAAACGCGAGAAGCCAGCGGCCCACCGCGTAGAGCGCGAGCGCCGTGGCCGGGACGAGATAGGCGATCCACGCGAGCATCGCGCGTGACCGCATCAGTCCGCCGGCCGATCCAGAAGGGTGCGCCCGGTCATGCGATCGGGCACCGGCAGACCGAGCAGGCCGAGGAGGGTCGGCGCCACGTCGACGAGCCCGCCGTCCCGTATCGCGAACCGCGCGGCGTCCTTCGCGATGAACACCACGGGGACGGGATTGGTGCTGTGCTGCGTGTTCGGCTCGCCATTTGGAAACGCCATCTCCTCGGCGTTGCCGTGATCGGCCGTAAGGAGCACGCAGCCTCCGGCCATCAAGGTCGCGTCCACGATCTGGCCGACGGCGGCGTCGGTCGCCTCCATCGCCTTCACCGTCGCGTCGAAGTCTCCGGTGTGGCCGACCATGTCCGGATTCGCGAAGTTGACGATCGCGAAATCGTACGTACCGGCCCCTATTGCGTTGACGAGTGCTGCGGCCACGCCGGCCGCGCTCATCTCGGGCTTTTGGTCGTAGGTGGCGACTTTCGCGGACGGCACCAGCGCGCGATCCTCGCCCGCGAACGGCTGCTCGCGTCCGCCGTTGAAGAAGTAGGTCACGTGCGCGTACTTCTCGGTTTCGGCGGTGTGGAACTGCCGCATACCGGCGTCCGCCAGGATCTGCGCCATCGGCGTGACCTCTTGGGCAGGGAACGCGATGCGGACATCGGGCAGGTCGACCTTGTAGTCGGTCAGGGTGACGAACGTGAGGTCGCGGACAACGCGTGACCGCTTGAATCCATCGAAGTCGGTCTTCATGAGGGCCCACGTCAGCTCGCGCGCGCGGTCGGGGCGGAAGTTGAAGAAGATCGTGGCATCGCCATCACCCATCGGCGCGCCCGATCCGACGACGTGCGGCTCGAGAAGCTCGTCGCGGCACTCCGGCTTCGCGTAGCACGCGCGGAGCGCCTCCTCCGCGGTCGCGACGCGCGGCGCGTCGGCATCGACGATCGCGCGGTACGAGCGCTCGACGCGATCCCACCGCTTGTCGCGGTCCATCGCGTAATAGCGACCGTGCACAGTCGCGATCCGTGCTGGGACGCGCGGAAGAAGCTCGAGCGCGCTCCGCGGTGGCATATCGCGGCCGTCAAGGAACGCATGCACGACGACGTTCTGAACCTTCTCCCGTCGCGCGAGCTCGACGATTGCCGCGAGGTGCTTCATGTCGGCGTGCACACCACCGGTCGAGATGAGGCCCATGAGGTGAAGAGTCCCCCGGCCGCGCACGGCCGCGCATGCCGCCCGGAGCGCGCTGTTGCTGAAGAACGACCCGTCCTCGATCGAGTCGTTGATGCGCACGAGCTCCTGGTACTGGATGTAGCCGGCGCCCATCGTGAGATGCCCGACCTCGCTGTTCCCCATGACGCCGTCGGGGAGGCCGACGTCGCGACCGCTCGCGCGCAGGGTCGCGTGCGGGTAGGTCTCGAACAGGGCGCGGAGACGCGGCGTCCTCGCCCGCGTCACGGCGTTGGAGGGGGAATCCGGTGCGATGCCCCATCCATCGAGCACGCACAGGACGACCGGTCGATACGGAGCCTTGCGCGCGCCGTTCAAGCGAACGCGCGGACCACGGCCGCGAACTCGTCCGCGTCGAGCGACGCTCCGCCCACAAGCGCGCCGTCGATCCCCTCGGCATCCGCGAACTCGCCCACGGAGCGCGCGCTCACACTGCCGCCGTACAGAATGGGAATGGCTTCTCCGTCAAGGCCGGACTGCTTGAGCGCGGCCCGGATCGTGCGCACGAGAGTCGTCGCCCATGTGCCCGTGGCGGGGTTGCCCGTGCCGATCGCCCAGATCGGCTCGTAGGCGACCACCAACCGTTCCAGCCCGCGCCGCTGGGCGGCCTTTAGGTCGGCGACGATTTGGCGCGCGACGACGATGCTCGCATTGCCGGCCGCGTGTTCCGCTTCGCTTTCGCCGACGCAGAGGACCGGACGCAAGCCCGCAGCGACGGCGCGGGCGAGCTTCTTCGCCACACGCTCGTCCGTGTCGCCGAGATCGCGACGGACCTCAGAGTGCCCGACGATCGTTCCGACGGCCAGACCGCGGACCATCGAGACCGAGATCTGGCCGGTGAACGCACCCCGTTCCTCCCAGTGCACGTCCTGCGCGTAGACATCGACGTTCGCGTCGCGGAGGGCGTCCGCCACCGCGGCCAGCGCGATCGCGGGTGGTGCGACACCGACAGCGACGCCGCCGGCGTCCCGGCCCGCGACATCACGCGCGAGCTCGACGGCCTCGGCTATCGTCGGTGGGTTCATCTTCCAGTTACCGATGACGAGGCGTTCGCGCATCAGGTCCGGACCTCGGGCCGATCGACGTCGCGGTGTTCGACCTCGATCCCGCCCGGCCAGAACTCACGAGTCACTCGCGCGATCTCGTCGGCGATCACGACCGAGCGGTGCCGCCCGCCGGTGCAGCCAAAGGCGAGGCCAAGACGGGCCTTCTTCTCGCTCTCGTAGCGCGGGAGCGCGAACTTCAAAAATGGGATGACGTGGCCGAGGAATTCTTTCGTGGCGGGGTGGTCGAGGACGTAGGCGCGCACGGCCTCGTCGCGCCCTGTGAGATCGCGCAGCTCGGGTATGTAGAAGGGGTTCTCCATGAACCGCACGTCGAAGATGACGTCAGCAGCGGGCGGCAGTCCGTACTTGTAGCCGAAGCTTTCCACGTGCACGAGCATTCCGCTCGTGCCCGACCCGTAGAGCGAGTGCAGCGTGTCGCGCAGGTCCTTCACTGAAAGGTGCGTCGTGTCGATGACCTTGTCGGCGCGGGCGCGTAGATCGACGAGCAGTCGACGCTCCTCGTCGATCGATGGCTGCACGCCGCCAGGCGCGTCGACGGGATGACGATGTCGTGTCTCGCTGTAACGGCGGAGAAGCACGTCGTCGGAGGCATCGAAGAACAGGAGATGTGCGCGCGGGCCGGCGCGGTCCAGCGCATCGAGCTCTTTCTTCGCGTCGGCGAACAGCGAACCGCTTCGCGCGTCGATCACGAAGGCGACCTTTTGCTTGCCACCTCTACGCGAAACGTCGATCGCCGACGCCATCAACGCCGGAGGAAGGTTATCGAGGGTGTAGTAGCCGAGGTCCTCGAGGACCTTCACTGCCTGCGATTTGCCCGAGCCGGAGAGCCCTGTGACGACGACGAAGTCCGGCTGACCCCCGGAGGTCAGTCGGGCAGGATCCACGACAGGACGACGCCGACGATCGCGATGACGATCGCCCCGAGGAACGCAGCCACAGGTCCGTTCACCGCGAAACCGAGCGCCGGTACCAGCGATACGAGATAGAGCATGATCGCGCCGATAACGAAGTGGAAGATCCCGAGCGTGAGGCATGTGATCGGCGCCGAGACGAGCTCGATGATCGGCCTGATGAACGCGTTGACGATTCCCAGAACGAGGCCGGTCAGAAGGAGTGAGATGTACTTGTCGGCGTCACCGAAGCCGTACGACGCGTTCCCCCAGGTGATCCCAGGTACGAAGAACGCCGCAATGGCGATGGCGACCGCATTGATCAGCGCTCGCCAGATGATCCGCACGGCCGAAACTCTAAATCAATACTGGGCGAGCATCCCGCGGCGCCGCATCGTCTCCTCGGCGCGACCGAAGACCCACCGGCCGATGGGGTACGAGACGAGGGTTAGCCCCACAAGCGCGACGTACTCGAGCGCCGGATCGAAGAGCGGTCGGGCGCCGAGCGCCTGCACGCGCAGGATGTCGATGGCGTACGTCGTCGGCAGCGCGAACGCGATCGGCTGAAGCACCCCCGGCAGGAGCGTCACCGGAAAGGCGGTCCCCGACAGCATCCCGAAGAGAAAGTTCGCCGTGTCGACGAAGAAGTTCGCCTCGCGGATGAGGAGGACGATCCCGGCGAGCAGGTACGCGATGCCGACCATCGCCAGGATCGCGCACAGAACGGCCGGCAGAGCGAGGAGCATCTCGAGACGGAGCCGCAGCCCGAGCACCCAGATACCGAAGGCGAACAGCGCCACCTGAGAGATCGCGAACCAGAACAGGCTCCCGAGCGCGCGGCCGATCACGACTGTCTCGTGGTGCGTCGGGGTGAGCCAGGTCGCCTCCAGCGTGCCCGTGTCCATCTCCATACGGATCGAGAACGCGACGCCCCAGAAGGCCATCCCGATGAGGCCGCCGATCAGCCCGCCAAAGAAAATGAAACCGGGCAGGTCGTCGGTGCCGACCGTCGCCGCGAGTCCGGCCGCGCGGCCATTGACGGCAAATGCGGCGCCGAACAGGAACGCCGGGATGATGAACTGGTACAGAGGGGTGAAGACGGTGGACGCGACCGCGATTCGATAGCGGGAAAAGGCGCGGATTTCCTTGCGAGCGATCGCGAACGCCGCCCGGATCTCGCCCATCAGAACTGCCCCAGCATTCCGGTGCGGCGGGCGCTCATCTCGAGGTAGCGGAAGACCGCAACGGCAAGTATCCCGGTCACGACGGCGAGGCTGAGCACGATCGCGACGTCACCGGCGACATCGGCGATGGTGTCGCCGCGCAGGAGGATCCTCCGAATGTCGTCGACGATGTACGTCGGCGGCAAGATCTTCGCCCAGACCTGCGCCCAGAGCGGCAGCATCGCTACGGGGAATGTGATCCCGCACGCCAGAACGAACATCCCGCGAATCAGCTGCACGACGGGGGCGACCTCTCCGAACCGAAGAACGCTCGCCGCGAAGAGCGCGCCGATCGCGTAGAGCGCGGGTATCCCGAGCACCACGATGACCGCGGCCTGGATGACCGCTCCGATCGGTGGGAAGATGCCGAAGAAGAATCGCAGCGCGAGAAAGTTACTGGCGAAGATCACCGCCATCGGAAGCAGCATCCCCACGCCCGGGCCGAACAGAGGCACGAGACGAGAGGCCGGGGTGACGAACACCGCTTCAAGCGTTCCGCGAAGCTGCTCCTGCCGAAGAGCCGTTCCCGCGCCCCAGAGCAAGGCCGAAAGCCAGTTGTACATGGCATACCCGACGAATACGAAGATCGCTACGTTCGAGCTACCAGCGCGCTCGGCGAACGCAGCGAGGGCCTGCGGGTCGTTTCCCGAGTACGCCCGGCCCATCAGTACCCAAAAGGCGGGCAGCAGCATCGGCCAAAACAGCTGGCCGAGGAAGAGGGTCGGGTAGCGACGCTGCTGTCGCACCTCTTTGAGCCCCGCCGCGAAGAAAGCGCGCAGGTCGGCGGCCAGCAGGCTCATTCCCGCAGCGCGCGGCCGGTGAGCGCGAGGAAAACATCCTCGAGCGTCACTGGGACGACCTCGACGTGATGGATGGTCGTTCCGGTCGAGCGCGCAGCGTCGAATGCCGCGGGGACGAAGTCGCGGGCGGATGCGCAATGCGCGGTCACGGTCAGGGTGCCGTTCGACCGCTCGCTTCTTGCGACCGTCGCGCTGCGCCCGAGTCGATCGATGACGGCGCTCTCATCGCCGTCGAGACCGATCTCCAGGTGAACGACCTCCTCCGCGCGAATCGTCCGTTTGAGAGCAGCGGGTGTGTCCAGCGCGACGATCCGCCCGTGGTCGATGATCGCGACGCGATCGCAGAGCTGGTCCGCCTCCTCCATGTAATGCGTGGTGAGAAGCACGGTGCGGCCCTGCGCCTTGAGCTCGCGGACGCGATCGCGCAAATCCCGTGACGCCTGGGGGTCGAGTCCGACCGTGGGCTCGTCGAGCACGACGAGGGGCGGATCCGGCAGAAGCGCTCGAGCCAGCGCGAGACGCTGCCGCATGCCGGTCGAGTAGCGCTCGACGTAATCGTCGGCGCGGTCGGCGAGCTTCGCGGCCGCGAGAACCTTCTCGATGCGCGCCTTGGTCTCGCCCGGCGGGACGTGGTAGAGGGCAGCGAAGTACTCGAGGTTCTCGCGCCCGGTGAGCTTCA